>Ga0268278_1000060_pt1 | contig 84922 bp, 67 predicted proteins | sample saktaG_3_FD_190135 | JGI IMG/M metagenome (GOLD analysis project Ga0268278, IMG submission 190135) | Saline water microbial communities from Sakinaw Lake, British Columbia, Canada - sak_2010_1_5_55m | ecosystem: Environmental > Aquatic > Non-marine Saline and Alkaline > Saline ...
TTTGGCGTATCCACTGGAGCAATAGATGGTGGGTGGAGTACATTTGGGGGGATCATTAGAGTATATAATTCAACATTCAGGAACAATTACAAGGATATTCAGTTCATGCCCTATCAATACACCAATCACAGCGTGTTTCAGAATGTGGTGTTCGAAACTACCTCCGGCTTAGCCAGCGGACAAAGCTATCCATCCGATCATGTCAGCATGTATGATGTGAACGGGATCCGGTTCCAGGGATGTACCTTCAAAAATACAATGCACAATGATACAATCACAGAGATTAGTTACAGAGGAAACGGCATCCGGAGTATTGAGTCATCCTATACAATAACCGATCTGTGTATCAGCCCTGAACAACCTTGCACCAACTCCATAAACTCTTCGTTTTCAGGCTTAAATTACGGCGTGTTGGCTTATAACTCCCAACCTATTAATCCTATAAAAATAGAAAGAGCGGAATTTATTGATAACCACCGCGGCATCTACCTGGGTAATGCCGATTTTGCCACCGTAACTGCCAATACTTTCCAGGTTCCGGTATGGACGAGACAAGATACCTGTTACGGACTATACCTGGGATCGTGTACAGGATACCATGTTGAAGGAAATGAATTCAAAGCGCCCAATAATACTTTAATTCAATCAGGAGTATCCATTTTGTCATTTAAAGAGATCGGATTGATCGTTGATAACTCAGGTGGCCTGCCCAACGAGATCTACAGGAACTATTTCGATACCCTTGACATTGCCATCAACGCTCAGCGAGTGAACCGTTATGACGGAATTATCTATCCCGACGGAGATGGTGGTGAACCACTTCCTTATTCCCACACCGGCCTTGTGCTTAAGTGCAACATCTACCACAACAACTCGTACGACGAAATGGTAACCCGCGAGAATCCCACCGGAATTGAAGGGATCGCCTACTACCAGGGAAATCCAGAACCCGATTCTCTCATTGATTTAGCTGGGAACCTCTTTTCTCCTTACCACGCAACCGCACAGATTGAGGAATCGGATATCTTGAACGATGGAAACACATTTTATTATTTTCATCATATTCCTCAAGATCCCGAGCCACGTGTTAAACCCGAATTGGTCGATACAAATGTGGTGAAGGCAAGAGAGAAAGTATACGATTTCGATACGTTAGGATGCTGCCCTTCCAGGCTCGAATCCCAGGGAACTCCAGGGGATCTATTGGATATGATGGCTTCAGAACAGCAAGACATTGATTTACTACAGAACGAATATCTTACCCTTGTTGACGGAGGCAGTACCGAAGAATTAAATACCGAGGTTTTCATGAGTATCCCTCCCGATGCCGTATCTTTGCATCAAGAGTTGCTGAGCAACTCTCCCTATTTATCCGATACGGTGATGCAGACCACTATTGCCAAAGAGAATGTACTCCCCAATGCCATGATACGGGATATCCTGGTTGCCAATCCGCAATCGGCAAAGTCAACTGCCATTTTGGGCGAATTAAATAACCGATTTGTACCTATGCCCGAACCGATGATGGATGAGATCCTTGCCGGACAATCGCTGATTTCCGATATAGAAGTCATGGAAGGTGAGATTGCCTCACGCCAATCAAAACGACAGGATCTGTTTTACCGGCTCATCAGATCATACAAAGCTGATACGGTGAATGAAGGGTCCCATGACAGTCTAATTGCGCTGCTTCAGGGGGAGTTCTCATTGAAGGCTAAATACATGCTTGCGTTTGAGTACCTCAAACTTGGGGATACTACCAATGTCACCAATACACTGAATGCAATTCCCAATACCTTTGAGTTATCGAATGAACAGGAAGATTTGTATATTGATTATCAGGATTATTTCGATATACTCGTTACACTCAAATCGGAAAACAAATCGATCCTTGAATTAACACAGGGACAGATCACAGCGCTTCAAAATCTCTTCGTTACCGGCCGGGAACCTGTCAGTTCTTATGCCCGGAATATATTACTGGCCAACAACCTGATGCAATATTTTGAACCAATCCTGTTGCCCGATCTGACCAGGTACCCTCCATCGAAACCATTTGTAGAACCTGAGCCGATCACATTGGATGACTATTTCAAGGTGTTCCCAAATCCTGCAAAATACTATTTGATTGTTGAATACAATCTGAAGGATGATTTCATAGCCACTTCCGGATTGTCATTCAAAATCTATGATGCGTCGGGAAAGCAAATCGATCAGGTATTCATCCGAAAGCAACAGGATCAGATGAGCATTCCGGTTGAGTCATATAGCCCTGGCGTATACATTTGATGCTTATACAATAAAGAGAAAGTTGTGCAAAGCATCCGATTCACTGTGATTAAATAGGCAAGCTATGAAAAAAGCCTTCTTAATTCAATTACTGGTATTCATTTTGCTCTCAATTCCATTATTTGCCCAGGATTGGCCTAAAACATACACAGGAACGTATGCCAGTGGGTTAACTGAATCATACGACAATGGATATTTTATCGCTGGTCCGAAAAATACATATGGATACGGAATGATATTTAAGACGGATATTAATGGCGATTTATTATGGGAGAAAACCGTTGGAAACGGTTATGGTCATTGGTCTATCCGTTCTGTTGAACCGACTCCCGATGGTGGTTTTATCATATCCGGTGGGATGAAAAAGTATGACCCCGGTTCAGGTAATGATCCGTTTATTATGAAATTCGATGCCTGCGGGTCTCTTGATTGGTGCCAGGTTATCAACACCAAGAGTTACTATGATTGGGGAATATGTGCAAAAGTTACTCCAACCAATGAATATGTGCTGTTGACCATCTTCTCTGATCCCAGTCCATGGCATCATACTCAGCTATATAAATTTGATAGCACCGGAGCGTTGATCTGGCGGCAGGATTATCCAGTACAGGGGAGTGCATTCGAAGATACACCCAGTAATTTACGGATCGATAGCAATTCTTATCTTATATCCGGAATGTGTTACTATCCTGATCCGGGAGTCCCGGGAGGATACGAAAGGCCTTATTACATTTGCACCGATACAGCCGGTAATGTTAACTGGAGACTGGTGTATGGAGCAGTGAATGGGTTTCATGGATTTCCTTTCTTTCAACTTTTAAAAAGTTCATCAGGTTTTTTCTATGATGTCGGCTGGCACAGCAATTTTTGCGATACCCCTGCTTTATGGAAGTTCTCAGAATCTGGAGAAGAACTATATTACCAGGATCTATACCCGGAGGCTTGTCCGGGAGGGAACAGTGCCTTAAATATATTGAATGATACAACATTTATCCTTGGTGTTGCCGGTACCGTCTATGATACATTTTATATGAAAATTATTAAAACAGACACTTTTGGTGTTGAGCAACAAGCACATTATTATACTGAAACCTGGATGAAAGGGACAAATTATGCAATAATGGGCTTGGATTCTAAAGTTGCATTTCTTTCCCAAATTTCGCAGACAATTTATTTTTATAAAGTCAATGAAAATTTGGAATTCGACAGTATCTATACCATGCCAAGAACCTATGACAGTTTATGCCCTTATCCGATTGTATCTGACACTGTTGATCCTGATTGTGGGTTGATTGTCAGCATTCAAGATCCTGAGAAGAATCCCGAAGCATACCGGTTGAAGGTATATCCCAATCCGGCTACCAACAAGGTCACGGTGGAGATTCCCGAATTTTTAATAAAACGTTCCGGTACACTGGTAGGGGCGGGTTCCAAACCCGCCCCTGATGGATCCGGATTTCAAGTTACAACAGTTTACCATCAATGGGGATCAGCCACATTAGTGGTATATGATTTGTTTGGGAGGAAGATGATGGAGCAGTTGGTATTGCAGGCAGATCGGGAAGTGGAGGTGGAAGTGAGTCAATGGCAAGGTGGGATGTATGTGTTCAGGTTGAGCTACCGGGGGGAGACAGTGGCGACGGAAAAGGTGGTGGTGGAATGAATGACCCCTCCCCGGCCCTCCCCTTGAAGGGGAGGGAGACCTGATTCCGACAGTTATTGTCCGTTTCGATTTTTCAACCTTTGTTGAATCTCCTTCCGGATGCATTGCATTACTCTTCCAAAGTGGTTTTTAATTTCTTCATTTGTGAATCGTATGACTTTTATATCAAACCGATCCAATTCTGCTGTGCGGTTCTCATCATGTTCTTTTTGCTCAGGCCGGTCATGATAAAGGCCATCAACTTCAATAACCAGTCGGGCTTGCATTAAAAAAATACGATGGTTCTCTTGTCTTTTTCAGATAAGTCATTATATAAAGTTTAAATGAAACATCACTATTATCTACCCGACTATCATCTCCCTCCCCTTCAAGGGGAGGGCCGGGGAGGGGTCAATTGCGCCAGCAAAGGCCGGGGAGGGGTCATAATCCCATTAATCAGAAAAACAGAGAAAAGGTTATATGCTTAACGGGAATTTATTCAGGTTATCTTTGTATATGGTCAACACCGTCGGCGTGTCCACTTGACAAGATGCCGTAGATTTAATATCTTTGTACAAATTTAAAGACAAACTTTAAAAACGTACGCAATGACCTATATCAGACGTGAAATGGAAGCGGAATGCCGTTCGATGATAAATCAGTATCCGGTTGTTACTCTTATAGGCCCAAGACAATCCGGAAAAAAAACACTTGTGAGGCACCTTTTCCCCGACCTTCCATATTATAGTTTTGAGAACCCTGATGTCAGAATGTTGGTTCAACAAGATCCGAGAGGATTTCTTCTTGAGATTCCCCGTGGAGCGATCCTTGATGAAATACAGCATGTTCCTGAACTACCATCATATCTTCAGCAGGTTGCTGATGAAAAAAAGGGGAAGGTGAAATTCATCCTTACCGGTAGTAGTCATTTTATGATCATGGAGAAGGTAACTCAATCGCTCGCAGGAAGAACAGCCGTCCTGAAATTGCTTCCATTATCATTTGGCGAACTTGGTAAGCGAACTCGCATAGACACAGACAGGCTTCTGTTTGATGGTTTTTTCCCAGTTATCTGGGCTGAGAAGAGGGATCCCTACAAAACATACAGGAACTATTATGAAACATATCTTCAAAAGGATGTAAGGAGGCTAATTCATTTAAAAGACCAGCATCTGTTCCAGAAATTCATTGGGATTTGTGCAGGAAGGATCGGGAGCCTATTTAACGCTAGTGCGGTAGCGAGTGAGATAGGCGTTTCGGTTCCGACTGTTAAATCCTGGCTTTCTGTATTGGAGGCTTCTTTTGTGGTATTCATGCTTCAGCCATGGCACGAAAATGTCACATCAAGGTTAATTAAAACACCAAAACTCTATTTCTGTGACACCGGCCTTGCTGCTTATTTGCTGGGGATTGAAAAGCAAGAGCAAATGAAACGTGATCCTTTACGCGGAGTGTTGTTTGAGAATATGGTAGTTGTTGAGTTGATCAAGCGTCGGTACAATCGGGGCGCTGATAATCCGTTGTTTTTCTACCGTGATAACCATCAAAATGAAATTGATTTGGTCGTTCGTGATGGCCAGGATGTCATCTGCATTGAGATCAAATCTGCCGCCACGTTTCATTCCGACTTTCTCCGAACCCTGGATAAAGCCGGAAAACTGTTGAACAGATCTGTAAGCAGGAAAATGATTGTTTACGATGGAGAAATTGAGCGAGGTGGGGAAACAGAGATCGTGAATGTGAGGAATATGAGGGTTTTCTGATTTTGGGGAGTCATTCTTTTTCTTGTGATTCGTTTTGTTCAATCTGCTACGTTTAATTGGAATATTGGCGGCATTATAAATTGAAATCGGGCTAGGGTTATCCTATCAAGTCTCATCTTCTCCTTCAAGGTTTCTTCTTTAACTTCAAGTACTGTAAGGCTGTATACAATGTTATACGCGGCCTTTTAGCAAGAGGATCGAAAAGAGTCGTTAGTTCCTGATAAGTTCCGGGAATAGAGATTCCGATTGCTGCAGAAAACGGCTGCCGGATTATACGTTCCCTCACATTTCTATACCCCCATACCCAAAAAGGGAGATGGCAGGAAGGTAGACGATCCCGTATCTCACACAATTTCAGATCACAAATAACGAGTTTAGATATATATTTATCGTAAACTTGCATGATTAAACGCCGCTATCGTGAATCGCTGCTTCTGTTGTTTGTCTATCCTGACTCTCTCTCTCGTTCTGTGCTTCTCCTGTAACAGGCCGGCGGAGCTGCCTTACGCTAAACTTGATCCTTCCCGGGAAGCTGTTCTGAGAGATTCGATCAGAACGCTGGATTCGCTGGTCACCGTTTACAAAATTCGAAATCCCCGTCTTGCTAAGAACCATGCATATGATGCATTATCGTTAGCAATTAAGAGCAATGATCCATTATTGCTTGCCAGAGCGTATAGACTGGTCGGATATTCCATGATCAACACAAACGAGGATTCCAGTTTTATCTATTACAACAGAGGGTTACAGATTGCAGACTCATTTGACCTTGTTGATGAAAAATCCCATCTCTACTATAATGTGGCTGTCGTTTATCAGGAAGCTCAGGATTACCAGACAGCCTTATCGTTTTTTGATTCCGCCAGAAGGATGTTTGCAAAAAATGGGGATTTCGCGAATTTATCAAGCGCCTATTGTGCTATTGCAAACATTAAGCACGATTTATTTGATTTTACAGGGGCCCGGCAAGCTTATGATACGGCATTATCCATTGCAGTCGACAACGGTTTTAGTAAACAAAAAGGAGTCGCCCTTGCGAACCTGATTAAATATGTGGAAAACAATGATACAGTAATCCGGATGCAAAAAGAGGCGATCGATTGCCTTGAAAAATCCAGCGGAAATGAAGAAGAGATAGCTACCGTCCTGATGAACATAGGGAATTACTTTACTAACCCGGATTCAGCTCTTGATTATTATCTGGAAGCCATCACCCTTGGAGAAACCTATTTTCTGAATGAAGTGATGATTGGTGTATATAACAACATGGCATATAGCTTTCTGGAAAAAGGTGACGTTGTACAAGCTGAAGGATGCCTGAAAGATCATGCCATTCCTCTTGCACAAGCAGATTCCAATTTCGATTGGCTCTCTACACTTTATGATTCTTATGCGGATGTATTCGTTGCCAAAGGGAAATTCAAGGATGCTTTCCTTTATGAGCGAAAAGCCCTGGAGGCAAAAGCGGAATTTGATATCAGGAGGGCAGCCGGACAGGTCCGTTTGCTTGCCGCTCTTCTGGACCTAAAGAACAAGGAGTTGATGATCCAGGCAAAGAGTAAGCAGGTATTGGCAGAAGAGAACCGGAGCAAACAGATCCTCCTTTGGTTGATCATCGCTATTGTGGTATCCATTGGGCTGGGAGTCCTGGTTTTCATCCTTTCTCAACGTCACCGGCTAAAAATGCAACGACAGAAACTGGATTCGGCGACCCGCATTCTCCGGATGGAGGAGCAGGAGAAGGAGCGCGTTGGGAGGGAGTTGCATGACCTGACCGGACAGGTGATCCTGGGAATTGCCGGGGAGCTAGACCAGGCCAGGTTTTCCGATCCGGTGCAACAGGAGCAGTTGCAGAAACGCGTTCGCGAGATTGGAAACGGGATCAGGGAGATCTCTCACCGGATGGCAAAACCGGGTATGCATCACCTTTCATTTCAAGAACTGGTTGCCGATTTGTGCGAGAGTTACCGAAAATCGCTGGGAATGAACATTGGATTAAAAATACACTCGGATTTACCCGACATACCATACGAAACAGCCATGCATCTCTACCGGGTTATCCAGGAGTTACTCACCAATGCCGGGAAATATGCCAGAGAATACGTTGTGGCTCTTACAGTAAACTACGAGGGAAAGATGCTGGAGATCTTCTATTCTGATGAGGGTCCGGGATTTGATCCTGCGCTTTCAGTGAACAAGGGAATGGGATTATCCATTATCTTTGAGCGGATCAAACTTATTGATGGGGATGCAAGCCTTGATTCAAGTCCCGGTGTTGGTACCTTCTGGGAAATAAAGGTGCCTATCAATCATACAACCAAATGAATCATTCAACGCTCCGATGATCAGGATTTTTGTTATCGAAGGCCATGCGGTTACCTCTTCGGGAATTCGGAATTTTTTCAGGGCATCACGGGATGGCATGGCCGTTACCGGGTGTGTCACGCGGGTTGATGAAGCCCTGGAGAAAGCAGATCCTTCCCAAACCGACCTCTTCTTACTCGACCTTTGGATCCACTCCACAAACCCTTTAGAGAACCTTCGCCTACTGAAGGAAAAATTTCCCGGGATACCGGTGGTTATTTTTACATCTGAAGAGTCCCCAATCTGGCAGCAGAAGATGATGGAGGCGGGGGCCATGGGATACCTGGTAAAGACCGCCTCAAGAATCGAAATCAGATCCGCATTGGAACACATCATGCAAGGACAGGCCGTTTTCTCTGTCTCTATCGATACTTTCGATAAAAACAGGGGATTCACATCCACCTCCATGGGGATTGCCGGCACGCTTACAGAGCACCAACACAAACTTCTTACCCTGCTTGCCAATGGTTTACCGCAGCGTGAAATGGCATCAAAACTTGGAATTACCACCTCTACGGTGGAGAAAAGTTTCAAATACCTGCGACAGAAATTTGAGGTTAAGACCAATGCGGAACTGATCAGATGGGTCACAGCAAACCGGCTGATCTGATCCTTTCAGATACCTGATTGGTTCATTCTATCCTTCCCTTTTTTATTTTCTAAAAGAGTCGTTTCACTAAAAATCCGTCGTTTTTTGATTTTAGGTGACGTACAGATTGCACGCCATTATTTTTTGAATTTATATTGATAACCAGAATGTTACTCTTCTTCAGGGCTATTTTAGCCTGCGGATTTCCGCAGGTGCAATTTACGGTTTTCCGCAATTGACAAATCATTCCTTCCTCTTTAGATTTACCCTGTCAGAAATATAGTTTTCAATTAAACAAATTTACCATGAGAACCATTTCATTGTTTTTATTCCTGGCAATCATTTTTGCCGGGGAATCAGTCAAAGCCCAGTATCCTATCCCCTCTTATAATGTCGCCATCAATTATGCAGCGACGTTTCAGGAAATAGGATCCCCAATAAGTGAGTTTAAAGCTTCAAAGGGCAAGCGGATAGCCAACGTAAAACTTAAAGGATCTGATAGCCAGTCATTTTGTTCTGCGAGAGTTTGGCTATATAGTATGGATCAAGAAATTATGCTTGGACCCTATTCAATGATGTGCGAAGATCTCCTTTCTGTTGAAATAGATGACCGCGCATGGGGAGTCATGGTTCAATCAGACGATCACGTATATGTGGATGTATGGATCGAAGATGGGAGTCCCTTGACAGATGGCAAAGTGGATGCTATGGATACTGGACAGGTGTTGATGAAAGAAACCCTGAAGTAGGCAAATACGGGGATTCAATGAACGACGAATCCTCAGGTTTAATTAAATATCCCATGAAACACTATATTGTTTATGGTAGTTTACGAGGCTGGTTCCACCCTGCCTGCCGGCATCTATTTATTGAAAGTGATGGAGGGAGAGAAGGTGATTGGGGTGGAGAAAGTGGTGGTATAACGTTAGCAGTTTGTTTCGCCTGCGGCTCGTAAAAATTGCCTTGTAGATTCAAATCCGTCGTTTTTTGATTTTTAGTGGCGTGCAGATTGCACGCCACTTTTTTTTGAATTGAGTTTGATTATCAGCCCATTACTCTTTTTCAAAGCCATTTTACACTGCGGATTTCCGCAGGTACAATTTACGGATTTCCGCAATTGACAAGCCATCCGGAATGTCGTAGTTTTATCGCCGAGATCATTGCACGGATGAAAAAGAGTTTAGAGAGAACAGAACGACCAAAACGTGTCCACAAAATTCCCCGGATAGATAACCGGGATAAGTTGGAACCTCTCCACGTGAGGGACTGTCCATGGTGTCATCAGTACCATGTCTACATGGTCAGGGTTTCACGGGTTCCGGTTACCGGAAATACACCGGTAAACGAGATCCTGAAGTTCAACAGCAGGAACCAGCTGATCCGCTACTTCATATGCCCGAATACAGGGAACCGGTTCAGGGGAATCCTTACGCTGTTCCACTCTCCCCATGAGGTGATCCGAAATATCGAAGTGCTGTTTGTAATCCGGTCCAAACGATACGCCTCATGACCCACAGGAAGTTCTACGATATCCACTTTCATGCGATGGACTTGAGTCATGCCAACCTTATGGCTTTTTTGCTACGGAAGGACCTGATTACGAAGGAGACCATTCGCAATTTTTCCAGGCAGATGAAGTGGTGGATGAAGCTGATCCCGCTGGGAGCGATCGATATGGCCCCTGGATTGATCGTCAGAAAGTTACGGGAGTTTTTGGACGGACCTTCGAAGGCGAAGAACCTGCTCTCGTTCATGGAGAACTCGATCCGCTTCGATTTCCTTATCGTGGAGCATTTCCTGAGGCACGGAGGAACCGGAGAGCCTGCATTTGTGAACAGGGAGAATATGTTTATGATCGATGAGATCCTGTACAACAAAATTGTTCTCTGCCCGCTGATCATCGACTTTGGCTTCAGGAATATTAAACAGAAAGGGATCTTTTACAACCTGCCGCCCAACAAGTCGGTGATCGACCAGGCAGCCGATGTGCTGACAGCCATCTCTCACTACCTCAAATACGACCTGGCGCCCTCGGTGCAGTATCCCGACCGTCTTGAAGTAACCCCTTCGGGGGGATACAAGAAGGGGAAGCTCTTTGAGATCTATCCTTTTCTGGGGATCAATCCCAGGAACGATTACAGCCTGGATGCCATTAAGCGGATCTTTGAAAAATACTTTTCCGGTTTCCTGCACGATACGCCGGTAAAGCGCAAGGAGTGGCTTCTGGAGAAGATGGGAACCTATACCGGGACCTTTGAAGGGGTGGACCTGAATTACCTCTTCGCCGGGATCAAGTTTTACCCGCCCCTGGGATTTGATCCCTGGCCCGAGAATGATCTGGCCGAGTTGAAGAAGATTTGTATCATATATGAAGAGTGTATCAAGCGACGGATTCCGGTCACGACGCATTGCAGCAACGGTGGATTTGTCACCGATTCTGATGCCGAACGATACACCAATCCGGCCAAACAATGGCGGAAGGCGCTCAAAACCTATCCGGAACTAAAGCTCAACTTTGCCCATTTCGGGGACCGGAGCGATCACAGGACAGACTGGCGTGACCAGATCATTGATTATATGTTGGATAAAGACTATCCGGATATCTATGCCGACTTCTCCTGTCGTGGTTTAAAAACAAAACGTGGAGAACCTGATTTTTACAAACAGATCAATCTACTGGTCAGCACCTATGGAAGTAAAATTTCGGAGCGGATGCTCTTTGGCTCCGATTTCATGATCAATCTACTCTGGACCACCTCGTACAACCGGTACCTGGAGAATTTCAAAGCCACTAGGGCCTTGAAAGGAAACAAGGAACTGTTCTGTACGAAGAACCCGGAGAGATTTCTATTTGGATAACCATAACTCGAAAACAAGTCAATCACTAAACGAAGCAACATGACACAGAAAGTACAAAATGTAAACGGGATAGCGGCAGAGCCCAACGGATGCAGGAGCTGGTTGGAGCACTGGCAGAATGTTACCGGAGAGCAGCCGGGAGTATGTGCCGAGGTGAAATGCGGCAAGCTGGCTTCGGAAGGGGCGCTCGTCCAGAAAGCCGGAAACCACAACGAAGCGTGGTACGTCGTGCCCCTCTGTCCGAAACACAATGCTATTCGCGGAGGCAGCCTGGAGCTGGTGGGATACATCCCATTGGTACCGGCAAGCGGGGAGAAGGTGGGTGAAACATAAAACCCAAAATTATGTCAACGTTCAAAAGAGTCTCATGGCTACTGCTCTTCCTGATCCCTACAGAGTTCAGCGGCTATACGCAGTGTGTCAATCCAATCCTTCGAATTTGCACCTTCAACATCCAGAACTTTGGCAAGACCAAGTTGAATGATCCGAAACGGATTGCCATCCTGGCGGGAATCATCCGAAAGTATGATATCGTGGCGATCCAGGAGATCTCAGACAAAACGAATACGGTGCCGGGAAAGTTTCTCGACATCATCAACGATAACCACCGGTATGGGTATGCTTATACCTGTAGCGTTCGTACGGGCCAGCAGTTCGACGATCGGTCCTATCAGGAGCAGTATGCCTTTTACTTCGATACGTGCAAAGTCACCCTGCTTGGTCAACCGGTGGTATTCCCCGATTCGGCAGGCGACGACTTTGTGCGGGAGCCCTACCTGGCGCACTTCAGCGCCAGGAGGGGCTCTTTCTCTTTTGTACTGGCAACCATCCACACGGCGCCCGATCAGGCGCTACATGAAATCGGAAAGCTGCATGACGTGGTTCAATGGGCCAGGCAATACTTCACGGGAGAGGAAGAAGTGATTGTACTTGGCGACTTCAATGCTTCATGCAGTTACGCAACCCCAGAAGAGTTGAACCAACTCCTCTTCCGTGGCGATGACTATACCTGGATCATTCCCGATACCGCAAAAACGAACCTGGCAATCCGCACCAACTGTGCATACGACCGTTTTGTTGTGACACCTACCGTGTTGCCCTATTACACGGGCGCCTGGCATGTTGACCGGTCGTTTGACTCGAGAAGTATCTCGGATCATTATCCGGTGTGGGTGGAGTTTAGGATAAGAGATGAGTAGCAATGAGATAACTACAAGTTAAACAAGCATTTTCATTATAAGTAAGGCATTATTTTCGTTAGAACAAAAAAAAACAAACACCATGAAAACAAAAACTTTTTTATTAGGAATTATTAGCCTACTTATTTCAAGTGTCGTTTTTTCTCAAGAAAAAACTGAAACATATCCACTTGATTTAATGATCCAAGTCATTAACAATAGTTTGGATAAAGCAAATAAAAGATTGGATTCTGTGCATATTCAAATTCAGCACGCTGAAATTACCCTTCAAACGCTTTTAGACAAGTCTGGTGGTGGTGGATTTAAAATATTTGTTAAAGCAGAAAAAAAATGGGAACTTGAAAAAGCCAGTACGCTCACTTTTACTTTTGAAAAAATTGAATCACGACCCGAGCCGAATTATAAAAGCTTGAATAAGGATATTTTTGAAAAAAACTTGATAGAAGCAATTGTAGATGCGGCCCATCAATGGAAAAATACTACAAACATCGTAAATGGATTATCAAAGAAAAATTTTAATGTTGAAATCTCCTTTTCAGTTAAAAAAGATACTTCCATTGGAGTAGAATTTGAAATTTGGGGTGTCGGAGTAGATGTTACAGGTAACTTTGAAAATCAGGCCGTACATAAGGTATCTCTTACTTTTAAGTAAATCGATGGAAAGAGACAAGAAGAACAATGCATGAAGTTCACGGAAAACATACTCACATTTACAGGCTAGAAAGTAAGCTAAATCAAACAATTTATTACACGTACCGATCAGCCTATACAAGATCAAATGAAAGGAGGTCAAAAACCTAACAAACTGATTTTGAATAGTTATTATTGGTATAAGTTCGATTTTTACTCTTAGCCGGTTGAAAATATTTTATTGATCACTTGTACATATAATCTATATTTCTATACTTTTATTGCTCAATTTCCGAATATGACGGTTAATACCCTCTCGCACCGGGAAACGTTAAACCAGTTAAACATTCCTATCATGAGATTGATCAATCACGCCAGAGAAAGTAAAAAAATGTACCTCCTTTTTGTATTCGTTGGATTGAATTGTATTTTTCAACATCCTTGTTATTCACAACAGCTAAGTGAAGAGGGGAAATTCCCCATTCCAAAAGTAGTTTCGTTCAATCCGGATTCAAACCAATATCAATGTTTATTTGATGGAGAAAAAGACTCTGTTGTTTTTTATTCAGGAGTTGTGACCCTTGCTCCCAATGAATCCGGAGAAATCCATAACACGGAAATGTATGAAGAGATGATCATTCCACTTGAAGGCGAAGGGCAATTGCAAATCCCAGATTATAAAAATCTTGATGTTAAATTTGGAACCATTGCGTTTGTTCCTCCGCATACTGAACATCATATGACAAATACCGTGAGTAAAAACTTAAAATATATTTATGTCGCCACAAAATCAAAATAATATTCAAATCAATACAGATGAAAGCAAGAGAAGAAAAAAATTGTACCAATTGTTCCTACTACATTGAAGACATTGATATTCAAAATCTTGACCCTGCGGACCAAATCAAATATGAAGAATTAGTTCGGTCCCTTGCTTCAGACGATATAGATATTGACCCGAAAGAACTGTTCCTTTTGTCTCATGGAATCAGAAAATCGGTATGCATTGGAGGCTTGGTAAAACCCAATATTATTAAAGAGAATTGCAGATACCACGCTACCCTTCCAAATGAACTCAACAAGGATCAATTGCTCCAATCCTTTGTTTCTCAATGCAACAAAACCATGTCCACTAATCAATTAATTGCCATGATCTCAATAGCTCTTATTACTCTTCTCGCTACCTTGTTTGGTATTTTCCAAACCACCCGGAATATGGAGTTGAAAGAGGAGATTGAAAATTATAAGAGCTCTGTCGAAATAAAAGATAATCAAATACGGAATCAACATATTTTGTTATCCCAGGATAGCACGAAAATTAAAGAATTACAGGATAGTACGATCATACTTAATCATCTTTTAAAGAAATAAACCATGAATAAAAAAGAATTAATTGACCAGGTGTCTTCTTGCGCAGGTATTTCCAAAGCCGCAACCCAACGTGCAATAGACTGCTATCACCAATGTATCACGGGAGCGCTTTCACAAGGAGAACGGGTCGGCCTCGTCGGATTTGGATCATTTTCAGTTACGCAACGAAGCGCCCGGAAAGGACGCAATCCACAAACTGGGAAAGAGATGACAATAGGGGCAAAAAAGGTGATAAAATTTCGCCCGGGAATTCATCTTTCCGAGAAGGTTCAGAAATAAACGTATATAAGATCGGAAACGAGTGGGTGAGATTCACCAAAGAATGGATGTTGAAAGCAGAATCAAAGGAATGTTATTTGGTTGTTGGTCCGCCCATTTGTGTGAAAACACTATCAACAGGTTCCCATAATTCAATTTTGTTTCCTTCATGATCCAGGATATGAACAAATTTTCCGTAGTCAAATGCCTCGATCTCGTCTACGATGGTCACACCGTTTTCACGGAGCTTTTTTACTAACCCCTCTATATTTTGCACCCTGTAATTGATCATAAACTCTTTCTCAGAAGGGTTGAAATAATCTGTCCCTTTATCAAACGGGCTCCATTGGAGATAATTGATCTCATCAGGCCTGTTTGCGTTTCTGAACTCGAATGACGAACCGTATTCATTAATTGCAAGGCCTAAATTTTGGCCATACCACTCTCTGGCCTCTTTTGGATTTTTCGACCGGAAGAAAATCCCTCCTATCCCTGTAACTTTTGGTGTTGTGTCGTTCATACTGCTCGCTTTTGGTTCTGTCTCACGCATGTTGCTGATCCCGGCATCATTCTGATTCGTAGCTGTATTGCAACTTGCAGCTATCATCATGAGCAGAAGAATTTTAGTCAAGTTTCTCATTTTTATAGGCTATAAAAGCGTGTGGTGGGAATGAGGCAAAGCTAATTAAGAATTATGAATTATACGATTTCCTCATCAAATGCGGCTTCATTTGGTATTACGGGACTCAGATTCATGGGAATAAAAAGTTGGTCATCTCTTCGAAGGGGGCTTCGAGAGGCACCTTTGGACTCAGAATAAGGCAAGAATAATTAGGATTCCTTTCTCTTTAAAAACTATAATTTATCGACCTGCCACCAATGGTGCCGCTTACCGTGCCTCCCGTGCCGGTTGAGTTGATGATGATGGTGATCTGGATGTTGATGGTTTGGTCGAATCCGTTGTTTCCTGTCACCCGCATACCACCCCCGATCACAATGCTGGAGGCCGTGCCGAAAGTGGTCCCGCCGGGTGCAATGGTGAAGGTGCCAACCAGGGAGACGTAGGGAGCTCCGTTGATGGTGTAGACCTCGTCGTTCGACGTGAATGCATAGTCGTTGGCCACCTCGGTTAGCTCAATCTGGTAGAAGCCGCCCAAGATGTAGCCGGTCTGGTCATTGAAATTGATCTGGCCACTCACGTTGCCGATCACGTGAATGAACCCTCCTTGGGGACCGAAAGTATAGTTGTCCACATCCTGGTAATAGGGGATGGTCCCCTTCAGCATGAGGTCCTGGGTGTTCCACGACATTCCGGCAGTGAATACCTGACTTATCAAATCCTCATCGTTAAGGGTTTTGGAATTCTCTTTCTTGCAGCCTATCATGGCGATGCATGCCATCAGGCCGACCAAAATGACTAGCTTTTTCATCTTTTTTTTGTCAGTGATTACCGTGCTGACGCCGCACGTTCAGGAAAGGGTATTTGTGAATTGTCCTGTAAAGGTACGTGTATAATTGACAAAAATTCAATATCCCGCCCATTAATTAAAATTTAATCCACAGTCTTCAGTTGGCAGTTGGCAGTTGGCAATCTTTACTACGTCGTACTTCTTACCTCTGACTTCTGACCTTATTCAGCCCTCATCATCTTTTCATAATAGGCCTCTTCGCCGATAGTTTCAAGTTCCGCAACGGCTGAATGCATCATATCGGATCCGTAAATACTCTGTTTCCGGAAGTGAATGAACATGGCGGCCATGTTAACGGCGGCTTCAACGCCTTTGGGGTTTCGGAAAAGAACGGTAAAAAACATCTTCCAGTAATAGAACCCGGTAGCTTTATTAAACCCGGCTTTGTTGCAAACCCTGAGGAATGACCGTATATACATCAGCCATGCTCTGAAGCCAGGTGTATATTTATACCGGGGTCGGATGTTAACTCCTGTAAATATAGCCCGTTTGTAATAATTCGAGGGTTCGTAAATGGAATTGATTATTTGGATAAAATTTTTTAGAATCACAGTACGGGAGGTGTGTGTGACAAAGTTCAGGCCACTCGTCGACTGGTCAATATCGTATTCTCCAACAGATTGGGATGCCATGTGGAACAACCTCCCTTCCGATTCCAGGCGGCGGGTTAACTGGGTGTTTGGCAATGCGTATAGCAGTCCGATCATCGCCATGCAGATGCCCGACGACTGGATGGAGTCGATCATGTGGTCGGCGATCTCCGGGCTTTCGCTGTCGAAGCCGATGATGTAGCCGCCATTGCTCACAATGCCATAGGAGAGGAGTTTCATGACGGCATGACTCACAGATTTGTTTACATTCTGGACTTTCTTGTTCTGCTTGAGTGTTTCATCTTCGGGCGTTTCGATCCCCAGAAAGACATAACGGAAATCGACATCCTGCATCAATTGCAACAGGTCATCATCGTCGGCCAGGTTGATGGAAGCTTCCGTGGAGAAATAAAATGGATAGCCGTGGTCCCGGGTCCATGTTTTCACGTCGCGGAGGAGCTCTTTCGCCCTCTTTTTGTTCCCGATGAAGTTGTCGTCAACGAAGTCGATATGTCCGCGATAACCCAGGTCGTAAAGTGATTGCAGCTCCCTGATCAGCTGTTCGTTCGACTTAAACCGGGGTATCCGGCCGTAGAGTTCAATGATATCGCAGAACTCGCAGTCGAATGGGCATCCCCGGATAAATTGCAATCCAATCATCATGTAATCCTTGAAGCGGATCAGATCGTAGCGTGGGACGACAGCTTCGAGCATGTTGGCTTTTTCTTCGGAAACATACCTACCGCAAGTGTTTCCTTTCTGTAGGTCGGCCAGGAACATGGGTATGGTAACCTCTCCCTCGCCAAGAACCAGGAAGTCGGCTTCGTGGTAGAGGTCAGGCTGCGACGTGGGATCGGGGCCACCAACCACGATGATTCTGCCCAGGTTATGAGCCCGCCGGATGAATTCGATCATGCTCTTCTGCTGGGGAAGCATGCCGCCCGTACAAATGAGATCGGCCCACCTCAATTGATCGTCGGCCAACGGCTCCACGTTTTCATCAATCAACCTGAATTCCCAGTGCTGAGGCAGGAGGGCAGCAACAGTCATCAGCCCGAGAGAGGAAGCTGGGTAGTGTGCTCCAACGATGTTACAAACATCCTGATAGTTCCAGAAACTGAATCCCGAAAATTTTGTTTGAACAAGCAGGCATTTGGTTGGCCCGTTATACAGATCCGTCATCTGACCCTCCCAGTCGCTGAATATACATGCAAAGGTAAGGAAAATTATCTTCAGCCACATGGCCTGATTCCAGCTAACCGGACCCCCGGCCAAAATGTGATGGTCAAGAGTCAGGCCACGCAGCAGGAGGCAGAAAAGATGGCGCAGAAAAAAGAAAAAGGACTGACCTCGCTTACCTGGCACATGTGGTTCAAGATACTGCCGCAAGGGAAGTTATAGGCGATTATTCCTGCTGAGACTTCTTATTGCAACATTTTTTTTGTATATTGCACCATTAAATTCCAATCCCATGAAAACGCGCACGATTCTTTTTATCGGTATGGCCGTCCTGATCCCATTGCTCTATTTCTCCTCTTGCAACAACATCAAGGAGCTGGCAGCTTTTGATGTCATATACACACTTCCACCGACTAACTTTACTTACATTCCTACATCCGTGAAAGGGGATGGAGAAGAGCTGCTTTTCTCCGATGCCATTGAAGCCAACCTCGACAGCATTCTAAACGCCAACGGGTTCTCCGCCGGGGTAGTTGGAAACACGCAGTTTATCGAGTGCACGGTATCCATTGCCCAGCCTTCTGCCCTTACTTTCGGGTGGCTGGGGTCGGCACGCGGTGAAATCTCGGACAATCCCGATTTTGCCCCTGCACGCGAAATAGGATCGGTTCTCAATAACGACCCGGATGCCACCACCGTGGTGATGATCGTCAACAACACGAACATCCGCCCTTACCTGGGAGCGAAATTTTTCTACTTCAGGGTATTTGGCGTAATGAATGGACCGGTACCTTCCGAATTTGTTGAGTTGGTGGTTGAAGGAAAATTGCTGATGCACCTGGAGCCGCTGAACTGAACTGGCTCCTTGCAACCGGTTATTATTTAACTACATGGTGACGTAACCCATTCTGGTACATAACGATAAAGGCATCCCGGATTCCCAGGTTGATCATCCGGGAGCGCAGAAGTTTGGCACAGGCGAGATCGTTGCAACGGCCTACCAGGAACCGGTCCATTTTTCCGCTTTCCTCTTTCCGCACTTCCATGGAGACTTTATAGTGTTTTTGGACCCATTCGGGAGTATAGGTATGCTGGTCAAAAGCACAGATTTGTATCGAGTAGGTGAAAGGTTGTGGGGTTGTGTTTGGCGCTTGAGTTGGCTCAGGCATCCTGGGAGGTTCGGCTGCAGACTCTTTCGGAAAAGGCGGGGTGGGATCCAGGATTCTGGGTGTAGGCCTGGCCGGAGGAGGCTGGTAGTAAACAGGAGGAAGCTTCTGTTTCCCTTTACCCAGGTTCAGCGAGATTCCGAAAGCGAGGTAATCGAACCGGTCGTTATTGGATCGTGTGGAGGTCTGGTCCAGGAGATCCGATACCACCAGGTGAAAAGTGTACTCAACCGAAGCATTCACCCTGTCTCCCAACCTGAACTGGACACCTGCCCCGACAGGGACAACCAGGGCTGCATGGAAATTGTTCAGTGGGTTGTTGGTACTAATGGTTCCGGCATCATATGCCTGATTCGGGAATTCGGTGTACCATCCGGCATATCCCAGTCCTACGGTTCCGTAAAGGAAAAACCAGCGGGAGGTTCGATAAAGGGAGAGGATATTGGTAAAGTTGATCACTGCCTGGAGGTTTCCTTCCACCAGGAGGCCGGTAAGAGGATTTTCAACCAGCTCCCCGTTGATCAGGGAATCGGCTGACCCGTTGATCCAGGCCCCGGTAAACTGTAACCGGGTTCCAAAGACATTGGTGATCTGCCAGCCAATCACCAGGCTTCCGGCCAAGCTGAGGTTCTTTTTCGGCCCAGCATTTCCGTAGGTGAGATCCCCAAAATAGAAATCAGGTCCCAGGGAGATACCCAGGTTCCAGCGGTTGGCATATCCCGGATCAGGTTTGTTGAGATAGTCCTGAGCTAACACCCCGGAAACAGCAAAGCAGCTCAGGAAAACAAGGGTCAATACGCTTCTGGCGGCCTTCATGCAAAAACAAACTTCACAGTAAAAATAAGGATTAGATTCGCAAAGAATCAGGATGTCAGGGATTTCTTTACACAGAATTATGAACAGGGAATGAAGGGAGTTTGCAGTTGTGTGTTTTCTTCTTTGAATGTGTATATTTGTGCGCATGCGTAGACTACTGATCCTCTTTTGTTCTTTTCTCCTTTTTCCTGGCATCTCAGGCGCACAAAAACATGGAGCTGTTCTAATCGATTCACTCAAAACCGAAATCTCCTCCGCCGGGCAGGATACGATCAGGGTAAAATTGCTGACGAGGTTGTCGTTTGAATATTTTGGATTTGATCCCGATTCGGGGATTATAGTCGGCGAAAAGGCGCTGGCGCTATCGCAAAAACTTGGATGGAACCCGGGGATCGCGATGGCGTATAATAGCCTGGGAGCAAACTGGGCGATCAAATCCAATTACCCGAGGGCATTCGATTGGTATATGAAGTCCCTGTCAAAGTTTACTGAACTTGACGATAAACCACGGATAGCCAACGCGTTAAATAACATTGGCTGGTTGTATATATTCCAGAAAGATTACAACAAAGCCTTTGAGGCACTCGATCGGTCGGTGAAGATAAACACGGAACTCAATAATGAAAAAGGGCTTGCCAACAACTATGCCAACCTGGGCATCTGCTATAACAAGCAAGGAAACTACCCGAAAGCTAACGAATACTACTACAAAGTACTGAAGGTCCATCAGCAGGGGAATAATAAGACTTCTGTGGCAATCGACTTTTCCAACATTTCGAAAAATAAGATGATGATGGGGCAGTACTGTGAAGCGTTTGAAGATGGAGCCGAAGGATTGAAAATCAGTGAGGAGATAGACAACCTTTATGGCCAGGCCCTGCTGAACCGAATTATCGGGGAGATTTATTTCCGGGTTGCCAATGATAAAGAGGGCTATAATGGGGACTGCCGGAACTTCAGGAACGGAAAACACCAACTTCTTCTCAGCGCTAAACAGCACCTGTCGAAGGCCTTTACGCTGTTTAAGAAAATCGATGACCTCTCCTCGGTGTCAGAGACATCGCACCTTCTCTACCAGGTATTTGAGCAACTGAACGATGCAAACAATGCACTGATATTTTATCAATATTATTCGGAGGCAAAGGACTCCATTTTCTCTCGCGATAACAGCATAAAGATCGTCAATATTGAGAAAAACCGCGAGATTGACTTACGGGACAAGCAACTCCTGATTCAAAAACTGGAGATAAAAAACAACATACAGATTCTCCATCTGTTCATCGCGATTACCTTTGTCATAGTGCTGGTTTCCGTCCTCTTCATCCTTCTGTATGCATCTAAACGAAGAACAAACAGGCAACTTGAAGAGAAGAACCGGCTGATTGCCGAGATGAATGCTTCGAAGGACAAGTTCTTCTCCATCATTTCGCACGACCTGCGTGGCCCCTTCAACTCCTTCCTGGGGTTAACCCAGATCCTGGAGGATGAACTCCCGGAGATGCCCATGGTGGAGATTCAGAAGATCACCACAAGTCTGAAACGTTCAGCTTTAAACCTCTTCCGCCTTCTGGAGAACCTGCTTCATTGGTCGAGGATGCAACGGGGACTGGTTCCCTTTGAACCCGAGAACATCAGATTGTTTCCTGTGGTTGAAGAGGTGCTGTCGCTGATAGTGGAACAGGCAGCGAAAAAGGGAGTTGATATTACGAATCGCATTCCTGTTGGAATCCAGGTTTTTTGCGACATGAACATGCTGCTGGCCCTTATCAGGAATCTCGTTTCCAATGCGGTGAAATATACCCCTTCAGGGGGTAGCGTAGACCTGTGGGCTTATATTGCCACCGATGGCTGTACCGAATTAACCGTCCGGGATTCGGGGATTGGAATGGATCAGAAGATGGTGGATAATTTGTTCCGGCTCGACGTGAAGGATAACCGGAAAGGAACAGATGGAGAACCCAGTACAGGCCTTGGATTGATCATCTGCCAGGAGATCCTCGAAAAACATCACGGGAAACTATGGGTGGAAAGCGAACCGGGCAAAGGAAGCACATTTCATGTCACTCTGCCAGGCAACGCCTGACCTCCCACATCCAGCATCATTCTTCATTTACATTTAACCGTTTCGCTTTCTCGGTCTCGACATTGGTAAACCGTTGTGGCTCTTTGGTGCGGTCGAAGAGGTAGCGAAATGTGGCGTGGGTCTTGACGACAGGTAATCCCATCAAGCGATAGATCTTATTCACAGTGATGTTGTAATCACCAACCCACGACATGTCGAGGGTCTTGAACTTGTTCTTTTTCACGGCATCTACCATGGTCATAAAGAGGAGCCCTGTTACGCCGGTACGCTGGTACTCAGGAATTACTGCTGTAATCAACTGCCTTGCACGGGTCATCGTCCGGGCCTTTTTGTGATAGAAGAATTTCAATTTATTCCAGAAATTCAACTGGCCATTCCCGAGTTTCTTCAGGATCTGGTTGACATCCGGAAATACAATAATCATTCCTATCGGTTTTCCCTGGTCGTAGACAAACCAAATAAGCTCCTCATTGATAATAGGTTTGGCTTTATTCAGCACTTTCTCGATCTCTGTATAATCAAGCGGGGTATAATCTTCGTGAAAATCTTTCCATACTGCATTGTAAATCGTGCAGATTTCGTTCAGGTACTTCTCTTTTTTCTTATAAGAGAAATGTTCAACCTGAAACTTTTCTTTCAGATGATAAGAGAATCTGACTTGCCTTTCAGGAAAGGGTTCTGAAAGATTTTTTTCATAGGAGAACTGATCAAAGTAAGTGGTAAACCCGAACCCTTCAAAGAGCTCTTTGTAATATGGGAAGTTGTAAGGCATCCCATAGGCCGGAGGGGTAAAACCGTCAATCAGCAACCCCCAGTTTGTGATATTCTCGCCAAACGTAATCGGGCCGTCCATTGCTTCCATCCCTCTCTCCTTGAGCCAATCTCGACAGGCGTCGAAGAGTATGTTGGCTGCAGACTGGTCATTGATGCACTCAAAAAATCCTAGCCCACCGGTAAGTTGTTCGTTTTTGGCGGCTTTGTCACGGTTGAAAAAGGCTCCCACCCTCCCGATCACTTTGCCGCTGTCATCCTTCAGGATCCACCGGATCGCATCACCATCGCAAAACAGGATATTATCAATGGGATTGAAAATGTCTTCGATCTCAACATCCAGGGGACATACCCAGTGCGGATCATTTTTGTAAAGAGTGCGGGCTATGTCGTAGAACTCCCGGCGGGTTGCTTCGTTGTTTACTTCTATCAGTTTCATCGTGCAGAATTAATATTGCAAGATAATAAAAGTGATTCAATGAACAGGGATTTTATTATTTTTGGCCATGAAATTAAACGTTACGATCCGTTCCTTTACACGCGAAGACACCACCTTCCTGAAAGGAATAGCCATCCTCCTGATTGTCCTGCATAACTACTACCGGTGGGTGATTCCAATCACAGGCGAGAATGAGTTCTGGTTTAATGCATTGGCCATCAACAGAAGCTGGATCTTTTTGAGGAGCAATCCGCTGGAGATCTTCCACGTCTTTTTCAACTTTCTGGGCCATTATGGCGTCCAGGCTTTTATCGTGATCAGCGCCTATGGCCTAACACTCTCTTACCAGAAATCCCATCCTGCCTATGGAAGGTTTGTACTGCACCGTTTCGACAAGCTCTATCCCTCCCTCATCCTTGCCGGGATCGGCTTTGTCATCGTTACGTTGTTTACGACAGGGAATCTGATAGGGATGAATACCTTGAAAGATCTTGGTATCCAGTTTACCCTCTTTGCCAACTTGGTCCCGGGGAAGGCTATGACTATCACGGGCCCGTGGTGGTTCTACTCTTTCATCTTCCAGTTTTATCTGGTCTTTCCGCTATTGATGTGGATCCACCGGAAGAGTGGCTGGATAGGACTTGCTGTATTGGTAGTCATCGGGTATCTTTTTATTATCTTTCTCTACCAACCCATGAACCAGGCAAACCTGAATCCCTATATGACCTTCATGGGGCACCTCCCAGAACTTTGTTTCGGGATTTTTCTCGCCTCACGCGATAAGTTTAAGCTGCCGTGGTGGGCTTTCCTACTCGCACTGGTGATCCTTGTAGGAGGGAATATATACCAGTGGCTCTGGCCCTTTGCCAACCTGGCTGCAGCTGTGATCCTGGTGGTATCGATCCAGGGTCTGATCGGGATAAAAGCACGAATAAAAGGCTTCTACTCTCTTCTCTCCGCAATTGGGGTGATCTCGATGTACCTTTTTGCAGTACATGGATATCTCCGTTCTCCCTTCCTTGAACTTGCCAACACGCTGGGGAATTCCATCGCATCGCTGCTGATTGGGATCCTCTTTGTGACTGTTGCCTGCGGTTTGGCAGCAATGCTGATGCATACCGAGTCGGCAGCAAGGCGTTGGATTGCATCCCCTTCCAATAGGAAGAGAGCCATGGCTAAGCTTTTATTGATGGTTTCCCTGGTAGTGGGCGGGTTTGCGTTGCTTTTCTTCTGGGATTATAGAAAACAGGATGAAATCACGCAAACCAAGGAAGTCATTGCATTTGAGAGCTCTCACGATTTTGAAGAGTCGATTCCGGGCCGGTACGATCTCTTTTCCGATTCGGTTGTTTACCAGGGAGAGAGAAGTCTTATTCTGGACAATTCAAGGGCATTCTCGCCGGGCTTTATTGTCGATTTTGATTCCGTAAACCTGGCAGGGGTGTATGAAGTGGAGATCTCTGCATGGCTCTTCACAACCGAGGCGGCTACCAGCCTTCATCTGGCGATGGAGATCTGGGACAAGCCCAGCGGAATCCAGGTAGAGTGGCAATCGGAATATATCAAGCCGGGAACCTATCAAACCACCAAGTGGTTCCAGCGTACCCTCCACTACAGCATTCCCGTCGAATTACGCAGGACGAACTATTACATGAAGGTATACGCCTGGAAGCCGTCAAGTAGTACCTGGTACGTAGATGAGCTAAGGCTCAGGGTCAAAGCGAGGATTTAGCCGTTCTTACTGATCTGTTGCAGCAGCGGAAGGTTGTCGATCCTGATCTGACGGTCGTGCAGTGAAATGATCCCATCTTCATGAAATTTGGTGAGCACACGCGTCGCACTCTCCCTCGAGATCCCGATCAGGTCGGCCAACTCCTGCCGGGTGAAAGGAATTTCAAACTCTTTCGATTCATAGATGATTTTCGAGAAATAGAGGATGGCATCCGCTACACGGCCATAAGTCTTTTTTTGCGACTGCTTCATGAAACGGTTGAAGTTGTTGAGGTTGTCGCGGGCTACAGAGACCAGGATCTCATAGCCGAATGATCCATTTTGCTTGATCAGCTGATAAAATACAGAGATGTCGATATAGCATACTGTGATATCTGTCAAGGCAGCATAGGAGTAGTGATTGACCTTATCGCCGAAGAGGGAAGATAGGCCCAGATAACTGAATTTTCTCACGATCTGAAGGATCTGCTCCTTCTCCTGAGCCCCCTTGAAATACTCCTTTACCAATCCCGATTTCAGGTAGATGATATAGGAGGTTGGAGAGCCTTCATGGATGATGATATCCCCTTTCCTGAAAGCAGCTTCGTGCCGGCTTGTGTTAATCAAATCCAGCTCTTCCACACCGAGTACATCAGCAGCAAAATGCCTGACAACGCAGTCGCGGCAGGATACTATATCGAGGTCAGAATCAGGAAGCATGGGCAAATGGCATAGAGGAGTATGATTTCTAAAGACAAAGATGCGAAAAAAATCCATAGCAAGATGTGATAACCGACATATAAAAAAGTGAAAAACAGAAAGAAAACAAAAGATAAATCGCACATATAAATGTTAAAGATAGCGCGTAATAACCAATTGATAAACACATGCATGAATGCTTTTTGATCCACCCTCATGTGTATTTTTGTAGAATGAAAATTGCTGTCCCAACCAATGACGGACTGAAAATCGCCACTGATCTCGGGCTTGCCGAAGCCTTTCTGGTTATTACCATTAAGGCAGAAGCAATCGTTGGTGAAGAGCTTCGGAAAAACCAGATCAACACCGAAGAGAACTTGATCACCAATACAATTCTCCGTTACCTGGAGCATGAGTACCGAAATGAGGCCAATACTTGTTGCTGCCCCTAACCCTACAAGAAGGCCATGAGCACTGAATCACATTTTTTGCCATTTCGTAACCAGATTATCGGTCTGCGGGCTACCTTCAATTCACCTTACGGGACCCAGGAACTGGTTTATGCCGACTGGATTGGGAGCGGACGTCTTTACCAGCCTATTGAAGAGCGGATGATGAGGGAGATCGGACCCTTTGTCGCCAACACGCATACTGAGTCCAGCGAGACCGGGATGCTGATGACACGTGCGTACAGATACGCCCATGAGCGGATTAAAGAGCTTGTCCATGCCGGACCACACGATGTAATCCTCACTACCGGATATGGCATGACCGGTGCTATCGTGAAATTTCAACGCATTCTGGGACTCAAGGTGTGCGGAACAATCAGCGGACATGATTGTTTGAAGGAGCACGACCGTCCTGTCGTCTTCATTACGCATATGGAGCACCATTCCAACCAAACATCTTGGTATGAGACGGTAGCCGATGTGGTGGTGATTGAACCGGGAGATGATTTGCTTGTCGATCTCAACCACCTGGAGGAGGCATTGATCAAATACAGTGACCGGAAACTCAAGATCGGCTCCTTTACCGCCTGTTCCAACGTAACCGGAATACATACACCGGTTCACCAGATGGCGAAGCTGATGCATATGCACGGGGGAGTTGCATTCATCGACTTTGCCGCCTCAGCTCCCTATGATGAGATCGATATGCATCCCGACGACCCGGAGGAGCAACTGGATGCCATCTTTTTCTCTCCTCATAAATTCCTGGGAGGACCCGGATCATCCGGCGTCCTCATTTTCAACTCAAGTCTTTACCATAATGCGGTCCCCGACCAGCCCGGTGGAGGGACCGTTGACTGGACCAATCCATGGGGAGAATACAAATACCTGGATAACATCGAGTTGCGTGAAGATGGCGGAACCCCGGGATTTTTGCAGGCGATTAAAGCAGCCCTGAGCATGGAGTTGAAGGAGCAGATGGGGGTTCCCCGGATCCGTCAACGTGAACAAGGGCTGGTAGCACTTGCGTTTGCAGAAATGGATAGAATCCCCGACTTGCATATCCTGGCAACTGGCATCAGGGACCGTTTGGGCGTGATCTCCTTTTTCATGACCGGGATCCATTACAACCTCATCGTGAGGCTGCTCAGCGATCGGTTTGGCATCCAGTCACGTGGCGGTTGCGCGTGTGCCGGCACTTACGGACACTACCTCCTGAATGTAAGCCATGAGAAATCGGCAGAGATCACCAATCTCATCAATCATGGAGACCTCTCACTGAAGCCGGGTTGGGTCAGGCTCTCACTGCACCCGACCATGCTGGACCAGGAGGTGACCTATATCGCCGATGCCCTGAAACAGATCGGAGCTAACCATCCTTCATGGAGTGATAACTACACTTATAACAGACATACAAATGAATTCGAACATCTGACGGAATTCAGGGACTCCATAGATGTTAAAACCTGGTTCTCTTTGTAATAACTTGAAAAAATCTGCTTATGCCAACATTGGAAATTGATGGACGTCTTTTTGAGGTGGATGGGGATGGCTTCCTCTCCGATCCTCAGCTTTGGAACGACGAAGTGGCACAACTGTTTGCCAAATATGACGGTATTGAATCGATGAATGAACAGCACTGGGCCGTCGTACGAATTATCCGTAAGAATTTTGAAGAGAAAGGGATGGCTCCGATGATCCGTACCATTTGCCAGGAGACAGGGGTGAAACTCCGTGAGATCTATGAGTTATTCCCCCTCGGGCCGGCCCGGGGCGCTTGCCGGGTAGCCGGGCTTCCGAAACCAGATGGTTGCGTTTGATCCCGCTGCAGCTATGACCTGGTATGAATGGATCGCTCTGTGTGCCGTGGGAATCTCCCTGGGAGTTTCTCTCGTTTACATAATACGGATAATCAGACTGGGAAAACCACATGACAATGCGCCGGCAGCCGGCAGCGTTGGCCCAGCCGTCCTCTATGCCATGACAGGCGCCATGAATCCGGCTAAAAAAGAGAGTGCTGTCCTTCATCTTCCTACCTATATTGCCGGAATTCTCTACCACCTGGGAACATTTCTTTCCATGCTACTCTTTCTTCTCATTTGGATACACCTCGCGGTCTCCCCATTACTGGTCATATTCCTCTCCTCTTTTCTGGTGGTATCAGCTGCATGCGGTATCGGGATCCTGCTGAAGAGAGTTTTAAGAAAAGAGCTTCGTTCCCTCTCTAACCCCGATGATTACCTCTCTAATAGCCTGGTTACTCTCTTCCAGATAGGGACACTCTTAACGCTTTACCTTCCGGAGCTGGAATCCGTCTATTTTTTACTGGCCTCGATCCTATTCCTATATATACCCCTCAGCAAGCTCAAACATGTAATCTATTTTTTCGCTGCCCGGTACCACCTGGGATTCTTCTATGGTTGGAGGGGTGTGTGGCCACCTTAATAGAATGACGAATTATGAATTACGAATTAGTACAGCCGAAATTCATTGCGGCTCAACAAGCAACAAAACTGCCAACCTCAAACTGCTAACTGCGAACTGCCAACTGATGAATGACCAACTAACAAAGGAGCAAATTTCGAGGGGGCTGGAGCCCCTCAGCGGGAATGGCGACAGCAAGTTGCTGACGTACCTGAACAGTTGCGTCCATTGTGGCTTGTGCGCTGAGAGCTGCCTCTTTTACCTTCCTACCAAAGATCCACGCCTTACCCCGGCCAGGAAAGTCGACCTGATCTCTTCCATTTATAAACGGTATTACACGTTTTCGGGGAAATACCTACCTGCCTTAACTCACGCCAGGACTCTTGACAAAGCGGCAGCAGATGAGATGGTCGACCTGTTCTTCGGCTCCTGTTCAATTTGCGGGAGATGTACGATGCATTGCTCCATCGGAGTCGATATAGCATACCTGGTATCCGTTGGCCGGAAGATGCTTGCCAACATGAACCTGGTTCCTGCTACTCTCCAGTCGACCGTTAATGCAGCGATTGAAACGGGCAACAACATGGCCATACCAACTGCCGATTATCTGGATACCCTCAAATGGATGGAGGAGGAGATGTCTGATGAGGTGAGTGACCCGGAAGCCTGTATTCCGGTGGATCAGCCAGGCAAACGAATATTGTATACACTGAATCCCAGGGAACCCAAGTTTTATCCGCTTTCCATTGCCGCCATGGCGAAGATTTTCTATGCAGCAGGAGAGAGTTGGACCTTATCCACACGGATGTATGATGTGACCAACTACGCCTTTTTCTCCGGGAATATGGAAGAGGCTAGCCTGATAGCAGACCGGCTGTGGCAAGAGATGAAACACCTCGATGCCGGAAGCCTTGTACTTGGAGAATGTGGTCATGGCACCCGTGCTTTCCGGTGGGAGTCTCCGAACTACCTGGAACGGGGTTTCCCTTTTCCTGTGATGAGTTCGGTTGAGTGCATTGCAAACTATATCCGGGAGGGCAAAATACGGCTGGATCCGGAAAAGATAACAGCAAAAGTAACGATGCACGATCCCTGCAACCTTGTTAGAAGTGGGGGCGTCATCCGGGAACAACGATTTATCCTGAATCAATTTGTCAGGAACTTTATAGAGATGACTCCCAGTGGAACCGACAACCATTGTTGCGGAGGTGGAGGAGGATTGCTTTCCATGAGTGAATACAACGAACGGCGTTTGGGGGCAGGAGGGATCAAGGCGGAGCAGATCCGGCAAACCGGGGCGAAAATCGTAGTCACCCCCTGCCACAACTGTGTGGATCAGCTAATCCAGCTGAATACTTACTATAAGCTGGGCGTGCAGATTCAAACGATGGCCGAGATCGTGGCGGACGCGCTGATAGTTAGGTAACGAGGGAGTGAAGTAGCGAAATAGTGAATAGTGTGAATTACTGACTGGCATCCGGCATCCGGCAACAACTTACAAACCGACAACCAACTACTAACACCGATAACCGATAACCGAAAACCTGCAATCATATGATCTACCTCGACAACTCAGCTACCACATTTCCCAAACCCGACGTGGTTTATGATTTCATGAACACATTTTACCGAAGCCATGGAGTGAGTCCGGGCCGTTCGGGATTTGATGCCGCCATCGAGACAGAAGAGGTGGTGCACGAGACCCGTAAGTTGCTCACCGGCCTCTTTAACGGGGATGACCCGAACCGGCTCACCTTCAGTTACAACGCCAGCGATTCACTCAACATGATCCTACAGGGACTTGCCAACCCGGGCGACCATGTGATCACTACTATGCTGGAGCACAACTCAGTTCTTCGCCCACTGTTCCATCTTTCACAGGATGGCATTATCGAGGTAACTCATCTTCCGTTCGATGGCAAGGGGTATGTGAATCCCGATGACTTCCGGAAAGCCATCCAGAAAACTACCCGCATGGTGGTCGTCAACCACTGTTCAAACGTGATCGGAACGGTGCAACCACTAGCCGAAATCGGAACTCTCTGTAAGGAACATGGTCTGCTTTTCATCGTGGATGCCAGCCAGAGCGCTGGCGCCATCCCCATTGACATGAAGGCGATGGGGATCGACGTGCTTGTATTTACTGGCCACAAATGCCTGATGGGCCCTACAGGCATCGGAGGCTCTTACGTGATGGAAGGAGTGCCGGTGAGGTTGACCCGTTTTGGGGGTACAGGGGTTCGGTCGGCTCAGAAAACACACCTGGAAGAGTTCCCATATCGACTTGAATGTGGCACACTCAACATGTTGGGAGTAGCCGGACTGAATGCCGGGGTGAAATGGGTACTCGAGCAGGGCATCGAAAATCTCCACCGGAAAGAGATCGCATTATGGGATACGTTACGCAAAGGGATCCAGTCAATCAACAATGTGATCACCTATTGTGCCGACAGCCCCGATAACCGGAATCCGGTTTTGAGCCTCAATGTCAGGGGTTTCGAATCAGGTGACGTGGGTACGATGCTCGATGTTGATTACAACATTGCCAGCCGCACCGGATTGCAATGCGCTCCATTGGTTCATCAAGGAATCGGAACAGATCAAATCCATGGTACCGTCCGCCTCAGTCTGGGCCCATTTAATACGGAATTACACATTGATACAGCCATTCAGGCGATCACCGAAATCGCGGCGATCAGACGTTAATCAATTCACAGTGTGATATAAATCACACAGCCGCACAATACATTTCACACGAAAATTTATCCGTGAATTTTACTATAACATACCTTTGCAGTTATATATCTGCATATAACAATATTTAAATAATTTGCCTTATGGATCTGTTATTCACTGAACAACTGGAAGACCTCAAGAAACGGTGCGACAACCTGGAAAAGGGAACCAAAGACCAGATATCCATGGTTGTATTTTCGGGAGATCTCGACAAACTGCTAGCGGCTATGATCATCGCCACCGGTGCTGCTGCTTACGATATGAAAGTGAAACTCTTTTTTACATTTTGGGCGACTGCTGCTTTGCGGGATCCCAGGAAATCGGCTAAAGGTAAAAGCTTTATGGAAATGATGTTTGGCTGGATGCTCCCAAAGGGTAGTGCGAAGACCAAGCTGTCGAAGATGAACATGGGCGGCATGGGAACGGCCATGATGAAAGGGATCATGAAGAAACATAACGTTGCCTCACTGGAGGAACTGATTAAAGTGGCCGGCGAGATGGGTGTGGAGATAGCGCTCTGCGAAATGTCCATGAACCTCATGGGATTTAAAAAGGAGGAGATGATCGACTACCCGAACATGACCGTCTGCGGCGTAGCCACCTTCCTGAGTGATGCCTCAGAGAGTAAGGTGCAACTATTTATATAATTAAGAATTAAGAATATAAGATTAGTGTAAGTACAGCCGCAATTCATTGCGGCGCTGATAAACACGAAACAAAAAACACATAATCATGAATACAGCTGAATTAACTACTCTGCAATCCAAGAAAATTGTTGATGCACGCGGAACTGCTTGTCCAGGCCCACTATTAGCTGCCAAAAAAGCAATTGGTGAAATCAACTCTGGCGAAATTATGGAGATTTACTCCTCCGATGAAGGAACCAAAAACGACATCCCACGGTGGTGCCAGAAGATGAGCCACGAATTCCTGGGAATCGTTGAAGAGCCAAGCTATTCCCGTATATTTTTAAGAAAAGCGTAAACTTTCTTTATACTCCTGATTGCCTGCTTGCCCTTAAATCACCTTTAGGGGATTTTGGGGTAAGGTATGTCAAAAAACGAACAACATGGAATCAAATCAACAATCTCCGAAAATCCTGGTCTTCTCCACGGACAAAATATCCGACCCGGGAATCGACCAAGCCGGGTTACGGAAGTTGCACTATTCGCCTTCTGTCTATGTCATCAGCATGCCATGTTCATCGGGAATCAAACCACGCTGGATAATGCATGCCTTCGAACAGGGATTCGACGGGGTCTTCATCGCGGCCGACGGCCACGAATGCTCCTATAGTGCGAAATGTCCCGACCATACGAATACTATTATTAAGGAGGCTCAACGACTGATGGAGGAGAAGAATATCAGCCCGAAACGGATCCGGATGGCAGCCCTCTGTTCGGTATGTGCCGAACCGTTTGTTGGGCATATGAACAACTTCAGCAAGATTTTGTCGGAGATCGGACCGGATGCGGGATAATAAGTCCCGGGCGGACCGTATCAGCAAAAACGCGTAATTGATCACAGATGAAAAAGAACGAAGAGAAATATGACGCCCTGGTTGTGGGTGGTGGGATTGCGGGACAGGAAGCTGCCTTGAGCCTCGCCAACATGAACCGAAAGGTGTTGCTGGTGGAGAAGGACCTCTCTATCGGGGGGAAGATGATCCAGCTATCGAAGGTCTTTCCCACTCTCGACTGTGCTGCTTGCATCACCACCCCCAAGATGTCGGAAACGGCTCGCCACGGAAACATCACGGTGATGCTCAACAGCGATATCAAGAAGATAGATCGGAATGAGAAGGGATTTCATGTAGAGGTGACAAAGAATCCTCGCTACGTGAAGCCGGAAGCCTGTACCGGATGCCAGGAGTGCGAACAAGCCTGTCCGGAGATCCGTCTCGACCAATACAATCGCAACCTGGCAGGCCGGAAGGTGGCTTACATACCCTTTACCCTTGCCAACCCACGCATCGCCGTGATCGACCGCCAGGATGAGTCGGCCCCCTGCATCGCTGCTTGTCCGGGCGGCGTGAAGCCCTATGGATATGTATCTCTGGTACGGAACGGCCAATACGAGGAGGCGATGCACCTACACCTCGAAGATGCCCCGATCCCGGGCAGCCTCGGCCGTGCCTGCTATGCTCCCTGCCAGGGCGAATGCACCCGCGGCAGCGTGGACGGAGCAGTAGACATGAGGCGCATTAAGCGTTTCTTTGCGGAGGAGTATTACGGAAAACACCCCGAGCCCCCGGCTGTAACCCTGAAAGACCCAACAGGGAAAAAAGTCGCTGTGGTAGGCTCCGGCCCGGCCGGACTTACTGCTGCCTATTTCCTGGCGCTCAATGGGAACAAGGTCACCATCTTTGAAGCTGCTCCTGAACCGGGAGGCATGCTCAAACTCACCATCCCCGAATACCGGCTTCCCAAAGAGGTGGTCGACCGGGATATCCGGAACATCACTTCCCTGGGGGTGGAGATAGTCTGCAACCACCGGGTATCCAGTCTGAAAAAGCTGAAAGAGCAGGGGTTCGATGCCGTCTTCGTATCTGTCGGCACCCACGAAACCAGCAAACTGATGATCGAAGGAGCCGAACTCGAAGGCGTTGTCTCTTGCCTCGACTTCCTACTGGAGGCCAACATCGGCCAGCGGGCCGATTTAACCGGAAAGAGGGTGATGGTGATCGGCGGAGGAAACACCGCCATCGATGCAGCCCGTACCGCCCTGCGTCTGGGAGCTTCCAACGTGGATATTATCTACCGTAGAAGCAGGGAGGAGATGCCCGCTTTCGGTCCCGAAATCGAAGAGGCCGAAGAGGAGGGGATCAACATTCGCATCCTCAGCAATCCGGTACGCTTCAGCAGCTCCCACGGCCACGTAACGCACGTGGAGATGGTGAAGATGGAGTTGGGAGAGCCCGACGAAAGTGGCCGACGACGTCCCGTGGAGGTCATAGGATCCAATTTCACGGAGCCGGTCGACTTCGTGATCGAAGCGATTGGATTACGCCCCTCCACTTCACCCTTTGCAACCGAGCTCTCTATCCATAAAGATGGAACGATCCAGGCTAACCCGGATACCCTCCAAACTTCCACCGGCTGGATCTTCGCCGGCGGCGACGCCGTCACCGGCCCTACCACAATCATCGAAGCAGTGGGACAGGGAAAGAAAGCCGCTTTCTACCTCGATAAATTCATGCAGGGGGAAGAACTCTCACAGTTCAGTTTCGGAGAGAAACTGGAACCGGTCGATAAAAAGAAATTGCTTACCCACAAGAAAATTGAACTACAGAAGCCTATTATCGATAAATTCAGGAAGCCGGAAGAGCGGATCAAGGACTTTCTGGATGTAGAGCTAACCTATACCGAAGAGGAAGCCCGGATGAGTGCTTCGCGTTGCCTCGACTGCAGCAACTGCCGCGAATGCCATCAGTGTATTTCTGCCTGTCCGGCGAATGCCATCGACTTCTCCCAGAAGAAAGAGGAGGTGCCAATCTATGCCAGCTCCATCATCCTCTCATCGGGATTCAAGCTCTTTAGCGCCACTCAGAAACCTCACTATGGATTTGGGAAATACCCCAACGTGGTGGATGCACTCCAGATGGACCGCTTGATAGCGCCGACACGTCCATACAACAATGTCCTGCGTCCGGGTGATGGGAAAACGCCCGACAATATTGCCTATGTGCTGTGTACCGGTTCGCGCGATTCGAGCCTGGAGAACTATCCCTCGTGTGGGGCCGAGTGCGCCAACAACCCCATCTGTTCGCAGATCTGCTGCATGTACTCGATTAAGCAGGCTCAACTACTGATGGGAGCGTTGCCGCTGGCCGACATCACCATCTACTACATCGATATCCGCTCCTTTGGGAAGGGATATGATGAGTTCTTCCAGGAAGCCTCCTCAATGGGAGTCAACTTCATCAAAGGAAAAGTAGCCAAAATCAGGGGAAAAGAGGATAAAAGCGGTGACCTTACGGTACGGATCGAAGATATTGAAACCGGCCAGGTGAAGGAGTTTAACCACGATATGGTGGTGCTCTCTTCCGGTGTAAGGCCTGAGAACAGCATCATCAAAACCTTTAACGGGGAAGCTCCCGAACTGGATGAATTCAGGTTTATCCGCCAGGCAGATCCGCTGATGAATCCGGCCCGTACAACTGTGGATGGTGTCTTTGTTGCCGGTACAGCTGCGGCTCCGATGGATATTCCCGATTCGATTCTTTCAGCGGGATGTGCTGCCTCAGAAGTCGCTGCTTACCTCAACACCATGGAAGATCAGCCAATGGCCTCCCCGGGGATGAATCAGGTGATGGAAAATGTTGCCCAGGAGCGTTAACCAAATTGATTGTACTGAAACTGATAATACCCTTAAGAAAATGGGAAATCAAGAGAAGAAAAAACGGATAGGAGTTTATATCTGCCACTGTGGCGGGAACATCTCCGATTACGTGGATGTGGAACAGCTCCGCGATATGATGGCTGGAGAAGAGAGCGTGGCCATCTCCAAGAATGTTATGTTTGCCTGCGCCGACTCCAACCAGAAAGAGATGATCAAAGACATCCAGGAAAATAATCTGGATGGCATCGTGGTAGCCTCCTGCTCCCCCAAACTGCATCTCCATACGTTTCGCAACGTGGCGCAACGTGCGGGATTGAATCCATACAACTACGTTCAGGTCAACGTGCGTGAGCAGTGCTCCTGGGCCCATTCCGACCATCCTGATCAGGCATCCGTGAAGGCTGCAGGCCTTATCCGGGCAGGGATCAAACGGGTCTCTTATTCGGAAGCCCTGGAACCGGTGAAGATCACCGCGGTCAAAAGCGTTGTGGTCATCGGCGCCGGCGTTTCCGGGATGCGGGCTGCCATTGAACTAGCCCGGATGGGGAATGAGGTTTTCCTTGTTGAAAAGGAGGCAACCGTCGGCGGACATGTTGCCGGCTGGAACAGCCTCTATCCTACAGGTACTTCCGGGAAGGAACTGACGCAGAAGATGCTGGAGCAAATACGCCGGATCCCATCCATCAAGCTCTTTACCAGTGCAACCGTTAAGAACGTCACCGGAAGCCTTGGGAACTTCACTGTAGAGGTGATGGTAAGCTCCCACGGAGAAGAGGTGCTGAAACTTCCGGCCGGGGCAATCCTGGTTACCACAGGGTTCAGCCCGAACATCCCGGAAGAAGACCAGTTCGGGTACGGCTTGTCGGAATCGGTGATCACCCTTCCCGCGTTCAAGAATCTCCTTCAGGAATATCCAAACCCAGGAAACCCAGACGGAAAGAAAAATGGGAAAGCTTCAGGAAAACTGATGGTAAACGCAAAAGAGATCCGGAGCGTAGCTTTCATCTACTGCGTTGGGATGCGTCAGAGTGGCGGTCCCAATAAATATTGCTCACGTACCTGTTGCACCAGTACAATGCACGCATCCCTGGAGTTGCATGAAAAATTCAGCGATGTGAAGTCGATGCATCTCTATCGCGACATTCGTACTTACGGGAAACAAGAGGTGTTTTATGACCAGGCTTCCAGGCAGGGAGATCTCTTTCTGATGTATAAAGAGAATGACCCACCTGTAGTTTCGGTAATCGGGAGCCAGGTGACGATCGAAATAACCGACCACCTGACAGCGAAGCGCCGGCTGGAATTGAAACCCGACCTGGTTGTGCTGGTGACGGGGATGGAAGCCCGTGCCGACAGCAAGGAGATGGCACAGCTGCTAAAGATCCCCATTGGGAACGACCGGTTCTTCAATGAGATCCATCCGAAGCTGAGGCCGGTTGAGACGGTCATCAATGGCGTCATGCTGGGAGGCTCCTGCCAGGGCCCGAAAAACATCACCGAGGCTATCCAGTCTTCCATGTCGGCGGCAGCCAAAATCAATGCCCTTCTCTGCAAGGAGAGCCTGGAGATGGAGCCCATCGTGGCGCGGGTTAACGAAGAGGCCTGCACCTGGTGCGGAAAATGTGCCGAGGTGTGCGATTACGACGCCATCTTCCAGATGGAGACAAACGGCAAGGTGGTAGCTGGCGTCAACGGGGCTACATGTACCGGATGCGGCATCTGTGCCCCGGTTTGTCCGGCCGATGCCATTGAGGTGGCACAATATACTAACAACGAGATCGAGTCGATGATCGACGGCTTCATGGCGCCGGTCACACTGGAGGAAAAGCTTGCAGAAGTGGGAAGTGAAGAGGGCGCTGGCGACAGGCTGATGAAAGAGTATCCCGGTATCTGGAAAGAAATCCTGCACCAGATTGACAACGAGCCATTGACCATCCCGCAGATAGCAAAGCAGATGCAGCGGGAAAGCGACCTTGTCACCTACCATGTCATGACCATGAATAAATATCATATCCTCGAAGCGGCTGGCATGGACGAAGATGATGCCTATTTCCTCTACACGCCTAAAATCCGATTATCATGAATCAAGTAGATACAGCATTCTCAAAAGAGCTGGCGAAATACGGGGCCAGCGATTTCGCCGCCTGTTACAACTGCGGAAACTGCACCGCCGTGTGCGACCTCACCGAAAAGCAGGCCAACTTCCCGCGGATGTTCATCCGTTTCGGCGTTTTGGGACTGAAGAAGGAGATCCTGAAGAGCCGTGAAGTGTGGCTTTGTTACGCCTGCGGCGAGTGTACCAAGGCCTGCCCGCGACAGGCCGGTCCTGCGCCATATATGTCTGCCATCCGGCGATATGCCATCGCGAGCTACGAGCCCACCGGCCTCACCAAAATGCTCTTTAAAAGCAATCCGTTTGCCATTGTTTTCACTTTGGCGCTGGCCGTATTGCTGGGTTTCTTCCTCTTCACCATCAAGCCCGACCATGAAGTCTCGCGCTGGATCTTCAACTGGATGCCGTTTGATGTGATCCACGACCTGGGGATGATTATCTTCGGACTTACCGGATTGGCCCTGGTGATCGGTATCATCAACATGATGCGGCACCTTTACAGCGGAAATGAAAAACCGGTTTTCGACTGGAAGAAAGTGCCCGGAGCATTTCGCTATGTGCTGGACGAGATGGCTTTGCTAAAGCGATACCGTAACTGCGATGACGACGAAGAGAATTTCTGGGTCAGGAAACCCGAGTGGCAGCACCCGTGGTTTATCCACTGGTCGATCATGTGGGGCTTCATCGGGCTGCTCGTTGCCACTATGCTCGACTTCCTCTTCAAAGACCCTGCACTCGCCATCTGGTGGCCCAGCCGGATCCTGGGTACGCTGGCCGGACTGCTGATGATGTATGGCACCTCCATGGCCATGTATTACAGGACGAAAAAAGTGACCAAGACATATGCCGAAACCCACTTTTCCGACTGGATGTTCCTGGTTTTCCTCTGGATTGCCGGATTTACAGGCTTCTGGCTTGAGGTGGCAGTAGCTCTTGGCGGCCATACCATCCTCAACCAGGTGATCTTCGTGATCCACACCATCATTTCGATGGAGCTGGTGATCCTCTTTGCCTTCTCCAAATTCGCTCACGCCATCTACCGGCCCGTGGCGCTGTTTTCCTATTATTTTGTGAAGTCGTAAGGCAGGGAAATCTTATCCCGGAGGATTTCCCATGATTTTTCCTGGTTCATGATCGTAAGAATTTTTTACCGCCTAATTTTCACTTTAACTGGTTCCACCAAGACCATGCATATTTTATAACGCGCTGATATACAATATTAATAAAATCACGATTTCAAATAACAGGGTAAATTTCAGAGTAAAACGTTTGACACTAATATCTGGCACGAAAAGAATTAGCAGGTTTAAAGTGAAGCGGATTTTGCCATCATTCCGGATTAGCTCAATTTAAATACGAAGTGATTTTTGCGACTGATTTTCCTCTGCAGTTGGGAATAGGTTTTTCCCTTTTGAACTCCTTCTTTGGAGAGGATCTCCATCGCTTTTTGGAACTTTCCCTTTTCCCGGTACATGTTTGCCAGGTATAAAAGATCCACATCTGCACTTATAATGTACAGAAATATCATCCGATCGAGGTTCTGAACCAATAGACCATCGTATTTTCGAAACAATTTTTTACAGGTTCGGCGATGGGACAGAATCGCTTTGAGCTCTCTTAAACTTCTGGCCTGGGTCCAGCCTCCCAAGTGCCTGATGATATCATTGATGGACCACCATAAATGTTTCCTCAGGTAGAATTCCTGCCATTCAGTTTTCGCAAAATCCTGCTCAAGTAACTCCTTGTAGAACATGATCTGACGTTCCTTACCCTGCTCATCAAAAATCATAATCAGACTTAACGTGTCCATAACATTGGGGAGGTTATCCATTCTCTTCCAGTCGATCTGATCTGCCGGCAATTTGGATTCACTTCTCCAGAAAGGCTTCTTGCAAGCGACACAAATACCAATTCCACTTGCGTCTTCCATTGAAGGAACTTCATCATTTTTACCATCCGAAAAATAGGTTGAAGAGCCATGTGTGGTATACGATATCAATTCGTAATCCATCATCAAGGTCGAACAATGTGGGCATTTTACTACAATTTGGTCAAAAGTGGTCATGATGGCATCAACTTTCGAATAAAATTAAGGAAATTTGGGAGATAAACTGGCCGCAAATGTGAGAATTTGGTAAGTTTGAATACAAAAAATTATCCACTAAAACCCACATTTCATTGGACAGAGTCACAATAGATGATACGCTGCAAAAACTGGATCAGCTGATCAAAGAGGGAAGTGCCTACTGCTACTTTAACAAGCCTGCCGATCCCAAAGAGATCGAGGCACTGGAAAAAAGACACGGATTCCGGCTCCCCGATTCATTCAAATCATTCCTTGAAAAATTCAACGGAGGGATGATTGTAAATAAGAGCCTGGAGAAAATCATTCAACGGGATAATGATCTGGAGACTGCGAAATGGAACGCCACCTGCATTTTAAGCACACACGAACTAAATGAGGCTTACATCTCCATGATGAACAGAACGTTCGGTGTTGCCGGACAATTTGGCGCTATCTTTCCGTTTATCCCGTTTTGTAAAACCAGTACCAATGAATCACTGGTTTTCGTCAACCTAAGCAAAGGGGAAACGGAATCCTCTGTACTGGATGCCTTCCACGAGGAATCGCCTGAGACATGGGGTTTGGTGGCTGAAGATTTCAATGCCTTTCTGATCAATTATATCGATACCGGAGGCAATCCGGATGTGATAGGAGATGAAAATCGCGGCACTGCTGCCAATCTTGCCAGAGATACGGTTTCCGAAGAAACGTCTGAGGAGACACCGGAAGAGATTATTGAAAGGACCAATGCTCAAATCGAAGATGACCCTACGGATGCATGGTATTATTCTGAGCGCGGGTTTGCCTTTAAGTCGTTGGGGAGGTTTACTGCTGCACTGGATGATTTCAATCAAAGTATTAAACTGGACGATCGCAATGCGTTCTCCTATTTTGCACGGGGAATTCTGTATGAGGATTTGAACAAGTCCCGGGCTGCATTGATTGATTTTGATAGTGCGGTTAACCTGGAACCGGATGACAAGCATTACCTCAACTGCAGGGCCAGGGTTTTATGTGATATGGAGAAATATGAGCCGGCACTTGCCGACGTGAACAGGGTCATCGAACTGGATGAGGATTATATCCTCTCCTACTATACCCGGGAGAAAATCTATCGGGCTTTGGGTGAGGATGAAAAAGCGCGATTGGATCTCCACAAAATCAGGGAACTTGAGAACGAGGAGGAGTAGTTATTGGCTGCCAAAATTAAATCCGATTCGTGGCCGTTGCGGCTTTTCCTCCTGCATTTCAAATCCCTTCAGATCTTCCACTGTCAACGTCGACATCACCTTCTTTGTTCTCTTACTTTTCAGGAGGTCGGCCATGCGGAGTTCATGATTCCTGAAAGCTTTCTCGACCAGTTTTCTGATGGAACGGGCGTTGCCAAAAAATTTATTCCGGGTTTGATACATGTTTGCGATGGACTTCCTGATATCCTTCTCAGCAGTTGGATCGGCATGTACGCCTTTGCCAGCGAACATCGAAAAGGCAATCTCACTGAGCTCCGTTTCCGAGAAGTCCTCGAACCGGAAAGTCATGTCGAACCGGGACTTCAACCCTGGATTTGACTCAATGAACCGCTGCATGTTTTCGGTGTATCCGGCAACAATCACCCCGAACTCCCCCCGGTGGTCCTCCATCTCCTTGATCAGGGCAGCTATGGCCTGCTTGCCAAAATCATGGCCGCCTGCACTCGGTCCCCCTTCCGTGATGGCATATGCTTCATCAATAAAAAGGATACCTCCCATAGCCCGGTTTACCAACTCCTTGGTTTTCAGCGCTGTCTTCCCAACCCATTCGGCAATAAGATCACTGCTGTCGGCATCAATCAAATGACCTCGCTCCAGAATTCCAAGCGCTTTATAAATTTTGCCAATGATACGAGCTACAGTGGTTTTTCCGGTGCCAGGATTGCCTAAAAAGATGGAGTGCATGGAGAATGCTTTTAAAATATCACGATCCATCTCTTTATAATAGTTCGTCAACCGGATCAATTCATGCACCTCCTGTTTGATGGATGAGAGTCCGGTCAACGCATTCAATTCTGCCAGAGCCTCCTCAAGCAAAGGTGTGTCTACATCCAGGTTAAGCGATGCATCATGCTTGTTTTCAGTCAAATCTTCGATATCCTGAGCTTCAATGACTCGCAGCATTTCCCTGGTCAGGTTAAGTAATTTATTTTTTCTTACCAACCTGATGCCGAGGTTCATCTTAGCTTCGTCAATCATCGAGTTGACAAAACGAGCATTCCCGAAGGTGCGGTCGCGTTTACGGTAAGCATCTGTGACCAGCTTTTTCAGCTTTTTCAATGCTTCATCCGAAAGTTCCACTCCTCTCTCCCTGGCGGCATAGTCTCCTATTGCCAACAGCTCATCGGGTGTATAATCCTCAAAATGATAGTAATTGGTTACTCGTGATTTCAACCCCGGGTTGGAGTGGATCATCGTCTCCATCTCCCTGGGGTAACCCGCCATCATGATGGCAATATCTCCGGGTCCGTCGCTCATTTCGGTGATCAATGCTGAAATGGCTTCCGGACCGAAGTCGGTTGGAGCATCCTCTTTGTAGAGCATGTACGCCTCATCAATGAAGAGGATACCTCCCCGGGCTTTCTCGATCACCTGCTTGGTGTTTTGTCCGGTTTGCCGTACATACTGAGAGATCAGGTCACTGCTCTCCACAGAATGTACATGCCCTTTCGATAATAGTCCCATGGACCGGTAGATCTTCCCCAGTAATTTTACCACTGTAGTTTTGCCCGTTCCGGGATTTCCGGTAAACACGCTGTGTAGTTTGATCTCTTCCTTCTCTTCAATTCCTTTTTGCTGCCTGTATTGAATAAATATCACATAGTCGATGTACTCCCTCACTTTCAGTTTGATCTCATGCAGTCCGATCAATTTATCGAGATCAGCCAGGATTTCGTTCAGCGGCCGATTGTCGATCTCAACCTCGGTGGATTCTTCGTCCGAATCTGCATCTTCCTGCTGGTTTTCATTTGAGTCATCACGGGTCTTTTCACTGATCGGGTTCGTTTTTGAGCGTTCATCTTTCGTCTCCTGGTTGGAAACGACAGGGTTCCCATAAAACTCTCCAACCTCTTTATTTAACAATGCTTCGTATTGACTAATCCGTTCAATAAACTTCTCTCCAACCACAAAGGGAATGATTGCCACTACTGTATCCATGAATACAACCTCAATGCGGTAATTATCTTTATACCATGAACCCGCTTCTGGAGATCCCCAACCACCGGTAATAGGAAATAACTCACCAGGACCCAGGTTTGGGGTAATCATCCCCAGGTGATCCACCTTGCCAGTCAACACCCCGGTGTCGTCATAATAATTGAAGAAGACTTCACACATCCACTCCTCCTCCAGATGGTTGATGATGTTGAATTCGGTCATGATGTACCTGGTATCCTCTTTGCTGAATTGTTTGTAGTACTTCCTTTCATCACTATCCAGGTCGCCTTTCGGCGCTTCGTAAGTTTTCAGGGAAGAGACCTGAAAATATGGATTCTGATCAAGGGTTACCTCACCGGCATCTTCGATAAAGAAATTTGTGGTCCCAACGAGCTTCTTGTCGATATAGACTTCCCACATATACGATCCCTGCTTCCAATAGTGTCCGTAATCCTCTGATCCCCACCCGAAATCCAACAGAACAACATTCTGATCCCGGGTTATCGTATGATCCTGTGAAACAGCACAATACTCCTTCCCCTTTTTTTCTCCGTTCATGCCATACGACTTGAAAGTAATCTTTGTTTGCCAATCCTCCTCGTCAAATAGTTTGTTGTAAAATTCAAGAGCGACATTTAAATAATTTATCTCTTTTGCATCAAAAAGTCTTCTAAGCCTCCGGGTGTTGTTCATCATCCTGGAAGGGTTGTATGTAGTCAGGCTTTTGAATTTGTAATTTTTTTGTGCGTTTCTTCCATCCACCATATTGAAAAGCTAACTGGTTATTGATCAATCATCTATTGGTTAATAATAAATTAGGGCAAAATAAGAAAAAAATTGGTACAACTATTCAACTTTTATATTTTTAATAACTTGACAATTTGTTATCTATTTTAAATGAAACCATTGTGACTCCTCCAACATTAAATGTCAGACAAACCACCAATGAAAACCCGGAGATATTGGGGAAGGTTTATCAAGGCGATACCATTTTCCCAACCAGGGATTATTTCTATTGGATGGAATTCGACTACAATGGAGGTAAAGAGTATGTGAATGTTAAATTTTAAGGTCGGTACAGATTCCGGACCTGAATAAAGTGTCAAATATCCAACTTGGGGAAGTGCAATCATTATTACGGGGTTATTTGAACGCACATGTAGATTGGAGAACATGGAAATTCTGGATCGTTGCACTTGCTTTAGGGGTCCTCTGGTCAGTCCCTGCATCCAGTGTATCTCGCGCCCCGGTAAACAATGAACTGAGTAGTTCGGAACGAGTAGAATTGTTTCAGGTAAATCAAGAAAGGGAGAAGAAAGAGCAGCAGAAAAGGGAAATCAACAGACTGAAAGATGAGTTGGGAATGTAAGATGAATCTGACAGGCACAATTTTCCCATTTCGATGACACCTCCATGTTTCTGGCTCTTGGAACCATCAAGGGGCTTTAATAACGCATTTAATAGGTGTTTGGATTTTATTCTCACCGATGAAAATATGAAAATATGACAAATTATTTCATATCTTTATCCTATGAATCTTGAAAAAATACTTATCGGAAACCAGATTTGGAGCCCCAGGAATCTGGATTCAAGCAGTTTTCGGAACGGAGATCCTATCCCAGAAGCTACCTCAAGCCAGGCATGGAAGAAAGCAGCAAATGCTGGCACGCCTGCATGGTGCTACTATGAAAACGAGGAGGTGAATGGAGACATCTACGGAAAACTCTATAACTGGTTTGCCGTAACAGATCCAAGGGGGCTGGCTCCCAGAGGGTGGCGTGTTCCAAGTAATGATGACTGGGCTGTTCTGGCAGAATATTTAGGCTATGAAGATAAAGCCGGAGTCAAAATAAAAGCCACTTCGGGTTGGTATAAGGATGGTAACGGAACCAACGAAAGTGGGTTTTCGGGTCTACCCGGAGGAAGCCGTGACGATGATGGCACGTTTAAAAGCGTGGGACATTTTGCGATTTGGTGGTGTTCTGATGAATACGATTCCAACCTGGCAAGATACCGTTCCCTGTTTTACTTTACCGACAATCTCCAGTTTCTTTACAATTACTATCACAAAGGAGATGGCTTGTCAGTTCGCTGTGTGAAAAATGAGGCGACGAGTGGTTGGGGAGAGAAAATAGTCAGGCCCTAAGAGGCCTTAAACCTTAGGGTGGTAGATTAATATCCCAAGTATTACTGTTTATCAAGATTTAACAAGGCCAGGGACTTTTCGTAAAATAATGAGACCAGCGTGATGCCATCAGCCATATATGTAGTCTCATCATAAGTCTTTCCAAACGCTTCACGCAGTTACCAGATTTGCGGCAGCCAGCTCAACCGGAAGGTTAGTTGCCTTGAATGATGGAGAATAATGTGCCGGAAGCAGGTTAAACAACCGTTTATAGTTTTGTATAATCACAGGGATGAAATCCTTTATATCAGCCTGGTTCCCAATTGTGTCTCCCAGAAATTCCCCCTAAAGCAAGGTTCTGTATCCAACGATAAAGGTCACTGGTAAATAGTATTAGATTCAACATGAAGGTGAGTTTGTATAAAAGATGCTATCAAATTATCTAAAGAGCATAAAATCAATAGTATAAAAAACATCGTGTGGATCGTCTGGATGATCCCGGTGCTGAGCGGGATGATCCTGGTGGCGGGGTTCTAGGCATATACATAATTTCAATTTACGGACGAATTCAGGACGATACATAAATAGATATTTTTTTATGACGAATTCGAGATGATTTATTACCCCCCCGTTGGATAACTTCATATTCCAGACCTATAAGAATGCGGATACCCGAACAGATACATTTTGTTTCAGGTTGTTGTAGAAAAAATTATAGTCGTACTTATGATATATCCCACGAGGAAAACTCCCCCCGCTATAGAGGTCAATAGTTGGAATTGGTGCCACTAAAGCGCCTTTCTCGTTGATCCATGCACTGGTGAATTGCGGAACAATGGAATCGATCTCTCCAGCGTCGTTAAAAAACAGGGCACCGAGGTTCAACTCTTTGGGGGCAATTTCGGAGGAGGTTGTCCAGTTTAGCGGATTTACACATTGTGCACCAGGCAACAGCACAGGCGATCCTGTAGCATTTTCCGATTGTGTGTTGTAAGTGATAATCACGCCAACATCATCCGTACGTTGTGCCAGTTTCATCCATGGGTGGTTGGCAAGATCGTCTGATGTAACAGAGTAGCCAATGAGATAAGCAGCAACAAGGCGTTCTTGAAGCTCAGGTTGGTCAAACATCTTTTTCATCATGTCGATCAAAATCATGGAACCCTGACTGTGGCCTGCCAGTATAAATGGACGCCCGTCGTTCAGGTGATCCAGATAATAAACAAAGGCCGCTACTGCATCATTGTAGCCAATAGCAAAATATTTATCCAGCGTATCTTGTGGCATGGCAAGAACATCCAATGCCATTTGCCTGTAGAATGGAGCAAAGAAATTGCACGTTTCAGTATAAACACCTCCTTGCTCAAATGCAACGATCTTAGCTTTTTCACGAAGGGGATCATCAGTGATATCCATCGTCATCTCTCCAATCCCTCCCAAAATTGTTGGATAGATATAAAAAACATCCACAGGCTTATCAATGGATTCAGGGATTGAAATCCAATTACAGGCATTTTTATAATCGGGGATTTGTTCATTGTTTTGCTCGATAAAGCATCCAGTCATCATTAAGGAGATAATGAATAGGATGATAAAAGAGAAGGAAGTTGATTTCATGTAGTAAAAGTAATAAAATGCAAAATGGCGAACAAGTTTTCACTAATTAGCTCTGCCGAACGACGCTTTGCTCCGGTTAGCTATTTTCATCATCTGGTTGATCCCGATGCTGAGCGGGATGATCCTGGGGGCGGGGTTCTAGGCATTTTTATAATTTTGTTATCTGGCCGGATCACATGGAAACAATATTACTGTACTTTTCTTCTGATAAGTATATCATCGGTATTATCGCAAACATTTGAAAGGGGGATCGTCAGCGATATTGACGGAAATGTTTACCCTACGGTTGTTATTGGCAAATAAGAGTGGATCGCGGAGTACCTGAAAACTACCTCTTATTACGACGGAACAAAAATTCCCTACGTTACCGGCAGCATTGCCTGGAAAGGATTGATCACAGGAGCTTACTGCTGGTACAACAATGATGAATGTGGTGCGACAACCTACAGAGCGTTGTAGTCATGGTCGCTTTTTCGTTGGAGGCAAGAGTGGATTCTGGTGGAGCAGCACCGAAGCCGGCATGTCCGAAGCGTGGCACAGGAACATGATCTCCTCATCGAAAAAGTTAACAGGAAACCTTAACAGGGAGGACAGATTAACGAGCATGAAGATCGATGCCGTATTTAGATGTAGTCAGAGTTTACACAAAATTCCTCATACTCTATTGACCTATTTCTAAGCTTAAAAAATCATACTGTAAAAGTCGCAACTGTCATATTTTTTTTTACTTTCACAATCCAAACTGGTTGATCTTGAATCATATTGTTAGAACCACCGCCGTTATGAAATCATTTTCAGTTGCCCTCCTCCTCTTTTTGTTTTCCGTTATCATGGCATACGGACAAGAACTCAAGCTAACCGGATTTCACAACTATACGAATTGGGTCGACAAGCACAAAGACAATACAGTAAATGCCAAAGAGCTGGAAAACCTGGATGCGTTTGTGCCGAATGAACAGGGGAATTTCTCTTTCCTTGTGTTTCTTCCCTCCTCTACAAGCTTCTTCACTGCAAAAGAGAACAGAGTCACCAGCCAGAATTTCGTCATTACAGCAAAAGACAACGACTCGGGCGAGGAATGGAACGTATACGAAGCGGCCATAAACCCCAGGGAGATCAAATGGTTCGAGTTGATTCCCATCAGGGGAAACATCACCCTCACGTGCCGGTTCTCAGAGCTGGATTCGATCCGCACCCTCAGCTATTCTTACCTCTCTGCCAGCAAGGAGGAAGACCAGCAGATGAATCATCCCTTGAGCCGGGAAGAGATTCAGCGCTTTTCGAAACTGAATGAAGAGAAAAAGACAGATATCCGGGAAGCCAAATCCGTTCGGGTCATGGTTGCCCAGAATTGGGACTGTTTCAGATATTTCTATCTCCCGGTCGCTAAGACCGCAAAACGGCTTCTGGCATTTACAGGATTGGATACAACGGAAACCGATCATCCTTCCGGTGATCTTCAGATCATTATCAATATAACCGGAAATTCCAAAGTAGGAACGGTTAAAAGGCAAGCTCCTCATTCCAAATCGATTTCGTCTGTAGAGGTACGTACAGAAATTGGGATTGACGGCACCATTCTTTTTAAGCCAGCGACCAAAACCTATTTTGCAAACGATTTTGCATGGCATAAGAAGATATATCCTCTTGAATTTGTCGTGGGCCCGGGGGGTGGGACATGGGTGCAGAATTCTAATCAACTTACCATCGGGTATCGGAACATGTTTTATCAGGATTCTTTTCTCGGCGTATTTGGACCTATGCTGATCGAGGCTTTTAATCTTGACCCGGTGAACTTTTACCTTTATGCTGCGGAGGATAAAAACAGTGCGATGAGCTATAACGCGATCAAATTGCTTGGAGAGCTTCACGACACCACGGCTTTCCTTCCATTGGTTCACATCTATCAGACGGATTCGATCTGGAACCGGAGAGCGGCCATCTCAGCCCTGGGCGAATTACAGGATTCACGCACCTTTCAAACCTTGGTCGAAGCTCTTGATGACTCAGACGGTGGGATCCGGTACCGGGCAGCAGAGGGATTAGGAAAACTGGGAGACCAACGTGCCGTGAAACCCTTGATAATGGCAATCGATAAAGCCAGCCCGAATACCCTCCATCGTATCATCAAGGCACTTGGTGAATTGGGCGACCCGGCGGCTGTTGAACCTATTATTCCTCTCTTAAAAAAAAGCAGGTTTAAGAAAGATGCCCGGGAAGCATTGGTTCAATTGACAGGTGAAGATAAAGGAGAAAAATACAAGGATTGGAAAACCTGGTGGGAGGAGCAGACATTATTTTTGCTATAATGTTAGGAATCTTGATCTGGTATCAAACAAAATTCAATAGGTGAATACTAAAAAGAGAAACTGGTCGACATTTTACCTGGTTGGTATCCTCATCGCGACCGGGTTGATTTACAGCGCCTCCCTAAAAGGTGATTTTTTATCTTATGATGATACGGAGAATATTACCGGCAATATGCTTATTCGTGACCTCTCGCCGGGCTCTCTGCCTGCATTTTTCAAATCGACCAGCCTGTACATGTACTCACCGGTCACCTTTCTCAGTTATGCCCTTGATTATAAGCTGGCCGGGATGGATGCCTTTTACTTCAGGCTGACCAACCTGCTTCTTCACTTGATGAATGTATTGCTTGTTTTTTTACTGGGAATGAAGCTATTTAAAAGATCCGGTCTTTCACTGATCATGGCTGCCCTTTTCGCTCTTAGCCCGGTAAATGCGGATACAGTTGCCTGGATTTCTGCCAGGAGCAATCTCCTTGCCACGCTGTTCTTTTTACTGTCCCTGCTACTCTATCTCGACTATTTGAAGAACAAGAACTACCTCTTCTATGGATTGTCCATTGTAGCATTCCTGCTTTCTCTCTTCTCGAAATCAGCGGTGGTGATGCTGCCTTTTACCTTATTTCTCTTAGATTATTTATTCGCCCGGAAACTGAATATCAGGCTGGTTCTTGAAAAGATACCCTTCTTTGCAATCGCCTTACTGTTTGGCCTCATTGCGATCTGGTTCAGGACTGATACTGGCGCAACACAAACAACGATTCTCTACACTTTGCCCGACAGGTTCTTCATGATTTGCTATTCCCTTATGAACTACCTGGTCATATCCATTGTCCCTGTTAACCTTTCGGAGGTGTATGGCTACCCGCAGAAATCGGGTGGAGCGCTTCCTCTCTGGTATTACCTCGCTCCTTTCCTGATCCTTGGGATTGTCATCCTCATTTTACGGACGAAGTCCATCCGAAGGGAAATGATCTTCGGATTGCTGTTCTTCCTGTTGAATATTATCATCACCCAGATTGTAATGCTGGAGGACAGTTTCAGGTCAAACCGCTATGCCTATATGCCATTTCTGGGGTTGTTTTTTATTTATATCATAGCAGGTGATACAGCATTGAAGCACAACCCTGCTATCCGGAAATACACGGTCATTCCCTTCCTGATCCTTGCGGTGCTCTATGGAATTATGACCTTCCAACGGTCACTGGTTTGGAAGGATAGCCTGGGATTGTTCAATCATGCGATCATGGAATCTCCAGATGCAGCCTTTGTTTACAACAGCAGGGGAATTGCAAAATATTCCCAGGGAGATATGAAGGGCGCTCTCAACGATTACGATCAGGCCATCACCCTGAATCCTCAATATTCAGGGGCCTATTATAATCGCGGAATCGTGTATTATAACATAGGGCAATATACAAATGCCATGAATGATTATTCCAAAGGGATCACTCTTAACCCAAATTTTGCCAGTTCCTATGTTGCCAGGGGGATTCTTTACATGGATGTATTGAAGAATTATCCTGCAGCCATGAATGACTATACAAAAGCCATTGAGATCAATTCCTTATCTGCCCAGGCATTTTACAACCGGGGCATCCTGATGTTACGGATGAATAACCCCGACAATGCATGCCTGGATTTTAAGAAAGTGAAACAACTGGGTTACGATAGAGCGGATGACTTGATTAACCGGTTTTGCAGGTGACAAAATCGAAACAACGATAAATCAAGGTAGCGAAATTATGGCAATTCATGGCAATTTATTATAGCAATATGACAACAACTCTCCCTCTTAGAACCCTTGGCAACTCCGATCTGCGAGTTACCCCCATTGACCTTTACCAGGTGCACCAGCCATTTGGGTTCTCTTCGGCTACAGAGGAGATGAAACAGATGGCAGAACTGGCGAAGGAGAAGCAGATCAGGCACATCGGCGTGAGCAACTTCTCAGAGCAGAAGATGCGTGAAGCGGCCAAAGAGCTGGGCGTTACCATCATCGCATACTCTCCGCTGGCCCAGGGGATCCTTACCGGGAAGTTTCACGATAATCCTGAGTTGCTGAAGGGCGCAGGCTGGCGGAAAAGTTCAGGACCCTTCAAGGCAGAGAACATGAAGAAGAGCCTGCCGCTGATCAACATGATGAAAGAGCTGGGCGAGAAATATACGGTATCGGCCGCCCAGGTGGCACTTAACTGGCTGCTCTACGCCAACGGTGACACCGTAGTAGCGATCCCAGGCGCCACGAAACTCTCTCACGCCCGGGATAATGCTGGTGCAATGACATTTCAACTATCCGCAGAAGAAATTGAGAAGCTCTCAGGTACTACCCCTTCCTAAAGGGGCTGTCTCAAAACATCGAGACAACCCCCTTGTCCCCCCTTCCCTTCTTGGTTAAGGAGTCGGGGGATGGGGTAGTCTATTCGTAACAAAACCGTTTCATCACCTTATAGGCATCGGGAATGCCGAGTTCTCCGGCTTTGCTAAGGTACTTGCACCCGCCGTTCTTGTCTTTCATCAGTAAGTAGATCAGCCCCAGGTTATAATACCCTTCGGCGAAATTCTTTTTCAGGTCAACAGCCCTACGGAAGTCATATAATGCCTCCTGGTAATTACCCATAGTAGCATAAAGAACCCCGCGGTTGTAATAGGCAAACGGGAAGCCGGGATCAAGAATGATCACTTTTTTATAATTGTACATCATCGCTTCGATGAGGATGGCATCCTCTTTTACCCTCACCGAATCAACTTCATCTTCAGGGATCTCTCCGATCCCGGGAAGCCGTTTTGTCTTCTCCTCCTCCAGCCGGAATTGATAAAGGCCATAGATGGCATTCGCCCTGGCAAAATAAAGTAACACAAACCCGGGATCCAGACCGATTGCTGAGTCGCAGTCACTGGTTGCCCTTGCATACTCTTTCAATCCGGTAAAGGAGACTGCTCTGATCAGGAAGGACTCCGGGTTACGGGAGACCGAATCAAGCAGGATCGTTTGCCGTGCCACAATTTCTCTCCGGGCTGAGTCACTAAGCAAGTAGGGTTTGTTTGCCAGGGAGATGATGCTCGTATAGTAGTGCTCTTTTGGGTAGGAGTCGTAGAGTTCAATCTGGTCATATCTGGCCTGGCCGAAAAAGAGGTTGAAAACCGGAGACAACTGAATGTCGACATACTGATTCTGGAACTTGCTCGACATTGTGTTCATCTCCTCGAAGTTGCCGGTCAGCTTGATCAGGTTTTTGAGGTGGTTTTTTTCATCGAAATCTAACGTATCGGGGCGGTTTTCGTTGCGTTTAGCCGCCTCTTGCCCAAGTTGGTGATCTATGGCAGCTCCCTTCCTGTCTTTCAGCTTCTCTTTCACGTTCGACCGGGCCATATAGCCGTCGGTATAATCGGGAAAGAGAGCAATGGTTTTGTCAAAATCTTCCAGGGCATCCTGAAGGTCATTGGACTCCATCCGGAGTAACCCCCTGTAATAGTGGCTGATCAGGTTTTCGGGGTTGAGACGGATCACGGTAGTGAGATCACGGATGGCAGCGTTCAACTCCTTCATCTCATTCAGGATGATCGCACGGTTGAAATAGGCGTAGGAGTTATAAGGAGAGAGCAGGATGACCTTGTTGAGATCCATTAATGCCCCCTCTTTGTCCTTGTTGTTGATATGGGCTAACGCCCGGTTAAACAGGGCGTAGATATTATTGGAATCGAGATTTAACGCCCGATTGAGATAAATGATAGCCGAATCGGGTCGTTCCAATTCCATCCAGGCTGCTCCCATCTGGATGGAGCCGTAAGGATTTTTGGGATTCAACTCCATCACCTTCTGAAATGACGTAATAGCCGTATAATGGTTGCCCAGGCCCATTTCGGCGCTCCCTTTAAGCAGATAAACCATCTCGTCAGTATCGTCCAGGTCGATGGCTCTGTAGCAGTCGTTGATACAGTCGTCGAAGTGCTTGGTGAAAAGGTTGATCCGGGCACGGTTCAGATAAATGGTAGGATTCTTGCCATCCAGGTCTTGGGCTCTGGCGAAGTCTTCAAAGGCACCGTCGAACTTCTCCTGCTGGCTGCGTACGATTGCTCTGTTGATAAAGACATCAGGCTGGTAGGGGAAGAGTTCGATGGATGTTGTATAGTCTGCTTCTGCCCCGATGTAATCATCCAGTCCATATTTTGCATAACCTCTGAAAAAGTAGAGATCCGAAGCTGTTGGCTCATATCTGATAGCGTCATTCAGGGTATTCAGCGCCTCCAGGTACATCGCGTTCTGAAGCTGCGTCACCCCGATCTGCCTAAGGTTTGAACGGGTTTGGGAGAATAGGACTGCGAAAGGAAAAAATGCAAGAAATATCAGGAATAAACGGTTGCTCATTTCTTTTACTTAGTCATACTGCCATATTCCTCATTCCTTATACTCTCATACCCTGTTACTTCTTCATATAGTTCAGCGCACTACCCGCCTTGAACCATTTTATCTGCAACGTTCCATAGCTATGGTTCACGGCGATCTTTTCAGAGCTGCCATCAGCATGATGGAGCACCAGGATTAACGGAACCCCCGGCGTGAATGTTTCCAACCCCATCACGTCGATGATGTCATCTTCCCGGATCCGGTCATAATCTGTAGGATTGGCGAAGGTGAGTGCGAGCATCCCCTGCTTTTTCAGGTTGGTCTCGTGGATCCGGGCAAACGATTTCACCAGTACTACCCTGGTGTTCAGAAATCTGGGTTCCATGGCTGCATGCTCCCTGGAAGAGCCCTCTCCGTAATTTTCATCGCCCACGATGATCGAGCCAATGGTTTTGCTTTTGTAATCACGTGCTACCTTTGAGACCTCTCCATACTCGCCCGTGGTTTGGTTTTTCACGGCGTTTGTTTTGTCGTTGAACGCGTTGACAGCGCCCATCAGCAGGTTGTTGGATATGTTGTCGAGATGCCCGCGGAACTTCAGCCATGGTCCTGCCATCGAGATGTGGTCGGTCGTGCATTTGCCTTTGGCTTTGATCAGCAAACGCAGTCTGGTAATATCTTTGCCGTCCCAGGGGGTGAACGGTTCAAGGAGCTGCAACCGTTCCGATGCCGGATTTACCTTGATGGTGATGGCGCTTCCGTCGTCGGGAGGAGCCAGGAAGCCGGTCTCTTTTACCTCAAATCCGTTTGGAGGAAGCTCATATCCGGTAGGTTCATCAAGCATCACCTCGTTGCCCTCCTTGTTCGTCAGTTTATCTTTCATGGGATTGAAGGCCAGCGATCCGGCCAGCGCCATGGCGGTTACGATCTCCGGGGAGGCCACGAAGGCATGGGTGCTTGCATTGCCGTCGTTGCGCTTGGCGAAATTCCTGTTGAAGGAGGTGATGATAGAGTTCTTCCGGGTAGGATCCTCCATGTGGCGTGCCCATTGCCCGATGCAGGGCCCGCAGGCGTTCGCCATCACCACCCCGCCAATCTCGTCAAATACTCCCAGAAGTCCGTCACGTTCGGCAGTAAACCTGATTTGTTCCGATCCCGGTGTAATCAGGTATTCCGATTTTACGGCCAGTTTTTTCTCTCCAGCCTGCCTGGCAATCGATGCAGCCCTCGTAAGATCTTCGTAAGAAGAGTTTGTACAGGATCCAATGAGTCCCACTTCCAGCTTCCCGGGGTATCCGTTCTCATGGAGGAACGAGGCCAGTTGTGAGACAGGTGTTGCCACATCCGGAGAAAACGGACCGTTCACATAAGGTTCAAGGGTCGACAGATTAATCTTGATATATTGGTCGTAGTAAGCTTCCGGATTCTTCATCACCTGATCGTCAGGGCGAAGCAGGTGAGCATGTTCATCAGCCAGAGCTGATAATCCCGACCGGCCGGTGGCATCAAGGAAGGATTTCATTTTGCCGTCATAGGCAAAGATAGAGCAGGTAGCTCCGATTTCAGCTCCCATGTTGCAGATGGTTCCTTTTCCGGTACAGGACATGCTTTCGGCACCCTCTCCGAAATACTCAACAATGAAGCCTGTGCCTCCTTTGACCGTCAGGATTCCGGCCAGCTTCAGGATTACATCTTTCGGACTGGCCCACCCGTTCAGCTTTCCCACAAGTTCTACACCAAACACTTTAGGCATTTTGAGTTCAAGGGGCATCCCCGACATCACATCCACGGCATCTGCACCTCCAACACCAATGGCTACCATGCCCAGTCCTCCGGCATTTGGGGTATGGGAATCGGTGCCAATCATCATGCCACCCGGGAAGGCGTAATTCTCAAATATAACCTGGTGGATGATCCCGGCGCCGGGCTTCCAGAATCCAATCCCGTATTTGGCGGAGACGGTCTGCAAAAAGTCATAAACCTCCTTGTTGGTTATCAACGCCTGAGGCAGGTCGCTGTTCACCCCCTCCTTGGCCAGGATCAGGTGATCGCAATGGACGGTAGCAGGGACGGCGCTTGTCTTCCTGCCGGCGGTCATAAACTGTAGCAACGCCATCTGGGCTGTCGCATCCTGCATGGCGACCCGGTCGGGTTGGAAATTGACATAGTCGACACCTTTTTTTAACGGCTTTTCAGGAATGGGATCAAAAAGATGCCCGTAAAGGATTTTATCCGTCAGGGTTAACGAACGGCCTGATAAATTTCTTGCAACATCCACCCCCGAAGCTAGTTTCCGGTAGGTTTCGCGGATTAAATTCAGATCAATCATCATGATTCTTTTGGAATTATTTAATTGAGAACAAATTTAACAAGATAAGTATAATAAATAAATTTGCAATTGATAAAAAAGAGGGGAGAGAGAGATGTCAGATCCTGAGAACAGGTTGTTAACGTGGAAAAATAGTCATCCGGACAAGTCCCATCCAATCCAGGAAGCGATTCGACTGCTGGAAGAAGCTGAACAGGTGTTGACTTCCGGAGGGCAAGATCAGTTTTCGCGAGAGTGGTGGATGGATCTCATCGATACAACCCGGCAACCGGCATATCTTCTGGCCCTTGGATCCCCCGAAACGCGGATTCGATGGACTGAGATGATCTTCCAGGTCATCCGGGGCATCAACTATTCCCTGATTGACATGATCAGGCAGCGGGTGGCGAAACATCCTGCCAGGGTGTTGTTTTGCAACCTTTCGAATTCTGGCAAGGTGGAATGGACCTATGTGCAGATCTTCAGGCATCTGCGGGAATTAGCCGCTCTTTTTTACAAAGAGAGTGATACTCCACGGGTTGCCCTGTTTACGGAAAACTGCCTTGAGGGTGCTGCGACCGATCTGGCTTGCCTTTCGCACGACATCTTCGTCACTCCGCTGAGCCCTCACTTCAGGGAGGAGACACTGGTATCTATTATTGACCAGTTAAAAATAAACCTGGTTGTTACAGATACAGCCAGCCGGATTTCTGTGCTGCAATCGTTGTTGAAAAAGGCGCCAATTCCGTTCAGGGTATTTACACTCCAGCCAGGTGTACTGCAGGAGGGGGTGCAATACCTGCCCGAGGCTTGCAAAAAGCTCTCCCTGAACGAAATATCCGCTCTTCTCGATACACGCAAACCACTTCCCGTCAACACGGTGATTACAACCATGTTCACTTCGGGAAGTACCGGTGTGCCGAAAGGAGTCTCCTTTTCCAATTACAACATTGTAAGCAAGCGGTTTGCCAGGGCTGCCGCCCTCCCGGCTGTAGGAGAACAAACCTTTCTCAGCTACCTCCCGCTATACCATACTTTCGGGCGTTATCTGGAGATGATGGGCGCCATCTTCTGGAGCGGCACCTATATTTTCGCCGGAAATACTTCACCCGAAACCCTCTTCTCCCTTTTTCCTAAAACAAAACCCACCGGGTTTATCTCTATCCCACTCCGATGGCAAGAGCTCTATGACCTGTGCCAGGAACAGATCGGCACACAGGAGGATCGTACGCTGCAAACGGAAGCAGTGAGAACGGTAGTTGGGGAGCGGCTACGATGGGGGCTTTCAGCGGCAGGGTATCTCGACCCCAGGGTATTCCGTTTTTTCAACCATCATGGAATCCAGCTCTGCAGCGGGTTCGGGATGACAGAGGCTACCGGTGGGATCACCATGACGGAACCCGGCAGGTATAAGGATGGTACGGTCGGATTGCCGTTACCCGGAGTCTATCCACGTCTCACGGCTGAAGGAGAGATGGAACTTCGTGGACATTATATTACCCGGTACCTGGAAGATGCCGGTCCGGGCGATGTTATCCCGTTTCCTGTATCCGACAGTCAGGACGCCTGGCTTCCGACAGGGGATGTCTTCAAGGTAACAAAAGAGGGACACTACCAGATCGTTGACCGGGTAAAAGATATCTACAAGAACAACCGGGGGCAAACGATCGCACCGCAGGTGATCGAGAAGAAGTTTTTTCGGGTTCCGGGAATCCAGTCCTGCTTCCTCGCAGGAGATCACTGGTCCTACAATGTGTTGCTGATTGTCCCTGATAAGGAGGACCGGATCTACAGAACCCTGAGAGGAGAAAAGCTCCGTGAATATTACCGTCAGGTCATCACGGCAGCCAATGCCAACGTGGCCCCTTATGAAAGGGTGGTCAACTTCACCATCCTCACTCGGAACTTCTCTGCCTCCAGGGGGGAGTTGACTCCTAAAGGATCATTTAACCGAAAGACTATTGCGCATAACTTCAGGAAGGAGATCGACCTGCTTTACACCAGCAATTACACCCTGATTACAACTCCCAACAGGATGGTTCAGATCCCGAAATGGTTATACCGTGATCTGGGAATCCTGGAAACTGACATCGTATATCAGGCCGGGAAGCTGATCAACCGCAGAAATAAAACCAGGCTTACGTTCAGGCGTATCAGGGAAGGGCGTCTTCGGATCGGAGATCTCGTTTACGCGGTGAACGAGGAGTTCGTTGACCTGGGGATCTTCACCCGCCAGCCTGCCTTATGGATTGGGAATCCTGAACTGGTCCGGTTCTTCCCTGTCAGGGAAGGGTGGGATCTCCCGGTAAAAAAGATGGCGGAAACCATCTGTATCGCCCGGTTCAAATGCCTTACGGGGGATTGCATTCCCGAATTGACAGGGGTGCTAGACCCGCAATTGATCCGAATCAATAAGCTGCTCTTTGCTGCTATTTTCTCCGGGTTACAACAGGCGTTGCAAGCCATCAGGGAATTGGGAGACCTGTTTCCTTCCCTGGAACCCAGACTGTCTGATGTGGTAAGGCACCGGATGGAGGCGCTTGCCTATCATCCCGCAGAGGAGGTCCGGACGCTGGCTTATCGGATCATCCTACTCCAGGCTCCCCAACCTGAACGAATCCCCTATATGCCGGCTTTCATTGAATCGGGACTTTCCTTTCTCAATGAAGAGTCGATCACCGATATTGCAAACAGCAATTTCGGGAAACATCGGTTGGATGCGTTAAAAAGGCGTCTCTATTACTACAGAAACCAGTTGACCTGGCCAGCCAACCGAAAAAACAGACGGCAGTTTGCCGATATCCTCTCGATGCTCTACACATTTGCCGTGAATCATATGGAATTCTACGGCCCGGTTCGGGCGGAACTCTCCCGCTGGGCGTTACACCGGCAGGATCCATGGCTATCGAAGAGGGCAGGGGAACTCTTTATGCAGCTTGCCGGGATATTTGAGGCGGAGATGGCCCGGCAGGCAATCAAATTTCCCATGAGTTTCTGGAAGTCGCGCGTGACGTTTGAACAGAACATCCCGGAACGTGAAAAAGATCGGATCCTGACATTGTTTCAGACCACAACCTTTCTTGAGGAGAGCGTCCTCCTGACCTCTAACGGTCAGCAATTTCATCTGGAAGATGTTCCCGAAAATGGCATCTGGGTATTGCGGATGCTCGCGTTCAAGGAATACAATCATTACCGGCTGAGTATCAATACCGGGAGTGACCAGCACTTCGACCTGCATGTGGTGTTAAGTGAAAGCCCGGTGTTTAAACCAAACCACGACCTCTTCTATTGGCTGGCTTCAATGGCTGGCCATCCATACGGTCCTACGGTAGCTCCAATACTTGGAAGCAACAAACCAGGTCATGAAGCGTTGAGTACGCAATATATCGGCGGGTTGACCGCGTGGGATAAAATCCGTGAGCTTTCAGAAATTCATCAATCGGCCGGATACATTCGTGAAAATGCCTGGAGGAAGATCTTTATCAAGGCGTTTACAGTGATCTTCAGGGCCTGGGAGTACAGTGGTTACCAGATCGTTCCCGGCGCCATCTCCCCTGCTAACATTGTGATTCCGGAATTGGATTTCAGAGAGACTGCGGTCATCCTCTCCCTTACAGGATGGTCTCCCTATAAAGGACCCCTCTCCCTGGTGGAACCGATGATGCGGGATTTCTATTGCAAAACTACTGCACTTTATCCCTGGTGCAGGAGTCAACTGGATGTCAGGTGGATTTTTGATGCATCTATCGAAGCGATGGGGAAGAAGGAGGCTCAACGGTTTCTGGAAACACTGTCGAAAGATCTCGCCGAACACGATATCCGCTGTGCCGATGACTCCAGGCTTCTCCAACATCTGGAGGACTATCTCAGGGAGATATTTCCCTCCTTTTACCTGCCACTTTCCTTATCCAATGCCGTTGAGCAGTATCAGGAATGGAACCGGATGAACCCTCTTACTACCTCTCTGGCAAAGGAGCAAACCATCAGGGAGTTGATGGAACTCTATAGATTGTTTTCATACCCCGACCTGGTCCGCTTTGTTCTTTACCGCCAAACATATTTTGCTGATAAACAGGAAGATATCAGAACGGCATTCGATGCCCTTATTTCCCGATTGTGTACAGATCAAAACCTGCTTCCCATACAGTCGCTGGAACTTTCGGAGCTTCAGTCGGTAATCAGTGAGCATGAAGATAAAGAGCTTTTCAACCGGATGGTGTTTCCCAGATTACAAACGAGGCAGCGGTTTGATTTTTTGAAACGGAGTGAAGAACCTACCAGCCAGGTGATTGTTCAGTTTGACCTGAAGGATAAAACAGGACGTTCCTATCTCTTTCATGAACCGGTTGAACCGAGAGAGGTTGGACAACTGTATCAACTCTTCTTCAGGGAGGATTACCCCAGGGAACCGATGGAACATGACCGGTTGGCTGTGGTGACCGAACCTGACGGTAGGGTTGTTGGAGGGGCTACATGGCATTTTTTGGACGAAAAAAATGTACTGTTAGACGGAATTGTTGTAACTTCCGCCCTTCAGGGAAGAGGGTTGGGATCAGCCACCATGGAGACATTCTTTACTTTTATAGCTGCCCAGGGAATCGAAGTCGTGAAAGCGCATTTTCTTTTTGGGAATTATTACCTGAAACACTATTTTGAAGTTGACCGGCTATGGGGTGCTCTTGTTAAAAAATTATAAAATAAATCTCTAAAACGTGAATCTTATGACTGGAGAAAAAATTATTATCAAGGATGGTAAATTAGTTGTACCGGATTTTCCGGTAATCCCTTTCATTGAAGGTGACGGAACAGGACCGGATATCTGGAATTCAAGCGTACATGTGTTTGATGCGGCGGTGGGAAAAGCCTATGGCGGAAAACGGAAGATTATCTGGAGAGAGGTTTTAGCCGGACAAAAAGCTTTTGACAAAACCGGAGAGTGGCTTCCACAGGCAACTCTCGACACCATCAATGAATACCTGGTAGCGATCAAAGGGCCGCTTACAACCCCTGTCGGCGGTGGAATCCGTTCCCTCAATGTAGCCTTGCGCCAGATTCTCGACCTTTACACCTGCCTGCGCCCGGTGCGCTATTTCAAAGGCGTTCCTTCTCCGGTCAAGCGGCCTGAGCTCACCGACATGGTGATTTTTAGGGAGAATACAGAAGATATCTATGCCGGAATTGAATGGATGGCTGGCAGTCCGGAAGTCGAGAAGGTGATTAATTTTCTCATCAACGATATGGGCGTGAAGAAAATCCGCTTCCCGAAGAGCTCTTCCATCGGCATTAAGCCTGTTTCCAAAGAGGGAACCGAACGACTTGTAAGGGCTGCCATTGAGTACGCACTAAGCCACGCTAGAACATCTGTTACCCTGGTTCACAAAGGGAATATCATGAAGTTTACGGAAGGCCAGTTCAAGCAATGGGGGTATGACCTCGCTGAGCGGGAGTTTGGGAATAAGGTCTTTACCTGGCAGCAATACGACAAAATCAAGGCTGAAAAAGGGGAAGAGGCTGCCAATGCAGCTCAGAATGAAGCCCTCGCTGCCGGAAAGCTCCTCATCAAGGATGTGATCGCCGATGCCTTCCTGCAGCAGATCCTCACCCGTCCGGCCGAATATGCGGTGATCGCCACACTCAACCTCAACGGCGACTATATCTCCGACGCGCTGGCCGCGATCGTCGGCGGAATCGGGATCGCTCCCGGAGCCAATATCAACTACGAAACCGGTCATGCTATCTTCGAAGCCACTCACGGAACCGCTCCCAAGTATGCCGGTAAAGACCAGGTGAATCCTGGCTCAATAATTCTCTCGGGAGTGCTGATGCTCGAGTACATGGGCTGGCAGGAAGCTGCCAACCTTATCGTCAAAGGACTCGAAGGTGCGATTCATAACAAACGCGTCACCTACGATTTCCACCGCCTGATGGAGGGCGCTACCAAGCTGAAGTGCTCCGAGTTTGGGGAAGAGATTATCGCTAATATGTAATACCGGTCTGTAGGGACGGGTTCCGAACCCGCCCCTACAACCAGGTCGCCCATACAGGGATGGCATTAAATTCTCATTAAATATACGTCTGACCTTGAATGATTGTCTATAGATCCATTTAACTTTACACGATTCAATTGATCTTGATTAATCTTGGAAATTGAGGACTAGCTTTTTTTCTGGAGGATCCACTTTGGGCGACAATGTTTTAAAGTTGCTGCTTCCCATCCTGATAGGTGTTTTATTCATTGCTTGTTCGAAAAAGGAAACGACGATTGAACCTATTCAATTTAGCGCTGACATGCAATCCAGGCTGGAAGCTACACTAGATAAAGCCATGATGGAAAATAACATCCCGGGAGCTATCGTCGGCATCTGGATCCCTGGAGAAGGAAGTTGGGTGAAGGCAAAAGGGATCGCCAACCTCACTACCGACCAACCAATGAAACCGGAAAATCATTTCCGGATGGGAAGCATTACGAAAACCTTTACCGGAACGCTCGTCCTTCAGCTAGTCGATGAGGGGTTGATCCATCTCGATTCATCACTGGCATATTACCTCCCTCAATATCCTTTTCAATATGCCGACAAGATCAAGGTAAGGCTACTCGGAAACATGAGGGCCGGTATTTACAGTTATACTGACGACAGTACGTGGAATAAGACCATGCTAGCCAATAATTTCGAAACTCAATTTTCGGCCGACTCTCTGGTTAAAATATCCCTCAGCCACACCTGCATTGAACCAGGAGTTCACTATTATTACTGCAATACGAATACGGTCCTGCTGGGTCTTATTTGTGAAAAGGTAACAGGCAAACCAATCAGAGAGCTGTTTCAGGAAAAACTATTTATTCCCAACGGATTGGATCACACATTCTGGCCTCAAACCCATTTTTTACCTGAACCTTTTTCTCATGGCTATACGAACAGGAGCTGGACGGGCCCTGGGGAATTGAAAGATGCCACCTTTTTCAATCCCTCCTGGGCTGACGCTGCAGGCATCCTGGTGACAAACATCTATGATTTGAAAAAATGGATCAGGCTGGTTGGAACCGGAGCGCTCTATTCATCGGCTATCCAGGCGGAACGATTGAAATTTACCGATTATTATGGATTTGCCCTGATGGATATCTACGGATGGCTCGGGCACTTCGGCGCAATTCCAGGTTACACATCAGGTGCTTTTTACTATCCGGCCAAGGAAGCTATCCTGGTGATCCATGTGAATTCAAACATAGATAACCCTTCTACCGGGAATTCACCGGCTGAGGAGGTAGGTAAGGCCTTTATGGAACTATTGACGCCTCCGGCTCCGATGTTGCATCATGTTGAATTATAACATATAGTGAAACGGGTATCATTTGAACGGACTCAACCATGAGACAATTTGTGTTTCCGATGGTTCTCGCCGTAAGGCTGATGACGGTTTACCTAGAGGCGTTAAAAAAATAGCCCCGTTTGGAATACGGGTGAAAATTGGATCGGCTATGAGACCCAGGCTAAAATGCACAAAAAACAAAAGATGAAAACAACGTATGTGACCATTCTCGCGATCCTGCTGGCAACGGCCTGGGGTTGCAAAAAATCGGATAATCCGCCTTCGACGGATTACAACCAGGCTCTCCAGTATTCCCTGGATACGACATGGCAAAGCTTTACCAGCCAGCTTCCTGACTGGCAGGGAGGATTGGGAGTTTATATTGTCAGTCCCAAGGGGACCTACTTCGTCTCGTCAAGTCTCGAGCCGGGGGTTTCTGCCGGGTCCCATTTCCGGGCTGCCAGTATCACGAAATCCTTCACCGCTGCTGCCGTCATGCTTCTCGATCAGCAGGGAAAACTGAACATCGAAGATACGGTGACCCAACTGATTCCCGGAACAACCATTACTTACCTTCCTGATGATACATCCTACCAGATACCGTATAAGGAGAGGATTACCATCCGCCAGCTTCTGGAACACCGGGCAAACATCTTCGACCAGGTCAATTCCCCGGTACCGGATACAGTTAGTGCATGGTATGCAGGACAGATCTATTACATGGCGATCCTGATGCAACTAGACCGATACCACCAGTTTACCCTCGACGAACTTCACCGGCTAATCTCCCGCTTTCAGCTTACCTATGGCGAACCGGGGATTGAACACCATTATAGCAACAATGGGTACACCCTGCTTGCCAAGATCATCGAACGGGTCAGTGGAAAAACATACCATGATTTTGTCAGGGATGAGCTCATTGTGAAAAACCAGCTTAACGAAACCACCCTGCCTTTCCTTGGCACGGATACTGCGCTGCCTGCTCCTTTTCTTCACGGATATGTCTATATGAACAGTACCTCGGTCGACTTAACCATGTTCAACATGTCGTTCGGCATCGGCGAAGGCAATATGATCTCCAGTTTCAGGGATCTGGCCACTTTCTACAGAAACCTGTTTACAGGTAAGGCCGGACTGAATTCCACGCAGGTGAACCGGATGATGGAGTGCTTACCGTCAAACGATTTATACGGACTTGGGATCGAATTCACAGAAGGTCTCGGATACGGCCACACAGGTTGTCAGTTCGGATATCTTACTGTTGCAGGTTATGATCCCGCTACCGATTGTATGGTCATCTCGGAATCTACGCTCTATCCCCAGGATCACCCGCTGAACCAAGCACAGGGCAAAGCGGTTGTAGCCCTTCTTAAAACAATGAAGCAAACGATGGGGTATTAACCGGAATGGTCCTTGCTAACGTGCTGATGACGATTTACCTGGAGGCGGTAAAAGAATACCACCATCTAAAACTCTTTTCCAATGAAATATTCATACAAACGTCGTTCAAACCAACCGAACATGAAAACAATCACTCGATATTTGTTCCTGGTACTTTTGATTATTGGTTCTTCCATGGGTTGTACCAAAGATTCAACCCCTTACAATCCGGATAATGTTTTTGAAGGTGGAAAGCTATCTAAATCACCCTCCGGCTCCTTTTACATCGCTGAATTGCAGGGTACATTCCATCAGATGGGGCGGCAATACGGACTTCTGCTGAAAAAGCAGCTCGGGGAATTCTACAAAGAGGCGGTGACCGATTTTTTGATCGGGGAGAAAGGATATTCCTATGAAGAGCTTGTAGCATTGGGACAGTCTTATTACGCCGATTTTCCGCAGATTTTCAAGGATTACTATGACGGGATGGCAGAAACCGACGGACTGAACCCCGATCAGACGAAAATCATGGCGTCGGTATTTCTTGCTATCTATTATACCGGTTGCAGCAGCCTGTCGGCATGGGGAGATTATACACCCGATCATGCTGTCGTGACCGGACGGAACCTTGATCTGGGTTCAGAGAGTCTGAGAAGGTTCAGCAAATATTTCCACATCGTCGTCTGGAATCCGACAGGCTTTCCTGCATCCGTAGCAAATATCGATTTCATCGGATCGCTTTTTTACCAGACAGCGATCAATGACAAAGGCATTTTCCTGGAATTGCAAAATGGACAAATGGCCGACACAACAAACGTCGCAGGCCGCGAAAATGTCAACCATATGTTAGTGGAAAGTCTTTTCAGGAATACATCTTCGGAAGAGGTTGACCGATGGTTCAATACCACGTTCCCCAGCGCCGGGCTTATCATGAATGCCTCTTTCCCCGACCATGCCACGATTTACGAATGGGCGACCTACCGCGTGGTTGCCAGGCAGGGTGAAGGGCTGATCGCCGCCACCAACGACTTTCTCGATCCATCCTGGCACAACTATCCGGTGATCTTCTTTGACTCAACCAATGAAGGAATCAGTTTGACCTACACTCGCCGAACCCACCTCATGCAGCAGGGCGAGCAGAATAAAGGGAATATCACGCCACAGAAGATGATGGAAATTTTTGATGTAACGATACCTGACGGAGGAGCCACTTTTCCTGAAGGAGATCTGATCAAAACGATCTATTCAGTTGTGACACAGCCTTCTGAGCTGAAAATATGGCTGAAAGTTAGAGGCTATTCCGGCTGGGAGGAGATCGATTTGAAACCTTATTTTAAGTGACCGTTGCGTCTCCCATTCCAGTTATCAGGCTATTCGTCAAACACCCCAATATACCTGGCAATAACCAGCCGCTGGATCTCGCTGGTCCCTTCACCGATCTGCAGCAGGCGCTGGTCACGGTAAAAGCGTTCGATGGGGTAATCTTTCATGAGGCCGTACCCGCCGTGGATCTGAACTCCTTCGTCTGCGACCTCCTTGGCGATTTCCGAGCAATAGAGTTTGGCCATTGCCGCCTCCTTGGCATAGGGTTTTCCGTTGATCTTAAGCCAACAGCCTTTGTATAACAGGTTTCGGGCCAGTTCGATCTTGGTTGCCATATCGGCAAGTTTGAAGGCATTGACCTGGAAATGGCCAATGGGTTTTCCAAACTGTTTCCGCTCTTTTGAATACTGCAGCGACATCTCAAAAGCTCCCTGAGCACAACCCAGTCCCATAGAACCAATTGCTAGCCGGCCGCTGTCGAGGGTGTTGAGCATGATCTTCGAACCTTCACCCCGTTTACCAAGGGTATTTGAGAGGGGAACACGGCAGTCGTCGAAATAGAGTTCGGCTGTATCGGAAGCCCGCCACATCATCTTGCCGTGCATGGATACCCGTTTAAACCCAGGGGTATCGGCATCTACCAAGATAGTGGTAAACTCTTTTTTTCCGTTAGTTTCTCCGGTCACAACCTGTACTGTCGCTCCTTTGTTGATGGAAGAGGCGCCGTTCGTGATGAAGATCTTCGATCCGTTGATCACCCACTGGTCACCTTCAATGCGGGCTGTAGTCTTGGTCCCCCTCGAATCACTCCCGGCATCGGGTTCGGTAAGGCCAAACGCCCAAAGCGCTTCACCGGTGATTAGCATCGGCAGGTACTTCTGCTTTTGCTCTTCCGTCCCGAAGTTCATGATCGGTCCCATTCCCAGGGAGATATGAGCTGCCAGTGTGGCTGCTTGAGACCCATCAATACGGGCCAGCTCCTCCACGGCAATTACATAGGCGAGCATGTCCATGTGTGAGCCGCCGTATTGAGTGGGAGCAATCAGTCCAAAGAGGCCCAACTCACCCATTCTTTTAGTAAGTTCTAAAGAGAATTCAGCTTTTTCGTCTAGCTCCTGTGCAACCGGACGGATCTCCCGCTCGGCAAAGTCCCGGACCGTTTTCCGGATCATTTCATGTTCTTCAGTAATGTACATTCTATATCGATTAGTGATTAGCGATTAGTGATTATGGAATCCAGTATTTAGAGACTGTAATCAGTCATCCGGCATCCGGTATCTGGCATCCGAAATCCCTTATCCGGCATCACAAATATAAAACTTCCTACTGATATATCTCATTCGCAATTTGAATTGAGTCCTTCAGAAGTTCCGGTTCCAGGGGGTTCGGGATCTGTTTTTCATGCAGGAACCTCACCAGGTCCTGCGTTGCCAGGTTGCCCATCAACTCGTGCCCCGACATCGGGCAGCCGCCGAAACCGTTCATCACGGTATCAAACCGGCGGCATCCGGCGAGGTAAGCAGCATCAACTTTTCCGGCCCAGTCTCCTTTCCCGTGATGGAGGTGTAACCCGAATTCCAAATCGGCGTATTCCTTCATGATGGCCGTGAATATCCTGTCGATCAACGGGGCATCAATTTCAAGAGAAACATTGGATAAGGGAATGATTTGTGCACCGATGCCTTTCAATTTCCCGATCCAATTCAGTAAAAGATCCAGGTTCCACGGATCGCCGTATGGGTTCCCGTAGGCGTAGGAAATATATATCACCGCTTTTTTCCCATATCTCCCGCAGAAATTGATCACTTCAGCCGTTGTTCCATACACCTCATCCACGGTTGACCTGACGTTTTTTTGCAGAAACGAGGGAGTGAAAGAGAAGGGATAGGAGAGGGTCGTAACCTCTTCCATCGGGGAAACCCGCTCGGCGCCCCGTCGGCTCATGACAAGCACCATCCGTTCGGATTGAGAATTGGAGAAGTCAAGTTGGCCGACCAACTCCATCGTGTCGGCCATCTGGGGAACCACTTTCGGGTTCACGATGCTGCCGATCTCAACCGTGTCGAAGCCTACTTTCAGAAGCTGGTTGACAAACCGGATCTTGGAAGAGGTGGGAATGAACTGCTCCACTCCCTGCATCCCCTCCCTCGGTGATTCGATGATTTTAATCATTTCCGTCCCGAGAGGGATTTCGGAATGCGGCCGTTGCGGATAGCTTCCGACCGCAGTCGCCTTCCAACAATCCGTTCAACCATGGCGCCAACCTCCAGCACCTTGTCCACATCCAGCTGGGTATCAATTCCCATCTCATCCATCATTACTACCATATCTTCGGTGGAGACCAGTCCCACCAGGTTAGGATCTTTGTAGTAATAGGCGCCGGTACCGGTTACCGGAACGCCATCAACGAAGTTGGCCGGTTGTCCACCGATGCCACCCATGGTTGATTCGAAGTTGACCATACCAGCCTGCAGGGCTGCCAGTACATTGGCCATGCCCCAGCCGCGGGTGGTGTGCAGGTGGACAATTTGTTTTTCTACCTTGACGCCTGAATCCAGGAGCATGGAAAAATACTGGAAGATGCGGTCGGGCGAGGCCGATCCGTCATGGTCGGCATGTTCCACATCGTTGGCTCCAATGTCGAACCACCGCTTGGTGAAGGTGATGGCATCTTTCATGTCGGTAGGACCTTCAACCGGACTCCCCCATATAGTGCTCACGGTGCCATTGACCTTTAATCCGGCATCCCGGGCGAGGGGAATGTATTTCTCGGCCATGTTCCAGTAATCGGCCAAATTTAGTCCCGAATTGGTGCGGTGGTGTCCCTCACCGGTAGAGACCATCAACAGAATACGGTCGGGGCCCCAACCCTCTTTGTGCGCTTCAATGGCCCGTTCAATGGCCCGTTCGCGAATCGTGATGACCGTAAGTGAGACCTGGTCGATCAAATGGGCGATCTTTTTGCTCTTCCTGACCCCTTTGAGAACTTCATCGGCATCCTTGAACTGCGGCATACCACTGGGATTGCCCGTGTTGGTTACTTCAATATGCCGGAAGCCGGCCAGGATCAATTCCTCCGCCAGCCAGATCTTCGCTTCGGTTGGGATGAACTTCTCTTCGTGCTGGAACCCGTCCCGCACCGTGATGTCGCCTATGGTTACTTTTTTTGGATAATTCATAGTTGTAATGTATTTGATTCAAAAGTATTAGAATTAGATCTTAAAAGGGTTCTCCTGATATTTTGCAAATCCGAAGATTTCTATTGAGTTCTCGGCCGTATTTATCTTATAAACAACGATATATCCTTTGAATGTAAGGTCTCGAATATCGTCTCTGTCGAAGAAAATCGACTTTCGGGAGCGATAAGGCATATTTGAAAGAGAATGTATTTGTTTAATAAGATCTCATTTGAACTTCCTCGCAGCTCCAGGCTTATCTTGTGCAATAAACTCCAATTGGTCCTTCAATTTATTCCTGAATGAAGGAGTGATTTTAATCTTCATGTTTATCAATTGAAGATTCTAAATCATTGTCAAGTTGATCTAAACTGAGATATTCAATTTGGCCCTCTTCAACTTCTTGGAGTTCTTTCTGCAAGTATTCTTGAACCGAAAGAAAATCATCGTTCTCCCTAATCACCTGCAATTCGTCTTTGCTGAATTTCTTCAGCAGCCACATCAGTTTTTCATAAACTTCATCATGGACCCTAAGACGTATCGTATACATGTTCAATTTTTTACAAAATTAACAGCATCAAACTAATTTTCCTAATCACAATGCCGCCAAACCCTTTTTGGGGTTAGACCTTCATTTCCGGCACCTCCCCCGCCACAATCAGATTACCCTCTGTCGCCTTCTGAATTTCCTCGACGCTTACACCAGGCGCCCGTTCGATCAATTTGAATCCGTCTTCCACTACATCGATTACGGCCAGATTGGTGACAATCCGTTTCACACATTTTACACCGGTTAGGGGAAGGGTGCATTCTTTCAGCAGTTTGGAGTTCCCCTCCTTGTCAGTGTGCTGCATCGCCACGATGATATTCTTGGCTGCAGCCACCAGGTCCATAGCACCGCCCATCCCTTTGATCAGCTTGCCCGGCACCTTCCAGCTGGCAATGTCACCTTTTTCGGTCACTTCAAAAGCGCCCAGAACGGTGAGGTCGATATGGCCTCCGCGGATCATTCCGAAGCTGCTGGCCGAGTCGAAAAATGAGGCGCCGGGGATAGCCGTGACGGTCTGTTTCCCGGCATTGATCAGGTCGGGGTCCACGTCATCAGGTGCAGGGAAAGGACCAATGCCAAGCAGCCCATTCTCCGACTGCAAAATAACCTCTATCCCCTCCGGTATGTAGTTGGCTACCAGTGTTGGGATCCCGATGCCCAGGTTTACATAATACCCATCTTTCAACTCTTGGGCAATACGTTTTGCTATTCCGTTTTTATCTAAAGACATAGTATAATTCGTTGAAAATTATTTTCTGATGATTAACTCCGTATGGTTTCAAACTCGATCCGTTTCTCGTAATTGGTTCCCTGAAAGATCCGCTGAACGTAAACCCCCGGAGTGTGAATATGATTAGGGTCCAGCTCGCCAAACGGTACCAGTTCTTCCACCTCGGCAATGGTGATCCTGCCGGCGGTTGCAATGGGTTGGTTGAAGTTGTTGGCCGTTTTATTGTAGATCAGGTTGCCCATGGTATCCCCGTATTTGGCCTTCACGATGGCAAAATCGGCTGTCATTCCCAGCTCCATGATGTGGGGTTTCCCGTTGAAAATACGTACCTCTTTGTCGCCTTGCACTTCGGTCCCGTACCCTGCCGGAACGAAGAATGCCGGGATTCCGGCTCCTCCCGCCCGGATTCGCTCAGCCAGGGTTCCCTGGGGAATCAGCTCCACCTCCAGTTCGCCGGAAAGAAACTGGCGCTCAAACTCTTTGTTTTCACCCACATAGGAGGCGATCATCTTTTTCATCTGGTGCTTCCGTAACAATACGCCAAGTCCGAAATTGTCGATCCCGGCATTGTTAGAAATACAGGTGAGTTGATCGATGGTTGATTCCGCCAGCACCTTCAGGCAGTTCTCCGGGATCCCACACAACCCGAACCCGCCGAACATCACGGTCATCCCGCTCTCGATCCCCTTGATCGCTTCATAGGCATCTTTTACAACTTTATTCATAATTTCACTATTTCGCTATTTCGCTATTTCACTATTTCACTATTTCGCTATTTTCTTCCTCAAACACCACCAGCGGCGAATGCACCTCCACCAGTTGGTTCAGCTCCACATTCACTGCACTGATGGTTGCATCCCGGGAAGCCACGATGTTATTTTCCATCTTCATCGCTTCCAGGATCAGCAGGGTCTCTCCTTTCTTCACCTCATCCCCCGGCTTTATGTTGATCTTGATTACCTTGCCCGGCATCGGTGCGCTCACGTTCGACTGGTCTGCCCCAAGTGATTCAGCAGAAGCTGCAATCAGTTCGTTTGGCAAAAAGTCGAGCCGTTTCATCAGGAAAATATGTCCGCCCATGCTGATGTACTCTCGATGATCACGATCTTCGGAATAGAGAATATGGTATGGTTCACCATTCACAGTAAACTGGAGGAAGTAGTCCTGGACCTCTTTGATAGTGGCGTGGAAATTTTGTCCGGCAATCTCACTATCTAATTCTTTATCAGAGTAAGTGTGAATAAACACCGGAAACTCTTCCCCTTCGCAAGAGACAGTCAGTAGGATCCGGTGTCGCCAGAATCCTACTTTTTCCCAAAGCGCTCCCGGTTTATCAACCACAAAACCATCGGCCGGTGGATGCCTCAGACTCAGCAGAAGGTATCCGATCAACAGAATATGCCTGGGGATCTCCTCTTTCTCTGCCTTGATCTCCGCCACGATCTCATCGGTATGTTCATCGCAGAATTTTGTCGAGATGGTGTTGCTCAGGAACGGTTCGCCAACGATCAGTTTCTTCAGATAACTGATGTTGGTACGGATGCCGTGAATGCCGTAAAAGGCCAGGGCCTCATTCATCCGTCGGGCTGCCTGGTCGCGGGTTTCAGCCCACACCACCAGCTTGCTGATCATGGGGTCGAAGGCGCTTTTGATCTCGGTGCCGGGTGTGACGCCGGTATCGATGCGGATATGGTCTCCCTGTGGTTCACAATAGAGGGTCATGAAGCCGGGAGAGGGGAGGAAGTTGTTTTCCGGATCTTCGGCATAGATCCGGCACTCGATGGCATGCCCGTGCTGGCGGATATCCTCCTGCTTCAGCCTCAACACCTCTCCTTCGGCGATGTTGATCTGCTCCTCCACAATGTCGATTCCGGTAACCAGCTCGGTGACCGGATGCTCCACCTGGATGCGGGTGTTCATCTCCAGGAAATAGAAATTCAGGTTTTTATCGACCAAAAACTCGATGGTACCGGCGCTGGAATAACCGATCTCTTTCCCGATCTGCACCGCTGCTGCACCCATTTTAGCTCTCACTTCCGGTGTCAGCGTAGCCGAGGGGGACTCCTCTATGATCTTCTGGTACCTCCGCTGGATGGAGCACTCCCGTTCAAAGAGATGGATCACGTTTCCGTGGAGGTCGCCCAGGATCTGGATCTCAATATGGCGGGGTTCATCCAGGTATTTCTCAATGTACACAGTATCATCCCCGAAATAGGCTTTTGCCTGCCGGGCCGTAGCCTCAAGGGCCTCTTCGAGCTGACCCGCCTCCCGCACGATGGTCATTCCCTTGCCTCCGCCTCCGGCGGCCGCCTTGAGCAGAATTGGAAACCCGATCTTCTCGCCGGCTTTCATCAGGGTTTTCTTATCACCCGTCACCCCTTCAGTGATGGGAACGCCGCTCTTCTTAGCCCAGGCTCGCGCTTCGATTTTGTTACCCATTACATGCATCGACTGGGTATCCGGACCGATAAAAATAATTCCGGCATCGTCGCAGGCCTTGACAAAGACTGCATTCTCGGCCAGGAAGCCGTATCCCGGGTGGATTGCGTCGCATCCCTTCTCCCTGGCAATTTTGATGATCTTCGGGATGTTGAGATACGTTTCGCTGAGTTCGGCCTCCCCGATACAGATGGCTTCGTCGGCCATGGTGACATGCAGTGAATCGGCATCGATACGCGAGTAGATCCCCACGGTCCGGATTCCCATCTTTTTGGCAGTGCGCATGATCCGTACCGCAATTTCGCCCCGGTTGGCAATGAGGATTTTGGTTATTCTTTTACCCATGTTGGTTTTCGTTTTTCAAGAAACGCGTTCATCCCCTCCTGTCCCTCCGCTGATGCCCGGATGTCGGCAATCATGCGGGCAGTAAAGTCGTAGGCCTCCTTGAGCGTAAGGTTGTTAGATACTTCGTGGATCAGCTTTTTCCCGTGAGCCATGGCTGCCGGCCCACTGGTCCGCAGGTGGCTGATAGTCTCCTGTACTGTGGTATCCAGCTGGTCGGCAGGCACCGATTTATTGACCAGGTGAAAAACTTCCGCCTCCTTTCCTTTGATCCGCTTGCCGGTGAGCATCAGCTCGCGGGTACCATATTCGCCAACCCGTTTTACGACATAAGGAGAGATGCAGGCCGGCACGATGCCGATCTTCACTTCGCTGAGCGAAAAGGTGGAATCATCGGTGCAGTAGGCCAGGTCGCAGGCCGACAACAAGCCGTTGGCTCCGCCCAGGGAAACTCCGTGAACCAGGGCAATGGTGGGCTTGGAGCAGGTGTAAATAGCATAGAAGCATTTCGACAGCAGCAGGCTCTCCTGGTAGTTGACATCGTAACTGTTTTGAGCAACGGATTTCATCCAGTTCAGATCTACACCGGCACAGAAAGATTTGCCTTTGCCGCGGAGGATTACACAGATGGCATCAGTCGATTGCAGGTCGAGGAAACATTCGGCAAGTTCTTCCAGCATCGTCTTGTTAAATGCGTTGTGCACCTCCGGCCGGTTCAGCCAGATTGTGAAGATGCCGTTCTCGTTGGTGGTTTCAATGGTTGTAAACATATTAATAAGTCAGTTTTCAGATACCAGATGCCGGATGCCGGATCATGAATATTTCGCTTCTCGCTTCTCGCTATTTCGCTTCTTTTTTATTTTCACTACATCCTAAAGATCCCATACTTCGTTTCCGGATACTTTTTGTTTTGCGAAACAGCGATCGAGAGGCCGATGATTTTCCGGGTATCGACCGGATCGATGATGCCGTCGTCCCAGAGCCGTGCCGTACTGAAGTAAGCCGATCCTTCCTCTTCATACTTCTGGAGGATAGTTTGCTGGAGCTTGTCGCGGTCTTCGTCGGAGAGTTTTTGGCCTCTCGCTTTCAGTTGCTCTTCCTTCACCTGGATCAGTACGCCGGCTGCCTGTTCACCACCCATCACCGAGATTTTGGAGGTTGGGTACATAAAAAGGAAGCGTGGTTCGTAGGCCCGTCCGGCCATGGCATAATTGCCGGCGCCGAAAGATCCGCCAAAGATTACCGTGAATTTGGGGACGTTGGCGTTGGCGGTGGCATGAACAAACTTGGCTCCGTCGCGGGCGATCCCACCATGCTCATATTGTTTCCCCACAATGAATCCAGTGATATTTTGTAGAAACAGCAGGGGAATATTGCGGGCCGTGCAGAGTTCAATAAAATGGGCAGCCTTCAGGGATGTCTCTGAAAATAACACCCCGTTGTTTGCCAGGATCCCCACCTCATACCCCATGATCCGGGCGAAACCGGTCACCAGTGTGGGAGCGTATTTCTCTTTGAACTCGTGGAAGAGGCTTCCGTCGACCATACGGGCAATGAGTTCCCTTGAATCGACAGGTTTCCTCGGATCAATTGGCAGGATGCCATACAGCTCTTCCGGGTCGTAATAGGGCTCTTCGATAGGGGTTGTTGGCAACTCCTGGAATTCGTGGCGTTCTATCGATTCGAAGATGTTTCGGCAAATCTGGATGGCATGTACGTCATTTTCGGCCAGGTGGTCAGCCACGCCGGAGATCATGGTATGTACCTCTCCCCCCCCCAGTTCTTCTGCTGTGACCGTTTCACCCGTTGCTGCTTTCACGAGTGGAGGACCACCGATGAAAATGGTTCCCTGGTTGCGTACAATGATGGTCTCGTCGCTCATGGCCGGCACGTAAGCCCCACCGGCGGTGCAGGAGCCCATCACGACAGCGATCTGAGGGATCTTTTCGGCCGAAAGCCGGGCCTGGTTGAAGAAGAACCGGCCGAAATCGTATTTATCAGGAAAAACATTCGCCTGCTCCGGAAGAAAAACACCTCCCGAATCAACCAGGTAAACGCAGGGAAGCCTGTTTTCCATGGCAATCTCCTGGGCACGAACATGTTTCTTAATGCTCTCCTTAACATAGGTTCCTCCTTTGACCGTGGCGTCGTTGGCTACGATCATCACCTCTTTCCCGTGGATCACTCCGATGCCGGTCACAATGCCGGCCGACGGAAAGTTGTTGTCATAGAGGTCGTAAGCAGCCATCGGAGAGAGTTCCAGGAATGGGGTGTTCTTGTCGACCAGCAGGTCAATGCGCTCGCGGGCCAACAGTTTCCCGCGGTCTTTATGACGTTTGACTGAGGTTTCAGGACCTCCCCGTGTGGTGGATGCCAGCCGTTCTTTGAACGTTGCAAGGATCTTGAGGTACTCCTCTTTCTGCTTCTGGAACTCAGGGCTGGAGGTGTCAATTTTACTTTGGATTCGGAACATGCAGGATGTGGATAAGTTCGAAAGAGTAAAATTAAGATTTTTTCTCTTTGGTTTGATTTTCTTCTTAGATTTTGTATATTTGCCTATTACTAACAGACAAAATTGGTAGTAATATGACGGATAGTAACAAGCTGTTTGCGCGCCCAATCCAGCAGGAAATTGAAAATCAACTTCCTTACCGGGAGATTGTTGTAGTTACCGGGATGCGGCGAGTTGGTAAAACCACATTGCTTCGGATGGTTTATAATAACATCCGGGACGGGAATAAAGCCTTTCTTGATCTGGAAAATATCATTGATCAAGCCGTTTTCGAGGAAAATGATTTTAATAACATATGGGCAAACCTCAGGGAATATGGTATCTCAAAAGAGACCAGATCCTATATTTTTCTGGATGAAATCCAGGCAAAGCCAGAAATCACAAAGGCAATCAAATACCTGTACGATCATTACAATGTCAAATTTTTCCTGACCGGATCCAGCAGTTTTTACTTGAAGAATCTTTTTCCGGAATCGTTGGCAGGGAGGAAAGTGACGTTTGAACTTTTTCCGCTCGATTTCCGTGAGTTCCTTCTATTTAAAGGAGAGACTAAAAAGTTCAGTCAGGATTTTGCTGAAAAAGAGAGGTCGCAGAATAAAATTTCGTATGAAAAGTACTACAAGCAATTTGAGGAGTATTGCAGCTTTGGCGGTTTTCCCCAGGTTGTTCTTGAACCTACTGAAGAGCAGAAAAGAAGGTATCTCAGTGATATTCTTAGTTCTTATTTTGAGAAAGATATCCGGCAAATGGCAGATTTCAGAAACCTTCACGCCATGAAAGAACTCATTTTTCTCCTGTTGCCTCGTGTCGGGTCGAGGCTTGAGATCATCAAACTTGCTTCTGAGCTCAAAATCAACAGGGAGACAGTATACACCTATCTTTCCTTTCTTGAGGGCACCTATTTCATCAACAGGATTTCTCCTTTCTCCACAAATGTTGACAGGGAGGTGAGTGGTTCAAAAAAGATCTATTTCTGTGATAACGGATTGCTTAACCTGTTTGGAAAAGTGTCGGAAGGCGCCTTACTGGAGAACGCTGTTTTCCTGAATCTGAGAAAATATGGTCTTCTGAACTACTATCAGAGAAGGTCGGGAAGAGAAATCGATTTCCTTCTCCCGGAGAAACAGGTTTCATTTGAAGTAAAACGCAGGGGAACAGAGCATGATATCAGGGGTTTGAAGAACCTGTCGCAATCAATCGGTATGCAAAATTCCTATGTCGTCTCTCATTTGTTCAACGACATCCCAGGAATAATCCTTGCCCAGGATCTCTAACGGCACTTCGTCCTTCTACCTTCGTACTTCCCGTTCTAACTTCCCACATCTGACATCTGACTTTTTTTGTATTTTAGCAAAAACAACCGTCATGATCAAGGCGCTGCTTATCGCTGATGACCCCGACCTCACCGAAGAGCTGGTCCACACCATTTCCGGGTATTGTCCGAATGTTGAAGTCGTGGAGGCTTTGAAAGATTTGCGCACAGGGGTGGCAGCCATCAACAGGCATTCACCCGACCTGATCCTGCTCGACATCTCTCTCCCCGATGGAAGCGGGTTCGACCTGATCCGCCATTTCGACAAGCCCGATTTTAAGGTTATCTTCTTCTCAAAGCATATGGAGTACGCCATCCAGGCCATAAAATACAATGCGGTGGATTTCATCGTGAAGCCGGTCGATGAGAAAGAGGTGGCCCTGGCTATTGACAAGGCAGCTGAGATAATCCTGGTACAGGAGAAATTCCGTACGAAAAGCCTGGAAGAGAACCTGGAAGCCATGAAGAAGAGCAACAACCTGGTGCTGAAAACGAGTGACCAGATCCACGTGCTAAACACCGCCGACATCATCAGGATGGAAGCCGATGGAAGTTACTGTACCTTTTTCGTTTCAGATGGCCGGAAAGTCCTTATCTCGAAGCCGCTGGTTGAATACGAGGAATCGCTGGCCGACCAGGGATTTTACAGGATCCACAAATCACACATCATCAACATCAAACACTTGAAGTATCTCGACAAAGCAGAAGGCGGTTATGTGGTGATGTCGGATCAGGCAAGGGTGCCAGTTGCTTCCCGGAAACGGGACATGATCCTGGAGTTGTTCGAGAAGTTAGCTTGAAGAACTTTCTTCGTGCAGGATTCCAGAAAGAAGATAATTGGTACTCCGTCCACCCGAAGTGCCTTTAACCAGGATGCCTTTTTGCATCAAATCCTGAATATCCCGGAGAGCAGTATCTGGTGAGCATTTTGTGATCTTCGCCCATTTTGAGGATGTCAGGTTTCCTTTAAATTCATCAAGAAGCTTATTAAGCACGTGTTTTTGCCGGTCATTCAACGTAGTTCCCGAATGTGCTTTCCAAAATTGCGCCTTACCGAGGATTTTTGCCAGAATGGTGTCAGTAGAATTCAGGGCTTTCAACAAGCAATCCAGAAACCATTTCAACCATCCGGTGATGTCGAGAGTACCTTTTTGTGTTTCTTCAAGAATGGTGTAATATCCTTTGCGTTCGAGACGAATCCGGGCTGACATGCTGTAAAACCGCTGGGAGCTGCCATCGGCCTGGGCCAGTAACATATCCGTTAACGCCCTGGCTATTCTTCCATTTCCGTCTTCAAAAGGGTGAATGGTAACAAACCATAGATGGGCAACACCCGCTTTCATCACAGGGTCTATGGTTTGATCCTGGTTGAACCAATTTATAAAAGCGTTCATCTCACTATCAAGTTGTGAGGAATCAGGGGCCTGAAAATGGACTTTTTCCTTGCCCATGGGACCTGATATGACTTGCATAGGCCCTGTGGAATCTCTGCGCCAGGCGCCAACAATAATTCGGTTAATGCCACTTCTTCCAGTCGGGAATAATCCTGAATGCCAGTCAAATAATCTGTCTGCGGTCAATGATTTATCATGGGATTGAGTGGCATCCAACATCAGATCAACTATGCCATCAACATTTCTGTCCGATGCGATCAAACCCGAAATATCCATCCCCAGTCGTCGGGCTATGGATGAACGCACCTGTTCCGGATCCAGGAACTCTCCTTCAATTTCAGTTGATTTCAGGATATCCAGCGTCATGGTCTGCAACACAGCTTCGTTTCTTAGGTCAAAGCCAAGTGCCTCCATTTTGCCAACCAATTTTCCTTGCAGATGCCTGACATTACCAAGTTTAATAAGTAATTCGTCATTGCTCCATTTGAATTGGGGCCATCTCTCAAACTCATGGATATATTTTATCATTCTCCGCAAATATTGCGACAAATATACGCTATTTTTCTCGCAAGTGCAAATAAAAACCGCAAAAAATGCGGCAATTAGTTGTCTTTTTCTCCGCATCCATATAAATTTCGTTGATCGCGTTAAGAAGAAAAAGCCAGGCGTTCACAGAACCAAACCGGTCGCATACAAATCTATCTCCTATTCCCTCTGCAACTGTTGTTCTTTTGTGGTGCAAGCTTTTTTGCAAGAAACCAAAAAACAGCATCATGAAAAAAATTACACTTTTCTTCTTCGGTATGACCCTGAGTATGGGGTTGATCGCACAAACGCCGGTTCCTGCCGGTGATGTTTCCGGAACATGGACCGCCTCAGGATCCCCCTACCTTATCCAGGGAGATATCCAGATCCAGCCCGGAACCACACTCACAATAGAGCCTGGTGTGACCGTTGAGTTCCAGGGAAACTATGGCCTGGATGTGTACGGAAACATTCTGGCCGTTGGAACACCCACTGATTCCATCATCTTTATTCCATCCAATCCAACCGTTGGATTCAATCCGATCGTTTTTGATGGTCCTCCGCCCACGAACGATTCTTCTCTCTTCGTTTACTGCAGTTTTAAGCACGCAATCAACACACATCCATTCTGGCCTTACAATTGTGGTGGTGTAATTGGCGTCAGGTTTTTCAGTAAGATCAGGATCGACCATTGCTATTTTGGTTTCAACACGGCTATTCACCCGGCACCCAACGGTTACCCATCCGGCGGAGCGATTGCCATGGAAGAGTCCGACATCCTGATTTTCAACAGTACATTTGAGGAAAATAGTTCCGAATATGGTGGAGCTATTGCAGTCTATTGGGACTCTAATCCCATAATTAAAAATTGCAGGTTCATAAACAATTCAGCTATTGTAATGGGAGGAGGCATAGCTGTAATGGACGCATCTTCCCCACTGATTTCGGGAAATGAATTTATTGGAAATTCTGTCGTTGAATATGGGGGTGGAATCTGCGTTACCCCTTTCAACAATCCGACTGCCTACAGCAATCCAACGATCGAGAGGAATCTCTTTTACAACAACGTGGCCGGAACAACCGGAGGAGCCATTGACATCAATGCACCGACGGAAATGACGGTCACCAACAATACGATTGTTTATAACCGGTCCCCTTACGGAGGAGGTATTAATATTTATGGAGAGGCCAATCCGGTGATTGAAAATACCATTCTGTGGGGGAATACAGCAAATGCGGGGAACCAGGTCTACATTTTCACCGAGTTCGCCTTCCCAGCTTTCCTTTTTTCCGACATCGAAGGGGGTGACACCGCTTTTGGCGGCGCTACCTTCTCAGGCGACTATCTTTTCAACATTAATGCCGATCCAATAATCTGTGATACGGGAACCCAAAACTTTCACCTGCATGAACTCTCCCCCTGCATCGATTCCGGAGACACCTCCTGTGTGGCTTCCAACGGAACCCGTTGCGACATCGGGGCATTCGAAGGAGATTATTGTCCCGCTGTGGGGATCCCTATCGTTTTAACCGACCCTCAGGCAATCCATATCTACCCGGTTCCGGCATCCGATAAATGTCACATCGAATTTTCCCTGCCTGAGGCCGGAAATGTCAGACTTGAAATCGTGGACCTTTCCGGAAGATTAGTGCAGGTTGTTATTGATTCATATATGCAAGTGGGAGATCACAAGGAGGTTGTCCATGTTTCATCCTGGAAGAGCGGGATCTATATCTGCAGGCTTCAGACAAATGGACAACTTGCAGTAGTACGGCTGATCAAATACTAAAACACGGATTTTCACAGATAAACCAATTATCATGAAAAAGCACCATTTACTGTTCCTGGTTATCGTCGCATTCCAGACTCTGGCCTCAGCGCAATCGTGTTTACCAGATGGAATTATCTTTAACACCCAGGCACAAATCGACAGTTTCCAGATAAATTATCCGGGTTGTACCGAGATTGGAGGCTCAGTAGTAATTGCCAATTTTATTTCTAACCTATCTGGTTTGAATGTATTAACAACAATTGGAGGAGATTTAAGTATTATAAGATGCCCTTTTTTGCCGGATCTGTCAGGTCTTGACAATTTGATTTCAATCGGGGGAAATTTATCTGTTGGACAAGAATCGCCTGCAGGCAGCTGGGTAAATTCTATTCTATCATCTTTAAATGGACTGGAAAGTTTAGAGTCTGTTGGTGGTAATTTGATTATTGGTAAAAATCCAACCCTGACCGACATCAGCAGTCTTGGAGATCTAGTTGGAGTAGGTGGCTTTTTGTTTTTCTACAATAACAGTAGCTTAACAAATCTTAACGGGCTGGAAAATTTAACAATTATTAATGATTGCTTAACCATAACTGGCTCCAACCTTTTATCTGATCTTTCCGGACTGAGCAACATTACGGAGATTGTAAATGACCTTGATCTAAGTTGTCTTGGAATAATAAACTTAGAAGGCTTGGAGGGTTTGGAAATAATTGGTGGAAGTCTTGAATTGACCACCCTTTCAAGCCTACAGAATTTAGGGGCTTTAAACAACTTGACAGATATTGGAAACGATATTAGAATTGAAGGATCTGACATCCAAAATTTACTTGGTATCGAAAATATAACATCAATTAATGGTGATTTGGTTTTAGATCATAATTATTCACTTACTAGTTTATCTGGCGTAGAAAATCTTAATTCTGTCGGAGGAAATATCTCTATAGATAATACTTCACTCACAGATTTAACCGGTCTTTATAATTTAACTTCACTTGGAGGACACCTTGCGATTGACGGTAACAATAGCCTTTTCAGCTTGGAAGGTTTAGGCAATATAGAACCACAATCGATAAGTGACTTATATATTTACAACAATAGTCTACTTTCTTCTTGTGTAGTACAGAGTATTTGCGATTATCTTGTAAGTCCTAATGGAAATGTAATGATTGAAAACAACGCACCCGGCTGCAACAGCCTGGAAGAAGTTCAGGAAGCATGTGAAACCCTGGCTATACCGTCAGTTGATAAACAGGAAGTTGTATGGTTTTTTCCAAACCCGGCAGAATCATTTATATTTGTGAAGGGAACCAATCAATCAGTTGCTCAGCAGGTGTCGATCTACAACCAGATGGGTCAACGAGTTTTACAAAAAGAAGAGGCAGCAGGCCCGGTTGATGTTTCCAGGCTTCTTCCGGGGATGTACGTTATAGAGATCTTCTCTGGCGAACTCCGGACCAGGGAAAAACTGATCATTCAATAAGGGAAAGCCGATTATTCGTATGAATCTGAAAATCTGATACCATGACTGATCCCCGGGAAAATTCAGAAAAACGGAGAGCAACCATCCTGGTTACAGCTCTTGATGGCCTGACCAACCTCCCCGAAGAATCTTCATCTGAAAGTATCACCCAACTCCTTAGCCGTTGCATGGAGAGCATGGAGCAGGTGGTTAGGCTGTTCAGCGGGGAGATTCTTAGGTTTGACGGGGAAAGGATGGTAGCCTTCTTCGGAATCCCGGATCCCCAGGAAAACTTTGCTGTAAGAGCGCTGCAGGCCTCCCTGGAGATGAAAAACAGGCTGGAAGTGTTGATTGCTGATAAAGAGATCCCTGAATACATTGGTCTTCGGTCGGGTATTTCCACTGGGGAGGTGATTTACAGTATGATGGGATCGGGTAAAACAGAGCGCCATACAGTGATCGGCAATGTTGTGGATCTGGCATCGCGCATCCAGGATTTTGCCGAAACTGGCCAGATCCTGATCGGCCCGGAGACCCACAGGCTGGTGCTTGATCACTTCGACATCAGGCCGATGGAACCGGTTCCCGTGAAAGGACAGAAAAAGCCGGTCCAGGTATACAACGTTCTTGCACGGAGAGAGGAGCAAGTGGCCGCCAGTCCCGAAGCCGCCCGTATGATCAGCTCACCCATTGTGGGGCGAGAGAAGGAGATGGAACTGCTGCAGACCAAAGTGATGCAGCTTATCGTGAACGGGAAGGGATGTGTTGTAACGATCACCGGTGAGGCTGGCGTGGGGAAATCCCGCCTGATGGCCGAATTTAAAAAACAGGAGGCCATCGGGCAGGTCGCCTTCCTGGAAGGAAAAGGGATCTCGTTTGGCGGGAACCTGAGTTTTCACCCCATCACGCAGGTGATCCGTTCGTGGGCAGGTATCCATGAAGACGATCCCCCCAATACAGCCCTGGAAAAACTGGCTTCCAATATTGAACGGGTCTATCCGGATGGGGCTGAGGAGGCTTTCCCGTTCATCGCAACCATGATGGGTTATCCCCTCACAGGGGAGGCGCAGGAACGCGTGAAAGGGATTGAAGGGGAGTCGCTGGAAAAGCTGATCCTGAAGAACCTCCGTGAGCTGCTCGGTGAGGCGGTAAGGCGGCGTCCGGGATTCATCGTGATCGAGGACCTCCACTGGGCCGACCTCTCCACCATTCATGCCCTGGAATTCCTCGTAAAACTGGTCCGCAACCACCGGCTGGTCTTTGTCTTCATCTTCCGTCCCGGATATGAAAAGACTGGCGAGCATATGCAGAAATTCATTTCTGAAAACATTCCGGAACAATTTATTCCTATTGAGATCATTAACCTGGATCAAAACCATTCAGCCGAATTGATTGACAACCTTTTGGGCCAGTTGGAACTCCCACAGGATGTTGAAACCCTTATTCAGGAGAGATCCCGGGGAAACCCCTTTTTCATTGAAGAGATCCTGCGGTCATTCATCGACCAGGGGATCATCCGGCACAAGGATAAAGGGTTTGAGGTAACCGATAAGATACGCTATGCCAATATTCCGGAGACCATCAACGAGGTCCTGCTTTCGCGGATCGACCGGCTGGACGAAAAGACCCGCAACCTCCTGAAAATGGCTTCAGTGATCGGACGAAATTTCTACTACAAGGTGCTGGAAGAGGCTGCCGATACGATTGGAGAACTGGATGATAAACTCGGGTACCTGAAGGATATGCAGTTCATCAACGAAGGAGGCACCAGCGATGAGGTTGAGTATCTTTTTAAGCACGCCCTCGCTCAGCAGGCTACCTATGAATCGATCATGCAGAAGAAACGGCAGGAGATGCACCTGAAAATTGCCCGTTCGATCGAGAAAGTATTTGCCTCCAAGATCCACGAATATTACGGTGTGCTGGCCCTGCACTATGGAAAGGCGGAGGTTCCGGAGAAACAGGAGGAGTACCTGGTGAAGGCAGGCGAGCAATCTCTCCTGTCGGGCGCCTCGTCTGAGGCCGTTAACTACTTTAAAGAGGCTCTGGACATCTATCTGAATATCCACAAAGATAAAGCCGATGCCGAGACTTTGATCCATCTGAAGGAGAAGATCGGAATGGCTTTGGAGACCAAAGGGGATAACATAGAAGCAGTAGATTATTTTGACCAGGTATTGGAGTTTTATGGGTTTAACATCCCCAAACGTAAGTTTGTTGCAATGATGGGTGTTGGATTTTATTTTATCTGGTTCCCGGTTGTCCTCAGGCACCCCTGGTTGATGATCAACAAAACTCCGGATGAAAGGATACAACGTATTGCAAGACTTGTTATTTACAAAGGAGAAGCCCTGGCAACCATTAATCCGACGCGCTATTTTATGGATTCAATCTATGCATTGAAACTTTTCCTTGTATATAATCTTAACCGGATTGAGACAACAACGGGTATTTTGTCAGCCGCAAGTACGTTTTATACATGGACCGGCCTCTCTTTGAAAACCGGAGGGTTAATGCTGGAGGAGGCTTTTCGGACGATGTATGGGAAAGATAATTCGTTCGAGTGTACCTATCGGTTTGCGAAAAGAATGTATGACTATTTTGCTGGTAAATGGACTGATGATAATGATCTGGAAGAGTTCTACCAAAAGGCCATCAGGGCAGGATCTGTCTGGGATATCGTTATTTATCTGCTCTATTCGGGATTGATATTCGTTGATAAAGGCCAGGGGAAAAAAGCAATCAAGCTAGCGGAAAAGCTGAACGAACTCTCCGACAATTTTGAGAACAG
>Ga0268278_1000062_pt1 | contig 83516 bp, 69 predicted proteins | sample saktaG_3_FD_190135 | JGI IMG/M metagenome (GOLD analysis project Ga0268278, IMG submission 190135) | Saline water microbial communities from Sakinaw Lake, British Columbia, Canada - sak_2010_1_5_55m | ecosystem: Environmental > Aquatic > Non-marine Saline and Alkaline > Saline ...
CGTCAGCATTCCGGAAAGGTTTATTCTTCTCATCAACAGCAATGGTATCCGTTGAGGGAAGCTGTTCTGAAAAACCGATGGAGAAGGTAACTCCGAACAGTTTCTCGTAAATTTCCTTCACCTTGTCGAAAAGCTCCAGGAACTTCTCTTTGTGCTCGGGGGAGATGGTAAAGTGGATCCGGGCCGTGTCATCGCTGTTTCTGGCATAGTTAGCTGCTTCCACTAGATGCTCCTCGGCAGCGGTACGAGCTCCATCAGGGTAATTATGAAAAAGGATCAACCCTTTGGGTAGGTTGGCATAATTCAATCCCTTTTCCTCCAGGATAAAACTAATGAGCAGATCATGCCGCCATGATTCAACCAGCTCTTCCGTATCGAGTCCACGCCTTGAGAGGATACCCTGAAGGGTACTAAAGAAGGCAATCTCAGGTAGGTGAGACACCAGATATGAAACCGAGTTGAAATCGCTATCCTTCTGAAAGGCATCTCGCTGGGCCTGATTACCGTTGAATGAGTCCTTAAACTCAAACAGATGTTTGAACATACGGGTAGCAGCACCCGAAGCCGGAACGAACTTCACCACCCGGAGTTCCTTCAGGTGGTTAGTATAATAGTGTATAAAATAGGAGAGTTCATCTTCACAGAATGAGAAGATCCCATCCCCGGAAGTAGCTGGCCTGACAAGATTAATAAAAGGAAAACCGCTCCTGAAATTTCCGATCTGCCTGTCAATAACAGAGAGCTTAATCCCTTTTGCTTCTATCTGTATCAGATCCTTTTCAGTGAACATAAACGATTATTTTGTACTTTTATACGCACAAATATATCTGAAAAAATGAGAAGAGTAACCGCTACCCTCGTATTCTTTTTGCTGTTCCTGGCTGTAAAATCACAAATAGCGCCCGATAAATACTTCGTGGAATTTACTGATAAAAACAACTCCCCATACTCCATCGACAAGCCCTGGGAGTTTCTCTCGCAACGCGCACTCGACCGCAGGGCAGTCGCAGGGATTCCGATAGAGCTGAATGATCTGCCTGTCAACCCTGATTATATTGCAGCTATCAGCCTGATTGGGGTTGAGGTTATTACACGTTCAAAATGGTTTAATGGAGTCACAATCTATACAACTGATCCAGCCAAGATTGCTGAGATCGAACTGCTGTCTTTTGTAACCCGTGTGGTAAAATGTGGCATGAAGGTTACCGAACCAGTTCCAATAGCGGATAAATTCGCTATGGAAGAGATGCTGGTGATTCCGCTGAGTTCACCTTCTGAAGTCCCTCTGAAGATCTCTGATTCAGCTGATTACGGCCTCTCATTTACCCAGGTTCACATGGTCCGGACCGACATGCTACACGACCTTGGTTTCCGCGGCGAAGGGATGATGATTGCCATACTTGATGCCGGGTTTAACCTTGTGGACCAACTCGTCCCTTTTGATAGCCTCTGGGCGAACAACCAGATCCTTGGAGCCCGGGACTTTGTTACGCCGGGAGGAAACGTCTTCATTGGGCATACGCATGGCATGAGTGTCCTCTCCATCATGGGAGGATATGTCCCGGGTCAGCTGATTGGAACTGCGCCTAAAGCCGATTACTGGCTATTGCGGTCGGAGGATGGCGGCTCTGAATACCTCGTTGAAGAGTATAACTGGGTTTGTGCGGCTGAATTTGCCGACAGTGTGGGTGCCGATGTAATCAACTCATCTCTGGGTTATACTGTGTTTGACGACTCTACCCAGAACCATACTTGCGCAGATATGACAGGCAACACAACACCGGTTACCCGCGGAGCTAACATCGCATCCAGCAAGGGGATTCTGGTGGTTAACAGTGCCGGCAATGAAGGGAATAACCAGAACTGGCAATGTGTCAGCGCTCCATCAGATGGAACTGATGTACTTTCAGTAGCTGCAGTCGATTCGCTTGGTCACTATGCCTCATTTAGTTCAAAAGGCACAGTTGACGGATTGTACGTCAAGCCCAATGTTGCTGCAATGGGACGGGCTACTGTCATCTCTGGTTCAGACGGAACCATTATTCGAGGCAGTGGCACTTCTTTCTCCTCTCCGGTGATGGCTGGGTCAGCCGCCTGTCTCTGGCAAGCTTTTCCGGAATTCTCAAATGCAACATTAAAGATGGCTATCGAAGAGTGTGCCTCTCAATTTACCCATCCCGATATTTTTCTCGGATATGGAATTCCCAATCTCTTCGAAGCGTATGAGCGACTCACAAGTATAAGCCCTATATTCAGTGAAGGTTCAGTCGTTGTATATCCGAATCCTTCTAACGGAGCGGAATCGATCCATGTTAAGGTCAATACAACTTCAGCACAAAACTTACAAGCTCAGGTAATAGATATCACAGGCAAGCAAATTTATAAAAGGAATGATATCTGGTGCTTGGCTGGTGAAAACATCATCAGTTTCAGCGATCTTGCTTTTCTGAAGCAAGGAATCTATATCCTGAAAGTCTGGAGCCAGGATGGCCCTGCATTTTTCGAAACAAAAGTGATCCAAAGACTTGAATGGTAACTGCCAACTGTCCACTGCCCACTGCCTACTTCATCTCCTCCATCCCGGAGAAGAAAAAGCTACACTCTATCTCTGCATTCTCATCGGAATCTGATCCGTGAATGGCATTCCTGCCAAGATCGGTCCCATAGAGTTTACGAATGGTTCCATCAGCTGCATCCACCGGGTTAGTTGCTCCGATCAATGTGCGGTAATCCTGAACGGCATTCTCTTTCTTCAGAACTGCAGCAACAATAGGCCCTGAAGACATATAGTCGGTCAGGGATTCAAAAAAAGGCCGGTCTTTATGGACGTTATAAAAGGCTTCAGCTTCACGTTTGCACAGGTGAACCATCTTCAGTGAGACAATCAAGTACCCCTCTGCCAGGATCCTGTCGAGGATCTTTCCTGCATATAACTGCGAAACAGCTGTAGGCTTAATCATTGTAAATGTCTTATTTCCAGTCATAGTCAAGTTGATTTGCTGCAAAATTACAGATAATTTTAATTTATCTTAATTTTGCACCCTGCTCACTAAATTCATTCACTTGAAAAATACAGATTTTTCGAAGGTTAAGAAATTGCTGGCTTCACCTCAGAACATTTTACTTACAACCCATACGAACCCCGATGGAGACGCCATTGGATCGTCCCTCGCTTTTTACAGGTACCTTGCCATGAAAGGCCATATTGTCGCAATGATGGTTCCAGACGTCTTTCCATCGTTCCTGGCCTGGCTGACTGATGCAGAGAAGATCATCGTCTTCTCCATGCAGAAAGAGCAAGCTCTCCATGCGATTGCTGACGCAACTGTCATTTTCTCCCTTGACTACAATGACCTGAGCAGGTTGAAGGATGCCTGCGACCCAGTGAAGGAGTCCTCAGCCGTTAAAGTCGTCCTAGATCACCATCTATATCCAGCGGATCATTACGATCTGAAGATTTCAATAACAAATACCTCTTCGACTGCTGAACTGGTTTTCGACTTTATCCTTGCGATGGGAGATGAAGAGTTGATTGACACTGCAATAGCAGAATCTTTATATACGGGAATAGTTACCGATACGGGATCGTTTAGCTATGCCTGCAACTATGTGAAAACATACGAAGCGACCGCAGCCCTATTCCGGTGTGGAATTGACGGAGAGCATATTCACAGGTTGATTTACGATACCTATTCAGAACATCGCTTACGCTTGCTGGGATATTCTTTGAGCGATAAATTGGTTGTTTTGCCAGAGTTTCACACAGCATATATCTACCTCTCTTCAGAAGATCTGGATCGATTTCATTATAAAATAGGAGATACAGAAGGGGTGGTCAATTATGCGCTCTCCATTGAAGGGATTAACCTGGCAGCTCTCTTTTCCGAACGCGATAATTCAATCCGGATTTCGTTCAGGTCAAAGGGTGATTTTTCAGTAGAACGACTCGCAAGTGAATATTTTGATGGGGGAGGTCATTCAAATGCTTCCGGAGCAACCAGTTATCTCTCTATGGAAGATACTGTAAAAAAGTTCCGGGAACTGCTTCCTAAATACCGGGAAGCTTTATCAGAGGTCTACAAATGAATGTCAATTTAAACAGATTGAGAGAGAGCATTTTCGCCGGACTCATCCTTGCTATTTTGCTTATGGCTGCTTGCAAGGAGTCTCCCCGGCCCGCTACGGCTACATCACATATCCGCCTTGACAACGAAACGCTGATCGATTATAACCGGAGTGTCGTCAGGACCGAAGAGCAGGAGATCGCAAACTTTCTGACGAGATACGGATGGGATATGAAACAGACTTCCACGGGTTTGCGCTACCTTATATATCGGAATGGGATTGGCAGGAAGTCCAGCACAGGGATGATGGTCCGCTTCCGTTATACGGTGAAGTTGCTGAACGGAACAATTATTTACTCTTCGGATTCCCTGGGAGAAAAAACGTTTATATTAGGACATGGAGGGGTTGAAACGGGGCTTGAAGAGGGGATGCTGCTTCTCAGGGAGGGAGACCGGGCAAAATTTATCATTCCATCATACCTGGCTTTCGGATTGCTTGGGGATCAGGACAAGGTTCCTCCGGCAGCCTCATTGGTGTATGATGTGGACATAATTGAGTTTAAAACAACTAAATAGAAACCCATGAATTACAATCGAACGATGAGTAAATTGCTGAATTTACTTGTTATCATGATTCTTGTTTTAATATGGGGATGCAAGTCTGGTCAGGATGACTTCCAGACAACCCCTGGCGGACTCTCCTACAAATTTCACCAACAGAACAAGGCAGGTATAGGAGTTTTGCCTGGAGATTTGATTACAGCAGATGTCATATTCAGAACGGCCGATACCGTTTTCTTTGTCAGTTCAAGGGACCTTACGGTTCCTTACCAGTTTGAGATACTGGAGCCCAGGTTCCCCGGCGATATTTACGATGCATTTCTGATTATGGCTGTGGGCGATAGTGCAACTTTTATCCTTAACGGAGACTCACTCTTTCTTCTCGATTTTGAGATTCAGGAGTTTCCCGATTTTATTGATGCTACTACAAACGTGTTCATGGATGTTAAATTACAAGATGTACTTCCCCGGGATGAATTTGCAAAAGAAAAAGAGTCCTACAAAGGTAGGGTTGATAAGATGTTGATCGAACTCAAGGAGAAGGAGGTGAGTGATATCAATGTATACATTAACCAAAACAACATTCATGTAAAGCCAACGGAATCAGGGCTTTATTTTATTGAATTAGAAAAGGGGAGAGGACCTTCCGTAACATCAGGAAAATCAATCAAAGTGGATTATTCTGCAATGTTCATAAATGGTGAAATCTTTGAGACATCGATCAGGGATATCGCCATGAAATATGATATATTTGACTCCACGTTTACGTATCAACCTTTCCAGTATCGGCACGGCGATTCCCTTACAATTGCTGGCTGGAATGAGGGGTTGTCATACATGAAACAGGGCGGACGAGCGCTTTTAATTGTTCCGTCCGCTTTGGCATACGGGGAAGAAGGTGTCGAGGGATTCATTCCGCCTTTTACACCGTTGATTTATACAGTTGAGATTTTAGAAGTAAAATAAATATAAACAAGTATTGAAATTGAATAGATTATGAAAAAAGTATTGATTAACCCGGTAACCGTTTTAGTGATGGTTGCATTAACCTCCTTTGCTTGTTCTTCAAAATTTTCGGGTTTTGACAAGACAGATTCGGGGTTGTTTTATAAAATTTATAATGTTGGCGAAGATACGACGAAAGCCAAGACCGGTGATTTTGTTTCGCTGGATATGAAATATGTCACCGAAGGGGACTCTGTATTATTTGACAGCAAAACCGGAATGAATGGACAACCGATCCGTTTCAAGTTACCTCCATCTGATTTCAGTGGTGATCTCTATGAAGGGATTAGGATGCTTACTCCAGGCGATAGTGCAGAGTTTCTGATTAATGCCGACTCGTTATTTACGATTACTTTCAAAATGCCAAAACGGCCTGAATTCATTGATAGTAACTCATATTTGAAATTTTTCGTAACGCTTCATGCGGCAGAATCTTTGGAAGGAATGAAAGCCAAAGAGAAGGAACTGATAAATCAGTATCTCGAGACAAACGGAATTACAGCTGAACCACTCGAATCGGGGCTTTACTTTATCGAATCAACACCCGGCAGCGGAATAGCGGTTGATTCAGGATATGTGGTCACATTCCATTTCGACCTCAAATTAGCTGATGGGTCTCAGGTATTCTCATCCTACGATAGGGGAGAACCGATGCAGCTGACTTATGGAAAACCGTTTGATACACCAGGTTTTGACATGGGAATTGGAATGATGAAAAAGGGTGGCAAGGCAAAATTCATTGTCCCTAGTGATATCGCTTTTGGCTCGGCAGGCAGAGGAGCTATTATCCCGCCTTATTCTACGCTAATTTACGATGTAGAGGTGATCGACGTTATGACGAAAAGTGAATCTGACAAGATGAATGAAACAAAGAAAAAACAACAGGAGATGGAAAAAACGTTGGTTAAAACTCAGGAAGCCGGCAAACGAAGTGCTTACCTGAAAGAAAATAATATCACTGTAAAACCTACCGCTAGTGGTCTTTATTATATTGAAACTGTTAAAGGATCCGGGCCCAAAGCTGAACCAGGGAAGAAAGTAAAAGTACATTATACCGGGAAATTGCTTGATGGAACGAAGTTCGACTCTTCGATTGACCGTGGGGAACCGTTTTCATTTACATTGGGAAAGGGAGATGTGATCAAAGGCTGGGATGAGGGCATTGGACTGATGAATGTAGGTGGGAAAGCTACACTGATCATCCCTTCTTCCATCGCTTATAGTGACCGTGAAATGGGTGTTATTAAACCATACAGCACACTTGTTTTTGATGTGGAATTACTTGATGTAGAATAGGAAAAATGTCGCTGGTGAAGAAAACCGTTATTGTCATACTCATTTTGCTAACATTACTGCCATTATCTTTATTGGCGATCAAGGCAAACTTCGAATATACCAGGGTATGTGTGGGTACGCAAACCATGTTATTTAGCACATCTATCCCAACAGACAGTATCATCAAGGTTATGTGGGACCTTGACGGGGATGGGGTGTTTAACGATGATGAGGGTGAAATCATTTTCAAGGAATTTTCAACAGCAGGCACTTACAATGTTGGATTGAAAGTCATTGACGCCAATGGAGAACAGGATGCCATATATAAGTCGGTGCCGGTTGCCTCTATTCAGATAGCGTTCTCTCAGGATGGATCCTGCCGAAATACGCCGGTTTATTTTCACAGTGATCCTCTGATAATTGAAGACATCTTGTATAAGTACACCTGGGATTTTGGCGATGGATCTATGGATAGTAGCCGACAAGATCCAATCCATAATTACACGGTTTCTGGTGAATATACCGTACGATTGTCAATGAAAACCTTGTACGCTGGATGCACAGATACAGTAGAATCTATCATCTCTATCCATAATCCTCCTATCGTTACCATCTTATTTTCCGGAGATACTATCTTCCCCTATGGGGATACGTTGATCGCAACAGTTATTGGGTTTGACAGCCTTCTCTGGAGCAATGGTGACACAACCACTTCGATCAGTATCACTGAAACAGGGGATTATCATGTCCAAGCATTCCTGGATGGCTGTTATGGAGAGAAGTTTTTCTCAGTAACAGCAGTTGTTGATCACAATGTTAGGATCATGACAGTGATTACGCCCAATTCAGATGGATATAATGACAGGTGGGAGATCATCAACATCAATGAGATAGAACCTTGTCAGGTTGAAATTTACAACAGATGGGGGCAAAAGGTCTTTTCAGCCAATCCGTATAACAATGATTGGGATGGGACGTATAATGGCAGGACTCTTTCGAGCGACACATATTACTATTTCCTGCGCTGCAAGGATGAACGTTTGCAGACAGGAACAATAAATATTGTGAATTCTAAATATGACTAGGATACTTAAAAAAGGAGTATCGGTTTTTATCTTACTGATTATCATTTCTGGACCTGCTTCTTCGCAGCAGTTTCCGATTATGGATCAGTACCTGGTATCGCCATCAAGTATCTCGCCTGCATTTGTAGGGAAAGATGCCCCCTTTGAGGTCTTCCTTACCAGCCGGATTGAATGGACCTCCATAACTGGTCATCCTTTCATCGGAGCGTTGAACTTGTCATCTGCCCTCCCAAAAAATATGGGTCTGGGCGGGAACATTATGTACAATGTAGCAGGACCGCTCGAAAACATGACTATAAATCTCAATTATGCCTACCACTTAAAGCTGGCTGTTGATCACAATCTCAGTTTCGGCATCAATGGGGCCTATTACCAGAACGTACTGGATCTGAGCAATGCTGTTCTTGCTGATCTGAATGACCCTGTTCTTGCTGGCAGAAGCACTATTTCGGAGTCCTATTTCAATGTAGGCTTAGGCCTCCTCTACTCGTGGCGAACCCTTGACGTTTGTGTGACGTTCCCTTTGTTATTTAATAACAAATCTTTTTATAGTAGTGAAAAGATTTACTCCCATGTCCTTTCACTTGACCGGAATTTCCTTGTCTACATGGGGTACCTGTTACAATCAAAGGGGGATTGGGGCGCGCACTTTTCATTCCTTTATCGACAAACACAATATACTCCTTGGTCATTTGATGTGGCTATCAGGGCAATCTACAAGGAGATGATATCATTTGGATTACTCTATCGAAAAAATAATATCATTGGCATTACGGGTGGACTGTCAATAGCCAAAGGGTTGAGATTCAACTATACCTATGAATATTCCCCCTCTGCCATGATGGGAAAATCCAGCGGGACCCACGAAATCACCCTGGGCTACAAAATGGTTCCAAAGAGCGTGAAACCCTCTATGAAGGATTATATTAAATGAAACATTTGACCAAAACAAATCATTCCTCTCTTACCGCCATCATTCTATTGTTGGTTTTTCTTCTTTTTATCGCAAGGACGCAAGATTCAGTAGCTCAGCCGTTCTCTGCCAAACGAGGAGGTATTGCATTCAGGGTAGATAACAATCCGGTATTATCAAAACTGCATAAACTGGATTCACTTTTTTCGCAATATGATCAGAAATTCAGCATGGCAATGACATCCTGGGTTTTCCCTCTGGCTTCCCAGGCTTATATTGATACCCTGATAAGCTTTAGCGCAAAGGGGTATGAGGTGATGGACAACTCTCCAACACAACAGACTCAGTATTTTAACCTGCTTAATCCATTGGATACAGCTCTGTTTATCGGCAAGCCGGGGGTACATCATGTGACCTCGGAAAGAGTGTGCCTGGCATACAGTGCGGTGGACACATCACAGTCACATAATGAGGGACTGGTAGATGTCCTCGGGAATAGGGTTATCAGCCTCAATCCAGGCGAATTTGGCGACCTCACAGGAAATCCATACTTTTTCGCCCTCTACTTGAACACATTCAACCGCGTTTGTCTGTGGTATGACCGTTCTGCTGTGAACCCTAACGACCCTGATACCGTTTTCCTGAAATCCCTGTGGGAAGAACCGGTAAACTTCGGGAGTAAAACTGGTTTGCAATACCATAAACTCACGCAGGTAAATGTACTAATGCAACCTGAGGCAATTCGCCTTTTGGGACAGCGTTCGATTGATCTCTTTGATCAACACAATATTCCGCGCCCAACAAGCTGGATCCACCCGTCAGGGCAGATGCCCATGCTCGACGGATACCAGATAAAAGGCACGTTGGGAGATTCACTTTTCTACCATGCTGGCTCTAATTATATCAATGAGTCATACCTCTGTTATAATGAATATAACCCATATGGAATTCGCCAGTTTGGCATGCAACAGAATTTGATCTCCATCTCCAACCATACCTTGGCATGGAATAAGAAACGCATCGCTGACGCAGTAGCCAAACATTATCTGAGTATCGACATAACAACGCTGGAAGGAGCATTGGGTGGTTGGAACAGTTACCTGTTACGTCTTGACAGCCTTCTTACCTGGTGTGGTGAAAACGAAATCCCTATCGGCACCTATTCACAATGGAAAACCTGGTTGTACGACAGCGTCCCGATCAGGGTGATCGATATCTTTCCTGAACTGGATGTCGATCTGGATGGGAGTATGTATCCTGACGGTTTTGATCAGGAGAGTTGGATCACAAGTCAATATGATACAACCGACGGTGTTCCGGTTAGTGGAGGCTGTAGTTTTGTCCTTATGGAACAGGGACCATTGTGCCAGATCACACACTTGGCCGGACTCGAAAAAGGGGACAACTTCTTTACTATCTGGATAAAAAATGAAGGAGCCGACTCCTCAATGGTTCGGGCCAGTTTTACCTTTCCAGAGACCGGAATTACTCAGGTATTGGAGTTTACTGCAGATACTGGCATCTGGACCATACATACTGGGACGGTTACTGTCCCTGGGTCAGCCAGCATCATGAATGTACTGATCAACCGTACCGATACCTTGCAGGATACGCTTAAAATTAGTGGAATGGGATTCAGATCAGCAGGATTCCTTATCCGGTCAGCATACCCTTCCCAAACAGTTCTGCAGAATGAACAGTTTGACCGCATCAATCTTTATCAGCTTGTAATCGATACAATCTTTGATCCCACTACAATAACCTGGTGGGTGGAAGGCGCTGATACAATGAGCTTCAGAGACCTAACATCCGAATATATGTTGCCTTTAAAACCACGGTCGTTCTGGATAGGATCCGATTCCGCCTGGCTGATGGCTATGAGTCCAACTGGGCTGAAAGATAGCTGCCGCCTGATTTTTACTTCGTTTCCGATGCAGGGAGCCTGCCCTGGATTGCCACTTACAATAACGCTTCTCGATACTCTGGAGAATGATTTTATCCAGTGGACCTCAATTCCTTTTGACTCCACTTTATCCGATTCAACAATATACAACCCAACAGTCAATCCTTTAATTACTACGCTCTACAAAGTGAGAGTGATTCCTCTCCAGGGGCAGACTCAATTTGATAGTTTGCGAGTTGTACGATACCCACTGCCAACTCCGTCAATTTTGCCAACCAACGATACAACTCTTTGTCAAGGTGATTCGTTAACGGTAACTGTTTCGGGAGGTGTTAGATATGAATGGACTGATGGTGATACAGCCTCATCGAGAACTTTTTTCTACCCATCCCCAGGGCTTATCAATTATAGTGTTAATGTATTCAATGAGTTTGGATGTGAGATTGAAATTTCCGGTCAAGTATTAGTCAAACCATCGCCAACTGTTATTATCTCTAATTCATTATTGCCTGCATACTGTGCGTATGAAGGCGAAACAAAGTTAACCGGCGAACCTATTGGAGGGATATTCTCTGGACCAGGAATGTTTAATAATTATTTTTATCCGGATAGCGCTAACGTAGGATTAAATATAATCACATATTATTATGTTGACTCCACCGGCTGCTCCAACTCCGATACGGTGATGGTTCATGTTTATCCTAAACCATCCATTTTGCCTCAACCCAAAGATACTTCAGTGTACATGGATAAGTCTATCATCCTCAGGGCAGGCCTTGGGAATAGTTCTTACCTTTGGTCCAATGGTGCGGTGACAGAGTCGGTCGAGGTGGATACTGCCGGGGTCGGGCTGGGAGATTATATGATATGGGTTTATGTCACAAATGAAGGCTGTGTAAACATGGACACAGCTTATATCAATTTCATTAAATATCCGATCGGAATGGATGAGAAATTTTCATCCCCAACTTATCGGATCTACCCTAATCCAGCAAATGAATTTGTCACCGTTGAGAGTCTGGCGCTTTTTGACCAGGAATTTTCAATCGAGCTTTTCGACCTGAGAGGGGAGACCCTGATCCAATCTTCTGACCACAAGTATAAAACTGAGGTGAAGCTGAACGGAATTCCAGCCGGGTTCTATCTTCTGCAGATTAGCGGAGAGACAGGTGTCTACCGCTTCCGCCTTATCCATCCGTAATCAGCTTTTCAAGTTATCTTTAGCTCCTCAATGACGGTTAGCAGATCATAAGGGCGGTAAGGTTTGGAAAGAAAATCATTCATCCCGACATTAAGGCATTTCTCTTTATCAGCCATCATAACGTGAGCTGTTATAGCAATAATTTTAACGGGGGAAAATGCAGCCGACTCTTTCTCGGTCATTTGATTCAGTTTATCCTGCTCAATTTTCCGTATCAGTTGGGCAGCCTCTATCCCATCCATCACAGGCATGGCAATATCCATAAGGATAAGGTCGTAATGGTTTTCACAGAATTTATCGATCGCAATTTTGCCGTTTTCAGCTAACTCCACCTGATGGCCTTCCCGCCTTATAGTAGTCATAGCGAACTTCTGATTTAGTAAATTATCCTCTACTAGGAGTACTTTCAGCTTCTTTGACTTAAAGCTTTTAGGGGCAATAGCTTCCCTTTCTTTCTGCAGCAGAGTTTTATCCCCGGCCTCCACCAGAAGTGTGAACCAAAAAGTAGAACCCTTCCCTTGCTTACTGATCACGCCCATCTTACCCTTCATCAATCGTGTGAGGTTACGTGAGATGGAGAGTCCCAGGCCTGTTCCCTCAAACTGCTTGATCAGCGGATTCTCCAGTTGGGCAAACTCGTAGAAGAGTGTCTCTTGATCTTCTTCAGAGATCCCCATTCCGGTATCAATCACATCGAACTTCAGGATACGCTGGTTCGGTTTCAATTCGGCAGGAATGATCCACTCAGGGATGAACTCTTTCTGTTGCTCAAAATTTGGGAATTCGGGAACAATCACTTCGATAGCTATCTGAACCTCCCCCTCGGTGGTATATTTGATAGCATTATTGGCCAGGTTGATCAAAATCTGTTTCAGTCTAACGGCGTCCCCGATCACACATTGTGGTACAGCGGCTTCAATCCGGGAATAGAGTTCAATGCCCTTTCCTCTCGCCTTAAGGGAGAGTAATTTGATAACCTGCTGTATCTCCTCTTGAAGAGAGTAGGGTTTGCACTCAAGTTTAAGCTGTCCGGCCTCTATCTTGGAAAGATCCAGGATATCGTTGATGATGATCAGAAGATTCTGGCTGGCAATGTTGATGATCTCCAGGAATTCCTCTTGCTCTGCTGTAAGGGTTGTCTCCTTTAGTAGATTGTTGATTCCCAGGATGCTGTTCATCGGTGTCCGGATCTCGTGGCTCATGTTGGCCAGGAACATGGTCTTTTTCCGATTAGCATCCAACGATTCCTGCTTTGCTTCCAGTAATTCCTCTTCGAGTAAACTAACCTGCAGTTCTAACCTCCTGATCCGGTCGGCTAACTCTATCTGTCTCTCTCCGGTTGACATGATTAGCGGATTTCGAGTTGATTCTTCATGATGGTGTAAAGCTCATTTTTATTGATCGGTTTGGCTATGTAATCGTCAAATCCGGATTCAAGTAACTTCTCGCGGTCACCTGTCATCGCATAGGCAGTTTGGGCAATAAATGGGATCTTTTTGTAAACTGGATATTGTTTCCTGATAGTTTGCATCAACTTCACACCATCCCAAGGAGGAGGAAGGTTGATGTCAAATAGCATAATATCGAATGCCTGACCTTTGGCAACTTTGTCGGCAATGATCTTTATGGTGGCCTCTCCATTAACTGCTGTTGTTACCGTTCCAAGTGATTTGGTCATCTGAACCAACACCATTGAGTTCATCATATCGTCTTCCACGATGAAGATATCCAAATTCTGTAAAATATTAGTCCTTCGGTTTGTCGCCTCTGTTTCAATAGAATCCTCCAATACCTCTTGAACAGTTTCTACCTCTGGTACAACCGCGGCTTTCAGGAAAATGGTAACCGTGGTACCCTCTCCCTTTTTTGAGTCGATCTCAATATCTCCATCCATCATCTCCATAAACCGTTTGGCAATCGGTAATCCAAGGCGGGTTCCCTCTATTTCTTTATTATATCCGGCACTATCCGGCCTAAAAGCATTGAATATCTCTTTCAGGTAAGCAGGGTCTATTCCACTGCCTGAATCTTTCACACGGATAGTGACCTCATTGGTTTTTTCCTGATATCCTGTAGAGATATTAACGAATCCTTTTGCTGTGTATTTGATCGAATTATCAACAATCCCACCAAGGACTTTAGTCAGTACTTTATCATCTGCCAGTGCTTCAGGGATATCTTTATTGATGATGTTGAACTTGATTTTTTGGTCGTTTGCCTTAAAAACATACAATTGAGCTACGCTGGATACGATAGAAGAAACCAAACAGGGCTTGATCTTGATATCGACGGCGTGCGATTCAATCCGGCTGATATCGATGATGTTGTTCAGCAGATTGATCAACCGATCCCCGCTTTCAGAAATTCCACGAGCATATTCAAATAACTCTTTATGTTCCAGTAAAGAGGTTTCTGTCTCCAGCAGGCTGGCAAATCCGATGATGTTATTCAAAGGGGTCCGGATCTCTGAACTGAGGTTTGAGAGGAAGGCGTTCTTCTGGTAGTTTTCCTCTTCCGCTCTCTTAAGGGCTTTTTTCAGAGTGAGTTCAATACCGGTTTTAAGAAATTCAGTCTCGTTCTCAGCCTCATCTCTTGTTTCCAACTGCAACACCTTTTCCCGGAAGGAATCCCTTTCTTTGATTAACCGCTGTATATCAATGTCCTTTTCCCCGAGTTGATTTGTCAGGTTCTTTGTCTTTTTATGCTGTAAAAAAAGAAAAATAAGTGCAGCAACCAACAAGATCGTGATAAGTATCAGAGTAATGATCATGAAAAGGTAGCTCATAGTCATGATTTGTATGCAACATAGAGTATTTCAATGGGATTTAGGGCGTACTTTTTTAGCTCTTCGGGGTCATGACTTTCATCATAAGGCGAATATCTGATGGCTGTAAACCCTTGTCTTTCAATAATTTTTGTATAATCTTGTCCATAGATCCTTACATGGTCGAACTGACCATAAGCCTTCTCCCTCTCTTCTGGAGTTTTGATAGATGGGTCATAAAAGGTTTCCTCAAGTTTCTGAGATATAGGTACCTGGAGAATGGCCCAGGATCCGGGTTTTAGAATGCGGTGGATCTCATTTAACGCCTTGCGGTCGTCATCAATATGTTCTAAAACATGGTTACAAATTACTACATCAAACGACCCTGAATCGAATGGTAGAGATGTAACATCCATCAGGTTAACATTCCGGTCATAGTAGTACCCTTCATAATACTTGACGCCGGATCGGTATTCGATATTCGGAAGCGACATGAGTAACGCACGGATACACCCTTCGGGGGCGATGTGCAATACTTTCAATGGCGCTGAGAAGAGGTTTGTTTTCTCCTTCAGGAATAGGTAAATTAGCCTGTCGCGGTCAACAGAGAAGCATCTCGGACAAAGCATATTCTCCCGGTAGCCACCTCCAATAACCTCTTTTTCTTTTAAAACAGGAAGGTCAATACCTCCCGGAAGGAATTTCTTGAATGAATTCCCGCAATAGGGACAATAGTAATCTGTTCCTTTGTATTTAACCGATAAATATTTTTGCCAGCCTCCTCTCATCTTTTTGCCAAGCCAGAAAGGAATTAATTTTTTACCGGGGATCTTCATATCAAAGGATTTTACTCATATGTCAGGGTAAAGGTAAGGATATGATAGTATGATGTTACCTGCCCAGGTGTATTTTTTTAGAAATATATTCATTCCCAGCGGTCATCCTGAAGATATAAATCCCACCGGCAAGACCACCAATGTCAACTTGCTGTTCATATTCACCTGGATTGAGCTGGGAATCGACCACTATCTCCGTACATCGGCCAGTAAGGTCATACATTCCGATCCGAACAAAATCATGACCGGAAATCATGTACCTGATGATCAGGATATCGGTCCTGCAGGCAGGCTCAATTGTAAACCTAATCGTTGGATCGGGAAGGAGTTCGGGAATGGCAATAAGGGATGAATCGTGGCACTCATATGCCCCAATATCATTTATCAATGCAAAAGGTCTGGTCCGATTGAGAATATCATTTCCCAGATTCCATTGAGGCACGGCTGAAGCGGTATTTACAGCCACTGAATTCGGATTGAGATCAAAATTACCACCACTCATATCCACAAACTGTGTTTGATCCAGGATCGGAAAAGTGAAGTTATTTTGGATGGAAATATTACTGCCCAATGAAACTTCCCTTCCATAATTCATTACGATGTTATTTACGAACAAATTCCCTGTAGTGGTCATACTTCGGAAGTCGATCCCATAGTCTTTCGGAGAGATGATGGTATTGTAGGCTAAAATGAACCGACTCCCAGGTGTCGTACTTTGATCTCCCACATAGATTCCATTCATGTATGGATACTCCTGGTAATATGTCCTGCCGGCATTGAGAATCAGGTTGTTGTACACCTTATTGCCGCCAAGCCCCAAAACCTGGATTCCATTGCCTTTTCCGTTGAGGATAAAGTTGTTATAGCAATCGCAAGCACTGCCTTCTCCCATGATGATACCACTCATCTGGTTTAATTCTGCAGATTCGCTGTCGTAAGAGATCTCGTTACCATAAATCATACAAGCCGAATCCGATGAGGATACCTGTAGGCCATCCCATCCTGTTCTCGTTAAGCGGTTATTGTAAATTTTTAATCCCCGGATCAGGTGTGGAAGGAGTATCGTATCTACCCCTCCACACTGGGTTGGAAAGCCAGTGTAAAATGAACTTCCGATATAGAATCCCTCCATCCCCGTGTCATGGATGTAATTATCATGAAGGGAAACATTCCGCATCGTATATTTATCCCGGGTGGATTTGAACTCGCAATCTGGGTCACTTTTACAAAAGACCCCGGCAAAAAGCGTGTTGGAGATCTCGATCCCTTCAACTTCAATGTCTGTACTCAGCCCTTCAATACTCATCCCAGCTCCGGTATCGATATCGTGGACATTGATGCCATAGGGGAAAGATCCGACGCCTTTCCCTGAGAGTTTAATATACGAACAGGAATCGATTTTAATGCCATAGTAAAACTGGCTGATTTCAACAACTCCGAGGATATTGATGACCACAATGGGCTCTTCTGGTGTGCCGTGGAGATAGACGATCCGAAGGTAGGATTTCTGTCCGGGTAACAAACAGATTGTATCCCCGGGTTGAACCCCGGAGGCGTTGTAACGACCGTCAATGTTGCTTTCTGATGGAGGGATCAGCAATCCGCAGTTTGGTGTTTGTCCTGTAACTGAATGGAATGAGAGAATAGACAACCCTAACATTGGAATCAGCAGGATGATATTTTTTAATCGGATTTTCATAATCTCAGTTTTTATCAATTATCCCCGTTTTGCCCGTTCCCAATTCACTGATTGTTGCCTTTTAATGTATCTGAAGAATCCAAGATATACCGCCAGATTCATAATGAAAAAGTAGAATGGGATATAGAGTAGCTTAATTTTTATATTTCTGTCTTCCAACAGCCACCCGGCAAGGGCAGCAACATAGAACACAAGCTGACCCCAGAAGAGATAGGGATAAATGCTTCCGAAGTGAAAGAACCCGGAGTGCATGACCAGGAAAAAATTGCAAACCAGGATGATAAGAAGCCCGATAGGAGCTAGCGTCCAACGTAATACACGGTGAGATATGTATTGGAACGAGAGGAGGCCGTAACGGAATGGGTTGAGCAGCTCTTTTAGCCGGACTATAGACTGGATTCCACCAGCAGAGATCCGGATCTTGCGTTTCAGCTCTTCCCTGACATTGGCTGAAGGGCTCTCAAGGGCATAGGCTTCAGGATCGTATTGGATCTTGTATCCCTGCTCGGCAATACGCAGCGAAATGATAAAATCGTCCAGAAGCGTGTCGGGTTCAACCGGTTCGTGTAGCTCAGTACGCACTGCAAACAGCTCTCCTGCAGCGCCAACAACACTATTGAGCTCTGCATCCCACTTTTTAAGGGTGCTCTCATATTTCCAATAAATGCCTTCTGTGGCAGCTGTTGAACCAGTGATGGCAACCCGCTTTTCTCCCGACACACAACCTACCATTGGATCCTTGAAAAGGTTTACGATCCTGCGGATTGACTCCTTTCCCAACATGGTGTTGCCATCAGAAAAGATGACGATCGGGGTTTTCACAAACTCCATTCCACGGTTCATAGCAGCAATTTTTCCGGCTCTCTGCGGCTTGTGATAGACCTCCACACCTTGAAGCTTTCTTAGAAGGTCTGGAGTCCCATCATCGGAACCATCTGTTACCCAGATCTGATGAACCTTTCCCTTCGGATAATCGAGAGATCTTGAATTTTCTACTTTTTTATCCAGGAAATCCTTTTCATTGTATGCAGCGACAAACAGGGTAACCTCAGGTTCATATACCTCCTCCGTTGAAGGTTTGTCTTTCCCTTTAAACAATCGTTTCATATGGATCAGGAAAAAAAGTAAGATACCATAACCCAGATAAGCATAGAAGATGATGAAAAGAAAAACCCAGAAAATAATTTCCAGAGTCAGCATGATGGTTGATTTTTGTTACTCCTTAAACTCCCAAATCTTAGTTTCCTTGTTGTACTTTTTCATGACTTTCGCTGGATTGCCTGCAACAACTGAATAGGCAGGGACATTCTGTCTGACAATACTTCCAGCTGCAACCACAGCATGTTTCTTTACGGTGACACCTGGCAAAATCACACAATTGGCGCCAATCCACACCTCATCTTCCACAACAATAGGGTTGATTGATACACCCTGTTCAGAGATTGGCATTGATATATCTGTGTAATTATGGTTTAACCCCGACATCACAATATTCTGAGCAAGCCTTACATCGTTTCCAATCGTTACCGGACCGATCAGTGTACATCCTAATCCGATCCGTGTACGGTCTCCAATATAGATATCCCCAACACCATTATTAATGGTGGTAAAATCCTCAATCGTTGAGTCGTCACCCATATAAAATTTATTAAATGGAAGAATATCCATACGGGTCTGGCTACGAATCAGCGACTTCTTTCCTTTGTGATGGATAAAGGGATTTAATAACCATTTGACCCAGCGCCTTGGCCTGGCTTGGTTTCTTGGGATCAGCAAATAGAGAAAAAGCGCTTTTAATTTTGGATTGGCTTTGATTTTTTCAATTGTGCTCATAAACTAATGATTGAAACAGGTATTCCCTATGTTACTTTTACGCCAATGAAGTCAGAAAGTTTTATAAAAGGCTTGTTATTTATAAACTGATCCCACCAGATAGCAAGAATAAGTAAAGAAAAGACTTGAAAACAGCGAAACTGATAGTACCAGAACCAAATTTTCTGATCCATGATTTCACAGGAAAACTGATTGAAATATTGTTCCAGCATTTTCTTGTTTAGAAGTGATTTGGTCATGTCAGATCTGATAATATAATCGAAGATATGCTTCCTTCTCGACTCATTTTGGAAAAAGAGAATCATGGGGGCGAACCCACCCTGCTTTTTCCTCCCCACAACTTGAAGTGGTAGTTTCCCCTTGATGCTTTCTTTATAAATGTACTTACTGACACCTTTTCCCTGGAGAATTTCACACAGTGAGCCATGCAAGCGGAGTGAGATTGGGAGTTGGGTGATAAATCGGTAGATATCCATATCCAGGAGGGGAAATGCAACTGAATTGCCATAGACTCTGGAACTACAGGCCGCTTTGTTAATGATTATTTCATTAGTTTGTTGCTGTAAATCAATGAAGTACGTTTTTCCGAGATATAAATCGTTGAAGCCTTTAAAGGGAAAACTGTTGTGATACATGGATCCATCAGCAGAAGTTCTTTCTGGTTCCTGCAGCAGGAGACGTTGTTCGATGGGTTTAAAACCGAATCTGTCACTGTTTAATATGTTCAGAATCTTGTCATTGTGATACAGAAATTTAAATAATATGTTCTCTGGTAAAAAAGGCTTGTTTTTAAAAATGGCGTTAAAGCCTTTCTGTAAAAAGCTGAGACCTGTTTTTCCGGATACAAAGTGAAACGCCAGATCTCTATCCGCTGTGCCAAAAAGTTGGTCATTCCCTTCACCGCAAAGGGTTGTTGGAACGGGGTGTTTGCTGACCAGCAGCTTCATCAAGCAGAGATTCACCATCAGTCCGCTCTCCTGGAATGGCTCGGTGAAGCCCTTTACGATCTCAGGAAGGTACTCGATCTCATGACCATCGATTTCATATTCGTAGTGATCCGTTTCATACTGTCTGGCAATCAGGCGTGAATAGGGAAGCTCACTCCATGGATTACCCTTAAATCCAACGGAAAAGGATTTAATTTTACCTTGGTGGATGTCCCTGAGACGTGCCAGATTACCTCCTGAGTCATATCCGCCACTAAGTAGAACCCCAACCTCACTGGCACCAATGATACTTCGCCGGATAGCATTCTTGTGTAACTGAGTGTAGTGATCAACAGCCTCATGTTCAGAAATGTTGAGGTTCCCGAGAGAGGTTGTGAAATCACTAAATGGAAACGCATTGGTGAGGGAGCAATTCCCCTCTCTACAAGCCAGGTAATAACCCGGAGGAATCTTTGAAATCCCATCAAATGCTGTATGGGGTGAGGGGATATATCCGTGTTCCAGATAGAATGATATAGATCGCAGATCAGGTTGCAGGCTGGAGTGCAACGTTTCCCTTAACCCATCGATGTGGTTAGAAAAGTGGGTTTGAGAATAATAAACAGGTAATCCACCTCCGTTTTTATCCCGGAAGAGGATTATGGTGGAGGGAGTATAGTAGATACCTGTAATATTCCCATCAAGATGAGGGAGAATTTCTTCAACCGGATGTTTGAGGAAGATATCAAGGAGAGGTGTTGTACCTTGAGAATCCATATTGAATATTTTGCACATAGTGTTCATATTCAATATATTACCACTAATAATCAACCCCGATGCACCTTTGAAAACATGTTTGCAGGATGGATCAACAAACAGGTTTGGGACACGAGCAAACTGGCTACCTTCCGCGAAGCTACCTTGAAAGCAGATACTCATAGAAGTTACTTCATTAAAAGATTATTATGACTGAATGTCAGATAGATATGGTTCTATCGAGCGCTTTCCCAATCTCGACTACGTTATTTTCCCAAGTGTGAGCCCGTGAAAATAACTCCCGTTCCTTGATTCTTTCAGGTGTATCAGCCGCCAGTTCTTTCTGGATCATCTCCACATAATCTTCTGCTGTTGTGGCTAGGGAAACATGATCGGCAAAGACCGACATTGCTTCGGTTTTAGTAGCCACAACCGGTTTCCCCATCGCCAGATATTCATCAATCTTACGGGGGTAGTTGCCAATGGTGACTTCGTTCAAGATCTGCGGGTTGAGCGCTACATTGAAATTGGCCAGGTAAAACGGAAGTTCAGGTTCAGTTTTATTCCCGAGGAAATAGACGTTTTTTAGCTGGTGCAGGTCACTGGCCTTGAAGTTTTCATCTTCAGGACCAACCAGAACCATGTTCCAGCCAGGACGCTCTTTTGCAATGTGAAGCAGCACACTGATATCCAGACGAAGCGTCTTCAGCGCTCCAATGTACCCGATGATGGGTTTTTTCTGATCGATTATCGGTTGCATGTCATCCGGAATTCTGTCAATTAGCTTATAGTCGAAAAGGGAGACATCGCAACCCTGACCGACATAATAGGAGTGCGGATTGAAGGCTTCTGCCAACTTGGCCAGGTATGTAGAGTTTGCAACCACTACATCAGCATTTTTCATCATGGCTGCTTCGACACGAATCCCCTGGGTTTTCCAGTAATCCACGGCAATCATATTGTCTCGTGTATAGTAGATGAAAGCACTGGCATGGAGGAACTCCTTCAGGTGAAAGCTGCGAAACATATCACTGTCGCAAAAGATGATGTAATCTTTGAAACCAAGGCGAGAAACAGCCGACAGGATTTGCTTTGCCATCCGTCGGTTATTGATCCTGTTCAGCCAGTCGAAAAATTTATCGGACCCTATTTGGTTGATTGATTCGAGGATGGTTCTTGGATAAAGGTTCCATAGGTTGGGTCCAAGTTCAATAAGATCGGGTTCAGCTCCATTCAGGATTCGTTTTCGTCTCAGGATTTTGGGATCATTTTTCCTGCGGAGCAGTGTCATCCTGTCAAGAGCCGCATTAACGTATAGGACCCGGTTATTTTTAGAAAACTCCAGGGCAATATTCTTACAATTGCTTCCAATGTCGATATCCCATGGCTGGAGACCGGTTACAATAATGTCTTTACCCTTGATAAGCATATGTCGCTAGGTTTTAGTTTCTGTTAAAACTTCCTGGTATAACCCTATGACCTGTTTTGCCATCTTCTGCCAGGAAAATTTCTGTGATTGCTGAAGCCCTTTTTCGATATGAGACTGACGGAGCTCAGGATGGGCAATCATGTCCTGGATTGCGGCCGCAATTGTCTCCGGTTGTGTGGGATCAACCAGATAAGCAGCATCACCGGCAACTTCTGGCATTGCAAATACATTTGATGAAACTACTGGAGTATAGCAGCACATAGCTTCCAGCAACGGGATTCCGAAACTCTCCCTGAGTGACGGGTAGAGAAATACCTCTGCCATGGTATAGATAGCAGGCAGATCGTCGTTTACCACATAATCAAGGCGATGGATATAATCACGTACATCCATCCTGCCCATATGGTGCAGTAGATGGTTGATTAGCATGTCCGGATAATCCGCCAGAACCAGGGGAATCTTTTGTTCGCACGCATCCAGGAACTGGGTATAGGCAACAATCACCCTTTCGGTGTTTTTCTTAGGATCGGTATTTCCCAGATGTAAAAGGTACCGGTCTGGCAAACCATATTCCTGCTTTACCCTGTTTCTATCCTGCTCCGATACCGGTTTGCGAAACTTCTCACTGACCCCGTTGTGGATGACTCTCACCTTTTTCTCATCCATCTGGAAGAAATCAACAATCCTCGATTTCTCCGATTTGGAGACTGTGATGATTCTTTTTGCTTTCCTAACAAGGGGAGGAACAATGTACCGACGGTACGCATTCCCGAATCGCTGATAGAGGGAATAGCTTTTCGTGAAGAGACTAAATGTCTCCAGGAAAAATATATCATGTAGCGTAAGGACCAGCGGAGTTGGTCCAAAATTTGGGGCAGTATTGCTGGTGCAATGAATAAGTTCACACCCATAGGATTTCACTGCTTTAGGAAGGGCAATCTGCTCCCACAAGGGAAAAGGGCCTCCCTCAAGTTCAATGATTTTAACATTATCTGTCGAATCAAGGCACGTGTCGTCTCCCGGTTTTATAAATACAAAATACTCATTCTCCTTATCCATGGCCTGAATGTTCCTTATGAGTTCAAGGGCAACAAAATCCATCCCATGCTTTTTTGCCCTGAATAATCGCTGTCCTTCAATTCCAATCCTCATAGAATCACTTATTATTTAGTGTTTTGCGTCTCCATTTTGGAAGCTTTATGCGCAGTGTGAATAAACCGTTTGTTAGCTCCCCGAGAACTTATCAGGGAAAAGAACATGAATATGAATCCTTTCGGAACCGCAGCCAATGCAACAAGCAGGCTTTTATTGTAAGATTTTTTTGGAATAGCAAGAAAGATCGCTAGAATCATCACAGCCGTCAGTATTAACCATGACAATGTCATCCAGGGGGGATTCCAGATAAAGGATAAGGCGGAAAAGATGGGAAGTAACCCGATAAGGAGAATTCGGGGAGGAAGAAGCATCTGGGTCGCTTTATCGAGGTAGTCGAAGTTCTGATAACGGATATAATAGGACAATGCTTTCGGAAAAAAGGAGGCGTAGTATATCTGTGCTGATAACCACCTACGCCGCTGTTTGACAAATACATCCGACTCCTGCACCTTTTCATCATAAACGAAACACTTATCGAGGTACTCTATTTTCACTCCATCTTTGGTCATAATCAGTTCAATCTCTTTGTCAAAACCTCCAATAGCGTTTACAGTCGACATCATGTTCTTAAAGAAATCGTACTGAAACGCCATACCGGAACCGGCTAGCCCTGATGAAACTCCCAGCCGTTTATGTCCTTTGCGGAATATACTGTTGGAAATTTCTTCACTGATGGAGTCGAGGATGGCAAAGGCGGTATCTTTATTTTTTGCAACCCGGTGTCCCTGGACGGCAATATACCCATTGTTAAACGACTGGTTGATCCGGGTCAGGAAATCAGTCGCCATGATGTTATCTGCATCCAGGATCAAAGCGATATCATACAGGCCGCCTGGAAGCGTCGCCATAGCTTTATTGAGAGCTTTTGCTTTCGTGCTTTTATCGAAGGAGACTTCAATGAGAGTAATCGGCATAGTGGAGAGTTTCTCCAGAGTTTCCTTAGAAAAGGAATCTGCTATGATGATAACATCAAAAAGCTCCTTCGGATAATCTTGGTTGAAAGCCTCCTTCGCAGTCTCTAAGATAACAGCATCTTCTTTATACCCGGGGACCATAACAGCAATCCTGTTTTGCTTCACAAGTGTTGAAGACTTTGGTAAATAGGGGAAAACCGAAGCTACGGCAAAGACGAAAATATAGATGGTGCCGAAAGCAAGATAAACCATGATAAGCAGCTGAACTACGATCAATATATAATAGAGGATGGTCTCGATCATAATGGTCCCAATCTGTTGTTGATGTTTCTTGTCATATGCAAATATAGTCAACTTTGTTAGGTTTCCTCACCATATTCATCCATGGAAGGGCTCGAATGGATGGATGTGTCGGAAAGAGTCTTGATTTGCCAGCCGATCGCCTTCATGTAAGCAACAAAGAGGTCGAACCGGCGCTGAAAAAGAAATTTCAATGAATTTTTCGGAATGGAAAAAAATACCTGAAACAACACGGCAACAATACCTTTGAAACCACTCACATTTCTCCTCATGTAAAGCATACGGCTGCGATTCAGGTAATATGTTTTTTGAGGACTGTGCTTGCCAGTGGAGATTGACTCCTTGTGAAGGATCTCGGAATTGTGGACGTACCAAATCTTGTAGCCGGCTTTCCTGATCCGGTATCCCAGGTCTAGCTCTTCATAGTAGAGGAAATATGTTGTACACATGAGGCCAACCTTTTCCAGAACTTTGCGCGAGATCATCATAGCTGCTCCATGGGAATAGGCAGTGATAATATCTTCTTCAAACTGTCCCTCATCCATCTTGTAAAGAGCACGGGAGTAACTTCGGCCAGTATAGGGGTTGATCTCCGTGATACCTGTATACTGAAGCATCCCAGGGTGGAAAAAGAGCTTTATTTTCGGACTCACCGCACCAATCATTGGATCCGATTCCATCTTTGCGACCAATGGTTCGAGGAATCCCTGGGGAACGATGGTGTCGTTGTTGAGCAGGAGAATATATTTCCCTTTAGATTTAATGATCCCCAGGTTGTTTGCGCCTGCAAACCCGAGATTTTTACCGGTTTCAAAATAGGTAATCTGCGGATATTGCTCCTTAATTATACCGGGACTGTCATCCGGAGATCCATTATCAATGACAACCACCTCGATGTTTGGGTAAGATATTTGAAACAGTGATTCCAGCATCTGACAGGTAACATCAGAATGGTTATAGTTGACCGTGATGATTGATACAAGCGGATATGATGCTGTGAATGATACTGGCTCCATACCTATTTGGGATTTGATTGTTGGATTTTATCTTGTAATTTCATTAAAGGGATGGGTTGTTATGAATATCCTTGTTGAACACATTCTTTAGATGCCATCCAATAGCCCGGAGGTAAGCATAGACAAATCTAAGTTTGAGTTTTAAGAGCAGCACGACAATGTTTTTTGGGATAGCTATACAAAGCTGGTAGATGATTCCAATATAAAAATCCCTTCCATGAATGTTTCTTCTCATGAAAACGAGTCGGTTTCGGTTCAGGTAATAGGTCTTCAGTAGACTTAGCTTGCCAGTGGATACGGACTCTTTATGGTAGACTAGTGAGTTGCTGACATACCAGATTTTGTAGCCGGCTTTTAGAATACGGTAACTCCAGTCGGCCTCTTCATAATAGAGGAAGAAGATATAGGACATCAGACCAATCTCTTTGATTACTCGCATCGGGACCATCATGGCAGCGCCATGTGCGTAAGCAGTCTCCCTGTTCTTGTCATATTGTCCTTTGTCTCTTTCGCGAAATCCAACCGATGCGTTTCTGACTGTCAGGCGGTTGATCGGGAAAAATCCTGCATATTGAATGATCTCCGGATCGTAAAAGAATCGGATTTTTGGACTTACAGCACCGATCTGCGGATTGTTTTCCAGCGTTTCCACTAAAGGCTCAAGGAAATTGGGATCCACGATGGTATCGTTATTGAGCAGGAGGACATATTCTCCCTTTGCTCGCATGATCCCCTGATTGTTCCCTCCGGCAAATCCCCAGTTTAATTGACTTTCGTATAGGATTACATTTGGGTAAAGCTCTTTGATAATCCCGGGATCATCGTTGGGCGATTTATTGTCGACGATAATCACCTCGAAATTGGGGTAAGTAATCTTATGCAACGACTCGATAAAATCACACGTTACCTGTGGGTGATCATAGTTCACGGCTACAATCGAAACAAGCGGGTAACGGGCAAGTTTTTTACGGGTCAGCATGTTGGGTGCTCGTGTATGAATTTCTGGAAAACGGTCCGGAACTGCCAGCCTACAGCTTTTGAGTAGGCCCTGAAAAGGTCAAATTTCCCCTGCAATAAATAAAATGTCATATTTTTTGGGATGGTAACGATAAGCAGGAACAGGATTGGAATGATCGCCTTGGATCCTCTTACATTTCTACGCATATACAGAATCCGGCTCCGATTCATGTAGTATGTTTTAAACGGACTTTGTGATCCGGTAGATACCGATTCCATATGATAGATCAGCGAGTTATGCACATAATATATCGTGTAGCCTGCCTGCCTGATGCGATAGCCCCAATCTAGCTCCTCGTAATAGAGAAAGAAGGCCAATGACATCAGCCCAACCTTTTCTACCATCTCCCTGGATACCATCATAGCTGCACCGTGGGCATATGCCGAAACCTGGTCTTCTTCATATTGACCTTTATCCTCCTCTCCATATCCGAGCCCCTTGCTTCTTACCGTGTAGGGGTTGATATTTGTAAGACCGGCGAACTGGATTAATTGGGGTTTAAAATAGAATCGGATCTTCGGACTAACAGCTCCGATAGTGGGATTTGCCTCCATTTTTGCGACCAGTGGCTCTAGAAAACCAGGGGTTACTATGGTATCATTATTCAATAACAGGATGTATTTCCCTTTCGACATACAGATGCCAAGGTTGTTTCCTCCTGCAAAACCAAGATTCTCACCGGTTTCAATAAAGGTGATCTCTGGGAAGCGCTTTTTGATTATGGAAGGATCTTCGTTGGGAGAACCATTGTCAATTATAATCACTTCGAGGTTGGGGTAGCTGATCTTTGTGAGCGACTCCAGCATCTTACATGTTATTTCTGCATGATCATAATTAATGGATATGACCGAAACCAGGGGTGCACTTGCTTGGCCTTTGAGGATATCCATAGGGATGTGTGATTTATTTAATCAGATTATCTTCACGGTCGGCATATCCCTTCTTCTCTGATGAGAAATACTCCCGTATACGTGATGCCTCTTTTATTATCCGTTGCAAAATGATGGTAAAGAGGTTCCCTTTATCTTCCAGTGAACGGGTCGTAGCCCACACCCTTGCCCTCATCGTGTTGACAAATTTAAGTTTCCCATATTTTTTCAGGGCGAATGCCATGGCGCCATCTTCACCCCGTTTGATCCCGGTGTGCCAGCCGATCTCTTTTCCCTCTTTCAGCCTGAATCCGAAACTGCTGCCGCCTACACTTAATTCAGGTCGTTTAAACGATTTCATGTACTGAGAGATATCTCTGAACACTTCGAAAACCATGAGCCCAAACCGTCCCCGTTTACCATCAGGAAGATAGTTGTCCATGCTGTAAACGCCGGAAATCTATTTCTTCGCTAAGTGCCGGACCATCTCATCTGCCCAGTAAGGGGGATAGAGGGTGTCAGCATCGCCATTCAAGAGGTACTTTCCTTTGGCAATATCCATAATGGCCTGACGGGCAAAACCAGCTCCCTGTTTCGGTTGTAATACAGAGATTACACCAACTTTATCCAATAACTCTTGGGTGTGGTCCTTCGAATTGTTGTTAGAGATGATAATCTCTATAGGATACTTCGACTTCTGGGAAGCCAGGGAAGAGACACAGCTGAGGATTCTTTCCTGTTCGTTGTATGCAATGATGCCAATAGAGATGACCGGTTGATCCGGTTTTTTATCCTTCAGATTTTCCCTGATTTGCTGAATAAACTCTTCCGGAAGTTCATGGATATTTTCAATCGGATGATTGTGTTTTTTTACCCATGAAGGCACGCGAAAGGCAATAAACATAGGTCAAAGATTTTGTTGACGGTTGTCGGAAAACAAAGATATTAATATATATTTGCAAAGATACCTAAAAGAGATAGATTATGAACACAGTCATCAGCCAACCCAGGTATATCCCCGCTCTTAACTATATTGCCCGGCTTTGTTATACAGATCTTTTTGTCGTATTTGATACTGTACAGCGCCAGCCGAGGGAGCCCCACAATCGGAACCGGCTTTTATGTAATGGTGAGCCAAAATGGGTGACAATTCCTATCAATGCTTCAAGTCGCGCAATTATCGATGAAATGAAAGTTGCAGGAATAGAGTGGATACAACAGCATAAAGATACGATCCGGAATTACTACCTGCATGCCCCCTATTTTGATATGACACTGATGGATTCCTATTACGAAGGGGTCGAAGATACATTGATCTCCAGTGATTATGATTTTACTACTGCGATGCTTCAAACATATTCAAACATAGGGAATCTGTTTGGCTTTGAACCTAAGGTGATCAGGGCTTCTGAAATCAACAATGAAGAGATCGACCAGCACTATGGTCCCGATAAATTGATGGCCATTTGCAGGAAGATAGAAGCTGATCTATATATATCCGGGCCAGTAGGCAGGGAATATGGCGTATTTGAAGCATTTAAAGGATCTGGAGTGGATGTATTGATTCATGAATACACCCATCCGGTATATGAACAGGTCAATACCTCTGCGTTCGTACCATATATGGGCTTTTTCGATGCTCTGTTCAACATGGGTCGAGATAACCTGACAGAGATCATTCATGATCCCTTGAATCTTGTAAAATAACATTAGACTCAACACAGATCTAAAAATGTCTATATCTTTGATGAGTCAATGAGACTTTAATTTGCATCCTATTCATCAAATTAGTTGATAATGAACAATATATTAGCAGTTGGAGCCCATCCCGACGATGTGGAATTCGGATGTGCTGGAACACTTGCCCGACATGTACATGAAGGTGACAATGTCACCATCCTTCATATGAGTGCCAGTGATGCATTGAATCTTGAAAATGAAGTAGTTCCTGCAAAGGAGATAAGGAGAAAAGAGGCCAGAGATGCGGCCCGTATCCTTGGTTGTGAAGTGATTATAGGTGAGTTTCTGGATCAACAGGTTCCCTTTGACCGGGAGTCTATTTTTGCAATCGAACGGGTAATCAAAGCGAAAAATATCAACATCATTTATACTCACTGGAACGGAGATTCGCATCAGGATCATATCAACACACTGAAAAGTGTCTTTGCAGCAGCCAGGCATGTAGATAAGATCCTGCTATATGAGCAGGTCCCTTTCCCCAGGGTTGGAAAGATTTTTTCTGAGGTCAACTACTTTGTTGATATCACGGATTTTTACCACATCAAAGAGAAGGCTTCCCTGGCGCATGAATCACAGGTCGTGGACCGGTATCAGAATAAGATCATGATGGGGATGAAATCACTGGCAGAGTTCAGAGGCAGCCAGTCGAATTGCAAATATGCGGAAGCCTTCGAATCTGTCAGACAGATAGTGCGGTAGGTTTTTTCTCACCAGGATTTCTCGAAACTGGCTTTATCAAAGTTTATATCTCTTGTCACGAAATAAGAGTCGTGTTTCCTGGAGAGGAGCAATGGGTCTTTGTTGCCAATTTTTGACAATGCAGCAAGAGGGAACAGGATGAAGTAATATGTTGCTCCTAGAAGGATCTTTGGAATCACATAATTAAGTCCCTTTGCAAGATTATCCCAAAACCAGGTAATCCATCCGGCAAGGAGAGAGGATAGAATTCCAATTACTCCAACTACAAGTGAAACGATCAGGAACCAGTGAATATGGAAGATAAAATATAAGGCAAGAAAACCCATGGCTATCACCAGGGTGGTTTCCAGCTGTTTCTGTCTGTTTTTCATTTGGTCATGTTAAAAGAGTGTATAAATAAACGGCGCAATGGCGCTGCTGCCTCCAAAAATGATGATGATTCCGAGCAGTAGCAATATAATGACGATGGGAGCCAGCCACCATTTTTTACGCTCTTTGAAAAAGGCCCATAAATCTTTCAGAAATTCCATGGTTAGAATATTTGTCTGTTTTGTATATACTTCTCAATGTCATTAGCAACGCGCCGATTGACAAGCTCATTTGGATGTGTGTCATTGTTGTTGATCACCCGGTCTGCGACAGGCAGATCAAGGATGAGGTTCGATACATCAATATAGTCAACTTGTTTCTGATCCAGATAACTGGTTATTTTACCGATGTAAAGCTCTTCACTAAAAGGTATATCCTGCATGAAAGGAAATACCAGTACCAGTAACGGGATAGAATCCTTTTGGGCAAAGTCAATGAATAAGTTTAAATCCTCAAGGTGTTTTGCAAAAACAGCCTCGTTGTTGTATGCCTCTTTCAGGAAAGCGATATAGCTATTGGCATCTCCATGAGGAAAGACCCAGTACATGTAATTCAAAAAATAAGAACTCTGGGCTACCTGTTTCACATATGAGGGGACATCTGCATATGCTTCAAACCCGAAAAACTGCAACCCGTTAGTCCTGGCAACTCTGTCGATATCATTACCAAAATATTGCAAAATGAGCAAGTCGGGTTTAGTCTCTGAGTCCTTCATAAACTGCAACGTAACATTGTACTCCTCTTTGGTATCGGCGCCATTTACTCCCAGATTGATGACTTGTATGTCAGGATTCAGGGATGATAAATCAACATCGAGCATATTTGAAACCCGGCTCTCGATATGCTTCAATCCATGGCCTGCAGTGTATGAATCACCAATAACGTAAACATTTTCCTTTTTGTCTTTTCTTACTTCTTTATCTCTGAACCCATAACTGTTTATTGGTTTCCAGTATTTAAAAAACCATATTTTTGAACAGAGGGGGATTCCCGCGTGATGGCTTCGTGGTACAAACATGAATATGCCTTCAAAAATCATGAATAAGACAACCAGAACATAAATGAGTGAAGTGATGTTTTTGGACCAGTTTGGAAGTTTTCGTTTGATCACATAGTCGTTGATGAAACGAGTTAACTCGATCACGAAGGCAATGATGAGCAGCATTCGGATGAAGGTCATCATCATGGTAATCAGAAAAAAAGCCGGACTATAGTCGTATGCCACCCTAGGCAGAAAGAAGATAGTCAGGAAGAGGGTGATGATCAGGATAACCCTGTAAACAATCTTAATTTTACCTTTCATAACCAGTTAATCAAGTTTAAATTTTTCCATCCACTTCTCCTGGTTTTGCCAATCAGGTTGCTCTGTTTTAACGAACAGATAATCGCCTGCAACCAGGTAGTCCATCTCTGTTCTCATGAAGCATTTGTATGCATCTTCAGGGGTGCAAACAATAGGCTCACCGCGCACATTGAAGCTGGTATTTACGATCACTCCGTAACCGGTTTTTTCTTTGAACGCGTTGATAAGATCCCAGTACCTGGGATTGGTCTCCTTGTGAACGGTCTGGATCCTTGCTGAAAAATCGAGGTGTGTGACTGACTGGATATCACTACGGATGTAGTAAAGCTTTTCCCAGAGTGGTAAGTCATGGTAATTTGGAGGAACTTCTTTTCGCCTCTCTTTCTGTACGTCGGCAATCAGGAGCATATAAGGGGAAGCGGCGGTAAGATCGAAGAAGTCGTTAGTACTTTCGATAAGTACTGACGGGGCGAAGGGTCGGAATCCTTCCCTGTATTTGATCTTTAAATTGAGTTTCTTCTGCATTTCGATATTCCTGGCATCTCCAAGTATGCTGCGGTTTCCGAGTGCGCGTGGACCAAACTCCATTCTGCCTTGGAACCAACCTACAACATTCCCTTCAGCCAGTAAATCGGCGGTATGCATAGCAAGACCAGGGAAACGATCGTATTTGTGAAAAGGAGCTTTGAACTTCTTGCCCATCAGTTCGATCTCCTTATCCGAAAAGTCCGGTCCAAGGTAGGCTCCCTGCATGGAATCCATACCAGGTGTCACTTCACGGTCCTGATCAAAATAGAGATAATTGACAGCCAACGCAGCCCCCAGAGCCCCACCTGCATCACCGGCAGCAGGCTGGATAAAGATCTCTTTGAACATACCTGATTTCAGCAGTTTCCCATTGGCAACGCAGTTGAGGGCGACACCTCCGGCCATACAGAGGTAATCGGAATCGGCCAGTCGCTTAGCCTCGGCTGCCATCGCCATCACAATCTCTTCTGTTACATGCTGAATGGCAAAAGCCATATCGCAATGCTGCTGTTCAAGTTTTGATTCCGGTTTCCGACAAGGGAGTTCGAATAGTTTCTCCCATCTCTTTTCATCTACCATTTTTAATCCGGTAGCGTACTTGAAGTATTTCTGATTCAGCCAGATAGATCCGTCGTCTTTGATGTCAACCAGGTTCTCTTTGATGAGGCTGATGTACTTTTTAGTGCGGTCAGAATCGGGGTTTCCATAAGGTGCAAGACCCATCAATTTATACTCGCCGGAGTTGACGGTAAACCCGGTATAGTAAGTGAATGCTGAATAGAGCAACCCAACGGAGTGTGGGAACCTCATCTCTTTCATCAACGTGATATTAGCTCCGTTGCCTTTGCAAATTGATGCGGTTGCCCATTCCCCAACGCCATCAATCGTAAGAATTGCTGCAGATTCGAAAGGGGAGGGGTAAAAAGCGCTTGCTGCATGTGACATGTGATGCTCGGGGAAGAGAAGTTTTAACTGCTTCTTGTCAAAGGCCTGTACATCCTGAAGTGCTTCATAGATGATCTTTTTCAGAAATATCTTCTCTTTGATCCAAACAGGAATGGCTGCCAGAAAGGAGACCAGGCCACGGGGCGCAAAGGCATAGTAGGTTTCCAACAACCGTTCAAATTTCAGTAATGGTTTATCATAGAAGACAACGGCATCCAGTTCGTCAATCGTAAAACCTGTAAATTCAAGGCAATACTGGATCGCTTTTAGAGGGAAATCGGGTGTATGTTTTTTGCGTGTAAACCGTTCTTCCTGTGCTGCTGCCAGTATCTTGCCATCTTCAACGATAGCAGCTGCAGAGTCGTGATAAAAGGCCGATATACCCAAAATCTTTGTCATATTTGATGAATTAGGATATACTTGATGTTAGTTTATTGTTTACGTTCGCTTCCCGGATTTCCGCATCAAATTGCGGCCCCATGAAGGCGAATGCCATGCTTGAATAGATCAGTAAACCAGTAGGCATCTGACCGAATACTCCATTCCCATAGCTGGATATCATAATGCCGAAGATCCCGCTTAAGACCGCAAGTGTCTTCCCCTGCAAGGCTGGATCTCGTATTCGAAACATGGAGATATAAGCTCCTTTAATCAGGATCAGAGCAACAAGAGTAAGATGAAGGGTCAGCCCCACAACTCCCTGTTCGGCCCAAATTTCCACATACCAGCTGTCTGTTGCAATGTTTGATAAAAATGCATTCGGGGCAAACCGGATAGCTTTCTTTCCGGCATTACCGATCCCTCCTCCAAAAGGCCTTGTAGCCAAATATGGGCGAAGCTTAGCCCTGTTCTCAAGACGGATTACCAACGAAGCATTCTTGGGGTCAAAGGCTGTCCGCATACGGTTGATAAAATAAATCCCCTGGCCGATATATGTATATCTGAAAAAAGAAAAAACAAGAACCCCACTGATGATACCCAACATGAAGAGTTTGTAGTTCCTGGTGGTTGCCAGGTAGAAGGCACCTGCTCCTGCCAGAACACCCCAAACACCGCGGGTTCCTGAAAGGATCATGCCCCAGAAACAAAGTACTGTAGTAATACCAAATAATACCCTCTCCTTGTTACTTTTCGTTGTGATAAAAATGATTCCGGCAACCATAGACATATGGGCCTGGCTGGCGCCAAACTGACCTGCATCACTGAAAAAGGAGAATGCCCGAAGTTGGCCGAACAGGACGTGGGTGGTATATCCGATCACGTTGAGCCAGTATTGTTCATATGGGTCTAACCCAATATAGATCTGAACCATAGCCTTTAATGCGCCTGCGATCTCAAAGAAGGCCCACATATAAAGGAACGTTTTGAAGTACTTGTATTTATCAAGCAATAGAAACACCAGGACCACGGTCATGAGCATATAGAAACTCACACCCCGTGCGCTGTATAACCAGGCAGAGCGACTCACAACAATGGGGTTAACAACCTCCAGGAGCCCATAAGCAGCCCATATAACAGCTGCTATAACTACCATGTTGTTGAGTTTGCTCCAGTCGATTTTTTTATAGAAATAGTGGAAAATAAGTGAGATGTATGTCAACGCCAGCAGGCTGTCAACGATCAGCCCCAACGGGGCATCGAGCATATACCGGTTAAGCCCGAGAACCACAAAATTTGCTATGTATACGGCAAAGAAACTATTTATCGGATTCTCGAAGACCTTTACCAGGAAGAAAAACCCGAAGGGGAGTACCAGGAGAGCTGCGATGGCAATAATTCCCTGGTCTGCAATAAAGTAACCAATACCTATTAGCGAAACAAAGAGTAGAAAATATACCAACGGACTAGAAATCCTGGATGCACCTGTTTTTAAAGTGAATGGATCCTGCATGATATAAGGCACTTATTTTTTGATAAAGGCCAATGCTTTTTTATACAGATCTTTATAAACTACAAAGCCTTCTGTAAAAATAGTGAAAAATCTGAGCGGAATCTCCTTATTCAAGTAATAAATTCCGAATACGACGCCGATAATTTCAAATCCGATAGACCCTATGGAGATGAATATCAGGATGGTCATCATGCTTAATGAAGGGAACAGCCAATGAAGGAGAAAAACAGCGATGATATCTCCAACAATATTGGTAGATGTCATGATCAGGGTCTTATAAAAGTTTTTGTTGGGTTTGTTGATAGCATCCAATCCTATTCCCGTAAACCTGTCGATAGGCAATAACAACGAAAAGATAATGAACATCTGCATGATGATAGCCAATCCGTCTGCGGCATCCTTGTATTGTTGTCCCCCTAGCAGCATCACAAAATCCTTGGCGAAGAAAGCGCTGACGATGGCAATAGGAATCAGCAAGTATGTGAGAAATCCTGAGTACTGGTAAAAGACTCTTCGGAATTCATGGAGATTTCCTTCGATACTAAATTTTGATAATTTGGGAAATGAAGTGGCCCCGAAACTCCGAATGATAATCTCAATGGCTTCAGTAAATTTTATTGGGATACTATAGAGCGCCACTCCAGTGGTGCCGAGGAAGGGACTCAAGCCAATGATAAACGAGTCGGCGCTTTTCAGGAGGCTACTGCCAATGGAGGTTCCCATCGAATACTTGCCGAATTTGAGGGTGATTTTAGTTGTATATCGTCTGGCGTGGAATATATACCAGGACCCATCCCAGTTAAATGCTGTACAGAGAAGAGAGGTGAGCACATTGGTAAGGATGTTCCAGATGACGATCCACTCTACATTCACCCGCCAGATATAATAATTCAGAACCAGGAAGAGCAGAAAACTTCCGGTGTTGATAAATCTGACAAGCAGAATCTTATCAAACTCTTCGTCAGCCTGAAGGATGGATGTTGCATTTCCCCACGGAAGATTGGATAACGCCAGGGGGACGTACCAGATAAAGAACAGGTTAAATCCCGAATTTTTGATGGTCTCAGGGAATATTAATACAAGGGGGTAGAGCAGAATTGCCATTGCCGCGATACTCAGCAACCCGATCAACCAACTGGATCCAATAAAATGTTTTCGCTCGTCAGGTTTGGCTCCGGAAAGGAACCGGGTCAATGCCACCCGAGTAATTCCGAATCTCAGAAGGTCTACGAGAGTAGCAGCAGTAATAAAGAGGACCCACTCTCCGAATGGGTCCTGCTCAAGGCTTCTGACAAGGACAAAGAATGTAAGGAAACCCAACGCTGCCGTAATGGCATTTCCCATCAGGGACAGGAAATTCTTGTCTTTGATTATTTTCCTTATCGCATTGAACATAATTCGGGCGCCAGATTATACTGGAAGATCAAACCGTACTTCTTTCCCGGAAACGGAAAAGAAGTATTCTGGTAATCATACGTCGAAACTCTGATCTGGGTTTCGGGACTTCTCCGAAAACGGAATCCAGAAAATAGAGTTCCACTCCATTAAGAATGATCTGGGGCTCTTGTTTGCACAATGGTTTGAATGCATCCAGTAAAACGATGTCAGCCTCTTTCCAAGAACGGTTGGCTCTGACAACCAGAAGAGAGAGGTCGAACATATGGGTAAATTCAATAGGATACGGGTGGTTAATCAGGGAAGGAATTTCGACGAAAATAAAATCGTATTCAGCTTGTTTGTAATCGTCAAACCCGGGGATCAATTCCTCCAGATTCTGTGTCTCAAAATAGGTATTCCTAACTTCATACTGGATTTCAGCATCAGTAATTCCAGGCTGGGAAGGATCTTCAAAATAAGGAGAGGTGCTCTCAGGATCAACGTTATAGTAATTCAAATAAAGCACTTTTTCTCCGAAAGATTGCAGCTTGTTGCATAACTCCCGACCTACTGTCGTCTTTCCCTCAGCATCCAACATACTGAAAAAGAGTACCATTATTGGTTTTTGATTCTCCTCTTTTTTCTCTTTAATAGCTAATGAAACATTCTGAGCTAACATTTCTACCAGTCGCGGAACGATGAATTCCATATCAGCCGACTGCAATTTCCGTGTGATACGTGGATAGATACCGGCTACTTTCAGCTTTATTATTCTTTCAGCCCGTTCTATTGTTTTGATGGTTGTATCAAAGTACTCCATGGCGATGAGTATTGCAAGGATGAGGATCAATCCAATAAACCCTGCAATGATTACCAGGAACATAGCTTTGGATTTCAGTGGTTTAAGTGGGAAATATGGCGGGTCAACCACTTTGATGTTAGTCGACATTTCATCATCCTGTTGCCGGAGTTTTGCCAGGTTGAGGTCATGGAGCAACTGTAGAAACTCACTTTCGGTTACTCCGATCAATCGCTCAATCCGTTTCATCTCTGCGCCTAAAGGAGCAAATATCTCATAGTACCGTTGGAACTGCTTCCTTCTCTCTGTCAACACCCTGAAAGCTGCTTTACTCTCTTCGTAGGCGATGACATTTGTTAACCAGGCGTTCAGAAGGTCAGCTACGGGAAGTCCCTCTACGCTATTGTTAATGATATAGAGTGCATCGAGGTGTGTTCTGATCTGCTTCTTGAGGTATTCAGCGTGAGACTTCAGGGATTCCAGTAGGTTGATGGTTGCCGAATCGTTTCCCAGATCAATTTCGATATTGACAATCTGCATCGTAACGGTCGCAAGTTCATTTCGAAGCTCGATGATTGCGTTGGTATTGAGTGTAAGTTTCGCGTGAGACTCAAGTTTTTTCTCTATGATTTTTATGGCTGCGTCGGCTGAAGCATAGGCAATCTGAGCATCGGAGTATTGCTGATCAAGCTCTTCCTTCATTCCCGCAATAGCCTTTGTTTGCTCGTAGTAGTTAATAATTTTATTTTTCTCATTGAAGGTCAAGAGGTCATATTCGGCTTTCTGCAGCCTTCTCATGGCTTCCTCAAGCTGACGTTTGAAATAGGCTACCACTGCATCGGTCTGATGCTGTCTGAGCTCTTTGTAACTCCGGATAAATACCTGAGTCAGGATGATCAGGGTTTGCTGGCAGATTCCCGGATCGGGATTGACGTACTGTATTGTTACCAGGTCACTATTCTGAATCCGTGTGACTGCAACCGCATTGAGGGCTTCAATACTGTAGAACTTGTTTTCGGAGCTCCAGAGTTTGTAGATATAGTTGTAATCATTGGAATTTCCGTAGTCCATCAATTCTCTGACGCAACGTTCATAAGGTGTTGTTGTATCCCACAACTCCTGGTGAGTAGAGGGTTCTGTACTAATCCAGCGTTTGGTGATAAGCGGGGTTGTATCAACATCCCGTACATAGTCATCTCCATAGATTGTATCATATCCTGATTGTCTGGCTGGTGCTGGGTAGGGATAGTCCTCTGTTGAGGAGGGTGTATAATTATCGTTGACCCGGATATGCTGTCCGGTGGCGAGCTCATAGGATTCGAGGTCATTCAGGCTCATCAAATCCTCGATACTTACCCTATATTTTTTCGCAATGGCATACATGGTTTCCCCCCGACTAACAATGTGGTAATCTTGGGAGGTTTCATTGCGCGACTCAGTTTGGTACCCGGCATCCCTGACAGTTGGGGAGGCGGATGGATTCTGGTCGTTATTGTCATCAAAATAGGAGGTTTTTTGAGGAGGACGGTAATATTGTTGCTGCTGCTTTTGGTTTCGTTTGTATTTCCGGATGATCTGAACTACATCTGGAGGCACTTCAGCCAGGAGTTCCTCATAATTATCTTGTTGGATGTACTTTGGGTCGTAGTGATCCAGCATTAAGTGCTGTACAAGTAACCGTACCGAGACCTGCTCCATAGTACGTCTCGACTTGATCAGGTTTATAAGGTTGTCGTATGCTGTATTACTGGCGAAAAGATCCACACGAGTCTCCTGCTGTACTGAATATCCGGAGGTAATACCGGTATAAATCGTTGTCTCTGACTGGTAATTCCGTGCTTGTTTTCGGGTAAATAGATAGACAATTGCCGCAAGAAACAGGGGGACGAGTATGATCAATACGATATACCTTTGAAGTAATTTTATAAGGTGAATCAGTTTCACTACTCGATGTTGTTTATTACGTTAAATTTAATGCCTACAATTTCCTGCAAGATCATATATGCATTGTAAAATTCGTTTCGGGATTGTTCAAAGTCAGTAACCGCTTTTCGGTTCATTTCGTTCAACCTGGCCAGTTCATATAAACTAAGTTGTCCGTTTAGGAACTCTTTCTCAGCTAAAGCCATCTGGAGCGACATGAAGATCTGGTTGTCATTGGCGATCTTTAATATTTTCTGATTGATGATCAGTCGATTATATTGTTCAATGATTCCCCTTCTGATCAGTTTGATCTGAACCTCCCGTTCTGAGAATGCCTGCTCCATGTATTTAGTTGCTGATTTGACCCTGTTTCTATGATCCATCAGGTCATCAAGTGGCATCCGGACATTGATGCCAAGCAAATAGGCCTTGTTGTCCTGGGAGGTACTCACGTCGTTAGGAATTCCAACACTTACTTGCGTATTGGTGAAGCCATATAGTCTATCCAGACCCAATCCGGCATCCATATAGAAATTCTGCCAGATATCGCGGCGAGCCGTTTTGATGCCATACTTGCGGATGTAGATCTCAGCATCAACTGAGGCAACGCTGGGAGAGTGCACGATAGCTGAGTCGATCAGATCATCCAGTGGGGGAATCCGTAATGTGATATCATCAACGATAGGGTTAAAAACGAAGAGAGTATCCTTCGTCTGGCCAATTGTCGATAACGCTGTGGCAGTACAGATAATTAATAAACCGATGATTTTAATTCTGATACCCTTCACCTTTCTTGCCCTTATACATTTTCTTTCTGAAAGAGTGCTCCAAATGTTTTAAGAATGATCGCAACATCACCCCAGAATGAATGATGCTCTGCATAGTAGTTATCTATTGTAAATCGTTCTTCTTCAGACATAATACCCCCTTTCCCACGTTTTTTAATCTGCCATAACCCAGTCAGTCCGGCTGATGCTTTGAATCTCCTGCTCCATTTCTTTTTTGTAAGTGCTTCCGCTTCATTTAAAGGAAGAGGACGATTCCCAACAATTGACATATCTCCTTTTAGAACGTTGAACAGCTGCGGGAGCTCATCGATGCTGGTTCTCCGGATAACCTTACCCACCTTTGTGATTCGGGGGTCATCCACAATCTTTAAAAAAGCTTTACGGGCACTTTTTCGCTTGTTAGCCAGGCGCTCGCAAATTTCCTCGCCATCATAATAGACAATAGGAGAGCAGTGTTCTCCTTCCGGTAACTTGCCACATTCTGAACATGTTTTTTCGACAGTATGGGTAATGTATTGGTTAAGGTGAGCCACTTCTTTAAGCCGCTTATCGGCATCCGGGTACATGGAACGGAATTTGAAGAAGTTAAATATCTTATAATTTGCACCTACCCGTTTGGAGAAATAGTAGACTTTTCCTCGGGATTCAATACGGATTGCCAGCATCGTAATGAGGATAACCGGCGACAGGAGAATCAATGCAAACGAGGCGACCAGAACATCGAAACTTCTTTTCAGAACAGGTGTTTGGTAGGCTGATAAATCATTGTCAATCAGGCTTTCAAGCGATTTTGGGACAAATTCGGCCTTGAATTTTTTTAGAAAAAGAGCCCTGTTGTAAATTCTCTCCGGGGTGAACCGGCAATGGTAGTAATCGTCGACGCCTACATCCATTGCCTCTTCGCTGATATTTGTTTCAAAGCAAACAGCCAGAAGTATGAATGGAACCTTTGCATAGATGTTATGGAGTTTTAACTTCCGATAAAACGCAAGTCCTTTCATTCCAGGAATCTTTGTTTCGCAAAGGATAGCATCAATCATTTTTGTTTCACTATAAACAGGAGCCTGTTCGGCATCTTTGTCGAAATTAAATACCCTGAAGTTATGATCTGTCAGCCAATATATGGCTGACAGACCATTAGGCATAGTGGTAACATTGAAGAGGCCGCTTTCCTGTAAGGAGGTGATTGTGTCCTCATCATTTCCGATGTATAAAATGTCTAACGGTTGTCCCGGAGTCACCTCCATATGCGTTTAGCCCATTCTTTGTTGTGAGTACAATTGTTTTGTTTCCAAACGACGTTTAATACGTACAAGTAGTTCGCGTGGGTTGAAGGGCTTTAAAACATAATCATCAGCTCCCATTTCAAAGCATCTGATCTTATCAGCACTCTCTTCTTTCCCAGATAACATGATCAGAGGGATCTCCTCAAAAAAACCACTTTCACGAAGACGTCTGACAAATTCGATTCCATTTAAAACCGGCATCTCCAGGTCACAAATGATCACATCTGGCATATTCCCGGACTGCAGGTAAAAAAGCGCATCCATCCCATTCGACATGGTGACCACGTCAAAATCTTTGTTAAATGTATTTTCAATGATGAAACGGATGCTCTTTTCATCATCAATCGCAAGGATCTTCTTCTTCATGAAAGACCTTATTTTTGTAAGCAAATATATTGGAAATAAGATAAAATGCAGAAAATAGATATTAACAAATACCAAAAGTTATTGACCAAATTCGATAGCATCCAAAGGATGTCATTTTGAGTCAAGGTGTTGCTGGATCTGGGCTATCTCATCCCTGAGGCGCGCAGCCTCCATGAAATCAAGCTCTTTGACAGCCCCTTCCATGGATTTCCGCGTGGTTGTTAATAACTTTTGAAGCTTCTCTTTGGATAAATATGCGATCAGAGGGTCAGCAGCGGCACAAATTGGTAACTGATCATGATAGGCTTTGGATGAACCACCTTTTGTGTCGGCAACTGCTGTTTGCCCAAGGATGTCCAGGGTGCTTTTAATAATTTGTGTTGGAGTAATATTATGTAATGTATTATATTCAATCTGCTTAGCTCTCCTTCGGTTTGTCTCGTCCATCATCCGTTGCATCGAATATGTGATCTTATCGGCATACATGATCACCAAACTGTGAATGTTACGCGCTGCCCGCCCAGCTGTTTGAGTAAGGGATCGTTCTGACCGCAAAAAACCCTCTTTATCTGCATCCAGGATTGCAACAAGTGATACTTCAGGCAGATCCAGCCCCTCCCGCAAAAGGTTGACACCAACTAAAACATCGAACTTCCCAAGTCGAAGATCACGCATGATCTCAACACGCTCCAGAGTATCGACATCTGAGTGAATATACCGTGCACTGATGTTCAGCCGAGTCATGTATTTCGAAAGTTCTTCGGCCATGCGTTTGGTAAGGGTCGTTACCAACACTCGCTCATGTACCTGGATCCTGTTGTTAATCTCATCCAAAAGATCATCAATCTGGTTCTGGCTTGGCCTCACTTCAACCTGCGGGTCAAGCAACCCGGTAGGCCTGATAACCTGTTCAACCACCACTCCCTGAGATCGCTGCAACTCATAATCGGCTGGAGTCGCGCTAACAAACAACATCTGAGTGGTCATTCTCTCGAATTCATCGAATTTCAGCGGGCGGTTATCCATGGCAGAGGGGAGCCGGAATCCATATTCTACAAGGGTTTGTTTTCTTGAGCGGTCACCTCCATACATCGCCCTGATCTGTGGCATGGTCACATGACTTTCGTCAACAACCATCAAGTAATCGTCGGGAAAGTAATCGAGCAGACAGAAAGGCCGTGAGCCGGATTTACGGCCGTCAAAATACCGGGAATAGTTCTCAATTCCTGAGCAGTAGCCAAGTTCCCTCATCATCTCAATGTCATATGACACACGCTCTTCCAAACGTTTTGCCTCGAACTCCTTCCCGTTTTCCCTGAAATATGAACACTGTCTGATCAAATCATCCTGAATATCTATCAGGGCACCCTTCATTTTGTCGGGGGAGGTGACAAAAATATTGGCAGGATAAATATTCAGGGAAGGGTATTGATCAATTTTTCGGCCTGATACCGGATCAAAGGATTCTAAACTCTCCACCTCGTCGTCCCAAAAGATGATTCGATAGGCAATATCAAGGTAGGCAGGAAAAATATCTACAGTATCCCCGCGAACCCGGAACCGGCCACGGAGAAAATCCCCTTCAGTCCTTGCATACAAACTATTCACTAAAGAGAGGAGGAATTTATTCCTGCTTAGATGATCACCTTGCTTGATATGGATCACATTGCTGGTAAAATCATCCGGATTTCCGATTCCATAAATGCATGAAACAGATGATACTACAATTACATCGCGGCGACCTGATAATAGAGAAGAGGATGTGCTAAGCCGAAGCTTCTCTATCTCATCGTTGATAGAAAGATCTTTTTCAATGTAGGTATTAGTCACCGGAATAAAGGCCTCTGGCTGGTAATAATCATAATAGGAAACAAAGAACTCCACAGCATTGCCAGGAAAAAACTGTTTAAATTCGCCGTATAGCTGAGCGGCAAGGGTCTTATTATGACTGAGGACCAATGTCGGCCGCTTTACCTTCTGGATAACATTGGCGATGGTATAGGTTTTCCCTGAACCAGTCACCCCGAGAAGCACCTGGCATTCATCACCCCGTTCAAGGCCCTCCACCAGTTGCCTGATCGCTTCTGGCTGGTCTCCGGTTGGATGAAATTCACTTGTCAGGTTAAACTCCATATGGTTAATTAGTTACCATAATCAGACCCGACACTGGATAGTGGTCTGAGAAATTAACATCCGACTTTTTATAGGAAAACGCTTTGAAATGATTGTCATAGAGGATGTAATCGATTCTGTAGTTTGGCATGGCTCCGTCGTATGTGCTGCCAAAAAATCCCTCTCCGGCTTCCCGGTATGCGTCTGTAAGTGATAGGGTAACCTGACGGTACGTGTAAGAAAAGGGAGAATCATTCATGTCTCCACAAACCAGCACAGGATAGGGAGAAAGGCGAATGGCTTCAAGGAGTTTATCAGTCTCTGCCGCACGCAGGATGAAAGCGTGTTTCAGCTTTTTGAGTATACTGAAGAGCCCGGCCTTAATATTGATGTTTTCCGTTTCTGTTTTCTTGAGTTGGTAATAGAAGTCAACATCCTTCTGACCAAGCCTCAGGGAAGCGAGATGGATATTAAAAATTCGTATGGTATCTTTCTCCAGGCTGATATCTGTATAGATCCCAAAACATTTCTTTGGTTGATGCTCAATAAATCCTGTCCGGATGATAGGGTACCTGGAAAAGGTAGCAATGCCATTAAATCCGTTGTTTTGATCCACCTGGTAATAATCTTTTTTGTAGAAATAAGGTAATCCCCACGCCCGAGCCATCCTGCTAATAACAGGGGTAAACTCGGCTTCATGAATATGAACTTCCTGCATGCATAATAAATCGGGGTCCTCTGCACTCAGGTACTCGGTAATTTCAGGTCTTACATTGCCTCTTACATTCATCTGTCCTGCAAAGCCATGGACATTCCATGTAGTCAGGTTGATGTTTTGACCCGGTAGCAGAACCGGACTCTCTCCCGGTAAAATGATCATTGCATTCAGTTGTTTCCAGCCAATCAGGATAGCAATAAGAGAGATCAGAGAATATTTTTTCTTCAGAAAGAGCCAAAGGACGACGAAGCAGATATTGGAAATCAGAATATATGGATATAGGAGTCCGAAGAGAGCAAAAATCCAAGAGTCGCGGGGATCGATGTATTGAGCCCCATAGGAGCAAAGAATGGAAATGACTGCCAGAAGATTTAAGATCAGCAGGATGTTGATCAGAATGAGGGATGATCTGTTTCGTTGCTTCCCCATAGACCAGATCAATGTTTGCCGGATGACTTAAAAAGAAACGCTTTCTCTTCCCTGGTGAGGCTGTCGTATCCCCCTTTAGAGATCTTATCAAGGATCATGTCGATCCGTTTTTGCTGTTGGGCTTTTTGTTGATTGAACTCTTCATCGGTGACAGGTCTGCTTGTGGTGCGGTTACCTTTGGATTTTTTCTTTTTTGTCATGAACATCCGTGAGAACCAGGATGAGAAGGACCCCTTGGTTCTGTATGAAGAGATCGAAGAGGGGCTGATGGATTTTATATAAAGAAATCCCAGTAATGCCCCCCCTATATGGGCAATTTGCCCTCCGGCATTTCCTCCGGGAATGGTAAAGAAATCGAGAATAAATAGCGCGATAGCTATGTAGACAATTTTTACTCTTCCAAAAAAAAGAAGGTAGAGGGTGTAATTTGGCACATAAAATGCGATGGCTGTGACGATAGCCATTACCGATGCAGATGCACCCAAAGCATATGAGTTCAGAATCATCGGCTCAAATACCGGAAATACATTGAAAGCAACGATGTAAGCAAACGCTCCAGCAAGCCCTCCGAGGATATATAACCATACCATTTGTTTTTCAGTCAGGTATTCCAGAAAGATCCGCCCAAACCAGAAAAGCCATAACATGTTGAAGAGAATGTGCCATATGCCTAAGTGTAGAAACATGTAAGTGAGGAGTGTCCAGGGTCGTTGTATCAGGAGTGGGAGAGATGCAGGAATAGCCAGGTAGTCAACAACGGCAGAAAAGGCAGAAGATGAATCAGGATTATCGAAGAGAAAAGCCAGTACACGGAAGATCTGAATTAGGATCCATACAGATAGATTTATTATCACAAGGTAGGAGAGTACTGATTTGTGTCGGAAGAAGTTCCGAACATCTAAGAATGGGTTATTTGATGGTTGATTCATATTCATGTCAACGGACTGTTAGTTAGAAAATTGCTTTTTTCTTCCAGTAGTAGATCATAAAAAATCCGAAGATCATACCTCCCAGGTGGGCGAAATGAGCTACGTTATCACTTGGATTGTTGGATATACCGGAGAAAATCTCTATCGCCCCATAAAGAATAACGATCCACTTTGCTTTGACGGGGAAGAGGAAATAGACATAAACCAACATATTTGGAAACATCATTCCAAAAGCCAGGAGGATTCCGTAGACAGCTCCGGAAGCCCCAATAGTGGGGACATTCATTTGAAGCTGGATCAACTGGTTAATATAATCAACAGATTGACCTGAATAAGACTGGTTCGCCGGATTAAGGGTCCACTCACCAATAAACCCTTTGATCGTATCATGGTAATCATAATAATTTGGAAAATTATGTTTGACAAAGTCGATGAAAGCGTCGAGGGTGGGTTGATTGGCATAGAGAAGTGCCTCCTGCTGTATCGAGGAAAAATTCCACCAGTTGACCAATGTCTGGATGATCGCTGCTCCAATCCCGGTGATCATATAATAAGTAAGGAACCGTTTTGAACCCCAAACGTTCTCCAAAAGATATCCAAACATCCAGAGCGCAAACATGTTCCAAAGAATATGGCCGAAATTGGCATGGAGGAACATATAGGTAACATATTGGTACGGTTGGAAATATTCCGACAGAAAATAGTGAAGTCCCAGAAATCTGACAAGATCGATACCAAAAGCGCTTTCAAAAGTCATGGTAGCAAGGTAAAACAGACCATTGATAATCAGCAGGTTTTTAACGACAGGCGGAAGAAGCTTAAATCCGGCAGGACTATATTGATTGGAGTTCATAAAGTTCAGGTTGTATGCTTAAATTTTTTTGCTAGTTCTTCAAAGCTCAATAGGTACATCGTTGGATTTCCATCAGGTGTAAAATCAGGTGCTACACAATTCATCAGCTCACGGATTAATGATGATGCCTCATGCTGGCTTATTTGTTTTCCATGCTTGATCGAAAGCCTGTGTGCCATCGTCCATGCCAGTTGATGTTCCTTTTTGTTTTTAAAGCCATCGGTTTCACTCTTATATGATTCCAGAATCCCTTCAATCAATGGTTGGATTTCAGAGGATTCTACCCCAACAGGAGCTGTATGGACAACAAAAGCATTTTTTCCGAATTCAGAAACCTCAAACCCGGCCTGTAGAAAAAGGGCAAAAAGGTCCCTGACCATTTGAGCATCATCCGGAGAGAACTGCACTGTTTGGGGCAACAGAAGTTTTTGAGCACCATCTACTCCCTTCTTTTCCTGTTCAAGGAATTTTTCATAGAGAATTCGCTCATGTGCAGCCTGTTGGTCAATGATCATAATGCCATTCCGGGTTTGGGTTACCAGAAATTTATTCTCAATTTGCAGAATGGGAGATGTAGTTTCTTCCTGACCAGGTATCTCCATCTGTCCCGGATGGATCTCTTTCAACGGGTCGTATAGGTTTTGCCACTGAGTTCCTCTTTCTCCTCCTGATGATCGATAGTTGATTTCCAATTGAGGTCTGGTCTGCTTTTCAAACGGGTTGTAATCGGGGTTTATCCTGATTGAGGGTTGTGTAATGGGGTGGTCAGTAGGGAGTGGTGGCAGATCGAGGGATTTTTCGATCTCAAAATCGAGAGCAGGTGTCAGGTTATATTTCCCGATAGATTGCTTGATAGCAGCGTTGAGGATGGCATAGATACTCTTGGCATTCTGGAAATTAATCTCTGTCTTTGTAGGATGAATGTTTACATCGATGGAAGAAGGGTCTACCTCAAGATAAATAAAATAGGTCGGGAATGCTTCTTTCGTGATTAGTTCCTGAAATGCGTTCTCAACGGCATGGTTGAGGTATGGGTTTTTAATAAACCTCCCATTGGCGAAGAAGTACTGTTCTCCCCTGGTTTTTCTGGCAAACTCAGGCTTGCCGATGAATCCCGAGAGATTTACCAGTTGAGACTCCTGATGAACCGGTATGAGTCGCTGGTTATAGCTGTTGCCAAGCAGAGTCACAAGTCGTTGTTTCAGGTTTGAAGGGGAGAGCTGTATCAGGATTTTGTCCTGGTTGTATAGGCTGAAACTGATATCTGGATGTACCAGGGCAACCCGGTTAAACTCCTCCATGATATATTTAAGTTCCAAGGTGTTACTCTTCAGGAAGTTCCTTCTCGCAGGCACATTGTAAAAGAGGTTTTTGATAGTAACTGAGGTCCCGTCGCTGCAACTTACTGCTGTCTGTGAAATGAATTCAGATCCATGTACCTGGATGCAGGTTCCTATTTCTTCATCAGTACGCTTTGATTTGAGCTCAACCTGCGAAATGGAAGCGATTGACGCCAACGCTTCTCCACGGAAGCCGAGGGTTCGGATAGCAAGCAAGTCATTGGCGTTTTTGATCTTGGAGGTTGCATGTCTTTCAAAACTCATCCTGGCATCCCGTTCCGACATCCCACATCCATTATCTACAACCCGGATCAGGGTCTTTCCGGCATCTTTAATGATCAACTTGATTTCGGTTGCACCGGCATCAACGGCATTCTCCAGCAACTCCTTCACTGCTGAGGCGGGTCGCTGTACAACCTCACCCGCAGCGATCTGGTTCGCGACTGATTCTGGCAATAATTTTATGATGTCTCCCATCGGCACAAAAATACCCAAATTTTGCGTGTAAAAAATGGCGCCCTCCGCATATTTCTACACGACGACGCCATTGAAATCATGTTCAATGTTGAAAAGTATTTTATTGCCCCTCAGCATTCCATCCTTCTCCAGGAGAGGGATGAGGAGTTTTTCCCCTAGAACTTCGACCGGTCAACGATTGGAAATCGCATGTGTGCCAAGTAGTAGACTCCATAGAATACCGCACTGAAGAAGAATGTCCCGAGAAGGTCGTTCAAAAAGAACGAGATCCCTTGGGATCCATCGTTAAAAAATGCCAGCCCCGCTATGTAACTCTCCATCAAACCCATGAAGTTATGCGGGTAAAATGGAAATGCCAGCCATGCCGCAAAGTTGGTTATCAAAAAGAAGATAACCGTTGAGGCTAGAGATGCCAGCAAAATATTACGCACCGTGACGTGCTTTCGGATGGTGGCTCCGATGACTACCGTGATAACAAAACTCAGATACACAGCCGGCATGAGGGCGTGAAACCCCAGAACGAGATCGCTGAGAAATAATGCAACGATTGGTATGGCGAAAGCAAACTGCTTTCTCTCGAAATAGGTTCCCGCAAACAATGCCATGGCTGCCACCGGAGTAAAGTTAGGCCAGTGTGGTAGCAATCGCATGAGCGCTGCAGCTACAATAATTGAGAAAACAATAAAAAACCTAGGAGTAGTAAAGGTTTTATAATTCATTAATACATTAGAATTAGTGTATCACAAAAATAATAAATCATTTCAATAAAAGTCAAGCGAAACACGAAATTGTTTTCATATTTTTGAACATTTAAACAAATAATCTATTATGTATTTGAAAAAGAGATGTTTACTGCCTTTCGTAATATTGACGGTCTTGTTATTAACCCAATCTTGTACGATGAAAAAACGCGTGGATACCCTTGTGACTAATGCCCGGATATATACGATGGACGAAACCAACCAGGTCGTCGAAGCCATGGTAATTGATCAGGGAAAGATAGTAAATACTGGCACTGTGGATAACTTATTGGCATTGTATGAACCGGGAAACCGGCTTGATGCAAAAGGACAAATTATCTTTCCCGGGTTTATAGATGCCCATTGCCATTTTTACGGGTTGGCGCTCGGATTGCGTTGGGTCGATTTGGTAGGTTGCACCTCTTTTGACGAGGTGCTGGATAGAATTGCCATTGCAGATACACTGAATGAGGATGTTTGGATAACAGGACGGGGATGGGATCAGAACCTGTGGAAGGCTAAGGAGTTTCCAAACAAAAAGACCCTGGATGAACGCTGGCCGGATAAACCCGTTGTCCTGGTACGGATTGATGGGCATTCTGTCCTGGCTAACCAGGAGGCGCTTGACAGAGCGGGAATTGGTCCAGATCACGGCTTTTTAAAAGGAGAGGTGGAAATTGCAGATGGACAGATGACCGGTATCCTCAGTGAAAACGCAGCCGATCATATCCGGAACGCCGTTCCAAAACCCGACAGGGAATCAACCATGGATTTGCTTAGAGAAGCTCAGGAACTCTGCTTCTCCTTGGGGCTTACCGGGATTTCAGATGCCGGTCTGGACAACATTACATTGAATCTGATGGATTCGGCACTCCAGGAGGGTCGACTGAAAATCCATATCTATGCTATGGCGGAACCTTCACCTGAAAACATTGATGCGTTTATAAAAAAGGGACCGTACCGTCACGATCGGTTTCATGTATGCTCAATCAAGTTCTATGCTGATGGAAGTCTTGGAAGTCGCACAGCATGTTTAAAGCAACCTTATAGTGACGATCCGTCGAAATCAGGCATTCAGGTCTCTTCTCCAGATTCGATCAGAGAGTTATGCAAACTTGCTCTGGCAAATAACTACCAGGTCAACATTCATTGTATAGGGGATAAGGCTGTGCGAGAGGTCCTGGATATTTACGGTGAATTTCTGATTGGAGAAAACGACCGTCGCTGGCGGATTGAACATGCTCAGGTAGTTGATCCGGCCGACCTTATACTGTTTAAAACGTATTCAGTAATTCCCTCTGTTCAGGCCACACATGCCACATCCGACATGTACTGGGCCGGCGATCGACTTGGCCCTGTTCGAATCAGTTGGGCTTATGCCTATAGGAATCTGCTTCAGCAAAACGGCTGGCTGCCAAATGGAACCGACTTCCCGATAGAACGGGTGAATCCATTGCTGACTTTTTATGCTGCGGTAGCCCGTCAAGACCTTTCAGGGTACCCATCAGGTGGTTTTCAGCCAGAAAATGCCCTTACCCGCGAACAAGCAATCAGATCAATGACAATTTGGGCGGCCAAAGCTAATTTTGATGATCAGGAGTACGGCAGCCTTGAGCCCGGGAAGTGGGCTGATTTTGTGATTCTTGATCAGGATATAATGGAGATTCCCATGAAGGAGGTCCCCGAAGTTAGTGTGCTACAGACCTGGTCGCATGGGGAGAAGGTATACGAAATAGTGAAATAGCTAAAAAGCGAAATGGTGAAAACAGCACCATTCATGTGCAATGAGTGACAATAAAAAAAAGGCTGTCCAATTCCCGGGTCAGCCTCTTTTTTCTGGTAGTCTAAAGGTTATTTTGCAATGGATTTACAGATGAATTTTCCAACGTTGTCACCGGCACGATCATAGCAGCTTTGAATCCGGCCTCCTGTATCAAAGTCATATCCCATCATGTTCACACTCTGAATATTCTTGTATTCACATGATCCGAGGATTTTATCAGGATTCGAGGTTTCAACAAGGTTGACGATCATGTTAATGTATGCATTCTTTCGTGTGACACCAACATTAAAACCGGGTTCTGTAAAGATAGTTTTGATGATCAGTGTGTACGCCGCATCAGCGCCCTCTTGACCGGAGATGCCGCATTTATCTGCAGTACCGTTGAAGTTTGTTTCAAACATCGGTTGGAACCTCGCTGAGCGGTCATTTACCCAGGCTTTAGCCCAAGTATCACCACTACCTGCCTCTTTTTTGTTCATGTCCGCGACACGCTTGTTTATATAATCCGACTCTTTTTTGAACTTCCCTACAACCATATTGGAGTAATCATACTGGAGGTTAACGGCGGTTTGCCCTTTCAACGCTCCAAAACTGCCAGATTTTAGTTTCTGTGCAAAGAGGGATCCACCGATAGTTATAAAAACACCAACTAATAGCATTAAGACAATTCGTTTCATAAGCTTGCATGTTAGGTTAAACATTCTTGATTTATTTAGACAAAATTATATTACAGGAAAATGTTTTCCAAATTAATTTTCTGAAGAGCTATTTTCCCCGGTTGTCAATAAATTTCACTGATTTCCTGATGAACTCAGGGAATTGTATATCATGAATCTCATCAACTGAATGAAAAACAATCTGTGGTGCCACCCGGAGTTTAGCCCTGAAATGATCTTTGATATCCTTCTCCCGATGGCTGATCGGCAGCTTGCTCCCAGCGTGGATTACAATCTCATCGGTACCGATCTGATTGGTTGATACCTCTACCACGTAGTTATCAACATACTCAATGCTATCAAGAATGTCATAAAGAGACGGGGGATAAAGGGTGGTCCCTTTGTATTTTATCATCTGGTTTTTACGTCCAACAACAGGCCCTAGTCGCAAGGTAGTTCTTCCGCAGGAGCATGGTTCAGTATAATGGGAGCATATATCTCCTGTTTTGAATCGCAGCAAAGGCATCCCTTCTACACCAAGAGGCGTTATCGTGACTTCTCCAGGTTCACCTTCTTTAACTGGCTGATCGTCTTCGTCAAGAAACTCTACGATGATCAGTTCAGGATGATGATGACCTCCAGTTCCGGCGCTACATTCTGCGAAAGATGTTGCCATCTCAGTGGAGGCGTAAGTGGAATATAACTTCAGGGGCCACTTCTCCAGGATCTTCCTTGCTAACGTGTTGTTTGAGAGGTCCTGGTTTCGTAATGGTTCGCCAATACAAATAGCTTTTCTGACAGAGCTGGATCGATAATCAATTCCTTGTTCCTCTGCATACTCAATGACTTTGAGAATGAAACTGGGAACTGCAACAATCGTATCCGGTGCAACCCGGTGAATGGTATCCCACTGCAATTCAGGGATTCCATTCCCTACCCTTACAATACTTGCTCCCATACGGCGAATCCCGAGGAAGTAAGCAAGGCCGGCCATGAACCGGCGGTCAATGGTGGTCATAAGCTGGAAAATCTCTCCAGGATGCCCATCGGCACAGGTGAAAGAGATGGCCTCATTGTATGCAAGTCGATCCAGATCCTTTTCAGTCGTGGCAAAGGTCACCGGATCTCCCTGCGTTCCAGAAGTAGTGATATAGTCTACAATTTTTTCCTTCCCGACGCAGATAAAGTCTTCATTCTGCCGCTGCAAGTCCTCCTTTGTGGTTACAGGAATGCCAACTAAATCGCTGATTCCCGATATCTTTTTGATGTCGATCTTCTTTTCTGCAAAAAGATGTTTGTAGAAGGGAGAGAAAGTGTTGAGATACTGGAGAAGTTCCTGGATCTTTGCATCCTGGAATCGCTTGATCTCCTTACCTGGCCGGGTCTCGATGTCGGGAAAAAACGGTGATGTCATCTTAGAATTTAAAGCCTAGTAATACCCGGAATGTGGAGATATCTATATCGTGAATCGGTCGTGCATTGTCAAAATCATTATAGTTGATGGTTCCAACGGTATAGTGGAACCCTACGAGAAATAACCTGTACCTAATATTCATCATTAATTCTTGTCCGGTGATGTGGTATCCCCAGTCACTATTATGCCAGCTGACGTTGAAGTTCAGTTTGTAACTCAGATCGATCATCAGCCTGTCAATAGGATTTACTGTGATTAGGGGGCCAAATTTTTGTCCAAAGAAGTAGTACCAGAATTCTGTCTCTTTTTTGTTGCTATTTGCTGGAAGATTTGGCTTGGATGTTGCAAACCAACCATCGATAAAGCACGCGTCGATACCGAATCTCAGATAGTTATTAACGATAGCAGGCCCTATATAGATCAGGTATCCCAGGCCAAGGTTCCCTCCGATCCTGGCTGCTGGAAAAACCGATACGTCAGGAGAAAACGGGGGCAGATCAATGATGGTCTTATCCGTGGCAAAAGTTCCCAAAGGAAATACCGGTCCAATTTTTAGGTAAAACCCGCTCTTGATTAGATTCGGCTTAGCAAAGCTTTTAGTCTTTGAACTGGATTGCGTATCTTCCTGATTCTGAGATAATGCAATCCCGCAGGTTAATATCAGGAGGGTCGTTAAAAAGAATATATAGCGATTCATAACTATAAAGTTTCAAGTTTGTATCGTAAAATTACACATTTTAACTGTACCTGTAACGTTCCATATATTTTCTCATGATGTTTGCAATCACTTTTTTCTCCTTGTCAGATAAGGAAAACACATTCTTTTTGTAACCTGAAGTTGAAGTAATATATTTATTTAACGAGTTTTCAAAACTTTCAGTAAAGGGCAAATTCATTTTCTGGTATAGGGCTCGCAAGGATGATATTGGGTTCTGCTCAAGATCTTCATACCTGATCTCCACAAATCGTACATCAGATAGTTGAGTGAAATCATTCGAAATGGTGTTCGACAGATGCGATAAGAATATCGAAATTTCCTCAATAGTAGGAATATAGCCATTTTTATTAAGGATATTTTGCTTCTGCACTACCCTCCAGAGGTGCTGGGTTGAAGGAACAACTGCATAAGGGTGTCTAACGATGTGGATGAACCGTGCTTCAGGAAAAAGATCGGCAAGAAGCTGAATTCGCAGTGAATTGAAAGGGTTCTTGGATATGATCCGTTTGCCAGTTGTAAAACAAATTTTTCTGTAAAAATCCATAAGTCTGGACTTCCATTGATCCAACAAGTCACCATCGGGGAGGAAATGGGTGTCGTTGACGAAGTAGGTCTTTTTTGACGGGAAGATGAGTTTTTCAAGAGGCGACCGGGTTGTAAGCCTGAATATAGAATATTCGTCTTCCTGAGGTTCGTCCATACCGATCTTCACATTGTCCATCGGTCGTGAAGAGCCCATTAACATCCTGAATATAGGCTTATAAAAACGATAGGAAACAAGGAAATTTTCAGGTAAAGCCACTTGAAAAAGGGTAGGCGCAGCCAGTCCCGGATCCTGAGCCATCAGTTGGTGGAGTAGGGTAGAGCCAGTTCGCCAATGGCCGACGATGAAAATCGGGTCACGGGGAACCGGTGTGTTCTCAATGATTTTCCCATATTTCACTATTTCTATTCTGGAAAAAAGTGAAGACCAGCAGGAACTCTGGAGCAGAAAAATTACACGGGCAATGTTTCGAGGTGTCCAGGTAATAGGATTACGCGAAAGTAGGCGTATCAGAGGACTGAAACGAATACCTGCAATAAGGTAAGAATTTTTCAAGAGTTGACTGTTTCGCTTGCAATAAAATCTGCAATACTGTTGATTGACTGAATGATATTTCGAGCCAGGTTTTGGTCGTTCAATCTGACATTGTACTTTCTTTGCAGTGCCATGATGATCTCAATCCCGTCAACTGAGTCGAGTGTCAGGGCATTAGTGCCACCAAAAAGGGGTTCGGTGTCATCCACGTCATTTGGGTCTACATCGGTTATGTTGAGGGTTGATATGATCAGATTTTTGATCTCCAGTTTCAGTTCATCGCTCGGTTCGCTTGACATATTAATTTGCTATTTTATACTCTTTTTTAATTTTTTAAAGAATTTTTCTTCTACTTCAGCACGGTCCATTATCAGGTCGCTCAATTCTTTCATCTTACCGGCACCAAGGTCCCTGTTTTTTCCGATCCGTGCCGCGAAAAGGGAGATCTCTCTCCATCCGTCACCAATGGTCATCAGTTCAGTGGAAAGCTCCTTCAACTCAGGGTTATTAACTATCTCAGAGGCCTGCTGAAGAAATGTCGCATACATAAACCTAAATCCTGCCCCACCTGTTCCTTGGTCCTCCAGGAGGATATTGATCTTCATCACCTCGTGAGATAGGTGTTCACTGTCCCTGGCAAACTTTGGCCAGTCGACCACTCGTTTTGCAAAGAGCCGGATTCCCTTGATTCCGATAAAAGGAACCGGAAGTTTAAGCATGTTGAAACAGGCTTTATCTATCCCTTTAAGGATTGGCTTCCTGAGGTCAACTTCAGAGGGAACGTATTTTGGATAGAAAAGAAATCCTTTTGGTGACATGTTTCCACCTGCAAACCTGCCTCTTCTGAGCGACTCCTCATTCACCCGTTCAGGTTTTGGGAAATAGCTGTCGCTTACGATATACGCTGAACCCTCTTTACCGATTACCACCATGAAATGGACATTGATATGAGCCCGTTCCCAACTCGGGACGTAATCCATATAGTAGAAATCGACCTGTGAAGCAACAGGTATTCCCTGGCTGAGGAGTTCGTTAAGCTTCTCAATCCCATCCTGCTCTTTCTTGAATGAGAATGTCTGAAACTTTACGCCCAGACGTTTCTGGATATTCTTTCTGATATCGCCAGGACGGCTCCTGACGATGAACGTGGGAAAAGTAAATGATTTATGCTTATGGAAATAGCCGAAAAAGATACCGCTGGCGATACCGAATACCATTGGTTCCGAGATTGTCAGCCCGGCATGATTCAACAGTGACGTAACGGTGCCGGACTCACAGTGGGCACCCATTTTATGATTGTAATGTATCGGAGTCATAGTTTAGCAGGTTCATCGTTCAGCAGTTCCGTCGTGGGAATAGCCTTTTTTAGCTGTTCAGCCGTGATGTTAAAGACGGTTGCATACCGCTGCAGTAATTCTTCTGAGAGTTTTACAAAGTGAGGAGGGAGGAGGTGTTTCTTTATGTTCCGCATCGGGATCCGTGTCCTGGCCGAAAGTTCCTTGAGAGTCAGATCTTCCAGGATCATAAAAAACTTCACAGGGCTGATTTCATCCCGGTTGATCTGGTCCCGGAGTGAAGTGACCAGGTTATTCCGTTTATCGAAATAATCATCAATGTAGTTTTTCGTGATAAATGAGCCAGTTTGCATGGGGCCAAATTGTCCGTCCTCCTTTTCCACATAAAGGATCATCTGCTGCTCGGGACAATCGACAAATCCCTCTTTCTCTTTCATAATCTCTTTGGCATTAATTCCGTTTTGCAAAAATAAGCATGCTGACAAGCAATGCAAAGATAAAAAACAAAAGCAACCAGAGGGCTCCGGGGAGGATATCAACCAGGGTTCCATCCCGGATAAACAACTCGAGGTAGTTGTCTATTCCCCAGCGTATTGGAGAGATGCTGCTGATAAATTGTATCGCTTTTGGCATCACGTGGATAGGGAGAAACGTACCACTGATGATGCCCAGGATCACCACCATCACAGATCCAAAGAGGGCTGCCTGGCCGTGGTTACGTGAACCAGCGCCAACCAGGAGTCCGAACCCGACTGCCCCAAGAGATGCCGTTATTGTTGCAACGGATATGGCAAAAAAACTACTTCCCATCTCCAGCTTCGGGAAGTTAAACAAAAGATGCAGCATATAGTACCCGACAAACAGCATCAGCAGGAACTGAACAATGCATACCAGAAGATACAAAATGACTTTCGCGACCAACATTGTCGATATTGGAACAGGTAATGTTCGGATCCTGAAACTTGCACCTTCGTTCTTTTCACTGATCACACTTCCAGATAAGGGTATGACGATGAAGAACATAGCAAAAAGGATGAACCCCGGGATGTTGTTCTGTACGGGAGTAGGTTTGATGGAGGAGCGTTCTTTTATCGCCTGTTGCTGATAAATTGGTGGCAGCATCTTCAACATATCGTCAGCGGGAAGCGTTGTTGCATAAGGCTGACTGGCAGTCATTAACTGTTGCATGATCACTTTTCCGCTTGCTCCTTTAAGAATGAACATTGCAGCGGTGACAAGGGTGCTTTTATAGGCTTCATGGAGTGTGGGGTCGACCACAAGAGTGATCGCTGTATCGCCAGGAGCCACCAGAACCCCGAGAGGGACCTCTCCTTTCCTTATGGCATTATAGAGCTCTTCCTGTCCGATTGAGTCTGAGACCACCCTAAACATCCCTGAAGCCTTAATGTCGCTGCTTATCTGTTCTCCAAGAACAGATCCGGGGGGGGTGACGATAAGAATGGAGCTTTTTGCCACCTGGCTCTTCAGCGTATTCTCCTGGGCTAGTGTAACAACAAGAATCAACAGGAGGGGCATCAAGAACAGAATGCTGAGACCAGGGATATCCCGGACAAGTATAAGCCACTCTTTCCGCAATGCCGCAAGAAGTTTTTGCATGGGGACAAAGTTAACTATTCCGGCGTGCTTCGAGAACAGAAAGCGGAGCAATTGTTGAGTATTGTCGGTAAAGCGAGAGACCTGCCTGATGAAGTAATGATACAAACTCCTCTTTCGTTCGCTCTTTTCCTCCAGGCATTGAAGTAAGCATCTGGATATCAATCATCTTGGCAGCAGAAGGCTTGTTTCCCGGAGGTATGATCATCTCAACGATGATGATCTTCCCGTTCGCCGGCATTACGTTGTGGATATTGGAGAGGATTGTAATGCAGGTTGAGTCGTTCCAGTTATGCAGGATATTCTTCAACAGGTATCCATCAGCACCTTCCGGAATCGAATCAAGAAAGTTCCCCTCTGTTATCGTTACTCTCTCTTTCATACCATATTGCTTCATTGTTTCTTCTGCTTTTTCGAGTGCAGCAGGCATGTCAAATAGGATGCCCCGTATGGCTGGGTAAGTTCGCAGGATATTGGCTAACAGGAAACCCTCTCCGCCACCAATATCCACCAATGTTGTAATGGTTGAGAAGTTATAGCCCTGAAGCAGAGGCGCCAGCCCAAGGGAGGAGAGATCTGACATCGATTGATCAAAAATCGCATAGTTGCTGGGATCTTCGCTGAGATAACTATAGATGTTCTTGTGATATCTCCTGTTGAACCCATCTTCTCCAGTCCGAACAGTCTCCAATAACTCACCGGTGATTTGCCAGTTCAGCGAGCCAAGGTGGTGTCTGAGCATGTGGCGTAACGACCCATCTCCATCCATTAAGGGTTTGGATAACCTGGTATTGGAGAAATTCCGGGCACTATCCTCATGAAAAATGTTATTGGATGCCAGGGCCCTCATCACCCGATATAGGCTTTCAGTGTCTGAGCCCGACTCTCTTGCAAGTTGTATTATCGGTTTTTCACTCTCTTTTAGCAAACCGGCTATGTTTAGTTCAGCTGCTACATAGAGAGATGGGAGCAGATAATAGTATTGGAATTTCTCATACAGTACGACATTTCCCGGAAACATCCTGTCGTGGATGTTCATTAACACTGCCCTGAAGCCCTGGATGGTTTTTACAATCCATCGTGGTGGCAGAGATTGTTTTTGTGACTTATGTTTCATCGTTCATTGCCACTTCAGGTGATGGCGTAAACTTCCACCGGTTATGAGACCATAGGTAGAACCGGGGATCTTCTTTGATGTTGTCCTCCAGCGCCTTAAAATATCGCGTAGTGAGATCCGGAATCATATCAACCTCTCCAGGCTTGTTAAGGGGGCGGAATTCCACTTCATAAAAGCCACGTTTAATTTTCCGGTTATGAACATAAAGAACGACCCCTTTTGTCTTTCTATGCAAGTTGTCAAGGCCACGGAAAGCGGCGGTAGGCTGGTTCAAAAAGTTCACCCATGGAACTTTTGCATTTTTTGCAGGGCGTTGATCGGCAGCAAAATAGAGGCAAAGTGGTGCTGTTTCCTGATTATTAAGTAAGTATTTGTAGGCATCATGGTACTGGTAGAGAAGGAGTCCGTATTTCCCTCTGGAATGAAGGATCAGGTCATCAACAAATTTATTGGATTGTTCTTTGTAAATGGCCACACACGTGAAATTGATTTTAAGCACCAGGTAAGAGACCCACTCCCAGTTGCCGTAATGGCCTGGGGCCAGGATTACGTTAACCCCTTCACTGGCATATTTATCCAGGATCTCCAGGTTAGTCAGCTTGTACCGAGCGTCAAAATCGCTGATTTTCATATGGAAATTTGCTACTGCCTCCACCAGGTAATCGGCCAGGTGTTTATAAAACTCTCGTTTAATATACTTAAGTTCAGTTTTCGATTTCTCAGGGAATGCATTCCGGAGATTTTCACATACGACTTCTTTTCTATACCCCAGGATGTAATTCATGATGAAGTAAACAAACGTAGATATCCCGTAGAAGAACCGGAATGGCATGATGGTCAGGAATAAAATCATCAGACGTATCGAGAGACGCATGCGCATGAAATCTTTGGGACAAAGGTAACACTTACACAAGAATGACGGATTACGAATGATGAATTACGAACGATTTTTATCATTGCAACCTGTCAACTATCAACTGCTGACTTACCTGCATAATCAGGCAGCTGGGGCCACCAGTTCCCTTAACAAATTCAGAGAGACTCAGGGGATAGACCGTGAATCCTTTGTGCCGAAGAGCCTCGATGGAAGCGGTATTTGATTGATCTGCAATAATCTGTCGATTGGATAGAGGGATAACATTTCCGCTGATGAATCCCGTGTTTCGAACTTCGATCCGGTGAAAACCCGTAAAAAAGATTTTCGGAAAGAGACCGTTAACACACAGTATGGTATCAGGTGATACCAGCGTTATAGCTCCACCTAAATGGAGAAAAGGAGCGGGGACCTTTGCTGTCCTGGTTTCATATCCTGCCTTCTTTAAAAAATTAATAAGCTGCTCGATTCCCGCTGGATTTGTCCTTGATGAGTGTCCAATGAATGCAATGTCGTCCGTTAGAATAACATCTCCGCCTTCAACTTTTCCAGGTGCTTCAATAGCCCCGAAACATGAAACTCCAATCTTGTCCAGGGATTCGGCCATCCACTTCTCTTCGCCTTCACGGGAAGGGAGGCCCATTCTCACCCTGATGTATCCTTTTGGTGTACAAACCGCAGTATCTTTTGTAAACACTGAATTGGGATGTCCCTGCATCTCCTTGAGTTCGATCACCTTAGCTCCGGCTTTTTCAATTGTTTTTACAAGACTAATATGCTGCTTTGCGGCCAGTCCCGGATCAGAAATTTGTGTGATATTATGTTCTGCCAGGTTTGATGCCCCGAAATAAGATGGGCCTGGAGAGCAAGTGATTAGGGTAGAGGGTTGATGGTTGAGGTTCAATGTTTTAGTTTAAGTTTGAGTTTAAGTTTGGACGAGCCGTGATAAATCTCTGCCGTACAGTTATCTAGCATCCAGCATCTAGTTTGCCAGCATCTCCATTCCCAAACTTTCTGCCAGTTTGTCGGCCTCTTCTATTGCTTCTTCTTTGGATTTGCATTTCATTACCTCGACCCTCGATTGGAGAGTTCCTGCTTCCAGGACAACCCGATAATCTTCCTGTTTTGTTTCCATCGTCCGGTTGCTGAGGCTGAAAGTCCTGTAAAAGCGTTTGGTACGAACAACCCTTATTCCGTGAAAAGAGTTAGTACTAATCCATTGACCCGATCTAAAGAGACCAAGAATTAGGTTGCAAGGGCGAATGAGTCGTTTAACGGTATCAATTTCACAGGCATTTCCAGAGAATCCGATAAAGGCACCGATCAAGATCAGGATGATACCCGTCCAGTAAAACGGAATCAGGATAATACCTACCAGAACCAGGATCATTCCAGCGAAGGAACCACCTGGGCCAAAGGATTTGTCAAGTCTGTAAAGTTTTCGCATGAGACAAAGATAAAAAAATGTCATGAGGTCATGAAGTGATGGAGTGATGAAGGGATGAAGTGATGGGAAGATGCCTGCATTTTTGTCAGTCGGAGATTATGGAACACATTTTGTAGATAACATAATCATATAAATAGATAATTACACATGAAAGAGATTAGATCCTATGCCGAATGGCTGGAAAGTATGAGCAACAGTGATGTTACATATCTGTTGCTGTATAAGAAGAATGGCTCTGCGGTAAACAGATGCGCTTATGATAATCTTGCAACGGCGGCGAAATTTGCGGGCGATGTAAAACTGTTTTTTGCTAATGTAGAGGAGACAAGAGACATCCATCCTAATTACCCGGTAAATTCGGTGCCAATCCTGTTGGAGTTTCATAAAGGTATCTTAAAAAACATGCTGAAAGGATGTCATGACTCCACCTATTATGTCAATCAGTTTGAAAACCAGATGGCGGCCGTTATTGCAGAGAAGGAGGGGAAGCCAGCTTATAGCGTGACGGTCTATTCTACCCCTACGTGTTCATGGTGCACAACGTTGAAAAGTTATCTGAGGAAGAACAGGATCCAATTCACCGACATCGATGTTTCTCGTAACCAGGATGCTGCAAGGGAAATGGTAAACCGTAGCGGTCAGCAGGGAGTCCCTCAGAGTGTGATCAATGGGGAGGTGATTGTAGGTTTCAATAAAACCCGCATTGACCAGTTGCTGGGGACAAGGTAAAGGACGAGGGACGAGGGACGAGGGACGAAAGACGAGGGACGAAAGACGAGGGACGACGGGAGAAGCAAAACAGCAGTGACATCAAATATCTACAATCTACTTATCCCTTCATCACCTCATCCCCTCATCACTTCCATGATGTTCTAGATAACGTTCAAAAATATAATCAAAAATAGAAACAGAAACAATAAAACTATTTAACAATGAAAGAATTACAACCGATCAACCAGCATGTATTGCTCGACATGAGTGATGATGCCGGGGAGCAGATGACTGCTGGTGGAATTATAATTCCTGATACCGCTAAAGAGAAGAAAAAATGGGCAAAAGTACTGGCTATGAGTAACATCGAAAATGCCGAGATCAGCATTGGGGAGACTGTTCTATTTAAAGAATACAGTGGTTCCGAAGTCGAATTTGAAGGGAATAAATACCTCCTGGTGCCCTACGAAGAGATTCTGGCAAAAATTATGGAAACGGAAGCGATATAATTGGCATTACTCGTTTCGAAGAATTCCGGCGGCTTTCTGCGGAATTGTCTTTGTCTCAGCAGTGATACGGGTATGTTTCAACAAGTGGACAAGCTTGTGAAGGTTTTGGATTTTTCACCTTAACCAAAGCAGCCAGTTCCTGTGAGAATGAATCCCCTTCGCTATTTCGCTTGACTTTGTAAACACCTGATACAATATAGGAACGATAATCAGAGATAGCGCCGTAGAAACTAAAAGGCCCCCAATGATCGTCCAACCCAGTGGCGCCCACATGGTACTACCTGACAGGGTGAGGGGAAGCAATCCTCCTATGGTGGTCAAACTGGTGAGTACAATCGGAATAAACCTTGTTTCGCCAGCTTTAGTGATCGCTTCTCTTAGTGTCATGCCATTGGAAATCAGTTTATTTGTATAGTCAACCAAAATAATGGCATTGTTCACTACGATGCCAACCAGGCTGATTAACCCAATGAATGCCGAGAATGAAAAGGTATAGCCTGAGATAAGCAACGCCCAGATCATCCCGATTACAGCAAAAGGAATCGAAGCGTAAATGATAAGAGGTTGACGAAACGACTTGAATTGCAATACCAAAATGGCAAAGATGGCGATCATAGCAATAATAATGGCAATCTTCATTCCGCCAAACGAATCCTGCCTGCTCTCCACCTCTCCCGTGATCACATACCGGTAACCTTTTGGGAATGTGTAATTCGTAAGTTGTTCAATGACTGGATTCATAACCTGGTCCAGGTTAGTTCCCTTCTCCAGGTCGGCAGTAACCAGGGCTGTACGTTCGAGATCAAACCGTTTGATCCTGCTGGGGGCATCAATGAACTCAATGGATGCCAATTGTTTAAGAGGTACCTGCCGTCCCGAAAGGGATCTAACGAATATATCGTTGAAGTCTTCTGGTGAGACCTCCTTCCCAACTGGCATCCGCAAAATAATTTGATATTCCTTGCCCTGAGGGTCCCGGAATTTCGAAACACCGAGACCATTTACCGCTGCCCGGATGGTTTTATCAATCTCAAAAACAGGAACGCCATAAATGCTGGCCTTATCCCGGTTGATAACAATGCTGAGATCAATCTGTTTCTTCGACATCTGATTATCCAGATTGATCACACCAGGTTGCTCCCCAATCATTTGTTCCACATCCTCCGAGATATTCTTCAGAACCTCCAGGTTTTCTCCAGTCACGAAAACCATGATGGGAGCTTCAATCGGATGGCCCTGTTCAAACTCCTTGACATTGATTCTAGCTCCAGGATATTCTGAGAAATGGTTTCGGAGTGTAACAACCATATTATCAAACTCTTCGACGTTATATTCATCCAGTTGCACAAAGATCTCAGCAAAATTTTTTGAATAATTCTTCTCAAGCACATTGTAGTAGATCCGGGGGTTACCATGGCCAATGTTTGAGGCGTAATAGGAGACCCCGGACAGGGTATCCAATACTGCTTCAACATCCATTGTTACCTGGTTTGTTTTATCAAGGTTTGTCCCTTCAGGCAGGTTAACCTGAATTAGAAATTGAGGTTTCTCTGCTTTAGGGAAAAAAGAGATTCCGACAAACTGAAAAACAAAGAGCGAAATGATCAGGGCAACGATCGCAAATGATACCGTCAACATCTTGTGGTTTAGAGAATAGAGAAGTGCCCGGCGGTAGGGCCCTTCGATCAGTTGCCGCAGCTTACGCTCGAAGTATGTCATGCTTTTCTTCGAAACACCGACAGGGATTTTACGATATATTTTACTGGTTATCAGTGGCGTAAGAGTCAGTGCAACCAACAGTGACATGATTAGGGTTGCGATAATGGTTATGGGCAGGCTTTTTATGAACTCTCCGGATGCTTCCGGCATCATGATGATTGGAATAAACGCCAGAACCGTTGTCGCTGTGGCGCTGATGACAGGCCAGCTGATTTCCGAAGCGCCAAGGATAGAAGCATCACGTGGGGAGTATCCGAGAAACCTGAACCGGTTAATGTTTTCTACCATTACGATGGAATTGTCAACCAGTAATCCAAGTGCCACGACCAGTCCGGCAATTGAGATCTGCTGGAGACCAAATCCGGAGAGGTCGACAACAAACAGTCCCATGATGATGGAGAGTGGAATCGCCATGATGACGATCATTGAAGAGCGGAAACCCAGCGCTAGCAATACAATCAGGCCAACCAGCAAGATACCCTGCAGCAGGTTCCCAAGGAAATAGCTAATCCTCTCATCCACCCAGATGGATTGATCAAAGACAGTAAAGAGGTGAATACCAACCGGTAGCGTGTTTGTGAACTCGGTAAGTTTCTTTTGGAGTTCCCCCCGAATGGCGAAGATATTGTATCCCTCTTTCTGCTTAACTTCCAGGAAGATACAACGTTTTCCATTCACCCGGCCAAAATAAATCTGGTCTTCGTAAGTTAGCGTAACATCAGCGATATCGTGCAAATAAATATTACGGCCCCTATATGAGTTTACAACAGTATTTTTTACCTCATCCAGGTTCGCATAAGTTCCGCTTGTTTGAATATTGAAATTCTTTCCTGAGAGTTTTAAAGATCCGCCTGGTATGTTTGCGTTATTACTCTGAATGGCTTTCTCGACCTGATCAAGAGAGATGTTCATGGCTGCCATTTTTGGAAAATTCAGGGAAACCCTTACTTCTTCTTGCGGATATGCCTTGATATCAACACGTTTGACACCGTTCGACTTTTGAATCACCTTTTTGAGGTTCTCTGCCTCCTGAACAAGATCACGGTATGCTGTTTTTTCAGATATCAGAGCCAGTTGCAAGATCACAACATCGGAGGTTGTCCATTCAAGGAAGTTTATCTCAAGGATCTCTTCTGGTAGGGTCCCCCTGATACCATTGACTTTATCCACCACCTCATCGTATTTTTTTCTGGCATCATACCCAAAATAGAACTCAACAGAGATATAAACCAGGCCGTCTTTTACTGTCGTATGGATTCTCTTGATATCCTCAAGTTCATTGACCGCTTCTTCAATAGGTTGAGCAACAAGTTCCTCCAGATCGACAGGGGTGGCCCCGGGGAAAATCACAATCACAGAGGCTCCTGGAACATTCACTGGAGGATCTTCAGTACGTGGCATGGAGAGAAACGAGCTGATCCCTGCAATGATTAATAGGATGAAAACCAGGATGGTGAATTGATAATTATCGATGGAAAGTTTAGGTAGATTCATGATGACAGGATTGAGGTTATTTTTCCAGGATCAGAATTTCATCGTTATCTTTCAGGTAGTTAGATCCTTCTATGATGACCAACTCTCCCTCTTCCAAACCCTCTTTAATGCAGATCATCTCTTGAATATTATAGGTTTTGATCTGACGTTTTTCGGCCCGGTCTCCTTTGGCAATAAAGATAAACCCTCCATCTCCTTGAGCCTCAACGAGAGCGTCTATTGGGATCTGCAGACACATCGTTGGTTGGGGTGCAAAAATCTCCACCCGGGCAATGAACCCTGATGCAAGCAGATAATCCTGTGGGTCGACAGTAAGTTCTACTTCATATGTACCAGTATATGGATCAGCTGCCTTCCCAATTTCAGACGCAATTGCTTGAAAATTAATTCCGGGATAAGCGTCAAACCAGACAGTTGCCGGATCGCCCAGGTCGATTGTAACCATGTCCTTATCGGTCAGATTGGCTTTCACAACCCACTCATCATCAGATGAACCGAATAGGAATACCGGTTGCCCCGGTCCAACGATCTCATTCTCCTCTGCTAACTTTTTGAGGATCTTTCCCCGAGCAGGTGCTTCAATAATTGAATACTTCCGGTTAAACCTGGCAATCTCAAGGTTTGCTTTCGCAACATCGAGGGCTGTATGTGCATCTTGAAGGTTTTCGAGTGTAGCAACACTATCGTTATATAGATTTTCAATACGCTCATAATCTCTTTCAGCTTTCAAGAAAGCCAGATCTGCCTGGTGTTCAATGGCATTTACCTCTGCCAGGTTTAACCTGGCAATAATAGCTCCTCTGGCGACAGGCTGGCCCTCTTTGACGTTGATTTGTTCTATCAATCCGCCGGTTTTAAAACTTAACCTTACTTCTGTTTTGGAAGAGAGTTGACCTGAAGTTCTGACTGACTCTCTAATCTCTTTGATTTCAGCAGGTATTACGGTCACCCGGGTTCGGTCATCCTTTTGTGTTCCTTCTGGCACGCGGTTACATGCTAAAACAGAGAGCATGAGAAGAAGAATCAGGATAAGATTAGTATGTTTCATAATATCAGTTAATTAGTCGTGAAGTCATGAAGCCATGAGATCATGAAGTCATGATGTCAGAAAGATGAAGATTTTCATTCGTAATTCGTAATTCGTAATTCGTAATTAATTTAACGGATATGTTCCCGTTGCCCTTTCCAATTCTGCCCGGCTGATCTCATAATCATAAATAGCCAGGATCAGATTGAGATCGGCATTCGTCATGTCAGTCCGAACATTGATAAATTCGAGCAGACTCGTTTGTCCCTGGTTGTACTTTTTTCGGATAATCTCAAATGCCTTGGTAGCACTGTAACTCTGTGTTTTTGCAGCAGCCACGGCGGTGGCTGCCGCCTTTTCACCGAACCATGCATCAATCACCTGCATAGAAATCTGGTTTTTCAATTCATTATTCTGCTCCTGAAGGATATTTTGCTCGATGGAGGCTTGCTGGATTTTTGACCGTGTCTCCATGCCATGAAAAATTTTCCATTGCATCACAACCGAAGCAATCAGGAAATCTGATTTGTCATTAAACTCATATGTCGTACCCTGGATGCCATAATTAACTCCCAGATTCAGGGTAGGAGAATGATTGAATTTATTCAACCTGACGGAGTTCTCGGAAGCACTTAAATATTCTTCAATTTGCATTAACTCCTCACGGTTGGTAAGAGCGATATCAATAGATTCTTCTGTGTTTAATAACATGCTATCTATCAATATATTATTTAACATTATGTCTATCGATGATTCAAGTGATTTGTTCAATAAGAAGTTGAAATATGCCTTCGCAGATTCATGAAATTTTTCTGCTTCAGCCATCTGCCGTTCAACCTTGCTAAGTTCGGCACGAGAACGGTAAACGGCATCCACGGTCACCTTATCGTTGGCTACCAGGCTTTCGCTCACACGAAGATTCTCTTTGACCACATCGAACGTTTGGTCAAACAATTCGAGGGCCTTCACGGTCTTCAGGTAATTGAAATAGGCAGTTTTGATCTCTTTAACCAGTTCCCGTTTGTAGAGATCAATTCCTATAAATGCAGCATTAGAAAGGTCTTTGCGGATCTTGTACTGGAAGTAGATATCACTGTTGAAAAGGGGTTGATAGAGAGAGAGCATCGTCTCCTGCTCGGTAGGCCTCATGAAATAGATCTGTTCATTTTCTACCTGCGAAAACTGCTGTGATTGAGTTAGTTGATTCAATGTAGAGTAAACGGGATTCAAGAGATCCCCTATTGGAAAATCAATGGTTCTACCACCTTCTGCCATGCTGTACCTGGCATTAAATCCGATGTTGGGGTAGAATAGAGCCTCTGACTGGTTCAGTGCAGCAAGGCTCTTGTTGTAATTCAACTGTTTTTGTTTAAGCGCCTGGTTGTTTTGAAATCCTTCCCTGATATAATTTTCCAATACGTTTTCCTGGGCGATGACCATCGCAGGAAAAAGCAGTATTCCGATCAGGAGGATCATTCTCTGGATTGACTTATTCATGTTTAACACCCTCCATATGAATTGGTTCCAATGCGTCATGGATCAGTTTAAGGTGGCTGTTTACCAGTTGCTCACGGCTAATATTATGCAGATTAAAAACCATTTGTTTGGCCGAATACATTACGAGAATTCCCATCATCTGTGCCCAGAGTGTAGCACTAAGCTCAAGTATTGGAATATCCGTCCTTACCGATCCGTCGGTCATGCCCCGCTTCAGTGTTTCATTTAACAGAGTCAGTGAGTTTCTGTTGGCCATGAAATCGTTTACTTTCGCTTCCTGCAGTTTTTGCTGTTCAACATCACGTCCCTGGAAAAAGATCAGCGCATTGAAATAATCGGGATGAAGGTTAGAAAACTCAACCAGGGCAAGTCCCAATTCGCGAAGTGTCTCAAGGCCACTCTTTTTAATATTTAACCTCCTTTCCATCAACTCCATAAGAAGTTTCATTCCTCGTTCCATGATGGCAAAATGAAGCTCATCTTTGCTGGTAAAATAGAGATAGAGGGTTCCTTTACTTAGTTCGGCATCGAGGGCTACATCATCCATTGTAGAAGTTTCGTATCCTTTCCTGAAGAAGACTGTTTCGGCCGCATCGATAATGGCCTGATAGCGTTGCTCCCTTTCTCGTTCTTTTCTTTCTGTAATACCCATAGTTATATATTTAACGTTAGCCAAAAAAATGACCATGAGTCATATTTTTGACAAAGATATACCAGGATCATATAAAAGTCAAGAAATTAATATAAAAATACAGCTTGCTGTTGCAGCGTCTCCCAAGTACTCGGGATCGCAATGACAATGATGCTGGAACAAGATACTGGATACAAGATGAGAAAATACAATCCTGCCAACTGTCAACTGCCAACTGGGGACTACTTTACCACGGCATCCTCAAGGATCACATGGTAGAAGTAACCAGCGCCAAAATCCTTATCAACAACCACTACACCTTCAAAGGTTACAATCTCTCCAACGTTGACTATTGACTTCGTAGTGATTGTGAGGTCATAATTTTCACCATCTTTTGTACCATCCTGAAGGTGCACCCAGTTCCGTTCCATGATTTCAGGAAGGAATTTTACCACCATGCCGTTTATTTTTACAGTTTTACCCTGATATGCGTTTGGGTTTGCATATAATTCGGCAATCGTAATACCTCCTTCTGCCTTAGGAATATCCATGCCTTCCTGCTCCCTGAGTTGAGGTTTGGTTCCCATTATTGCAGTCTCTGACCCATCGCCTTCGAGTATGGGTTGGTCCGTAAAATCCTGAACGAAAAAGATGCTAGGGAAAGTCCTGCTCAACTCATTGCTGGTGAAATTATTCATCTCAGAACCGACCGACCAGAAATAGGTTCCCTCTTCGTTTACATCTGCTTTTGAGATAGCAATCCAGTATCCTCTTTCATCCTCAGAAACAAGCACATAGGTATATTTACTGGTCTGGATAATCTCTTCTGCAACCACCTGGTGTGCATTAGGGGATAGGTTTTGAACTTTTTTGGGAGTTAATTGACAAGATGTCGCCAATAAAGTAAAGCTGAAAAATAACGCGTATATCTTAATATCGAATTTCATATATTTGTTTATTGGTTTTCGACTCGCAAAGTTAATATTTTCCTCTATTAACTATCATATTAATCTATGTTTTCAGGACACAGAATATATCTCTTTCTGCTTGTAACCTAAGTCCTGCTCATTTTTTTAGGTTTAGAACTGGATCCTCCAGGTTCCCATCGGGAATAATCCCATCTGAAAATAGTACTTGATCTCCCCGGTCCTTGGATCGATCCGCTGCAAGGCAATGTTGGTATAGTTGGTCCTATATTGCAGATCCAGGAGAAATTCCAGGTTGTATTTAGGCATGTTTCGTTTGATGCCAAAGCGGAAAGCAATTCGTTTGTAGGCCGGGAATCGTGTTTCATATGAATGACCCCAGTCGGGGATAGGCTCGCCGGTTGCAACAGAGGCACTTACATCATATGGGATGTATGGGTTCCCTCCGGCCCATGTGGCACGAAGACCGAATGAAAGTACGCCCCATTTTCTCTTACCGACAACAAACTCATAGCCTCCAACCGCATTCAGGACATAATTGACATTAAACGCGCTGTTGCGTGTCACGTCATCATATCCATGATAGGTTGAATTGAAAAGGGATGCAGTGAGCAGGTAGTAGTAGTTCTTCTTGAAGAAACGTTCAAAGGTGAATTCAACGCCATAATTCTCCCCGCTGCCCAGGTTGATCAGGCTGTCGGCATATTGCCTGCCAATAAAAAATTCGTGCCCCTGGTTCAACAGTGCATACTCCGGGATAGAACGTTTGACAGGGATATCATAAAGGTACTGATAATAGGTCTCGAATTTAAATCTAAGATTCTCAGTCAGTAAATAATTGTAGCTAACCGCCAACTGCCAGCTGCGGGTAAAGTCCATCGATAGATTAGGTTGTGAAATAGATCCATCTGGATGATGAACCAACACAAAATAGATAACTCGTGGTTGCATCTGACAATAGAGGCCGGTTCCGAAATTCAAACTATGGCGTTGATTGATGACCCACTCGAATCCGAGCCGTGGTTCAAGCGCCCAGCTGTTGTTTAGTGTCAGAAATGAACCGAAAATGCCTGACGTCATGGAGAATCGATCGGAAAACGCATGTCTCCATTGGGTAAAACCTCTCAGGAAAGCCATCTTTTCTTTGGTGCCGGTGTTCACGAGGAATGATCCTTTCCACATCAGACTGTCGGCAAAGGACATCCAGTAATAATCGATAAAAACTCCGGCATCCATGCTATTCCTGGAGGAAAACTTATGAAAGATCTGGGTAGACCATGATGCCTTGATCTCTTCAGATCTTTCACCTGCCCATGGTGCCGGGAGTGTGACCATATTGGAGAAGGTGTCAATTTTTGTATGGACAAGTGAACCAACCACATAGATCATATTCTTTAGCCGGGTCTTTGAGGAGAGAAGAATCTGATGTGTCAGGCCAAGCACTCCGAGGTTTGATCCGTTTGCCAGATCCTCGCCATAATCAGGGAACATCCATTTATCCTCTTTTTTCTCGCTATCGAAAATGTCAATATTGCTGATTCCTCCCATCCCGGTGATGGTGAAGGTTCCTGCCTTTTTAGTGGGGAAAGTGAATTTGAGGTTCAGATCCTGGTACCTCGGAACAAGATTCAGGTTGATTCCCAGGTAGCTGATCAGTTCCAGCATGGAATAGCGGTAGGAAAGCAAGTAGGAAGCTGTTGATTTTTTTGAGAAAGGCCCTTCTGTCCCGAATTCAAGACCGTTCCAGCCCATTTCAAACCAGTATTCCCGATGGTCGCTATTCCCATTTCGCATGCGGAGGTCAAAGACTCCCGCCAATGTATTTCCATACTGGGCAGGAAAAGCTCCGGTAAAAAAATCAGAATTTGTTAGCAGATTGTTATTCAATATAGTAACAGGTCCTCCGGTAGTTCCAACGGCTGCAAAATGGTTGGGATTGGGAATCTCCATATCATCCAATCGCCACTGGAGACCCATCGGGCTGTTACCGCGAATAATGATGTCATTTCTGTTATCGACTCCGGAGGTCACTCCTGCAAAGTTCTGAACCATCCTGGCGGGGTCGTTGTAACTTCCTGCAAATCGAAAGGTTTCATCTACACTGAAACTTCTGACGCTAACCGTCGCCATCCGGTTGATGGGCTGATATTTTTGGTAATTGCCCCTGATCTCTACCTCCCTGGTTGTGATCACACTCTCCTGAAGATAGATGGTGATATCACTCTCTTTCCCTGAACTAACGATGATATCAGAAGATTCATAGGGAGTATATCCAACAAAAGTAACCTTGATCCTGTGCTTTCCGATTGGAATGCGTTCAAGCCTGAAATGCCCTTCTGAATCGGTTACAGTTCCAATTAACGGATCGCTTCCTGACAGAATGACTGTGGCGCCTGGAAGAGGGGCGAGGGTTTGCTGATCAAGGACAATGCCTTTGATGGATTGGCGGAGGATAGGTTGAGAATAAGTTGAATGGTTAACAAGGATGAAAATGATCATGCAAAGAAAACGAAGGACCCGCAAAGATCGCGAAGGTGATTCCGTGAGATTGTGTTTCTTTGCGTACCTGGTGAATTCTTTGCGCACGTTGCGTGAAATAAAGGCTATTAAGCTGAATTTCAGGTTACATTTCCATCAGTTGATCAACTTCTGCTTTTGTCAACCTTGTCCATGTAGGATGGACAAATTTGCCCCCGTCCCAATCGAAATCTACTTTATCAAACGTCTCTTCGTAAAAGGTCAATTTGCTTCGCAGGTCTGGAGTATGCTCAATAAAGATATAGTTTTCAGGTTGTTCGACAATATGTAACATGATTTGGGTAGCCAGGGGGGCCACCCATTCAGTAACAGGAGTTCCCGGATTTTGCCTGTAGATCTCAGTTGCGATCACCAAGGTCTTGCCATCTTTCCGGCAAACGACCTTCAGGCCGCAGCGTGATGGGGTCTCCCATTGGCCTGGGAACTCAAAATACCGGTCCATGTAGTGATCAAAGCCTGGATTAGTTTCCATATATCATTCGAAATCTATAAATTCCATTATTGTTCTGTAAGGGCGGGTTCCAAACCCGCCCCTGATATAACATCCAAACCTGCCCCTACACGCCAATCGCCCTGCCAAAACTGAGGTCGATCAGGTCGCGGCGACGAGGAGAGTAGGTGCCGTCTTCCATCTCCCGGTTGATAACGCGTGTGATCAGGTTGAACATCTTCATGGTTTGCGGTTCATCCCTGTAAAATGTATCCCAGGCATAATTATAAAGTTCCTGCAATCGTTCTGCCGTCATGTGTTTGGGGTGATACACTACCTTCCCAGCATTGTAATGGTCCCAGTTGTGGTCAAAAATCCGGTTTTGCTTGACCAGGTCAGCATACGCTTTAGTATGTGGGAAGGGCGCGAGTACTGTAAACTCTGCAAGGTCAAGGTCAATCTCAAGGAGGAAGTCAATCAGTCGTTTTATATCATCTTCAGTCTGGTTATCAAGGCCTAACAAGATAGTTCCCTCAACAGCAATACCATAGTCGTGATACTGTTTGATCCTGTTCCGGATATAGTCTGAAGTGTCGAAGACAGCCTGATAGACATACCAGGCACCGGCTTGTGCAGCAAGATCAAGTACTTCATCTTTAGCCTCAATTGTATGGCTTACCCACTTCTTTTTCATCGGGATCATTGCTTTGAATAGCTCCTTTTCCCAAGCAGTATCCAGAGCCAGAGAGTTGTCCACAATAAATAGCCGGCTGTTGTCCATCTGGGATAGTTCTTCCACCACCCGGTCGATCGGACGAGGTCTGAATCCGCGACCACCAAGGTATCTGACAGCACATGGATAACAATCATAGATGCAACCACGGGAGGCATGGAAGAGGTCCACCATCCGGAATCCTTTGTGGTAATAGAGGTCTTTCTTCAGGATGTTCCGGTTAGCCGGACCTACCAGGTTCATGTCTGGCGGTTTTGCCATGAAGTTATAGATTTTCTTCAGTTCATTCTTACGAAAATCCTCAAAAACATCTGCCAACCTGCCTTCTATCTCTCCAAGGAATACCGAATCGGCATGTGTCATGGTCTCTTCCGCATGAAGCATCGTGGAGATTCCACCAAAGATGACCTTTTTCCCCAGTTTCCTGTACTGATCTGCAATGGCCCATCCACGTTGGACCTGCGTTGTAAGCATCATCGAGATGCCCACAAAGTCAGGTGTATCATCAATAATCAGCTCTTCGACGTTTTCATCAGTGAACTCGATATCTACATAATCAGGAAGGTCTGCAGCCATCACAACCGGGCCATGCGGAGGCAGGTAAAAGATGGTTTGTCCTTCCAGTTTTTCCCATCGTGGGTATATCAGTTTAAATTTCATTTCAATCGTTGATTTATTGATCGTTGCACATTATCATGCTGTGAATGATCTTCTCTTTTTCTCCCCAACGAGGTATCTCAAGCGTTAAGGCCTTTTGGTACATAACAATAGCCTCCCTCGGCTTCCCGGTCTGCTGAAGGTAATCCCCGGTAAGGGAAAAGACCTCATAGAACATGGGGTTGGTGGAGTGGAACTCCTCAAAGAACGATGACTCCAGCGGTACTAATTCATCCTCTTTCAAGATGTTCAACAGCCTTGACCGCATTTGACAAAAGCGTAAAAACCGTTGATAAGCTTCAGAATTGAGAAAGGGATCAGAAGGAATTACCAAGCCTGGGTCCGTGATCTCAACCCGCTGTTGAAGCGTTGCAAATGTAGGAAAAATTTTAGATAGGTCGTAACAGACATATGGCCCCAATTGCCATGGCGAGGCGGATACCCAGACAAGCCGCTCGGCTGGTTTAAAGATGACAGAGTGATGAGCAACCAGCTGATTGATAGCCTTTTCGTTTCCCATTCCGATATCTGTTGAATTGAGTCCATGCTGATCTCTGAGGAGTGTTGCAACTGACTGTACATCCATCGGCATCAGTTCGGTGATATCCTGCGTGACACGAAGGAAACGATAGAGAGAAGCGTTATCACGGATATTCTCCATATTGAGCGGGTCTAGCGAGAAGATCTCATCCTGGAAGTGGTTGGCGCAGATGATATAGTTTTTCGAAGGTTCTACCAGCGCAAGTCCGAAAGGCGCTTTTTCAATAATGGCAGCCCGGTTTTCATCGCCTGATCCTATCAGAATCGACTCAGAGACAAATGTTTCACGCTCGCTTGCAATTTGATAAGCATCATCGATAGAGGCGGCGTATTGAAGTATCTCACGGGCCAGGATTGAGATCGGCGTCCTGGCCGACATTGGGATATCCGACTTAGCTGCGTTTAAAGTCACCGTGATGCCACGCTCGTTCATCCCTGATACTGTTCCGATCATGCCACCCCATGTGATCATCATGAACCCGAATCCGTTGTCAGGCTTTTCAAAACATACAATTTTGTTTTTTGCAAAGGCATCTCCAGCATAGAAATCAAAATTCCGGCCAATAAGTAGAGAGGAATCAACGCTGAACTCATCCCAAACGCCAAAAGAGGTGCATCCAACCAGCATCAGGTCCTGGAGGGCATGGCCGATGTCGTGAGCCGAATGGTAATTCAGCAACCGTTGGTATGGTGTGCCTATGAAATTGAACGTATTGCTGGCCGAAAGTGAAATCCCAAATATTTCCTGCTTGAACTCCTCCATCAAGTACCTATCGAGATCCCGGTTAAACCAGTAGATAAAATATTTGAGAAACCCCTGATAAAATTTGGAAGGGACCAGCTGCCGGATTTGTTCAACAAAGGCATCCTCCTGCTCGAAAATTAACTGCCGGCAAAGTTTTCCGTTTGCCACACCACGCTCAAACGGAGCCCCATGAAGATAGAGTTCCCAAAGGCCTGATTCACTCTGTTTCAGCCAGTTATCTTCACATTGATAGAAACCAGAGTCCGGTTGGGAGACCGTCCAGTCAAGAGCTTGGTGATTCGATATTTCCGGAAGTGATGTCGAGGTTTCCAAGACATACCAGAGAACGAGGATTGCGATGATGACAACCAGGATAAATGGGATGATGAAACGTTTCTTCCTGTGAAAGGGACGATCTTTGGTCATATAGGCTTATAACGCGGTAGTTGGATACAAAAGTACATGTTTTGATTTTTACCACATAGACAAAATAGAGCACAATAGGGAATGTGTATCCTATTGTGCTCTAGTGTGCCTTTTATGGTTAATTCACTCAGATTCCCTCCTTGATAGTATCTAAAACATGAGACAACCCCAGGATTTCCCCGCAGGTCATCACAGACCCAATTGTCACACCCAGGGCGCCATGAAGGTTGACATTCTGTCCTGTAAAGAAAAGGCCGGGGATTTTGGTTTTTGGGTGGATCGTACTTTTCAACGGATTGTCTGCATCTTTTACCACTCCATACATCGACCCTTGTAACGTCCCTGTATAATCACGCCAGGTGAGGGGAGTGGATATCTCGATGGTCACCATGGCCTCCTTCAAGTTGGGAAACTTATCGTAAACAGCATCGAGCAACAGCTTTGCTTTTTTTGCTTTAAAAACAAAGTAACTCTTTTCCCTGGCGCCTGAGTCGCTCTTCTCCCATTCCTTTAATTCACTAAATTGCATCGGTGCAAGGATCACTGCCGTGTTGGCAAATTCGCCCTGCTCTTTTTCCGGAGGAGTCATGAAAAGGAATTGGGTCGGCCATCCGGCATCCGGCATCCGGCATCCGGGATCAGTCCAAACATCGGAGGTAATATGGTGATACACATTGTAATTGAGAAACGGGAAAGTATCAGGTTTCAATCCCAGGTATACAGAAAAGACCGAAACCGTATTTGGTAGGTGTGTGATCCTCTCCCGGAATGCTTTTTGAACCTGTATTTCTCTGAGCAACTGCAATGTTGCAACCGGATGGATATCCGAAATGACCTGTGAGGCTTCAAACCGATCACCATCGGCTGTATCGATGATGAACCGTTCGCCCGTTCGGCCTATTGATGTCACTTTCTTCTTTGCCAACACCTCTCCGCCATGGGCCCGGATTCCCTCTACGAGAATGTCGGCAATTTGCTGGCTCCCACTGGCTAACCTCCATGCTGAGGAGATAAATGAGTGGTTGATAAGACCAAACTGGGAAAGAGGAGTGGTGGCGGGGTTGCCGGCATACAAGAAGTTGTTGCCCGCGAGGACACTGGATAAACGGATACCGGATGACGGATGACGGATGACGGATGCCAGATCGTTCAGAAAATCATATGCTTTAAAGCAGGAAAAACTTTCCTGGTTCGTTTTGGATGGGATTTCAAGGTTATAGAGTGGATGTGATTTTGCAATTTCGTTGAGTTTTTGCAGATAGATGGATAACGTAGGTGCGGCATCCGGGAAATGGGGTAGAAGTTGATCTATGAAGTTGTTAAAACCCTGGGCCATAGGTAATTCATGATCATAAAAAGAGATGATGTCAAAGCCATCCGGGTTCATCTGTAACAGATCCAGGTTATCACTCAACCCGAAATATTTCCAGTAATTGAAGAGAAGTTGTCCGGGCGCCATGCTGCCAATATAATGCATGCCAGTATCGAATCTGTATCTGTCGCGTTTAAATGTTTGCAGGCATCCACCAAATTTGCGATGCTTCTCAAGAACGATTACCTTCAATCCCTCTTTGCTGAGGAGATAAGCTGTGAGAAGGCCACCGAGGCCACTGCCAATTATTGCATATGAATTGCCATTAATTGCCATAGTTTACGCGTTTACTGCCATGCCTTTCATGAATTTCACTATCTCACTATCTCACAATTTCGACAGTGACAAAGATAGCAAGAACGTTCTTGAAAAGAGTATCTTTGTGACATTGACCGATACCCTGTTAAATGAATCCACTCCCACTGGTCAGGACTACAAGTGTTTTATCTGATATCAGGTATTATTTCCTCCGGAAGCCGGAAACTGATACCCTGATTAAATTCAGTTCTGAAGATGAACGGGAGATCTATTGTGCAAGTATCATGCAACGAATTGGCATTGATGTTCACCAGTTCAAACTGATGAATATCCATCGGATCGGGATTGAAGCACCATCTAGTTATCTCTTTCATGAACTAATGAAGTGGAACGGTGACTCGATCTGCTGGCCTAACCACATTGCCCGGGTCAACCTACTTGATGGTAAGATTGAGGACATTGTGATCACTCTGTTGGGGCGGTTCTATAAACTTTTTGTGATGAAGGCGATCCGGATCCATCAAATCCCGGCTGCTAACGATACCGATAATGCCCGTTACTTTTTATATCAGTGTAGCGGTGGATATCCGATTGGAATATTCTCGCTCTACGTGCGATCATCCATCCCGGACCGTGGGGAGAATGAAATGTCTCAGCTCTTCTTCCTTACTAGTTTCAATTTCTATGGCAAACAGTTCTGGTCGAGGGTCAAACCATTGAGAAAAGCCTGGGAATTTGTTCACAACCGGGTTACTTCTCATGTGGCCTGCAGGTTTAAACAGCTGGTTGAATGGAAGTTTGAAGACTTTAAACACCCTGAATTAGATTCAGACCCTCTTATGTTGTGGGTTTTGAAATGACAATAAAGATGTTTGATGACCTCTTCCCCTGGTCAATTATAGTGCATTCAAGGCCTTTACTTTGTGCTACTCTTTTGACCTCTTCAGAAGAGATGAACCAAAGCTTTTTTTGATCTTTATTCGTTTTGTTGAATTGTAATATTCTGGTAGAGAGAAATTCGGAAAATCGGGTTCGCTTATGGCGGTTGTGTAAATCTGCATTGCCTTCGCGAATCAACAGCACACCTCCGGCCTTCAGGTTTTGCATACAGGACTGAATTAACGTTACTTGACTGTCAGGTGGGAGGTAATGCAGGACATCGCCCAGTAAAATGCCATCCTGAAGTGTGAAAGGGTACTCCGAGATATTACAGTGGATGAATTCGATCCGCTTGTTCCTGAGATATCCGTTCTGTGCAACGATGATCTTCTCCTGATCATAATCCACACCTGTCAGGTTCCTCTCATCTGATGTTAACATTAACATGTAAGTGATGTAGCCATAACCACAACCCAGATCGAGAATATTGCCGCTTCTGGGCAGGAGTTGATCGTAGAGCCGAAAGTTCTCTTCCAGTCTCATTTTGATCCTGACGTACCACTCCAACACCGGCCCTTTGAACATATAGTTGAGCCGTAGCGAAAGGCTATTGTAAGCAGGTGTGCAATGGATCTCTTTGAGTTTCCCATACTCTTCCCGATAATAAGCCCTTACCAGTTTGGTTCGTTGGGAGTAAGTCTCTCCAAACTCAGTATCACCAGGCGTAATTCGTGGAAGAATTTTCATGAAGAGACGGCTGGGTTTCCCCCAGAAGTTGCCTCTGGGGAGGAAATCACCGCTTCCAAAGATCAGAATAGGGAGGATATCGATCTGCAGTTTCTCGGCAATATAGAAAGCCCCCCGGTGAAAACGCTGGATGTGCCTATCTCTGGACCGGTGTCCCTCAGGAAAGATCAGAATAGAGAACCCTTCGTTAATTCGTTGCTGTATAATCCCTAAGGAGCTATCGATCCCTTCTGCCATTGGAGGAAAGCCGGCCAACCTGGCAACGGGTCCAAAAATCAGATGGCGGTAAACCCATTCGTTGGTTAAAATCAAAATGTTGGAACTTAGACGTAATAACGCTGGGGTTTCTATCAGGGATTGATGGTTACTGATTATGATAGCAGGTTTCTCAAATGTCTCACCAGTAGGATTCTCTACTTTGTGGAATCCCGGAAAATTCATAGCAATGTAAATCTTACTGAGGCGACTGAATATCCGGTGAAATATCTCCTGCTTTTTATTCTTTGAAATAGGTAAAAGCGGACTAATTGCCATGCCGTAGATTACCAGGATCAGCGCAATGGTGGAGATTGGAATCCAGGCGACTACGATGGCGAAATAGAGCAGGAAGAGTGTCACCGGGAAACTTTTTCTATGCTTTGGCTTGAAGAGGAACCAGCTGGCGAGCAACGACTGATAGGTATAAGAGACAAGCACCACAGATATAACGCCTAGGATGGAGATTAGTGCGATGGAGTTGAGTGCAGGATGGCGTGCTGCAAACAGGGCTGCCACTCCAATGAGTGTTGTTGAAGAGGAGAGAAAGATGGAGACCTGGTATGTTTGCATGTCGCGGATGCCGGTTTTGTATTCACTCAGTAATCCACGCATCATCAGGATACTATAGTCAACACCCAGCCCAAATACAAAGGAGGAGATGATGATATTAAATATGTTGAAACGGATCCCGAAAATGCCCATAAATCCCAGTGTCAGCAGCCAGGCGAAAAACATTGGAAGGGCAGTTGTAAATCCCAGCTCGATCCGGCCGAAAGAGAGTAGAAGCAAAACGGAAACAAAAACCATCGAAAGTGTGACCAGCCGGTTGAAATCGACCCGTACATTTTCAACAAACCGGCTGGTGAGGTTCTGCCTATCGAACAATACAAACCGTGAGTCGTTCTTGAAGAATTCATAAACAATAGGTTTATTTTCTTCAGTGACCTTCGCTATGGCTGTCACCATCGTCAGGTCAGATGTTTCGTTGATCCATTCTCCAAAGAGGGATGCTTTCATCTGGGCGTTCTCCTGGGGTGTAAGTGTAGTATAGGACCGTCCCAGCATCCGTTCCAGTCCGTAAAAAGCTTTTGCTGAAAATCCTTGCTGTCTTCCTGCCTGATGAATCCCTGAGAGCAACTCCTGTTTACGTTTTGCAGTCCAGAACTCAGTCCATATTGCCAAACGTTCCTTTTGGATCGAATCAGAAAGAAGAAAGGTGCTGATCCCCGACCATCCCTGTATATGACCCCGTGCCTTCATATTTTTTAACTTACTGATAGCCTGTTCATTGGATTGTAATGCCTGGTCGAGGGTTCTCCCTGTCGACACGATATATACATTTTTAACGGATGATCCTGATACCTCATCAAGCGCTGACTCGGCTCTGATAAGTTTATCTGACATGTAGTTCAGGCTGTTCATATCGGTCTCGAACGTCACCTTATTTAGATAAAAGAGACTCACTATCCCAAGAAAAGCCAACACAACAATCAGCCATCCCTGTTTCCCAAATCGGATGGCACCGATGCGATCGATGAGATTTTCCCTGTTTCTCTCTTTTTCGTTCGGCAGAAGGTAGCTTCCAAGGAACTGGGGGAGGATAACTAAGGCAAAGAGTGCGGCACCGAATACGCTGATTGCGGCAAACCATCCCAGATCATGCAATACGGCTGAGTTTAGAAAGATCAGACAGAGGAAAGCACCGATGGATGTGAGGCCGCAGAAAAAGATAGTCTGAGCCATATCCCTGATCACCTCTTCCACGTTCTGTTTCCTGCGGTAGTGGTTGATCATGTACAGGGCATAATCAATGATAAGGCCAAGGATTACAGAACCAATTCCTAATGCGATAGCTGAGATATTGCCTTTCACAAGATAGAGCATACTCAGTGCAAGCCCTCCGCCAAAAAAAGCAGGGATAAATCCAAGTAGGGGGATTAAGGCATTCCGGAAGTACCATCCGATAAGGAGAAAAATTGCGATCAAGGCAAGAGAGAGACTAAGGATGATATCGTGCTTCAACTGGTTGGCATTCCCAACAGCCACTGCTATAGAGCCGAAGTAATCAACATCAATCGGATTATCAATCATAGTGGCCGATTGCGTACGTGTCGAAACAACCTGATCAATCATGTGATCGAGGGTGTTGATCAAACGTGCGTTTTTACTGGTTTCACTAGGCGCGTTGGCTGGCGTAATGAAGAAAAGCAGATGCCTGGCATCCTGAGAAAAGATATAACCATCCCTAAGAACATAGTTGTCATCTACCTGGAGGCTCTGCAGTTTTTTCAACGCCACATTGGAGATTCCCAGTGGATCATCCACAAACCGCCGCTTCATCACCATACTGGCTGGTGAGATCAGGATTTTGTAGTTTCTACGGAGGATAGATTCAAGGATCCTTTCATCCCCAAGGCTATCCAGGCCAACGTAATCAGCTACATCCAGAAAGAGTGGGATATGATTATCAATTAGATTCAATGCCAGAGGCATCAGGCTCTCATTGGTTTTCAGGAATATGGATTGAATATAGGTGGAGTCAAGTCTTGCTGTCAGGCTATCGCAAAGTTGATTGGCAATGGTAATCAGTTCATCAGGTGAGGGAGGGATTTCGGTATTGGATTGACGAATATGAATGATCAGTTTCTCGGCGAATTTGAAATTCCTGATTACATATTCATCCCGATTCAGGCTATCCCCTTTCGATGTGATCCCGGAGATATCCTCTTCAAGTTGTATCCGGGAGGCGAAAATGCAGATAAAACCAGTAATAACAGCCAGGAACGTCCAGAAAGCCCAGCGATGTTTACGAAAGAAATGGTAGATATAGATAAAGAAAACAGCCATTCAACGCAAGATCAGTTAGTTCATTTTCATCTCTTTCAACTGTACTTTTTTCCTGAAGATTACTAGCAATATATAGGTGGTGAGTCCAGAAAGGGGTGCCAGGATAATGCCAAAAGCAAAACTTCCGATGATGTACTGGATCAGGTTTTGCTTGATCCATTGCAGATCAATACCTGAAGAGTACTCCAGGTGTGAAGTCTCAACTCCCATTATGTGCCCACCAATCAGGTAACTGATAAATATTATAATGGGAATAAAAGGAGGGATGCTGATGTTGGATGTCACAAGAGCTACAAATTTATTCAGCCTGAAAAGGTGAGCCAGTGAGACCGCAACAATCATCTGATAGCCCCAGAAGGGTGATATGCCGATAAAGATGCCTAACACGACAGACCATGCCAATTTTGTGTTCGAATCGCTACTGTTGATAAAGTATTCCCTGATGATCTCTTTGAAACTCTTTTTTCTCAGGCTTTTAGCAAAATGAAATGGTCTGATCCAGAGAAGCGCTGCAAAAACCAGGATGGTATTGAGAAGGGTTGTTCGTGCAAAATCGCGCCCTTTCCTAAAGTGTGAAACCCGCTCTCCTTTTGGTGCATACCAGATCCGTACCGGAACCGAAAGGATCGATACACCCCTCCAGGCAAGCCTCACCAGCACCTCTACTTCAAACTCAAACTTCCTGGAGTAAAAGTGGTGGACCATCTTAATTTTTTCCAGGGGATAGAGCCGATAACCAGATTGCACATCCAGAATCTGTTGTCCAGTCTCCACTCTGAACCAGAAAATCGAAAACGTATGTCCAAAACTGCTGGTTCCCGGAACATTCTCCTGCCCCATGTCACGGGCCCCAATCACAATCACATCAGGATGCTTCTCAATTACTTCAATGAATTTCGGGATATCATCAGGAAAATGCTGCCCGTCACTATCTATCGTAAGGGCATATCTGTATCCTTGCTGAAGTGCATAATTGAACCCCTGCTGAAGTGCGAAGCCTTTGCCAATGTTTTTTTCGATGGTAATTAGGTGACGTGGCGCCGTGGCGCCGTGGTGAAGTGGCGAAGCAGAGAAGAGGGGATGAAGGGATGAAGAAGTATCGGAGTTTGCCAACTGCCAACTGCCAACTTGCATCAGGATATCTTCTGTCTGATCCGTCGACCCATCATTTACTACGATGATGTCTTCGGTATATCGTTGCACTCCACGGATCACATTCTCCAGGGTGCCAGCATTATTGTATGTAGGAATAATCACGCAGCACTTCAACTCTTGCATTTTCTGGCGAATGAACTCAATTGCAGGCATTGGAAGGGTAAAGGTTGGTGAAACAAAATTAGCAAAATCGGGCAAAGAGACAACGTCGAAAATTATGTACTTTTGACATTTCATTCAGAATATCGAATCACATGTTGTTGCTCGTCTTCTGTTGTTTTCTCTGA
>Ga0268278_1000065_pt1 | contig 80583 bp, 89 predicted proteins | sample saktaG_3_FD_190135 | JGI IMG/M metagenome (GOLD analysis project Ga0268278, IMG submission 190135) | Saline water microbial communities from Sakinaw Lake, British Columbia, Canada - sak_2010_1_5_55m | ecosystem: Environmental > Aquatic > Non-marine Saline and Alkaline > Saline ...
AGTTTCAGATTGAGGCTCCACTCCAGCCACTCCGTCAAAAACCACCACTGCCCCATCCAAAACTCTTAATGACCTTTGAACCTCAGCAGTAAAATCAATATGGCCGGGGGTATCAATAATATTTATCCTATATTCATTTTCCTTTTTTTTCTCCTGCGCTCCGGGTACCCAAAAACAAGTGGTAGCAGCTGAGGTAATGGTAATCCCTCTTTCTCTTTCCTGTTCCATCCAGTCCATAATTGCCTGGCCATCATGAACTTCTCCAATTTTATGAGAAATCCCGGTATAGAAAAGAACCCGTTCGGTAACGGTTGTTTTCCCAGCGTCAATATGAGCAATAATCCCTATATCTCTGATTTTTTCAATTGGATATTCTCGCGGCATAATATTTTACCAGGCGAAGTGGGCAAAGGCGCGGTTGGCTTCGGCCATTCGATGGGTGTCAGTTTTCTTTTTTATTGCCCAGCCAGTGTTATTTGCCGCATCCATTAATTCAGCGGCTAATTTCTCTCTCATTGGTTTTCCTTTTTTTTGTTTAGCTCCCCGAATTATCCAACGCATAGCTAAAGCTAATTTTCTACCTCCTTTCACTTCTATCGGAACTTGATAAGTTGCTCCGCCAACCCTTTTTGATTTTACCTCAAGCAAGGGAGAAACATTTTCAAGAGCTACCTCAAAAATTTCTAAAGGTTCTTTTTTAGTTTTTTCTTTTATAATATCAAAAGCCCGATAAACAACTTTCCTAGCTATCGTCTTTTTTCCCCGCCTCATAATTTGGTTAATAAACTTAGCTACAACAACATTGTTGTAGACGGGGTCGGGCATTATTTGGTGCTTTTTAATTTTTCTTTTACCAGCCATAAATAATAAATTTTACTTCTTTTCTTTTTTTGTTCCGTACCTGCTCCTCCCTTGTTTTTTTCCTTCCACTCCTCCTGTATCTAAAACTCCTCTAATTATATGATATCTTACCCCGGGCAAATCTTTAACTCTTCCTCCCCGAATCAGGACAATTGAGTGCTCTTGAATATTATGCCCTTCTCCTGGAATGTAAGCGGTAACTTCCATCCCATTAGTCAAACGAACTCTAGCCACCTTTCTTAATGCTGAATTAGGTTTTTTAGGAGTAGCGGTAAAAACTTTAAGGCAAACTCCTCTTTTGTACGGTGAAGGGTATCTTTTCGGTCTATTTTTAAGAACGTTAAAACTAAATGCTAAAGCAGGCGTCTTTGAACGCTTTTTTTCTTTTTTTCTGCCTTTTTTAATAAGTTGATGAATGGTTGGCATAATTTTTTAAATTAGCAAACAGATTCTAAATTGTCAATGGAGCGCCAACAATTAAACTGGAAACCCAACTAACAATATAAAATAAAAATGAGAAAAACCAAGGAAAAAAGAAAATAAGAAAAATTAAAATGAAAACACCGAACTGACTTAAAAATATTTTTATTTTTTGCATTGAATAAGGCAGGAAAGTAAAAAGAACATGGGAGCCATCCAAGGGAGGGATAGGAATTAAATTGAATATAGCTAAAAGCATATTTATAATCACGATGAAAGAAAAAGCTGGATAAAGATTATTAGGAATAAAATCTAAAAGCAGAGCAAAACGAAGAATCAAGCCAAAAATTAAAGCTATGCCTAAATTTGCTCCTGGTCCAGCTAAAGCTACTTTAAGAGAACCATATTTTTGGTCGCGAAAATTATGAGGATTAATTGGCACTGGTTTTGCCCAACCAACACCTGTGCCTGTCATAAAAATTAAAAAAATTGGTACAACCACTGAGCCAATTGGATCTAAGTGTTTTAGAGGATTCAAAGTAAGACGACCGGCATATTTCGCCGTAGGATCGCCTAAATAATTTGCCATTGTCCCATGAGAAACTTCATGAATAACAATAGAAAAAACTAAAACAATAATCTGAAATAAGATTTCCATATTATTAACAATAATAACATAATCTTGCCCTCACACCAAACGAGGACAACGCCAAAGGCGTTAAATTTGACGAAGTCAGTCCTCGTTATGGTCGTGAGGGCTTGCCAAAATTAAAATATTTGATTATACTAATCTATTATGGCTAAGCAATGCGCAATTTGCGGAAAAAAATCAATGATGGTTCAGAAGCTTAAAAAGCTTCGGGGAAAATATAACCCAACCGTCAAAAAAAGAAAATACCCCAATCTACAATGGGTGGCTATTCCCTTAGAGGCGAAATCTCCAAAAAAAGCTATTCCTTTTCGAGGCAAGCGGGTTTTAGCTTGCACTAAGTGTATTAAAGCATTAGGAAAAAGGAAATAGAAAACTAACGTCTAATATAATTTAACGGGGTGTAGTATAATGGTAGTATTTGCCCTCGGGGAGGGTAAGACCCGAGTTCAACTCTCGGCACCCCGACATTTTAAAAACCTCTTTTATAGAGAGGCTTCTTTTTTTATATATTTAAAGCCCTGTGACATCTAGAAAGATCTTTCGGAAAATATTCCAAGTGGGTGCTGCTTGTATTTACCAAAGTAAGTACAAAGATAAGCTCCCTTTAAAACAAGTATAGTCCAAGATCTAACCAGAAGCTTACAGGGCTACTTTTAGCATAGCATATAGTAAAACAATAAATCAAATTTAAGACAAACTATAAAAAAATTAAATCTCACCACCTAACTGAAAGTGGTGAGATTTAATTGTGTCTTGGGACTAAAATTCATCAGGACGGGGAATAAAGGAATATAATATCGAATCGGTGGTAGCATCGTAGGATATGGTGCCCCCGGAGAATGTATAGGATATAAGGAATACTCCCCTTCCAGCTGGTGCATCCATCGTAACATTGTCAAATACTGAAGTAATAAACTGTTCTTGTTCATTAATTTCAAAACTCATATTAATGACCCCCGAATGCAAACTTCCTATTCCTAGATTGTATTCGTCAAACCCATCATAATAAATGATATTAGCCGGTATATTATCTAATACGTCTAATGCATATCCTATATCACTATCGCTCCAAATAGCTCCACTAAGATAATATGCATACATCATTAGATCTTCGGTATCCCAAATATAGTCCCAGTTTACATCCTCTGTCCTCCAATCATCTACTAAGTCGTCCATTATATCAACCACAATAGGTATCTCAATATATCCTATAGTCTCATAACCAGTCCAAGAACAGCCGTTTTGACTTAGACAATCATATTCACTAAGGTTATAGCTATGACAAGAAGTTGCTGTTCCAACACAATATGAACCATAGCCTGTTTCTCCTTCCCAGGTACAACCAGCCTGACCTGTACAACCATTTTCATTGTCATAGCTATCACAAGAAGTTGCTGTTCCAATACAACCTTGCTGATAGACCTGAACATCAACAGACTCCATCGTGGTGGCAGAAGTGCGAGAATCTATAATAAAAGAAACAACTAAAACACCTACAATTCCTAAAACAAGCATTAATGAAATTTTTCTTTTCATAATTATTTTATTAATTATATTAATTATCTATTCGACCTTTATTATTCTTTTAATATACTGTATAGTCCAGAATCTAACTAAATAATCACAGGGCTGTTTTTAGTATAGCATATAGTAAAACAATAAATCAAATTTAAGACAAACTATAAAAAAAACTAAACCTCACCACCCACAACCGAAAGATTTGAGATAGGGTGAGGTTTAATTGTGTTTTGAAACTAACTACGGTTAGAAAAAAATGACATCCCCGGTGCCAACATCGTAGCGCATGTACCCTGAATCACCGTACCCTGACTGAGACCAATCGATGAATACAACTACTTCTCTCCCACCTGGAAGGGTTCCGACACGGTAATTTGCTCCACATCCCGATTGATCTTCTGCAACTGAACACGGCACAATCCAATGCGCATAATCTGGGACTAAATCCGTTTCGTCAAACCCACCGTAATAAACGACATTACCCGGTAGATCATCCAATATGCCTAATGCATATCCTATATCACCATTGCTCCCAACAGCTGCAGTAAGAGCGCCTGTGTAGTTTCCTAGATCTTCAGTCTCATTAACATATTCCCAAACTACATCCTCTGTGCTCCACTCATCTAATATGTCGCCCATTATCTCACCGATAGGAGGCATCTCAACATATCCTATAGTATCGCCATCTACCTCAATCTCATACCGCATCAATGTGGCAGAAGCGCGAGAATCTATAATGAAAGAAACAACTAAAACACCTACAATTCCTAAAACAAGTATTAATGAAATTTTTTCTTTCATAAGAATTTTATTAATTATATCAATTATTTATTCGACCTTTAATCTATACTATATATTATCTTAACACTTTTATGCCCTATCTGATAATGGAGTTTTTTTCACAGGTACTATCAGATCTTCCCGGCTCTATCTTTTTAAACCCCAAGGATTTTTGTTATTTGTTTGATTAAAGAGACGACGACTGGTGGAGGCATCAAGCTATAACAAGGGACTCCGTTATCATCCAAGACCTGCCAGGGTTTTTCAACTATTTTCACCCCGTTAGAGATACGTTCTTTCTTTGGTTTCTCCCTGTCCTCAGAATCTCTAACGGGGTTTACTTCCCCACTATTCTTATCCAATTCATAGCTATATTCTGGAGTAATCTCATAATCATCAACAAATTCCTTGGCTTTATTTACCGGAACAGAGTTTCTTAAAAGAACTTTGGGGATTCCATAGAGCGAAAAAGCTTGCTTTATTAGTTTTTCATCTGTCTTTAATCTTTCCTTAATCGGATCTATCCCTAATGCGTCACCTTCTTTTTGAACCATTCTTGCCTCCCGGCATTCAGAATTATCACAGATAAGATGAAACTTTTTTTCTTTTTTATCGTATTCAACTTTCTTTGTTGGAAAAAGCTTCAAGCTCCTTGATGTCTGGCAAAGAGGACAAATCACTCTATGCTTTATTCTTTCATCAATTACTGTTTCCGGCACATCAATAAGAATAAAAATATCCGGGTCTTCCCGATAATCAATTAAGTCCCTAAAAAATAATGAATAAGAAACCTGACCCAAGTCCCTGGGAAAGCCGTCAATAAAAAAAGTTTTTCTTCCTTTTTTTGCTATTTCTTTTTTTACCAAAGCCAAAATTAGCTCAGACGGCAAAAGGGTTTTGGTGCTTCTTTTCTCCAATGACTTAATTATCTCTTCTAAAGGTATAAATCCTCGGTAATTTTTCTCCAAAAAAGAAATTAATTCTTTCCTTTTCTTTTTATCTTGAATAACTTCATCAAACTTGCGAACCATATCCCCGATAGAAAAATGCTCTATTCTGTCTTTATCAACCACTTCTTTAAACATTTTAGCGTAAGTTCCTTTGCCAGAATTTTTTTTGCCTAAGAAATAAGCAATAAAAGTATTCTCTTTTAAGTATTCTCTAAGTTTTTTAATTTCTTTACCTACCTTGAAATCAAAATAGGCCTGTCTTTGTTCAAAATCAGTCAGGTCAAACTTTTTTGAAGAATCAGTTTTATTTTTGAAAATTGGAAATTCAATATTTTTCACCCTCACAACCAAACGAGCTTATATTTTAAACTAAATTATGTTTTAAAAATTTTACTCGCTAGTTTTACTCACGCCCTCACACCAAACAAGCTTTTTTATTCTGTACGAAGTGCAAAGCTCGTTATGGTGTGAGGGTTCATTGAATTTTAATATTGTTTCCATCGGAAACAATTTTTATATCTCCTAATTCTTTAGTTATTAATACTTGTATATCAAATTTCTCAAGATTTGCCAATACCCCTGGGTGTGGATGACCATAATTATTCTCACCAACACTAATAACAGCGAGTTCAGGAGAAACAATTTCTAAAAACTCCAAACAGCTTGATGTCTTGCTTCCATGATGAGCTACTTTTAAAACATCTGTGTCTAAATCAATATATTCATAAACTAATTCTTTTTCTATTTTCTTTGAAATATCTCCAGTAAACAAAAAAGAAACATCATTAAAAACTAATTCAGCAACAATAGAAGTATCGTTAGTGTATTTAGTTTCTTGTCCTTCTAAATTTTCAAAGGGGTGCAAAATCTCTAAAAAAATCAAAGGGTTTTCTTGAAGCATTATCTTTTGTCCAGTTTCAGCTATTATTATATTAGCTCCCTCTTCATTAATTAATCTTACCCACTCTTGATATTCAGCAGTATCTCTTAGAACTCCTGTCCATAAAATATTCTTTACTTCATATCTTTTTAAAACTTCGAGCAAACCAAAATAATGGTCGTGTTCAGGATGAGTTAAGATTATTAAATCGATCTCTCTATCATAAAAAGCCATTTCCTGACCAAGCTTCTCTAAAACAGCTAAACCCGGTCCCCCGTCAATCAAAACCTGAAACCTCTCTGGCGTTTCAATAAAAATACTATCCCCCTGTCCAATATCAAAAAACACTACCTCAAGAAACCTCGGCTGGCTCAAATCCCAAACAACAACCCAAGCAACAATATTCAAACAAACCAAAACCCCTGAAACAACCCAAATTAGTTTTTTGTTCTTCAAGGCCATTTTTTATTGTAACAAATTTAAACCAAAACCCCCATCTTTTATAAAAAGGTGGAGGCACGGTTCGAACCGAAACTATCTATATTTATGCTTTAAAAGCCGCGGCATCTGCCGCTCCTACAATCCTAAACATCTTTGTGCCACATGAAGGACAAGTTCCCGAAATAGCATGCCTTTTAACTTTACCCTTCCCCTTCATTGGAACTAATTTAGGGCTCTCCATTTTAACGTTCTTTTTTTTGCATTTTACGCAATATCCTGTGTAATCCATAATATTTACCCTGTTAAATGTTGCTTAGCAACAATTTCGCCGAAGGCGAAATTATTTAACGGGGTGAACTTAATTCTTTTAAAATCGACCTTTAAAAATTTAAAAGTTATTCACACCCTTACTATAGCTTAAATTAAGCAAACAAGGTAGTCAACCCCGTTAAAGCGGGTTTATTTATTTTCTTTTCCAATTCCTTTACAACATCCATCTTTCCTTCAGCTGTTTGATGCTTAGGAACAAACAAAGTACAACAATCCTCTTGTGGTTTGATTGAAATATTAAAAGTCCCTATGCTTTGCCCTATTTTGATTATTTCCTCTTTGTCAAAGCCGATTAACGGCCTTAAAACAGGAATTTTTACTGCTTGCTCAATAATCTTCATATTTGGCAATGTTTGAGAACTCACTTGGCCCAAACTTTCACCTGTAACTAAAGCTGAACAATTTTCTTTTTTGGCAATTCTTTCTGCTATTTTAAACATTAATCTTCTGTAAAGCAAAATCCTATACTTAGCAGGTGTCTTTGTTTTAATTTCTAATTGAGCTTTTTGGAAGGGAATAAAGTAAATTTTAAGATTTGGCTGATATTTTTTAAAAACTTGCGCTAATTCTTTAGTTTTTTCAATACTGGAATTAGAAACTAATGGAAAACTATGAAAATGAAGCCAGATATTTTCTGCGCCTCTTTTAGCGGCTAAAAAAGCAGCTACAGGAGAATCAATTCCTCCTGAGACCAAAGATAAAACTTTTCCGCTGCTTGAAACAGGCAGCCCTCCCGCTCCTTTAATTTTTTTAAAATATAAAAAGTATTTTTTATTCTTGCCTTCACACCCCGCTAAGCGGGGTAGTGAGGGTCTCTGTTCTATAAATAATTCTCTTTTAGGCCTATCCAAGTTTACTTTTCTATTAATAAGCTTGGCTATTTTATCAATAACTTCGCGATCTTTTTTCATTCTTATTGCAAAACTTTCGCCTTTTCCAATATATTCCTTGTAGTTATTATTAATAAAATATATAAGTTCTTTTAAATTAAAGAAATAAAAACTATCTGAAAACCAAGCAATGCCAAAAGTTCTTTTTATTATTTTCTTTGCTTTTAGATTTTGGTTTGTTTCTATAAAGATTCTTTCTCTGAAAGAAAGAATTTTAAAATCCACTTTTTCCTTCTTTAGAAAAAAACAAAGATTATTAATCAATTTCTTCTGAAAAAGCTTTTTTACCCCCTCTGATTTCAAAAATAATTCTCCGAAAGCAATTAATATACCTTTTTTCATATTAAGTTCCGATGTCGGACATCGGACGTCCAACAGTTAACTACAGTTCAAATTTTTTAAAATTAAGTTTTTTGTAGCGATGCTCTTTTAACCATTTTGCAAAATTTTCTTTAAATTTCTTCTCGTTAGTATTAAACAATCTATAAAACAGTTTCTTATTAATTACAAATGGAAAATTTTCTTTCCCAATCAAATCTTGAAAACTCGAATATCTAAAATTTTCTAAGAAATTAATAGTTTTTTTAAAATCTTGAATCCCCTTTTGACGCCAGTTTGGCCTTATCAAATCAAGAGGATTAGCCATAATATAAAAAGGAAGATAGACAAAATGAGATTCTCGGACCACTTTAATGATCTTGGTTCCTCCTTGAAATAAAACTCCTTCTCTCTCGTTCGCTCCATTAAAATATTTAGTATAGCCACCAATTATTTTCTTGGAAAACATACTCACCCCACTATCAATTTTTTCTTGAAGAAAAACATGGAGATGATTAGAAATTAGACACCAACAAAGAATATCCACTAATTTTTGCTTTTTGCCCCCTGCTATCGGATGCGCTGTCGGACGTCGGACGTCTGACATATCTGATTTTCGTCTTCTATGATAAGATAAAACCGCATTGTTAACATCATTAAAATCATAAAGATTATAAGTAAATCTCAAATAATCATCTTCTGTAAGAAAGATTTTTCTTTTCTCAACTCCTCTATTTACAAGATGAAAGAAATCTCCTTTCATATCTTTTTGGGTTCTAATGGTCATCTCTGTCGGACATCGTGTCGGACATCGGACGTCCAACACATTGTTAATCTTAACAAATTACGCCACCTCCTACAAGCTCTTTATTTCTATAAAAAACTACTGACTGGCCAGAGGTGATTGCCCTTTGAGGCTTTGAAAAAATCACTTTAATTTTACCGTTATTTTGCTTGCTAATTGTAGCTAAGGCCGGTTTGTGCCGATATCTTATTTTTGCTTTTATTTTTAAAGGAAATTTTGGCGGTTTCCCGGAAATCCAATTAATATCTTCAGCGACCAGTTCTTTTTTGTATAAATCTTTTTCCTTTTTAGTAACAATTAAAAGGTTTTTCTTTAAATTTTTGCCTAAAACATAAAATGGTCCGCCGGCCAGCTTAATTCCTTTTCTCTGGCCGATAGTATAAGCCCATAATCCTTGATGTTCGCCGATTATCTTCCCTTTAACATCAATAATTTTACCTATTTTCCGTTTGAGGTATTTTTTTAAAAAATTGCTGACCGTGGTTTGAATAAAACAGATTTCCTGCGATTCCGGAATATTTAAAACAGGTGATTTAAATTCTTTAGCAAGATTTTTAACTTCATTTTTTGTATAACCGCCAACTGGGAATAAAATTCTTTTTAGCGCTTTTTGGTCTAACTGCCACAAAAAATATGATTGGTCTTTATTCTCGTCTTTTCCTTTTAATAGCTTAAAGGCCTTGTTAATTTTTATTCTCGCGTAATGTCCGGTAGCTATATAATCTGCTCCCAGAGACATAGCTTTTTTATATAAAAGACCAAACTTTATTTTTTTATTGCAAATTACGCAAGGGTTAGGGGTCCTTCCTTTTTTATGCTCTTCTATAAAATATTTTATTACTTTTTCTTTAAACTCTTTTCTTAAATCTAAAATTTGAAAAGAGATAGCAAGTTTTTTGGCAACTGTCCTAGCTCTTTTTTCTTCTTCGTTGGAAGATTTTAATTTATCTAATTTCATAAAAACTCCGATGACATCAAAATCAGCTTCTTTTAATAAGGCTGCAGCCACACTTGAATCAATACCTCCAGACATTGCCACAATAACTCTTTTTTTGTTTTTTGTTTCTCTCATAATTTTACTTTATCATAATAAGTTATTTTTAAAAATCTTTTTTATCAATTTAAAAGTATTCCCATGTTTAATTAGTCCCAAATAGGAATTAAGGGTTTTATTATTTAGATTTTCTTTTATTCTTTTAAACATTCTTCTTTTTGTAGTTTTGCGAAGCAGCTGATGGTCTGGAAAATTAACCCAACCCAAAAAATCCACTCCGGAAAACAATGTTTTTATAAATATTTTATCAGGATGTATTGATAGCCCAGGATTACTTTCTAAAAAAGATTTTATTTTAGGCAATAAAGTTAAATAGACCTGACCCCATTTTCCACTCCATTTTCGACTGATTTTCTTATCAAAAATAAAATCCTTTGCGAAAAACTTCTTCGTAAAGGATTTTTGTGTTCGAACCAAGGATCCAAAAATCCAAGAAGGACTAAGAATCCAAGTATCCAAAAACTTACTTGCGCACGGCAGCGAAACGGTAGTGCCCAGACCAGCTATGCTCAAAGAAATCCAGAACCAGGCAGCGCCCACAGCCATCCCAACTCAGAGACAGCACGCAGCTCTGCCACAGAGAGCCAAGAGCAACTATAGGAAATTGCTTTTGCAGCTCTTTTTCAGCAGCTCCCAAAGTCAGTAATTCCTCACTTAGGACAGGACGATATCCTGCCTTTGCCATCTCAGCGATGGCGTTGTCAGAGGAAATGACTCGGTTGAAATGGAAAAGCGTTATTTCCACTTCTTTTTGACCGCTTCCTTTAATGGGGAAGCGATTGCTGGTGATATCATCATTGACCCGGTCGTACTTGCCGGCCTTAATCATTTCTTTTAAGGATTTGGTGTAGTCCACTAAAACCTTGAAAACTTGTCGTTTGGCATTGACAATAATATCAGCTATTTTTTCAAGGATATTTTCACCTTCCGGTGTTGCCAAACGATGGATATCCTCGTCTGTACCGCCTGCTTTCTTAACCTTACCCACGAGATTGGTAATAATAGACATTGCCAATCCCATACCACTCACAATATCTGATTTCGTAGCCATTTTTACTTCTCCTTATTTTAGACCAGCCCCTCATTCTACCAACAAAGTAAAATCCCAGGCTTGCCAGTTAATAAAAGGTACTATTTTCTACTCTTAATTATACCACAACTACTTATCGTTTGTCAATAATGGAAGGTAATTTTTTATTAAAAAACGCCATTTTCTTTTTGACCAATAAAGTCCGGCGTAATCAATGCCTATTCTTCTTGTTGCTAAGATTTGAGATGGTTTAATTTTTTCGCCGCGGTCTTCCAACCAAATTCTTTTGCTTTTCGTTAAATCCTCTCCATAAAACGACTTATCTAATTTTAAATAGCGGCAAAGCTTGCCTGGTCCATTAGCTGAAGAAATTTCACCTTTTTCAGGCTCTATGGCGCGAATAAGCACGCACTCTGGCTCCCCTTTGCCAGCAGTAGTGATATTTAACTGCCAATACATTCCATAGACCAAATAAATATAAATATGGCCGCCGACAAAATATTCAATTTTATTTCGAGGAGTTGTTTTCCCTCCGTAAGAATGCGCCGCCTTATCCTGGGGACCAACATAAGCTTCTGTTTCAATAATCTTCCCGATAAGCTTTTTCTTCCCTATTTTCCTAACAATATACTTTCCCAAAAATTCTTTGGCTACCTCTAAAGTTGGCCTTACGTAAAAATTTCTGGCCAATTTTTTTATTCCATCCATTTTTTGTATCGCTTTTTTATTTCTCTTTTTTCTTTCTCTATTTTCTGATGTCTTTCCTGAAGTTTTTTCGGAATTGGCTTTTTATTTTTTGACAAATAATCGTAGATTGCTTCAGATAAAGCGTCAACGCCAAGCAAAGAACAATGTATTTTAATCGGCGGCAGACCGCCTAAAGAGTCAACAATTTTTTTACTGCCGATTTTCATTGCTTCTTTTAAAGTTTTACCTTTTACCAAATCAGTGACAATACTGCTGGTAGCAATAGCAGCAGCGCAGCCTATTGTCTCAAACCGGACATCCTCAATAATCTTTCCCTTGCCCACCTTAATATATAAATACATTTCATCTCCGCATACAGGGTTCCCGACCTTGCCCACGCCATCAGGATTTTTTATGCTTCCGTAATTATGAGGATTACGGAAATGCTCAATAACTTTTTTTGAATAAACGCCGCTGGACATATTTTTATTTTTTAAATGGAGAAATTTCTCTTAATTTTTTTACTATCCCTGGTAAAACTTTAATCAAGCAATCAATATCTTTTTCTTTGGTCCACCTGCCTAAAGTAATCCTTAAAGAACCGTGAGCCCCCAGAGGTTCCAAACCAATTGCCAAAAGCACATGGCTTGGCTCTAATTTTATTGAAGAACAAGCAGAGCCGGTTGAAACAGCAATTCCCAAAAGGTCAAGCTGAATAACCAATGATTCTCCTTCAATAAAAGAAAACCAGAAATTAGCATTGTTGAACAATCTTCTGGTAGGATGGCCGTTTAAATGAGAGCTTTCTATTTTAAGAATATTTTTTATCAATTTATCTCTCAACTTGGTTAATCTCCGGCTTTCTTTTTCCATTTCTTTTTCACAAATCTTGCAGGCCTTGGCAAAACCGACAATAGCCGGAACATTGACAGTTGAACCTCTTAAACCCATTTCCTGACCTCCGCCGTGCAAAAGAGGTTCAATCTTTACTCCCTCTTTAATAAATAAGCAGGCTGCTCCTTTGGGTCCATACATTTTATGTGAACTGGCAGTAAGTAAGTCAATATTCATTTTATTAACATCTATCGGGATCTTACTAAAACTTTGGACAGCGTCAGTATGGAAATAAGGACCATACCTCGCCTTTGGCTCGGTAGAACCTTGATTTTCGCTTCGCTCAAAATAAACTTTTTTTTGCCGACAAATCTTTCCGATTTTCTCAATCGGTTCAATTGTTCCTATTTCATTATTAGCATGCATTATAGAAACTAAAATCGTGTCTTTTCTTATTGCCTTTTTAACATCTAAGGGACTAACCAAACCATATTTATCAACCGGCAATCTGGTTATTTTAAATCCTTGTTTCTCCAGCCAGTTGGAGCTTTCTATAATACAAGGATGCTCAATTTGAGAAATAATAATATGTTTTCCTTTGTTTTTATTCGCAAAAGCCACGCCCTTTAGAGCTAAATTGTTGCTTTCTGTGGCAGAACTAGTAAAAATTATTTCATTTACTTTAGCCCCAATTAAATCTGCTACTTGTTCCCTGCTTTTTTCCAAAGCAATTTTAGCGTCCTGGCCAAAACTATGAATAGACATTGTATTTCCAAATTTCTTCCCAAGATACGGAAGCATTACTTTTATCACGCGAGGATCAACCGGTGTGGTGGCGGCGTAATCAAAATAAATTTTTTTACTTTTTCTTGTCATTTTTTGGTTTAATTAAATCAGCCAAGGTCATAGAGTCCAAGGTAGAGTCCAAAGAGTCCTGGACTTTTTCCCAGACATTTTTCGTTGAGCAGATTCTTGCCATTTGGCATCCTAAACAATTAACCGGCACTATGTTCTCCAAAACTCTAACAATCTCCCCTGCTGTAATTTTTTTTGGTTCTTTTGCTAAATAATATCCTCCTTGAACGCCTTTTTTTGCTTCAACCAAACCCGTTTCTTGAAGTTCTGAAATTATTTTTTCCAAAAAATCAAAAGAGATATCTTCTTCCTGAGAGATTTCTTTTAATGGGCAAACCTTTTCTTTGGACGAATGTTTTGCCAAATAAACCATTGCCCTCAAACCATATTGTGCTTTTTTAGAAACTCGCATAGTTCGATAAACTCACTATAAATAAAAACCGACTAATTTCGTCGGTTTTATTTTAACAAGGGCGAACAACTCTGTCAATACTTAACCCTGCATTCTTTCTTTAATGAATTTGATTTTTAATTCTCCAACGGCGAAAATAAACCAATTTTACTATTTCACTGGTTATGAAATAACCAATAATTAAAGATAGAACAATTAATAAAGCAGAAAGAGGAGGAGAAACAAAATGGAGAGTCTCTTTTCCAAAATTTGTAAATGGTAAAATAATTGTAATTAGAAAAGTAAAAAAAGAAATAGCCATTAAGGGAAAACTTGGCTTCCTTGCTTTTAAGAAAAAGTGTGAAGTTCTAATAGAAAATATAAGTACAATTTCCGTTAAAACACTTTCAATAAACCATAGGGTCTGCAAAAGAGCCGGCTGGACTTTGTGAAAAATGCCAAAGAAAATAAAGTCAAAAACGAAACTAATAAAACCCAATAAAATAATAAGTAAAAATACTTTATTTAATAGATAGAATTTTGGCTTTTTTAATTCTTCGACATCAACCTTATCTGAAACTACACTGATTAAGGGAAAATCTGATAAAAGATTAACTAACAAAATTTGGGTTGGCAGCATCGGTAAAAAAGGTATCATCAGGGAAATCAAGGCTATTGAGTAGAAATTGCCAAAATTACTAGCCAAGGTGCATTTTATATATTTATTTATATTGGAAAAAATGTTTCTTCCCTGCTTAATACCGTTCACAATCACCTTGAGGTCCTTTTTAAGCAAGACAATATCTGAAACTTCCCGAGAAACGTCAGCCGCCCCTTTGACGGCGATAGCTAAATTGGCAACTTTAAGGGCTGGAACATCATTAATCCCCTCTCCCAAAAACCCAACTTCATATTTTTTCTGAAGGGTTTCAACTATCTTATATTTTGTTTGGGGAGAAACTCTGGCAAAAACTGAAAATTCTTCACAAGCTTTTACAAAATCATCTTCTGGCAAAGAATCCAGTGTTTTTCCTAAAATAACTTTGCTGGGGTCTTCAATTAATCCTATTTCTTTTGCCACTTGACCTGTTACCTCCCTACTATCTCCGGTTAAAATTTTAATATTAATGTTTAATTTTCTGGATAGACGGATTGCATCTTTAGCGGTTTTCTTAAGGGGGTCAGAAAAAGAAAAATAGCCCAAGAAGTTCAGTCCCTTTTCATCTTTTTCTGAAAAACCTTTCTTTGTAAATGATTTGAAGGCAATTGCCAAGGTTCTCTTCCCTGATTTTCCTTGTTTTTCTATCTCTTTCTTTACTATTTCTCTGTTCTGGTTGCCCTCAATTTTTGAAGATATCTTAAGAATAGTTTCCGGTGCCCCTTTTACAACCAGAATTAAATTTTTATCTTTATCTTCTAAAAGAGTGCTATTTCTTAATCTTAAAGTATCAAATGGAATTTCAGAAATTACCCGAAAAGTTTTTAGAAAATCGCGGATTTTTTTAGGAGCCTTTTCGAAAAGAGCAAAATCAAAAGGATTAAGGGATGATTCAATTTCTTCTTTAATATAAGAAGAAGATAAAAGACCATAAAGCAAACATTTTTCTTTATCTTGGGAAAAAATATTTTCTAATTTAAGTTTATTCTCGGTCAGAGTGCCGGTTTTATCAGTACATAAAACTTCAATATCTCCCAAACTTTCCACTGCCGACAATCTCCTAACAATAACTTTCTCTTTGGCTAAATTTAAAGCTCCGCCAGAAAGAGAAAAAGTAACCACTAATGGCAGGGCTTCGGGGATTATACTTACTATTAAAGCAATAGAAAAAATTAAAAAATCAAAGAAATTCGCCGTCCCTTTAATTATCAGATTGGCCAAGAAAATAAAAACAATTGTTATTACAACTATTTTTAAAATAGTTTGGGAGAGTTTAAAAAGGTTCTTCTCATAAATGCTTTCCCGAGTGATTCCTGCAGCTAATTTTGTAATTTCGCCGAGAACCGTCTTTTTGCCCGTTCCGATTACTACTCCTTCAGCTTCTCCGGAGATTACTGAAGTGCCGGCAAAAAGAATATTTTCTGCTTCAAAGATTTCTTTTTTTTCTTTTGAAAAAGGTTCTGTAATTTTTCTAATTGGAAACGCTTCTCCGGTTAAAATTGATTCATCAACTAAAAAATTTTGGAGTTTTGCGATTCTTAAATCGGCAGGAATAGTATTACCGGGCTCAAGCAAAACTACGTCTCCAGGGACTAAAAATCTTTTATCAATGGTTTTCTCTTTTCCCTCTCTTAAAACTCTTACCGTTGAAGGAAGATATTTTTTCAAAAGAAAAACAGCCCTTTTGGACTTAGCTTCCTGAAAAAATCCTAAGAAAACATTAATAAAAACAAAGAATAAAATTAAAAACCCGTCAATCCTCTCGCCAATTGAAAGAGCAATAACTGAGGCAATAAAAAGGAGATAAACGAATGGTGATTTAAATTGCCTTAAGAAAACATCAAACAACCCAACTTCCTTAGTTTTGACTTCATTAAAACCGTAATCTTTCAGACGTTTTCTTGACTCTTTTTCTGATAGGCCACTCTTGGAGGTTTTTAAATCATCAAAAACCTCTCTTGTATTTTTAATTGTATATTTAGAAAAATTCATTAAATTTTAAGTATATTTCTTTATTTTACCAAAAAATCGCCCATTTGGCGATTGATTGTGGGATTCAACCCCGAACACGGTTCGATTTCTAGTCGAGGTATGGGGATTTTTTCTCGAACCATTTGCAAAAATATAAAACGTTTCGGTCTCCCGAACTTCTCACTATCCTGCTTTCCCTACAGAACGCACTTAGAACATTAGATTGGAAAAAAATAAGGGAAGAATTAGAAGAATTAAAAATTAGTTTTGGGATTCATCTGGTTCCTACGGGAGTTTGAAAGATGCCGAAAGCTATCGGACTAATAATTTTAATTAACTTTCCATAACCCATGAATATTACAATATTCTCTTGCCTCAATTTTTTCTGCTTTTATCTCAAACTCCGCTTCTGGTTTATCGCCTGGATTCAAGAATTTCCTGTAAACTCTACCATCCGCAATTATCTCAATCCACTCTATATAATGCTCTTCCTCCATTGGATGAGGCACAGAACCAACTTTGACTTTAACTCCTTTTTTGGTCCTTTCAATAACCGGCACATGTTTTTCCCGTCCCACATCTTCGGTTTTTCCTTCAAATAATTCCATTGGCTGGCCACAACAAACGAGTTGGCCACCACCTACATGTAAAACCTCAATAATATTTCCACAAACATTACATTTGTAGATTTGATTTCTAACAATCATATTATTTTATTCTGTTAACTCTTTAACCTCTTTTTTTCCTTCTTCTAATTCTTTTACCTGCTCTATGTCTTTTTCTAATAAAAGTGCCTGAAATTCTCCGACATGGGTTTTTTCTTCTTTGGCTATATCTATGAGAATCCTCTTAATATTTGGGTCTTCGGTCATAGCAGCTAACTGCTCATAAAGATTAACTGCATCTAACTCAGCAATCATTCCTACTCTTAGTATTTCTCTATCTAAATTTTCTTTTGAGACTTTCTGAAGATTTAAAGGTATTTGTGAAAGCATATTTTTGTCGTGTGTTACTTATTAAATAAATTCGACTTTGGGTATACTTATTATAACAAAGCAAAAGAAAAAGAAAAGCTCTCGCCGTCAATGGCGGCGGAAATAAAAAAAGCTTCCCCTATTTGACGTATTTAGAACAATTAAAATATTGAGATAGAAATGCGGAGTCTCTTTTCCGCCTGCTTTATAAATTCCGATAAATAAGAACTCTTTTTAACTTTAACTAAGGTAAGCATATAATTTTTTTCTGTTAATATTTTTTTTCAGATAATTTTTGTTCTGTTTTTTCTAAAATTAAATCATTAAGTATTTTTCTGACAATCTCAATGCTGTTCCAATCAAATATGGAAATCTGCGTTATATTTTTATTTAATTTTTTAAGTTTCTCTAACGCCTCGTCGGCAGCGGCTTCTGAAACCACGTCTTTTTTGCTCAAAAAGACATATTCCGGCTTCTCCAGAAACAGTTTATTATATTTTCCCATCTCATTGCGCACCGTTTTATAGTCCACAACCGGATCAACAGAATCTGCAGCAATAAAATGAAATAGAATTTTTGTACGCTCTATGTGCCGCAAAAATTTAATTCCAAGACCCTTGTCCTTGGACGCCCCTTCTATAAGCCCGGGGATATCGGCAAGTATCAGATCGTAATACGCGCCCAGATTCGGTTCCAAGGTTGTAAACGGATAATTCGCCACTTTGCTTTTGGCATTGGTTAATTCATTAAGCAAGCTTGATTTACCGACATTAGGCAGTCCTATAAACCCTACATCGGCAATCAATTTTAATTCAAAACAGAATTCAAATGATTCTCCCGGCTCCCCGTATTCAAACTCTTTCGGCGACATATTAGTTGCTGATCGGAAATGAAAATTTCCCTTTCCTCCACGTCCACAATTAGCAATTATTATTTGCTGGCCGATCTTAGTTATCTCGATATCTTTGCCTGTTTTTAAATTATGCACCACGGTACCAACAGGAACTGATAAAACTAAAGCTTCTGCATCACTGCCATCGCGAAATTGCGGACGGCCATCCAGACCATTTTTAGCTTTAAATTCTTTTTTAAAACGGAATTTATTAAGCGCGTTTAAATCAGAGGTCCCTTTAATATAAATGCTGCCGCCCTTGCCGCCACTGCCGCCGACCGGACCCAAGGACATCAAATTTTTATTGAAGGCTACCGCCCCTTTTCCACCGGACCCTGCTGTCACCCGTATTTTTACATCATCAATAAGCATACCCCGTAGAAGAATTTCGAATGGGCGAAAGCCCAATTAATATTTTTTCGAAATCCTTCTTTTTTAATTTATACTTGTTTTATATTTATTACCTATTTTATTTTACTTTCGCCCAATAAAGATATTTTCGAAATTTCTCTACGGGGCATATTGTCAGTGTAAACTATTTTAATCCATGTTAAAAATCAAATCCCGTCAGAAACGGGACTTGATTTTCATTTATTTGATCTTACGAAATCAATTTTTAGATGCGGGTTACATTTGTTGCGTTCGGTCCTTTTGGAGAATCAGCTTTTTCGAAAGATACTCTATCACCTTCTTTAAGATCGTTATAGCTTACTCCTTGAAGTTCATTGCCGTGAAAGAATAAATCTTTTTCTTCACCATCAACATCAATGAATCCAAACCCTTTATCCGTAAGTTTTTTAATTGTTCCTTCCATAATTAAAACTAAAGATAAAATTAATTAATTAATTTAAGGTTTACCCCGTTAAATAGTTGCAAAGCAAATTTAACAAAATGAACCCTAAAATTTAGTGTCCCTAAAAAACTCGACTACATTTTATTAGACAACTATATTATGAAAGATAGCATATAAAAAATAAATAGTCAACAACAAGCTGCGATTGCAATTTTTTTATTTCTGCTCATAATTTCTCTCTTCTCTTTTTTGCTTTTTCCTTTCTATTCTCTTATTTAGATAACTCCCTAGAAAGTAATAAATAATAAAAAACCCGAGAAAAGAGTCTCGGGGTAGAAAATTTACGGCTGTAGAATATCTTCAATTCGGCCATTGATTGAAATGATAACACTATCAACAGTTGAAAATTGCTTTAGGGTCTCTGTAATTTGAGATCTGATTGCCGCTACCCAGCAGGAGCCACCTACTTGGAATTCCAGCTGCTCGTCAAAATCAACTTTGGCCACACCGTTTTCAATAGTTAAACTTTGAATTCTCACCCCCGAATTTATATTTGAAACAAAACCTTGATTAATTTCTTCTTGTGTTGCCCCTCGCAAAAGAGCCTCAGCAGCTGCCTTGGCAACCGCCAAAGTTTTAGGAACCTGCCTTTCAACGGCTATGGTTCGGGAACAATCAAAATATGGTTCCCCGGCAAAACGAGAGTCGCTCAAAAATATTTTTACAGTCATAAACTCCTGCGAAATTTCTGGCGCTTCTTTGAAATAAACCGGGATTATTAATTCATCCGCATGCTCTGGCAATCCTGAAGGATTGTCTTTCTCTAAAACCAATCTGCCTTTTTTTGTAGAAGGAACCGCAAAAGGAAGAGTGGCGGAAAATGCCACAAAATCTTCTGTCATCCAATTTCCTAAGGCCTGAGCCGTTGTTATACCCAAAAGAAAACCGTTATCATCAAAAAGTTTAACAGGGAAGTCGGCCTCAAAAAACCAAAATCCTCTCGCTTCTCCTTTAACAAAAAGCGGGTTTTCAATAATTTGATTGGGTCGAGGATTATCGGTTCTTATCAAATCGGCTTTTTCTAATTCATTGCCAATATCTTCTGTAAATGTTTTTCCATCTGGTGTCTTACATTGACGAGGATAACTTTCCAATACAGGATAGCCGGCAGAAACACATTTTTCAAAACTATTAATACTGATGGTTGGCGCCTCGCCCGGCTTAAGTGCTGTAAAATATACCGCAATTCCTACGATAATAACAATGAGTACGAAAATAAGAATTTTTTTGCTCATATATTATATTCTACCAAAAAATTGCCGTTTTGGCGACTTTTGATAGGGCTCGGTCGCTTGAACCGAGCACTAGCCTGCTCCTTCTGTTGGACGCGTTTAGAACCATAGATTGGAGAAAAATAAGAGATGAAATGTATAAATTAAATTGTGTTGAAAAATAAAAAAGACCTAAGAATTATCTCAGGTCTTTAAGTTTTTATAGAACGTTATCAATCATTTCCTTGTGGACCATTAGGGTCTTGAGGAGGTTTGTAGTAAATTAAGAAAAGTACTATTATTACTATTCCTCCTATAAAAACTATCCATCCTATAACTGGTCCAAACACTGCTGTTAAAATTAATAAAATGGCTATACCCCAAAATAGTATATTAAACATTTTAAATTTCCTTTCAAGAATATTCAATTTTTAGTATGCCTATTTAGAACTATTCTAATACTGCCATGAATATCTAAAATAATCAAGCAAAAAGAGGGCTATTAACCCTCTATGTAAGCTCCAGCGGCAGGACTCGAACCCCTCTCAGTCGCCCTAGAAAGATAGACCTCTCGGTCTCTCGAAAGGTCTCACTAGCCTGCTACTTCAAACTGAACTTCATTCGAACCCGTCTAATAGGCATATAATACAAAAAATCCTAACTATTTTGAGATTAACTATTCTCTTTTTGTTATCTTTATTGCTTTTCCTTTAATTAAAGCTTCTGTTATTTTTTTACGGGCTGAAGCTAAAATTCGTCCTAAAGTGCTTTGCGATATTCCCATTTTCTTAGCTGCCTTATCTTGACTTAAACCCTTTAAATCACACAATCGAAGAGCTTCTAATTCGTCTACACCTAAATCTACTTCTTCTAACATAGAAAGAGGCACTGCTCGGGGCTTAAAATAAGTAACATTAGGGTCAAATATGACCCTTCTTGGTTTTATTGGTCTGGCCATAATTGATTGAAATTTTTGAAAATCTCTTTAATTTCGTTTTTGACCTTTAGATTGGTTTCTAAGATTGGTTTTAGATTGGCAATGGCTTTAAATATCTCTTTGTCATAAGATATTCTACCCAAAAATTTCTTCCCAGCCCACCTCTCTATTTTGGAACTTAGCTTCTTATTTATATCCCATTTGTTCACCACCAAAGCCCAAGGAATTTTAAAATGAGAAACTACCTCTAAGACTCTTTTTAAATCAGTAAATCCAGAGGGTGTTGGTTCAGTAACTAAAATAGCAAAATTTGAGTCTTGCAAAGAAGCAATCACTGGACAACCAGTGCCAGGAGAAGAATCAATGAGTATTAAATCATATTTAAATTTCTCAGCTTCCTTTTTAATCTCAGTAACCACTTTACCGGAACCTGTCTCGCCTGGGTAAAGTTGACCAGAAACTAAAGGAAAACTATATTTTGTTCTCTTAATCCTAATTTCGCCGTTCTGAACAGGTTTTAAGCTTATTACTTTTTGAGGACATATAACCTCGCAAGCTCCGCAACCTTCACATAAAAATGGATTTACTTTAGGTTTCCCTTTTACCATTTTTATTGCCTCAAAACGACACTTTTCAGCACATAAACTACAACCATCACATTTCTTAAAATCAATTTCTGGCTTAGCTGAGGTAACCACTGGTAAAGTTTTGTCCCATTTTTTCACTCCTCCTAACCAAATCGCTAAATTAGGAGCATCTACATCGCAGTCTACCGCCACCACCTTTTTATTTTCTGAAAAAAGTATTGCCAAAACCGAACATAACATGCTCTTTCCCACTCCCCCTTTTCCTGAGGCTATTGTTATTTTTTTTGGCAATTTTGACATATACAGCTTATTCTGGAAGGATACAAAAAGTATTATTAAAGCGATTAATATAGTTAAATAGACCAATAATTGAAACAATTTCTACTAGTTCTTCTTCAGAAAATTTCTTTTTTAGTTTCTTAAAAAGTTCGGGATTGCAAACTCGAGACTTTAGAGTGACATCCTTTACCAAATTTAACACTTCTTTTTCTTCCTCTGTCTCGCCTTGTCCTTTTTTTATTTTCTCTAAAATCTCATCTGAAGCACCTAAGTTTTTTAGCATTTTTTCAGTAACATCCACACAAAAAGGACACTTTAAACAATTGGAAACAACATAAGCTATTTTCCATCTCAAAAAAGCTCCTATTTTCCCTTCGGCCATAATTACTTTAAAAAGTTCGGTAAATTCCTTTACGATTTTAGCATCATGAGCCATTACTTTAACCCACTCTGGAACTTTTCCCGTATCTCTTTCAAATTTCTCGTAAACCACTTTAGCTGCTTCTTTTACTTGTTCTTTTTCTAAACTTGATATAATAGCCATTTTAAAATAAAAAATTAATATTAAGTAACCGACCTTTACTTCTAAAGATGACAAGCAGGACAGGTATTATCGGATTTGGAATTCTTGCTAATATTGGGGGCAGAAATTAATTTTTTCACCATCTTGCTCTGACATTTTGGGCATTTTGTTTTCTCTTTCCCAAAAACTAATTTATCAAACTTATGACCACATTCCTGGCATTTATATTCGTAAATTGGCATAAATTTAGAGAAGTGAGTTAAGCTTGTCTACAATAGCTTGTTTGGGTCTTAATCCAGTTGCTCTTTCTTTTATTTCTCCATCCTTGAAAATAATAATAGTTGGGATACCAACAATTTGATACTTCTCAGCAGTTTCTGGATTCTCAAAAACATTTAATTTCCCAACTTTTGCTTTGCCTTCAAACTCCTTAGCAATTTCTTCAATAATTGGTCCTAACACTAAACAAGGAGGACAGGTTGGACTCCAAAAATCAACTAAAATCAGTTGATTGCTTTTTATAACTTCCTGTTCAAAGTTTTGATCAGTTAAAGTTGTTTCTGGCATATTGTTTTTTCATCACTTTAACTACTCTATTTATAGCTAAAAGATAGGCTGCCTTCCTTAAATTTATATTTTCTGTTTTAGATAATTTCCAAACCTCATTAAAAGATTTTTCTAAAGTCTTAGATAATTTATTTAATACTTCCTTTTTTTGCCATCGTTTTTTTTCTTTTGACTGCAACCACTCAAAATAAGAAACAATAACGCCTCCAGCATTAGATAAAATATCAGGCACGGATATTATTCCCTTATCTCGTAAAATTGTATCTGCTTCTGAGCTGACTGGACTATTTGCCATCTCAATTATGTATTCGGCTTTAATTTTTGGAGCATTTTCTTTGGTAATCACATCTTCCACTGCTGCTGGGACTAAAATATCAACTTTCATTTCTAAAAATTTTTCATTAGTAATCTGTTCCCCAAAACTTACATCACAGACCGAACCTACACAATAACATCCAGCAATTTTGCCTTTCTTTTCTCGACATCGAAGGGTCTGTTCGGGATTAAGACCATTCAACACATAAATTCCCCCATCTTCTTCAGAAAGAGCTATGATTTTATAACCTTCCTGAAAAGCAAAACGAGCAAAATTAGAACCGACATTCCCAAAGCCCTGAATAGCTAAAGTTGTTTCTTCTGGTTTAAAACCAAATGTTTCTTGTAATTTTTTAAGAATCACTACTCCTCCATATCCCGTAGCTTCTTCTCTACCTTTTAAACCCCAGAGCTTAAGAGGTTTGCCGGTAAAAGCAGCAGGGCAATCTTTGCCTTTAAGTTTAGAATATTCATCTGTCATCCAAGCCATAATTTGAGGGTTAGTATTAATATCTGGAGCTGGAATATCTACATCTTGTCCAAGCCAGGAGAAAATTCCCTTTACATATCCTCGAGAAAGTCTTTCCAATTCTCCTTTACTTAATTCTCGAGGTTCAACAATTACTCCTCCCTTTCCACCACCAAAAGGCAAATCCACTAAAGCACATTTCCAAGTCATCAACATAGATAAAGCTTTAACTGCGTCCTCTGAAACATTGGGGTGAAACCTAATTCCACCTTTATAAGGCCCAAGAGCATTATTGTGTTGGACTCTAAATCCAAAGAGAATCTTATTTTTCCCATCGTCCATTTTGACTGGAATTTGAAATTTAACCAATCTCTGTGGTTGTTCTAATTCCTGAATAATCTCAGGTTCTACATTTAAACTCTCGGCAATCTCCCTAAATTGCTTTTGGGTTTCTAAGAAAAAAGTTCGTTTAGGCATAATTTTGAGTTACACTAAGCAAATTTCCTTCTGAATAGGCCTCTACTATTCTTTTTGAATAAGGAATTTCTTTTTTAATCTTAGCTTTAAATTCTTTAGCGATTGCTCTAATTTTTGTTTTATCCCCTAAATCGGCTTGATTTAAAACTATTTCAGCTGGTACTCCAAGTTTTTGACATAAATCTAAAATCAAATTCAAATCATAAGCGCCCATCGGAGTGGGCTCAGTCACAGCATAAGCCAAATCACAACCCAAAAGAGCAGAAATTACTGGGCAATGAGTACCAGCGGCTGTATCAAATAAAACAAAATCTGGTTTAATTTTCTTTACCAAATTAGAAACAAATTTTTTTGTCTGAGTTACCACAGGACCTGTTTCATCAAGGCCTGACTTAGCAACACCAGTTACTAACCAGTAGTCTTTTTTAATCTTATTTAAAAAGACCTGCCCAACTTCTTCCTTTTTTGGCTGAATGGCTTTATGCGGACATACTATCCAGCAAGCTCCGCAGCCAGAGCATAAATCTTTGATAAATATTGGATATTTCCCTGGAGCTTGAAAAACAGCATTACTTCGACAGGTACTAACACACAAACCGCATTTTTTACATTTTGCTTTATCTAATGTCGGAAATTCAGCATAAATTTTCTCTTGAGGTTTTTTTAATTTCTGACTCAATAACAAATAATCATTAGGACATTCAATATCACAGTCAACTAAAACAACTTTTTTGCCCTTTTTGACAAAATTATTTGCCATCAAAACAGCAACAGTTGACTTCCCAGTTCCTCCTTTTCCCCCTGTGATTGCTATGTTTTTAATTCTTTTGGCCATTCTTTTATTATTTCCACTTCAATGCCAAAGTTTTCTAAATTTTGTTTGGCATTATCGCCAATCTGCTTTGTTAAAACTTTATCTGCTCTTACTGCTTTGACAAATCTTGCTCCATGAGGGGAGCTTTGCTCAAAGTAGGGATTTTTAATTATTTCTTTTGTTAAGATATCTCCATCTTTCTTATCTATAACCAAATACTGCCCTGCACCAAATTGTGAGCTTAACTCCTTATTTTCTAAAGGGATGATTGTTCTCTCTCCCAATTTCTTAGGGCCGATTTGCTTAAAACCTTCAAGTGCTCCTATTTTCTTTCCAAATTTAGGTAAAACAACGCTCCTTGCCATCCCATAGGCCTCAATAGAAATAACTATCTGCTTTAATTCTGGAATATTTGTGAGCAGTCTTTCTTCCAAGGTATCGATTATTTTTTGAACATCTTCAACTTTTAATTTAAGAGGAAGCTTAATCTTGATTTCAGCAAAATTGGCTAAACCAATTTTCCTGGTTTTCAATTGAGAGATTTCTATTTTGTGGGAGAAGCAAATTTTTCTAATTCTTCCTTCCACATCTTTGTTAGCCACATCCAATAAAGAATCTGTAATCTCTCTTCCTACTTTAAATGCTTCATAAAGAATATAACCGCCAATAAATAAAGCAATTATGGCATCGGCTGAATTGAAATATTTTACTAAACTAAGCCCTATTAAAACACCTATTGAAGAAAGAACATCGGCTCTTGAATGCTCAGCATCAGCCACCAGAGCTAAGCTTTGGTGTTTTTTTCCATAATGAAATTTTAATCTGGCTAAGATTTCAGTAATTAAAATGGAGATAACTACCACCGTTATTGCCCCAACACTAAGCTTGACTATTTTTTCTTCAAAAAACCCTATAATTGCTTCATATAAAATCCAAATACCTGACACTGCCAGTAATAAAGCTACTAAAAAACCAGCTAAGCTTTCTGCTTTCCAATGGCCATATGGATGCTTTTCATCAACTGGTTTTCTAGCTGTCTTCAGTCCTAAAAAGGTAATAAAAGAAGAAAAAACATCCAAGCCAGAATGTACTCCGTCTGCAATTAGGGCTACGCTACCAGTTAAAAAACCAAAAGCCAGTTTAGATATTCCTAAACCAAGATTCACAAAAGTACTAACTATTGAAACAGATTGAGGGTTCACCCCGTTAGAAGTTGTCATTATATAGCTAATAGCTAATTTCAGACAAACTTTTATTTTTAATTATACTACCCCGCAGTAGCAAGCAGAAAAAATTTTTCTAATTTTTTCTGCCAAAAACTTCTAACGGGGTTCATAAACAGCTAAAAGGATTTTATCTTCTCCCTCGGCTTCTACCTCCAAGACCTCTCTTTCTTTGACCAGGTCCTGCTCCAAAACCAGGGCCACAAGGTACTGCTCCTGTCGCCTCTTGAAGCTTTCCTTTTTGATATTCTTGAATAACATCTCGCACGCTCATTGCTGGGTTACCGAGAAAAATCTTTATTCCAGAACTGCCTAAAACCATGGAAGCATTAGGTCCAACATTTCCAGTAATCACTACCCCAACTTTCTCCTTAGCTATAATCTGGGCAGCTGTAATACCAGCTCCCCTCATTGCCTGCACTCCAGTATTTTTAATCGCCTTAATTAACTTTCCTTTATCATCAACAATCAAAAAATATATCGCTCTACCAAACCGAGGATCCAAACCTGCATCTAAATTATTACCAGTAGCACTAATACAAATTTTCATAAAATTTTATCTAGTTCTGGTCATTACCCCACCACATTTAGGACACTTGTGTTCATAGCAAGGTATTCCTCTTTGATGAGGTGTTTTTGTCCCACAACTTGGACAAATGCATTCGCCACCAGGGCCAAAACCAAAACCACCTGGTTGGCGATCACGACCACCTCCTCTATCTAAACCTTGTCCTGTTCCTGGTCTTTGACCAGTAGGACCTGTTCCATTTCTTAAAGGTGACATAATATTTTTATTATTTTTATTTTTTCTTTTTTAGTTCTCCGAGTCGGTCTTCAAGAACCTTCATCTGTTCTTTCAATATATTCATTTCTTCTTGAATCATTTCTTTTTCCTCTTTAGCAGTCGGCTGAGCTACAGGATAAACTGGGGGATAATATCCCCAACGTCTCCAGCCTCTACCTCTGCCAAAACCCATTCCTCTTCTAGGAATTGAATTAGCATAACCTGGTCTATTAAAACCTGCACAATAACCAACTCCTCTTCCAGTCATTGGACCTTGACCCGAAGGACCTGTTCCATCTCCAAATGGCATAATTTTTTTACTCTTAATTTTATTATATACAATAATCGACCTTTAAACAAAGTTTCTCCTTTTGGCTTTCTATTTTGATTATAAACCCATAACCATAACGTGTCAACACTCTATTTGTCCCCAACCCAAAAAATCGCCATTGTGACGATTAATTTGGTTGATTTATTTTCCGAACAAAGTTTAACGTCCTATTGGGGTACGGTGATTTTTTCTCGAACTTTTATAAAAATATGAGACGTTTCGGTCTCCGGAACGCCTCACTATCCTGCTCCGGGGGACGGACTTTGTTAGAACCTGTTTACTTACTCTTTCCGCCACCTTTTAAGCTCGGGTAGTATGTTTTTGCACGTTTGTCTTGCTATCTCTTCTGTCATTCCCATTTGAACACCAAACTTTATGTTCTTCTCTATCTTCTCGTGCAAGGTAATGCCTCCATCTAAAAACTTGCCATCCTTAAAACAATGGAAACAATACTCTTGGCTTTTGCCTCCGTCGGAATTAGTTCCGAAATCTTCATTTTTTTAGAGGCATGCCGCAACTTTGACAAATTGGTCCTTGTGGAAATTCCATAATTTTAATTGAGTTATTAAAACCTATTATATTTTTGCAAAAAGAATCATATAATGATGTCCGTATTTCTTTTCACATTTCGGGCAATATGCGTAATGGATGTAATACTCATCATCTCTCGGGACTTTCTTCCCTTCTTTTTCTAAATACGCATTCATATCCTTTACGAATTTAGGAATCGCGTTATACGGACCCTCATAAACTCTTGCCATAAAGGTCCCGGGAATTTTAACGTTATTTGCTCCAGGAACATCTCCTGTTACGGAAATGTAAATGTTTGACTTAAATACGCTCGGATCTTGAAATAGAACCAAGACCTCGTCTTTTTTTTCATCTATCTTATTTGCGCTTGTTACCAAAGCCATCATCTTGGTTATCTTTTTCCCAATCATTGGGGGAAACGGCACGTGAAATAATGAAGGGACTGATTCTTTGATAAATTGTTTATTGTCCCAATTAAATGTTTTTTTATCCCATTTTTCTGCGTTAAATTCAGGACAACATTCTTTGTTTTCGTTATTCATGTTTTTTATTAATTAATAATTATTTTACCATTATAGCAAAAAGCCACCTTGTCGGCGATAAAAGTTCTAACCGTCCCACTTGGGGTCTTAAATTTAAGTTCAAAAATCGGGGCTCCGGGGGACGGACGATGTTAGAATCTGTTTAGCAGGGAATTATTAACCTTTTTTTCTTTTGATAATCACTAACCTAATTAAATAAAGCGAAACTCCGACCAAAAAAGACAAGCTACAAAAAAGATAAACTTGTTGAGATGTAAACAAACCTAAAAATGGATTACCCTCAAAAGGATAAAATGGGTTCATTTCTCTGTATAAGAATGAATCAAGTAAAAGATGAGAATAAACACCGAAAAACGAAGTCCAAAGAATTTTTTTAAATGATGAATCTTGGCTTAATTTGAAAATAGCCATTACTTTTTTAATCGGTTTTCTAAAAAAATATAGGATTATGGCGGTTAGAATCGCCGCTATTGAGCCGCCCAAAAAACTGTGTAAAAAGCCGTGTAAAGACCAAGGAGCGTTAAAAACAAAAACACAAAAGGACTCAATATCAACAATGACACTGGCTACAAGCAGAGTCGGGAAATCAAGAATCTTAAACAGAAGTATTCCTATCCAAGAACTCGGTCCCCAATGAAATGGTGTAAATGGCATAATCTTATCTTTTTTTAGTTAATTTATCCCAAATAAAAATTATTAAACAAGAAAAGAGATAAAAATAAATTAATTGAATTACCCAAAAGAGCCCAAAATAGCCCTTTATGAAAGTTAGAGGTAAAATTAGCAAAACCCAGATTGGCCAAAAAGGAATAGGTTTAAGCAAATCAAAAAATAGTGGTTTTGGTTCTCCTGCATCTTTGCCTCTAAAGACCCAGCTTTGAATAGAACCTGCAAAGGCGATAAACAAAAATACTGCAAAAATCAAGATTTTTCTCCAATCTGGTTTTAAAAATTGTTTAATTGATTGAAACATCTACTCTTATTCTAACAAAAAACCGCCTTAATGGCGATTTTCTGAAAAAACTCCGAGGGACGGACGATGTTAGAATATATTTTATAAATAGTTTAACCTAAAATACACTATTTGCTTATAGCTTGCCCTTCTTAATTTCTTTAAGGTTTTTAACATTCTCCATTTTATGACTCATTGAAATAGGTTTTAATTTTTTACAATCTTCCATTTCCCCACATTCAGCACAAGACCAATAATCTTTCTTTAAAGCACATTTCCTGATTTTACACCAAGGATTTCCTCCTCCTCCACGACACCCATTTGAACAACGAAGCGCAGCTAAACCGTCAAGAGATTTCTTAAATGATTCGTATTCACCTAAAAATGGTATTTCCTTCCAAGCACCCTTTAATCTTGCAGCTCGTAACTCTCTTCTTAAACTTTTGGCTGCTTCTGAAACAGTCTTCTTGTAACTGAAGCACTCACTACAATCTATTCCACAATAAGCAATAAGTTGTTTTTTAGATTCTTTTTTCATATTTCTATCCTATCAAAAAACCGCCTCTTTGGCGATAAAAGTTCTAACCGTCCTGCTTGGGGTATTAAATTTAAGTTCAAATAATGGCTGCTCCGGCGGCAGGACTCCGAACCCCTCTCGGTCGCCCTAGCGCGATAGGCCTCTCGGTCTCCCGAACGCCTCACTAGTCTGCTCGGGGGACGGACGATGTTAGAACCTATTTAAGTCGTCTTGTTTGTGTTTTTTAGACGATGAGTGCTTATATTCACAATTATTTGGATAATAAAAAGTCCAAGCATAATAGCTCCTCCTATCTGTGAATAATTTTTCCAAACCATCACCACAAATCCATAATTCATCGCATAATAAAGGGCTAAATAAGGTATTACTGGCCTCCAATACTTTTTCAAATTCTCACGGAAAGGAATCTTCAAAATATAGTCATAAAGAACTTCTAATGCCAGGAATGCTAAAAATATCCCCAAAAAGATACTGTATTGCACCTCTTTATTTTCCTGTTGAACCAAGAAAATTCCATAAACAGCTGGAATCGCCAAAAGAAAATAAAACTTCCCAACTCGTTGCAAAATAGTCATTTTCTTCCGAATCAAAAAGATGTAAATCAAAAATAGATTATTTATAATCCCGAGGACAAAAAATAATTCTTCTAACATAAATTGCAGTTTAATCTTTGTATAATTCTACTAAGGAACCAACCTCTTGGCGATAAACTAAAGATGTAACTCTATCTTGAAATGAACATACTGTCCGAATCTTTGAACAGGTATATTATGGCATATTTAATAAGATGCTAAAACACTTAATTAATAATTAGTATTGAAAAATTTAGCACCGAAGCAAAACTAACCCAAATAATATATGGCATTAAAAGATAGGCAGCTATTTTAGAAACCTTGTAAAAGCTGATAATCGTCAACAGTATTGCAAACCAAAGAATAATTATCCCTATAAAGGCGAAAAGCGGAGATTGCAGACCAAAAAAGAGGATTGACCAAAGAATATTTAATATAAGCTGAACGAAAAAGATAAAAAGGGCTGTCTTTGTTCCTTTATGCTTAAATCCTTTGCTCCATATTAGATAAAGAGAAATCCCCATTAATAGAAATAGTAATATCCAGACAGGAGCAAAAATCCAGTTAGGTGGATTAAAGCTCGGTTTTTGGATTGTAGCATACCAAGTTGAAATAGCGGGCGAAGTAAATAATGATCCAATAGCTCCTGCCCCCTGGCAAATCAAAATAGAGATTATTAATTTTAAAATTTTACTTCCCTTGCTCATGTATTTATTCTACCAAAAAATCGCCTGCTTGGCGATTAGTTTGGACGACTTAGCCCCCAAACATGGTTCGATTTCTAGTCGGGGTACAGGATAGGACTCCCTAGAGCCCTCCAAAAATATGAGGCATTTCGGTCTCCCGGAACGTCTCACTAGCCTGCTCCCCAGTCCAAAGCTTATTATAACCGTCTTACACGACACTGTGTATATGGAACAACTCAAAGAGCAGTTAAATGAAATAAAACGCTTCTACAAATCTTCCGAGCTGCGGCGTGCAGCGGAGACCGTCAACATCTTTTATTGAATACTGGTGAATCCTCAAACCTTTTCTTTTAGACAGTTGTTTTATTCTGCTAACCAGTAGATTTAGATTCGCCGAACTTCGTGAGCGGTGCAGTTTCTTTATTGCCAGAACATTCGGCTGATACCGTTCAATAAGGTTACGTACTACTGCCAGGGTTTTTTGCTGCTTTTCCTTTGACCACTTACCCTTGATGACCTTTACTCTCCAATCCAAAAGCTCCGGTCCTTCAAAGACGGCTATGCCCAAGTATCTTGTACCGGGGTTAATGGCCAGGATTTTGGTGATTTTCTTTGGCATATTTTTGTACTAAATAATTAAATAATGCGCCTCGACTTTTCTTTATTTTCCCAGATGGTATCTGTCTCACTTCAGCAAGAACCGTTCTTAAAAGCGGCAGAGGATACCTTCTACAATAGGAGATATATAAAGCCAGGTTTTCTTGATCTTCTAAAGCTCGTGCTATATCCACTGCCAGTTCCTTTGACTTAAACTCCTTAGAAACCCCTAAAAACGATTCTGCTGAGTCCTTACTATCGATATCGTTTTTTAATATATATTTATTAATCGTATCGATAGGACTGGGGGAAGAATCTGGTTTTTTGTTAGAAATAAGTTCATTTGGCCTGTTAAATGCCTTATCAGTTATTGGATTTTCCCAACCGCAGGAGTTGGATATCTGCTGCTTCTGAAACGCGTTTTTCCCAATGTCTGGTGATGGTTCTTTCCATTCTCTGATTTGTATAAGCAGACCTCTGCCGGTGTTCTGTGTGGCGATATATCCTTGCTTTCTGAGGATATTAAGCCACCTCAGGATGGTGTCTGGCTTTATACCCGTACCTGAACTGATGGTCTTTACCTTCACTGCCAGAAAGCCGGATCTCTGGTCGGCATTAAGAAATAGATAAAGAAAAAGCCAGACGGCATTTCCCATCTTTTTGTAGTGCTTTGCTTCTGAGTCCACAACCAGACCTTTCAAGATTGGTGCCCACCACTGTTTTTGATTGTCCATATTAACAATTGGTTCTATGGCCCATTTTGAACTTCTGGCTTATTTTGTAGGACCTCTTGCTCTGCTCTAAGAATGTCTTTTTCAAAAGACTTGCGAAAATCAATAAACAAGGCATCGACCATCACGCGATAGAGCACACCTAGCCTAAACATATTTTCTGGTTTCGGCACACAAAGACCGTTCTCCCAGCGGGAGATCATACTGGCATTTTTTATCCGCAATATCCGGGCCACCTCTTTCTGCAGGAGGCCTCTGGCCTTGCGGTGTTTGCGAAGAGAATTAGGTATCCTCTTGTGTTTGGTATTTTTCATAGCTCTCTTTAATAACTTGCGTGTAGTTAGAACACCAGAGGTTGAACCGGACGAATCCAGTTCTGCGTTTCATCTACCAATCGGTGATACCCAGCTTGCAGAATCTCAATCTCAAGAAAATGGCGATTGTGCACTGCTAACAGATTCAGAAATTAGCGCTTACACTTTCAAACTATCAGATAGTTAAGTTAAAATAAGAAGGGTAAAGTTGCCTGTTGCGGCAAATCAAGAACTGTCTTGAGGAAAAGCTGGGTACAAAAAAACACCCATTTAGGGTGCTGCCAAGACCTGTTGGACTACCACACCAGTGTTCTAACAACTGGTGAATACGATAACATAAGGCAGCATTTTCGTCAAACTTTACAGCCGTTAATCAACTCAAAGAAAAAAGCGTTCCAACCTGAACTGGAACGCTTATTGGTTCTCTTGCTACTGTTCAATCTAACCGGTAAGAGCGGGCCGACTCCTGAGTTTTCGGAAGACCTGCAAGTGCTAAGGAGAAAACTTCCGAGAAATGTCTTCGGTGGCCGGCCCTTCATCATCCTTCGTCTTTGCGTATTCTTCTGTAGGTAGTTGGAAACTATTGCTTTTTGATCTTAACAGAACAATAAAGATCTATCAACTTAGCACCGCACCGTAGCGGTTCATGTTGGGCTATTCTATAGCATGTTACGCTAACGCCATTCTCAAGAGTTGTTGCATAGGGTTTTATTGTGGTAAAATTAAAATTGTGGTAGGATAATATAGGGTCGATAATTACCTGTTAACTATCCACTAAAACATGCTCAAACCTCAAGACGCGAGGATTCCCACCCCATTAGCAATAATAGCTATTATTCTTTTAGCTCTTTTGACTGAAGTGACTGAAGGAATTGTAGCTTGGTAGTATTGGAGGATAGCAGAAGAAGAAAAAATAACAGAGCTTTCGTGACTGGTTATGCCGGTGGTGATTTTCTGGAAAATGTCTATAAGATTATTATTAAAAAACCGTCGCTTTATTCTTTTCCAGAAGATTTAATAAAAAAATAATTAAAGGTCGTTAAATTAATTAAATCTAATAGTAAAAATATGACAAAATTATTTTCTTCTAAAAAGAATTATCTCATTACCATTTCAACTATTGTTTTAGCTGCGGTCTTGTGTATCAGCATCATTAAAGCTGGCGAGATTGATAATACTAGCTCTCCATCTTCCACTATGTATACTGTAGAAGATATTTATCAGAGATTAGTGGAGGGAGAAGAAGCTGTTGAAGGCGGGGGTACTTTTTCTCCAACTACGGATCCTGATAGCACCATGCATACTTTGTCTGACATTTACAGCAAGATTCCTGCTCCAGATCAGATAAAATTAGGAACTAATGCGGGAACTTTGGCTCCTGACGGCACAGCATTAGCCACAGATTGTCTTGCCACCAAAACCTTCTATTCCGAGGGTTCCTGGACTCAGAAAGAAGGAAACATTGCTAACTGTTCCATAGAAGGAGGCAATACTTGTTACGCGGCCAGTGGTTATTGGACATCAACAGCGGGAGGCGATGTGACAGGAGGCGAGGGCTCAATAACTTTCAATATCCCGGATGGCTATTATTCCGGCAAGACCTGCACGGCTCAGGACAGCGATTTGACAGTTGGGAACATTAAGAAAGACGTAGAGATTTTAGGTGCAATCGGTACTCTTTACGGCGACACCGACCCGACTAAGGTTTTGACTGTTGCTTCAGCAGAAGGAACTTACGATGCTACCCATTTAACAGCAGACAACATCAAGCTTGGAATTGCTTTTGGGGCCTCAGGCGAAAAAGGAACCTTGACCCCTGAAGGTGGAACAGCCGGAATAGCTGACCTATTTAAGGGAAAAACCACCTATATTACTGCTGACTGGGATCTGGATATTTCAGATACTGGAACCTTAGAAAGAGCTTGCTATTCTACTGGTTCAGTGATTTCTGACTATGCTAATAGTGAAACCGACAGGTACTGCGTTGATTCAAGCGCTGGGGGAACTCCAAAAGCATCTGACGCCCATGTAAAAATTGGTGACAAGTACTGGGATGGCGATTCCTGGAATACAGGCACTGCCTCCTTAGCCGGAGCCGCTAATGTTTACTATGGAGTTTCCAATGCCTGGGATGGTCTTGGTACTTTAGAAAGAGCTTGCTATTCTACCGGAACAGCTGAGTTAGGAACGGAAGGTAATTTTTGTGGAGATAATACTGGCGATGCTCTTGAGACTGATATTAAAAAGGGAATGTATGCCTGGGTGGATGGAGAAAAGATTACCGGCACCCTTTTTCCTTTTGGTCTTCCTGATACTGGTCAAACCCAATGTTATGATGCTGATGACCCATATGAAATTACTTGCCAAGGTAAAGATGGTGAAGAGAATAATGCCGAGGGGACGTTTAAAGATCAAGATGCTGATTATGTCACTGCTTTAAGCTATACTGCTGATGGCTGCGGTACAGGCACAGTCAAAGACAATATCACCGGCCTTTGCTGGGAGAAAGATGGTTCTACCTCTGGTAAGACTTGGCAGGAAGCTCTTAATGAGTGTTCCAATTTGGATTTAGGAGGACACAAAGATTGGCGTCTACCTAACATCAAAGAACTGCAGTCAATCGTAAATTATGGTAATTGGTTTCCGGCAATCGGAGAAGATACAGTTGGAGGCTCAGGCACAGGTGCCCCTTTTGTTAATACCGTTTCCAATTCCTACTGGGCCGGTACGTCCTACGCCGACCGTCCCAGCTACGCTTGGTGCGTCTATTTCGGCAATGGCTATGTAGGCAGCTACGGTAAGGCCAGCACCTACTACGTGCGTTGCGTTCGCGGGCAATAAATTTTTATTCCTTTGAAATAGATAATTTGGAATTAGGAATTTGTTCCGCGAAAATTTTAATCATCGCCAGATTCCTAAAATGCTGATTTGTAGAAACAAATGGCTTTTAGAAGAGAGCGGCTAAAAATTTATTGCGTTCCTGCCGCCTCATAAAATATGGGGCATTAATAGTCAGAAGGTCTTTCTTAAGATTGTCAGACCTTTGGAGAATAGACAAGTGGAGGAATAAATTACTACTGGTCCGGTACATCCAACGCCAACAATCCCAGCAACGCTTGGAACGTCAATTTCAACAATGGCAATGTAAACAACAACGATAAGACCAACAACAACTACGTGCGTTGCGTTCGCGGGAAATTGATTTTTAGCCCGAGAAAAAGTTTAGAAAGCTTGTTCTCGCGATGATTCTTAAATATGGCTCAATCTGAACATCTTCCCCTGTATTTTAAATTCTATCAGCTGATTAAATTCTTATACGAAACAGTAAGAAACTTTCCAAAGCAATATAAGTATACCCTGGGAGCAAATATTTTAAATTTAAGTTGGAAATGTCTGGACTTAGTATTAGAAGTAAATGTCCTGCCAAATGAGAAAAAATATCCAAAAATTTCAGAACTTAGCATTACCTTTGATAAACTAAAAATCAGATTAAGAATGGCTCAAGAAATAAACTTGATTTCTGAAAGACAGTTTGTCCATATTCAAACTTACTATCTTAAAGAAATCGGGGAGATGACTGGGGGTTGGCTTAAGTGGGCTTCTTAAATAATGAGATATTATGAGCAAAAGCATATTTTCTTTTGAAAAACTTTATCAGGCATATTTGGATTGTCGTAAAACCAAAAGAAAAACTATCAATGCTTTAAAGTTTGAATGGAATTTGGAAAGAAATCTTTTTCAACTTCAGAAAGAGTTGGAAACAAAAAGATATAGACCTGGTCGTTCAATTTGTTTTGTGGTGAAAGATCCTTCGCCTCGGGAAATTTTCGCTGCTTCTTTTAAGGATAGAGCGGTTCATCATCTTTTAATCAATGAAATAGAAAATATAGGTGAAAAAAAATTCATTTTTGACACATTTTCCTGCCGCAAAAACAAAGGAACGCATCTGGCAATAAAGAGGTTGAGGAAATTTATCCGCCGGATTACAGAAAATTATAGAAAGGGGGCGTTTTATCTCCAATTAGATATTTCTGGATTTTTTATGGCAATTGACCAACCAATTTTATACTCTCTTTTTGAAAAGTTAATTTCAAGGCAAAACAAATCTTATCAATGGAAAAAGGATGTTTTATGGTTAGCTAAAACTATTATTTTCCACAAACCTACTAAAAATTATATTACCAAGGGAAATCCTACTTTATTTAAACTTATTCCACCTAGAAAATCTTTATTTCTTTCTGGATCCGACAAAGGACTTCCCATCGGTAATTACTCTTCTCAGTTCTTCGCCAATCTTTATCTAAATGAATTAGACCAGTTTGTAAAAAGAAAGCTTAGGTGCAAATATTATGTTCGTTATGTAGATGATTTAGTTTTATTAGATAAAGACAAAGAAAGATTAAAATATTTGAGGGATAAAATTAATCTTTTTCTAAAAGAAAATTTGGATTTAGAGCTAAACTTAAACAAGATAAAACTTCAATTGATTGACAAAGGAATAAATTTTTTAGGATATTTTATAAAACCGGATTATATCTTAGTCCGACAAAAAGTGGTTAGTCGATTAAAAGATAGATTGTATCTATTAGATGAAACGAATTTGCCGGCTAATGATTTGAAAAAAACTCTGGCGATGATTAATTCTTATTATGGACATTTTAGGCACGCTTTTAGTTTTAATCTAAGAAAAGATATTTACGAGAGGTATTTGGGAAAGTTACAAGAAAAATTGTTGCCAAAGCCCAAATCCAATTATTGCTCTTTGAAGATAAAATAGCAATTTATTATTTATATAAAAAAATGTCAAAAAATTTCATTACACTTTTAGTAATTGTTAGTTTTATGGGACAGTTGGTGTTTGCTGGTTTTGTATTGGCTTCTTCTACTGATGGTACTATTGACCCAAATAACGAAGGTTACAAATATGCTTGGGGAGAAAATGTGGGCTGGATTAACTTTAAACCGACTGGCGGAGGGGTAACTATCACTGACAGCGCTTTAACCGGCTATGCCTGGGGAGAAAACATCGGCTGGATTAATCTTAATCCTAATTATGGCGGAGTAACCAACGATGATGGAAAAGGAAGTTTATCTGGCTACGCTTGGGGAGAGAATGCAGGATGGATAAATTTTAATCCAACAGGCGGAGGAGTAACTATTGATTCTAGCGGTGATTTTTCCGGCTATGCTTGGGGAGAAAATATCGGCTGGATTATTTTTGACTGCTCAACTTCTGCCTGTGTGAAAACCGATTGGCGGCCAAGAAGCGCCAGACCGGCTTGTAATAACGCGACCGATGATGACGGCGACGGCAAAACCGATTATCTAGATGATCCGGGCTGTGATTCTTTAACTGATGATGACGAGACTGATCCTGCGCCTTCTCCGGCGCCTTCTCCGGCACCTTCTGGGGGAGGGGGAGGATTACCTTCTGGAGCATATAATCCACCAACACCACTCTTAGGAGGATTTAAGGTTTTAATTAACGATGACGATGAATATGTCAAAGAAAGAGAAGTTAGTTTAAAGTTGTTTGCTGGAAAAGATACTAAGAAAATGGCAATATCTAATAATCCTGATTTTTCAGGACCTGGAACAGGCCAGATTACTTATCAATCTCCCTATACCTGGGACCTTTGTTATTGGCAAAAAGAATGTCCAGATGGAAAGTACACTGTCTATGTTAAATTCTATACTCAATATGGCCAAGCTTCAGAAGTTGTTTCAGATGCCATTATTTTAGATACGACTGCTCCAGAAATAAAAAGAATTGATATTAAAGATTACTATCGTGCCAATGAAGATGTTATTTTATCTGGTAAGACTGAAGCCAAGGCAGAAATTATTTTGCATTGGAATGAAAAATATGGCTCAGTTTATGCTGATGACTCAGGATTCTGGATAGTGAATTTAGGCAAAATGTCAGTTGGCAGATATCCCTTAGAATTATTTGCTAAAGATACAGCTGGCAATGTCGGCGAACCTCTAATAGTTAATTTATTGATTAAAGAGGTTGTTCCTGGCGAAGAGGAAGAGGAAGAGGAAGAGGAAGAAAAACCAGAGGAAATAATTACAGTGCCAGAAGAAGCACCTTTGGTAATGCAGGGTGAATGGCAGCTTTTACCGTCAAAACCGATTAGAGAATTTGTTTTAGCCCCTTTGCCAAAAGAAATCAGAGAATTAGCGCAAAAATTCCCAGAACTTGAAGAAACTTTTGAAAAGGTCGGCATTACCAAGATTACAGATGTTAGTAAGTTGAAAACCGTTGAGTTAACTTTACCGGGCTTGACTGAAAAACTAGGTTTGCCAACTGTTGAAGTTCAGCCCGGCAAATTTGCCCTGCCAAAAGGTGTTCCTGTTGCTGAATTATCGCCGGAAATCAAACAGCAATTACCTACAGAAATTGTCTTTGCCAAAACGGGCGGCCAGTTAATCGATTTTGATATTGCTTTGTCTGTTACAGAAAAAGGCAAACCAGAACAGAGAATTAGTACTGTTTCAGGAAAGCCATTGCAATTGGTAGTTAAACCAGAAAAACCAGTAAAAAGTATTAAAGGGTATGTGGTTTTCAAATCAAAGAAAAAAGAATTAGGGATTAAGAATCGAAAATTATCATTAAATTCATTATTAGCATCAATGGTTTTCGCTTCACCCTCTTTTGCCAAAGAACATAGTCCTATAGAAATTGAAGAAAGATTGGTTTTGCTGGAATTTGAATATACTGATCCTGATGGAGATGGAATTTATACAGCGGAAATCCAAGCTCCTCTTGTTGAAGGAGAATACGAAATTATTACGGTAATGGATTATCAAGACCCAGATTTAGGAAAGAAAGAAATTAGATTGATTACAGTTGTTGACCCTGAAGGATATGTTTATACTCAACTTCCAGAAGGAAAATTAAGAATTACCGGAGCCATAGTTTCTCTTTATTGGCTAAATTCAGAAACCAAGCAGTATGAGTTATGGTTAGCCAAAGAATACCAGCAGGAAAATCCCCAGATTACTGATGATACTGGCAAATATTCATTTTTGGTGCCAGAAGGCTTGTACTATCTGAAAGTAGAAGCACCTAATTATCCCACTTATCAATCAGATACATTTTCAATCAGAGAAGGTAGCGGCATTCATATGAATATCGAATTAAAAAGCAAATACTGGTGGCTGAAAATTATTGACTGGAAAATCATTATTTTAATCATATTTGGCATTCTGTTGCTCTATAATTTCTACCGTGATAAAATAAGAGAAAAATTAGTAAAATCCAAAAAGCTATGAAGAACCAAACAATAATTTTAATCGTTATTTCAATAATTTTGCTGGCTGGTAATGTCTTTTTTGGTGTTAAATATTTTACTGTTCAGAAAGAAATTGGCCAAACTCAAACCGTTTTAGAAACCCAGAAAATCAATGAGAAAATTTTAGAGTTTACCAAACTTTTTATTGAAAAAGTATTAAAGGCGGAAACAGAAGTTGATTTTGAAACAAGATTAAAATTAGAAAATGCGGTTAGAAATTTAGGTGATGAGGAAATCTTAGTCCAATGGCAAAAATTTGTTGAAAGCAGAACTGAGATTGAAGCTCAAAATGAAGTGAAAAATTTATTGGAGATGTTGATAAATAAGATTGAGATTCAATAAACCCCGTTAGAGATTTGTTCTTTTTGTGTTTCATCTTTGTCCTGTAATCTCTAACGGGGTAAACTTTGTTATAATATACCAAGGCTGAATTGGCAGCCTTTGACGGGGATAAAAATCCGTCGGTGTGCCAATTCACGCCGGCGGATTTTTGTTCGCCCCGCCGCCTTGAACTGTCCTTTAGTAGGACATGTTGGGCCTGTCCCACTAAAGCGATGATATAGTTCGGAAAGAACTTCCTCTATGTTGGGATTTCTTATATTATTGTCCGTCAAGAACCGTATGATACCAATTTGAGTTAAACTTTGCCGAAACGGAGTTTATAGCGTTTATACCAAGTTTTATACCAAATATGGGGTAGCTTCAGAAGTTGTGTCTGATACGATTATTTTAAGAGGTGGTGAATCAGGAGTATCTGTTGAAGAGATGAGTAAAGAACAGCTAAAGGCTAAAATCCGTGAGATTCGACAGCAAATCATTAAACTTTTGATCCAATTAATTCAGCTCATACAAGAACGGATCGCTCAGCTTCAAGCACAGCTTCCGTAAATAAGTATCTTTAACTTATACTCAAGCCTCCGAGGCCACTGATAACTGCTGTGGAGCGACTGCGCATAAATGCCGATAAATAAAAGGAGGGCCGTTAATTGGCCCTCCTGAGCCGGCTTCGTCGAGGATATGGTAGCTTCAGCGGAACTTCGTTAAAGAACTGAATTACCACACGTTGCCGGTTTTTTTTGGTTTTATATGATTTGTTTTCGGTTGTTAGTGCGCTCTGTATGTTTAGTTACAGTACTTAATGGCAGGGAAGACAATTGGCAGCAAATAAGAATACATCAATCATAATGAAAGACTTCTTCCATATTGGCCCACCATTCGCCCTGGGCTCTCGTTTCAAGCGGCTCATGGCAAGGTTTACAAATGTCCCACCATTTTTGAGTCATTGGGTCGGCCGCCATCTTCTTCATGTCTGCTTCAAAATCCTCTCCTTCGTATTCAAAATAACTAAACAAATACCCATCCTTGTGGAATATGGAATAATTATGAATATTGCACTTTTTAATCATTTCCAGAACGTCCGGCCAAACGGCCGAGTGCAGTTCTTTGTATTCTTCGAGTTTGTCGGCCCTGACTTTGATAACCATGCCGTAGCGCATCATAGCCAGTATCCTTTCATTGTACTGTGAAGAGAAGGTGGTCTTCAGAGTAGTTCTTTATCTCGGTTCGTTTTTCCACCATCCAATAGTTTCTCGCAAGCCCAGATCGAATGACATCTGGGCTTCAAAGCCAAATAATTGTTTGGCCCGAGATGTATCAAGACATCGTCTCGGCTGGCCATCCGGCTTGCTGGTGTCCCAAACAAGCTTGCCCTTAAAGCCGGTCATGTCTTTAATCTTTTCTGCAAGGTCTTTGATGGTTATCTCGAAGCCGGCACCTAAGTTCACCGGCTCGGATCCATCATACTTCTCAGTGGCCATAGCGATGGCCCTGGCAGCATCTTTTACATAAAAGAACTCCCGGCTGGCGGAGCCTGTACCCCAGACAACAACCTCATTTTTGCCTTCATCGACAGCAGTGCAAAACTTGCGGAGAAGAGCGGGTATGACATGGCTTGTCTGCGAGTCAAAGTTATCGCCCGGGCCGTAAAGATTGACCGGAAGAAGGTAAATACCATTCAAGCCATACTGCCGGCGATATGCCTGAAGCATCACAAGTAAAGCCTTTTTAGCAATGCCATAGGGAGCATTGGTTTCTTCAGGGTAACCATTCCAAAGGTCTTCTTCTTTGAATGGCACGGGTGTAAATTTAGGGTATGAGCAAATAGTACCTACCTGGACGAACTTTTTGATGCCGCGAATTCTGGCATGCTCGATTAAATGCAGACCCATCGCCATATTTGCGTAAAAGAAACGACCGGGATTTTCTTGGTTAGCCCCAATGCCGCCAACTTCTGCTGCGAGATGGATGACAACCGTAGGTTTCATATCGTCATACATTCTGATTACAGCAACTTCACTGGTTAGATCGTAATCTTCTATAAGCGGTATGATAAGGCTCTCAGGCGAGGCGCTGCGGTTTCGTAGTTCCTGCTGGAGATGTTTTCCTAAGAATCCCGCTCCACCAGTGATGACTATACGCTCTTTGGTTAAATCCATGGTTCAGATCTTGTTGGCAGCTCCATTCTCAAGAATAAGACGCTCATTCCTGGCCAGCTCCAAGTCAGCATCAATCATCATAGCAGCAAGTTCTTCAAAGCTCACTTTGGGCTCCCAACCTAAAACTCGCCTTGCCTTGGAGGCATCACCGCAAAGCATGTCCACCTCCGCCGGCCGGCAGTAGCGAGGATCAATCTCGACGTACTGCTTCCAATCTAACTTGACGCTGTCAAAGGCCAATTCAAGAAACTCACGGACAGAGTGCATCTCGCCAGTCGCTACGACATAGTCGTCCGGCACATCTTGCTGGAGCATAAGCCACATGGCCTCAACATAATCCGCGGCGTAGCCCCAGTCACGCTTGGCGTCGAGATTCCCAAGGTACAGCTTGTCCTGCAAACCTTCCTTGATTCGTGTAGCGGCCCTCGTGATTTTTCGTGTAACAAATGTCTCACCCCGGCGGGGTGACTCGTGATTGAACAATATTCCGTTGCAACAGAACATTCCATAGCTCTCGCGGTAATTTAGCGTCTGCCAGAAGCTGTATACTTTGGCACAGCCATAAGGGCTTCGTGGATGAAACGGCGTCGTCTCTTTCTGTGGGATTTCCACAGCCATGCCGAACATCTCGCTGGATGAGGCCTGATAGAACCGTACTTTTTGGCCGGTATCGTGAATGGCTTGCAAAAGACGCACGGTGCCGACAGCATCGACCTGAGTAGTATATACTGGCTCATCGAAACTGACACGGACATGTGATTGGGCGCCAAGGTTGTAGACCTCATCCGGTTTGACCTGGGTGAGCACCTCGCGCAGACGCGTACCGTCTATAAGATCGCCGTAGTGAAGAAACAGCCTTGCCTCCGGCTTATGAGGATCGCTATAAAGGTGGTCGATTCTTTTGGTGTTGAAAGAACTTGACCGGCGGATAACACCGTGCACCTCGTATCCTTTTGCAAGCAGGAACTCAGCCAGATAACTTCCATCCTGTCCGGTAATCCCGGTTATGAGTACTCTTTTTGCCATCGAAAGTTCCCTAAAGAACAGTACTGTGATCTGGACATGCTATAGTTAGATCTCAGAGATCACACATTAGCATTTGTTACAGCCTGGCGTTTTGAGTGGTTAAAACAGATAAAAGCGAGCAAAACAAGGCTAATGCCGACAATATCGGCTAACCAGTCAACTGGACTGGCGGTTCGGTTGACCAAAGGCTGGGTCAGCTCATCAACAGCGCCTAAGGCTGAAATGGCAAAAAAAAGAACCGCAGCCGAGAGCAAAGAGAAACGATCCCTGAGCGAAAGAACAAAGAGGAGGGTAATCGCTCCATAAGCCACGAAGTGCTCGATTTTGTAAAGACCACTTACCTGTAATCGCTCCGGCATTATCTCCTGCGGTATGTGAGTAAAGAGTACAACAATCGCAGTGAAAAGAGTTGCAATTGTCAGCCACTTGAGATTGAAAGTTGGCTTAGCCATTAACAAGTAGTGATTGGTGGATAGTAAAGGAAGTAGGCAAGTAGTCGAGTAGTCAAGAAGTTGACTGGCAATCTTACAGGGGAGGATCGTAAAGTATCTCAGCCTCCGGATTATTCTCTATAATCAGCGGCAAATACTCACTATACGCCGCTGCATCCAGATAATTATTCTGCAAGTCCAGCGAAACCAGGGCCATCAGGTTAATCAGAGAAGATATGTCGCCTATGAAGTTATTCTGTAGGTAGAGCTTCTCAAGATCAGTCACATTCGACAAGGCCGAAATGTCGGCTATAAAATTCGTCTCTAAGCCAAGCTCTTTCAAATTCGTCAATCCCGATACTGCAGAGATATCACCGATCAGATTGACACCCAGGTTCAGTTGCGTCAGCTCCGTTAGGCCCGCCACCGGCGAAATGTCGGCAATGAGATTATTTTGCAGCAGCAGATTTGTCAGATTTGTCATTCCAGCAATTGCAGAGATGTCATTGATCTGGTTGTTGTATAGCTGCAGATCTGTTAAGTTGACCATTTCCGATACAGCAGATATGTCGGTGATTTGATTGTCCCCCAGTTGCAACTCCCTAAGATTGACCATTCCTGATAGCGCCGATATATCTGCAATCTGGTTCTGTCCCAAATAGAGTGTTTGCAGGAACCTCAATCCCGACAGGGGTGAAATATCGCCGATTGCGTTATCCGACAAATCCAGGCTCCGCAGATAGAGAGCATTCTCAAGGCCGGTCAGGTCGGTTATGCCCTGGCTGGCCCCATTGAGTGCGTTCAGACGCAACATGTCCGTTGGCACCGGATCATTCACCCCTAACTGCACTTCCACGCAGGCCTTCAAGTTCGGATCGGCGAAATAGACAGGCTCTGCAGGGAATAGGACTCGAACCTACACCAAGAGAATGTTCCCATTTAGGATTTGGATACATGTCCAGCTTTCAGTCCTTTCTTTTTCCTTTCCTTCGGGATTGGCCGATAGATAATTTTAAAAAGACTTAAAAGGTTGGCGGCCAATTCATAAGCTTCATAATCGCTAATGTCTTCTCTGAACTCTTCTTTGTAAATGGATTTGAATTCTCTAATTGCTTGTTTGCTTAATTGCATACAATTCCCACCTTATCAGAGGAGTAAAATCTGTCAAGGAAGTGACCGAAGACAATAAATTCATGGATAATAATGCTTGCACAAAAGAATACCTTGAACGTTTCTGCCAGGCTCTATCCAAAGTGTTGCCGGAGTGGTTTAGACTTCATTCTAAGCTTCTCGTAATGGCGGACCCAAAGACACATAAAATTAACTGCTGTTTGGATGGCCTTGCCAATGAGCTCAACTACAACCAGTATGTCTTGTATTCTTCACTAAGCTGTCTGGCTGAGCTGCGGTTTATAGAATTTCCTCGTTCGTGCGATTTTCATCAGAGAATCAAGATAAAGGTTCTCGTCTGTTACTAACGAGATCCCAGTGGTCAAAATCTCATCACAAATATGGAAAAAGCATTTATCTATTGTCGAGTTTCAACTGAGGAACAGGCAGAGAAGGGCTATTCCTTGGATGCTCAAGAAAAATACTGCCGCGATTTCGCCATGAGGAACGGCTATAAGGTAGTGTATGTTTACCGTGATGAAGGCAGAAGTGGCACTAACCTGAATAGGCCTGCTCTCAAAGACTTGCTTTCCAAATGTCAGGAAGATAAATCCATTAATGCTGTCGTCATTCAGGAAACAGATAGGCTTGCCAGAAACACTAAAGACCACCTGACTATCAAAGCACTTCTCCAGAAGGCCGGGGTTAAGCTGATTTCCGTTGCGCAGCCTATGCTGGACGACAGCCCGGAAGGAAATATGGTGGACACTATTATCGCCAGCGTCAATCAGTTCCAGTCAGATATCAATAGTCGAAAAACCAAAAAGGGACTGCAGGAGAAGTTTGAGGAAGGCTGGTGGCCTGGCTGGGCGCCACTTGGGTATATAAACAAAGAGGTAAAGGAAGGCCAAAAGGTAACAGTACCTGATCCGGAAAGATGGCACCTCATCAGGAAAGGGCTGAAAATGTATCTGAGAGGCAACTACTCTGCTCTTGAAATAACAGACATCCTTTACGAGAAGGGATTAAAATCCAAGACCGGAAAGAAGGTGTGTAACAGTGTCATGACCAATATCCTCAGAAACCCTTTCTACGCCGGCTTGATGAGATGGAACGGACAGGAGAAGGTCGGCAGGCATAAGCCAATGATCACGCTTGAAGAACACGAGCGAATCCTCCAGGCAATGGACACTCACAACTTCTCTGCTTGTCGCAGAAGGAAGCACGATTTCCTGATCAGAGGCTTTGCGTTCTGCAACATATGTGGCGGCAGGTACACGGCAGAGAAGCATCCGGCAAAGAACAACATCGCCTACTACCATTGCGCTTTCAATGGCAAACGAGGCAAGGAGCGGCTGCACACCAATAGAGACCAGAATGTGGAGGTCAAAGAACTGGAGGGACAAGTTGAAGAGGAATTCAAGAAAATTCAGTTTAGTGATGGTTTCATCGGCTTGGTGATTGGAAAGGTCAAGAGCGCCTACCATAAGCAGAAGAAAGGGATAGACGCTGAAAAGCGTATCCTCTACAACCAGAAGTTGGCGGTCGAAAACAAAAGGGATTTGGTTGAAGAAAAGCTTCTCAATAGCGTGATTTCGGACGAAGACTTCACAAGGATCAGAGCACGAATCAACGAAGAGCTAAGCCAAATTCAACACCAACTGGACGAACTGGACAGCCGCCGAACTCTCGATGTAGATGTAATAAGGGGAGTGCTGCGCCTTACTCGGGACATTCATTCTGCATACAAAAAAGCCCCATACGAACTCAAGCGGCAGCTTTTGGGGCTTTTCTGGGAGAGGTTCTTTGTTCAAGACAGGAAAATCATTCGAGCCATTCCTACCAGGCTCGTACGAATCCTCCTCAAAGAAAGACAGGTTATAATAAGAAGCAACTGGCTCCGGGGACAGGACTCGAACTCCTACTCATACCGCAAAGCATCAACCGGGTTGAGTTTTGAGGCGGAACGGGCTGGTAAATACCCCGCTATACAGCCGATTAAGAAAGAAAAAGCCAGGCCAAAGAAAACAAGTTGAGGGGTAATTGAAGCTTTTAATATAAAAAGATTCTGGGTTTGGCAGTAAATTTCCACTATTTTAGCTAATCCCAATCCTAAAATTATTCCTCCCAATCCGCCAGCCAAGCCGAAAATGCCGGATTCAATTAAAAAAATAGTAATTATAGTTTTCCTTCTCGCTCCAACTGCTTTCATAATTCCAATTTCCCGAATCCTTTCGTGAACCGAAGTATACATAGTATTCATTATTCCTATTCCTCCAACAACAATAGCTATAGAGGCAAATCCCAAAGTTACAAGCTGTATCAAACCCATTACGCTGCCGACTATATCAGTCATTTTTTCACTGCTAATAACCGTATAAGATGGTAAGTCCTCTCCCCGTCTCCTCTTTCTGCTTTCTTCAAGATTTTCTTTTATATTTTTAACTGCTTCATCTGCCGAATAACCGGGTTTAATTTTAGCCATAATCATTTTAGCCCCTGTTCTTTCTCCGGTAATTTCTCGGTAAATACCTAAATCCACATAAACCTGGGCGTCATCTTGCTTGCTCCCAATAGATTTTAACACCCCGGCAACCTCAAATTGCTTTCCCTTGAGAGTAATTTGGGTTCCTACTTTCATTCCGGGAAAAATTTCTTCGGGTATTAAATAACCAACGAAAATTTCTCTTTTGCCAGGAATCGGCCAACGCCCTTCTATTAATTCATAACCCATATCAGATTTTAATACGTCCAATCCTTCTTCTAAGGAAACTCCGCACAATAAAACTGTTCTTTTTTCTCCTTGATATCTCATCGCTACTCCTTTATAAGTCATAGGAATAACATTATCTACTCCCTCCGCTCTCTTTATCGCTTTAATATCATCATTGGTTAATTCTAATCCTCCAGCCATCATAGTTGCTATATCGGTAATCTCTCCGGGCATAATCATAATTATATCTTTTCCCATCATTCTCAATTGCTGCATAACTGCTGTTTTTAGCCCTTCACTTAAAGAAAGCAATGACATAATCAGAAAAACACCGATAACAACGCCGACCATAGTCAGCCAGCTTCTCAGGGATCTTGTTCTTAAATTTCTTATAGCGATTTTGATGTATTCTTTTATTGCTTTTCCCATAAAGTTTTTCCAGCCGTTTCATGATTATGAATTATTTGTCCGTCTCTAATATTAATTAATTCCTCGGTATATTTTGCTATATTAGGATCGTGAGTTACGACAACAATGGTCTTTTTTTCTTTTTTATGAAGGTCAATTAAAACCTCCATAATCATCTTTCCGGTAGTAGAATCTAAGTTTCCGGTTGGCTCATCAGCAACTATAATCTCGGGATCATTGGAAAGAGCTCTGGCAATGGCAACTCTTTGCCTCTCTCCCCCGGAAAGCTCGGAGGGTTTGTGAAAAATTCTTTTCCCTAAAGCCAAAGAAAGAAGGAGTTCTTTTGCTCTCTCTATTCTTTTATTTTCAGGAACGCCCTGGAAGATCATTGGAAGCATTACATTTTCAAGAGCGTTAAGACTATGAAGTAAATTAAATTGCTGGAAAACAAACCCAATTCTCCGACCTCTAATCTGAGCCAAATCATCTTCGGAAAACTTCGCAATATCCTGTTTTTGTAAAAAAATTTTTCCTTTAGTAGGAACGTCTAAACAACCAATAATATGCATAAGGGTTGATTTTCCGGAACCAGACGGTCCCATTATAGTGACAAAAGCGCCCGGAAATACTTCCAGGCTTACTCCTTTTAAAACAGTAAGTTCTACTTCCCCTAACTGGTAAATTTTCCAGACATTCTCTAATTTTATCAATGGCTCTACCATAGATTTTTTATTCAATAACCACTTCTTCTCCTTCGCTTAATCCGGAAACAACTTCAAAAAACTCATCCCCCTCCAAGCCAATTTCTATTTCTTGCTCTTTAACCTCGCCGTCCTTAAAAATCTGAACTATTTTTTTGCCATCTATTTTTTTTACTGCCCTTTTTGGGATAACTAATACATTTTCTTTCTTGTCACTTTCAATAATAATGTCAGCAGTCATACCCGGTTTAATTCCTTCCTTGTTTTTCTCAAAGCCAATAGTTACTTCATAATAAACTATTCCTTCAACCAACTTTTCTGCCGGGTCAATTGAAATTACTCTGCCTTTTAAAATCTCATCTGAAAAAGCAGCTAAAGTAATCTCTACCGGATTATCAACTTTAACATTAACAATATCTTCTTCATAAATATCTACTTCTACTTGAAAAGGGCCGGCCGAGAGAAAAGAAATTACAGAATCGGTTGGCTGAATTACCTCTCCTTCTCTTTTATTAATTTTTATTATTTGTCCTCCATTAGAACTTTTTAGAACAGTTTCTTGAATTTTATTTTGCAAAAGAGAAACTTTAGCCTGAGCTTGTTTTATTTTAGCCAAATACAAATCAATATTCTCCTGAGTAGGCCCAGCTTCTTTCAAAGCAAGTTCATCTTGCGCTTTCCGTAATTTGGCTTCAGCAGCAGCAACGTCTGCTTTAGCACCATTAATATTTGTATCATTGGTAATCTTAGTTGTGGAAATAGTTTGCTGATCATTAATAATATTAGTACGGACAGTGTTGACATATGATCTTTGATTATCCAAAGATGTCTTATCAGAACTTGAAACAGCATCGCGATAAAGAGGCGTTTCTGCCACATCTCGAATTATCTCTAAAGCATCTCTTGTGTCTTCAAGGGCATCTTTAACCTCAGAAAGAGCGGTATCAATCTTTTCATCTTGAGAATCACCCTTGGCATCATCAATATAAGTTTTTGCCTGATTCGTAGCATTTTTAATTTTGTCTCTACTGCCTTTAACCCTAATCCCTTCCTGGTCACTGGAAGTAAAATAACTGCGATAAATTGAATCAGCTACATTAAAGGCATTGTAAATTTTCAAATAGGCATCGTCTAAATCGCCAAGAGCATCTTCATAGGCCTGCTTTAAATCTTCTTCGGCATCAGTTTTTACATCTTCTAATGTCTGCTTAGTATTATCAAACGTAACTTGAGTATTTAAAACTTCAGTTTCGGCAACTTTAATTTCTTCAGACGAAGAGCCGGCTAAAAGTTTATTATAATCTGCCTGAGCTACTTCAAGAGCAGCCTGAGCTTCAGTTAGTTCAATATATAATTGACTCGCATCAAGTTTAGCCAACTTCTGCCCAGCTTCAACAATGTCTCCAACTTTAACATATATCTCACCGATTCTTCCTGAATTTTTAAAACCAAGATTTATCTCTTCTGAAATTTTAACCGTGCCGGTCTCTGAAATTTCTTTCAAGACTATCCCTATAGATACTTTTTCCAAAGCAAATTCCGGCTCTCCGTCTTTAATAAAAAACTGGTAAATAATAACACCTAAAACAGCAACGATAACGATTATTATTAAAATTATTTTTCTGTTCACCCTCACGACCAAACGAGCTTATATCTTAAAAATAAATATATCCTAAGAATTTCACTCTTTGTTTTTATTATTTCTCTCACACCAAACAAATTTTATTTTCTGCACGAAGTGCAAAGCTCGTTATGGTGTGATGGTTCATAGTTTTATTAAACCCCGTTAGAGATTCCGAGGACAGAGATAAACTAAAAAAACAACATATCTCTAACGGGGTAAAACTACTTGTAATATTTTATTTTATATCTTTTTTGTAAAAAAGTAAAGTCAGATTGACAAACGAAATAAAATTTTTTATAGTTGAGTATCAGTACTTTTACATATTAATAATGATTGTTTCTCAAGAAAGGAGATAAAAAATGTTACGATTTTTCAGAAAACCTGCTCTGAGTAATTCAGCAGTAGAACAAATTCAGTTTAGTACAGAAAGGAATTTAGGAATTAAATTTGATGAGATAGCAACCGAATGGTGCTTCTACATCCAAACCACTGATGCTCTAAGATATAAAGAACTGGAAGTTCTTCGTTGGCTTTTGGCTGAAACATTTGAACCTTCCAATTTCAGTAGAGATTCTTTTCTTCAAAGCTATCCAACTCAACTTGAGGTAGGGCCCCGGCTCAACTTTGAAACAGCCTGGTCTTCAACAGCAGTTTCTATTTGTCACGCCTGCGGCCTAAAAAAGATAGTCCGAATGGAAAGATCTGTTCGGTATGGTTTGTCAGAACCACTAAGGGAAGAACAGAGAGTTGCTTTCCTTGCTCCGCTTCATGACCGAATGACTCAAATGTACTATCTTAAACCGCTCAAAAGTTTTGACCCAGGATTAAAGCCAAACCCAGTGCAAGTTATCCAAGTACTTGAACAAGGCATAAATGCTCTCCGCAAGATTAATACTGATTTAGGATTAGCTATGGATGAACAAGATCTTAAAATGTACTACAATTTGTTTGTTAAGAAACTCCAGCGTAATCCTACAAATGTAGAACTTTTTCAGCTTGGTCAATCTAATTCTGAGCATTCACGCCACGGTTTTTGGTTAGCAAAACAAGAAATTGACGGACAAGTTATGGACAGAACACTTATGCAAATTGTCCAAGCTCCTTTAAAAGCTAATCCCGGAAATTCACTTATTGCATTTTGTGATGACAGTTCGGCAATTCAAGGTACTGAAATTGTAACTCTTGTTCCTGTCCGACCAGGTGAATGCAGTCCTTTTGCTCTTGACAGACGTTGTTATAATCTTGATTTAACTGCAGAAACCCACAACCACCCATGTGCTATAGACCCTTATGAGGGTGCCGGAACTGGTGGAGGCGGACGAATCCGTGACAACCAAGTAGTAGGGCTAGGAGGGTTATTCGGAGCTGCTGGAGCTGGTTATTGTACAGATAATTTACACATCCCAGGATATGAACTTCCTTGGGAAGATAACTGGTTTCACCCATCTCATATGGCTTCTCCTTTAGAAATTATGATTCGAGCCAGCGATGGTAATAGTGACTATGGCAATTGTTTTGGTGAATCAGTTATCTATGGTTTTACCCGTTCTTTTGGTATGGGACTGCCTGATGGTCGCCGAGGTTGGTTCAAGCCCATTATGTATACAGTGGGTGCTGGCCAGATTGATGACCGCCATACTAAAAAAGGTACACCTGAAAAAGGTATGCTCGTAGTCCAAGTTGGAGGACCTGCTTATAAAATTGGGATGGGCGGTGGAGCTAGGAGTTCGATGTTTAAGGGCCAAAAGGAAGGCGCTGAAGAGCTTGATTTCAATTCAGTCCAGCGAGCCGCTCCCCAAATAGAGCAACGGATGAATCGTTTAACCCGGGCTTGTGTTGAGCTCGGTGATGACAACCCCATTGTCGCTCCCCATGACTTGGGAGCTGGTGGTGACTGTAACGCTCTGCCCGAACTGATTGATCCTGCAGGTGCTCTAATTGAATTGCGGTCGATTCCTTTGGGAGATAAGAGTTTATCTGTTTTAGAGTATTGGGGCAATGAATCTCAAGAACGAAATGCTTTTCTGGTTTGGTCTGACCGTTTTGACCAAATTAAAGCAATTTGTGACCGGGAAGGTATTCCTTGCGCAGTTGTTGGAAGAATCACTGGTGATGGCTGGATTATTCTCCACGACGAAAATGATGGCACCACTCCTGTCCAGCTACCCCTGAAAGATGTTCTTGGCGAACTTCCCCAGAAAACTTTTAAATCAGAGCGGATCCTTCCCAAACGAAATCCGCTTGACCTCCCAAAAAATCTCACTGTTAGGGAAGCCTTAGAGCGAGTGTTGCATTTGGTTTCAGTTGGCTCTAAGCGATTTTTGACTACCAAGGTTGACCGGAGTGTTACTGGTTTAATTGCCCAACAGCAATGCGTTGGGCCGAACCAAATAACCTTGTGCGATTATGCTGTAGTTGCCCAAAGCCATTTTGGCCTAACTGGTACAGCTCTCTCTCTTGGAGAACAACCTATTAAAGGATTAATTTCTCCCGGAGCTATGGCCCGAATGACAGTAGCTGAAGCTCTGTTGAATATGGCAGGAGCAAAGATTACTAAGCTTGAAGATATCAAATGTTCTGCTAACTGGATGTTAGCTGCCAAACTTCCTGGAGAAGGTGCCTGGCTCTATGATGCAGCTCTTTGTTTAGAGCATATTTGCGAAAAACTTGGTATTGCTCCTGATGGCGGCAAAGACAGCTTATCAATGGCTGCTAAAACTACAGCTCCTGATGGAAGTCCTCAGATTGTTAAAGGCCCCGGAGAATTAGTTATTGGCGCTTATGCTCCAATGCCAGATATTACCTGTAAAGTTACTCCTGATTTAAAGCAGCCAGAAAATGCTTTGATGCTTATTGATCTGGCGCTAGGGGAAAATCGCTTAGGTGGTTCAGCCCTGGCTCAGGTTTATAAACAAATAGGAAATGATTGTCCAGATGTTGAGGACATCAAATTGCTTTCTCGGGCTTTCAAAGTAATCCAAGACTTAGTGGAAAAGAAACTAATTCTTTCTGTTCATGACCGCAGTGACGGTGGATTGATAGTTACTTTGCTTGAAATGGCTTTTGCTGGTAATGTTGGCCTAAAAATTAACTTCCAAACAGCAGCTGACCCAATAAGAGCTTTCTTCAGCGAAGAACTGGGTTGGGTTATTGAGTGTAAGAAACTTAACGAAGTTAGAGAAATTCTTAGGAACCATAAGATTCCATTTCAGACAATTGGAAAGATTGTTCCAAAAGGCAATACAAAAATAGTGATTCAGCACAATGGTGAAGAAGTATTGAAAGACAGAATGCTTCGCCTCCGGCAAATTTGGGAAGAAACAAGCAGCCAAATTGACCAACTCCAAGCTAATCCTAAATGCGTTAAGCAAGAAGATAAAGTTAATGCCGAGCTAATTACTGCTCCCAAGTATCGGTTAAGTTTTGAGCCTAAGCTAACGCCACCAAAAGATATCTTCACTGCGTCTCAAAAGCCAAAAGTTGCGATTTTACGCACAGAAGGAAGTAATGGTGATCGAGAAATGGCCTCTGCCTTCTTTCTAGCTGGGTTTGATGTCTGGGATGTTAATGTAAGCGACTTGCTCTCTGAAAAAGCAAATTTAGATGATTTTAGAGGAGTAGCTTTTGTTGGTGGTTTCACATATGCTGATGTTCTGGATGCAAGCAAAGGTTGGGCTGGTGTAATTCGTTTTAACGAACAAGCGGTAAAGCAATTCAAATATTTCTACGAACGGTCAGATACTTTCTCTTTGGGAGTATGCAATGGCTGTCAGCTAATGGCTCTTCTTAGCTGGGTACCCCAGCATAATTCAAGAGATGAAGAACAACCGCGGTTTATCCGGAATACCTCTGAACGTTTCGAATCGCGCTTCTCCACAGTGAGAATTCTACCCAGTCCCGCGATAATGCTCCAAGGTATGGAGGATTCGATTCTCGGTGTTTGGGTAGCTCATGGTGAAGGCAGATTCCATTTGCCCAAAAAAGAAATGCTTGATGCGATTGATAAGAAAAACTTAGCGCCTCTCCGTTTTGTTGATCCAGTTGGAAATGTCACCAGAACTTACCCATTTAATCCTAATGGCAGTATTGAAGGAATCGCTGCATTGTGCTCTCTCAACGGACGACATTTAGCAATGATGCCTCATCCTGAAAGAACATTCTTAAAATGGCAATGGCCCTGGATGCCGAAAGATTTGAAAGAAAATTTAGAAGCCAGTCCCTGGCTAAAACTTTTCCAAAATGCCAGGAAATGGTGTGAAAAAAAATAATATTCAAAAAAGCCCTCGCTAATCGAGGGCTTTTTTAATTAAACTACTTCTTGTTTTTTTGGTCGGTAAAAGAGATACCAAGCAGAAAAGAATAAAATAAATAATAATAGCAAAACAATTAATAAATTCCTTCCTTCGGACAACTCACTTATTCTCAATCCTATAGCTGCTAACCAGGTATTCTCTTTCTCTTCCGGAGGAAAAATAGATTCTTTCTCTCCTAAAATTGCAGTTATAAGTTCTTGATCTCTACAATCATCAAAACAGGCGCACATATCCTCCTCGCAATTACAATTTTCGTCTCCGCAGTGCTCGCAGTTTTGGCAATAATCTGAAGAGCCAATCTCGCAAGCTGCCTCATCACAGGCTAAATCGCTGAAACAAGCACCCTCCCTACAGCCATCAAGAGTACAACTATTATCATCTGAACATTCTTTATATTTATCTTGCCTTATTCCATTTACATCAAACCAATAAATATCGTCATCATAACAATCCTTTTTATAAGATTTAATATAAGTAGACGTTGGCTTATTGCAAGCTGAATTATATTGACATTGAAGATTGCCTACCAAGCAAGTTTCGTTGACCGAACAATAGTCAGAAATTATCCAATTGGTCAAGGACTTCCATTCACTTAATTTACCAGTACATTGAGAGCTGTTTCCTGAACAATATCTAAACCTGTTCTTTGTCCTATTTCCAACATCGGCGCCACAAGCTGAACCCCAAGGACATCCGTATTCAGTTTTAATTTCAACATCACAAATTGCGGTGGATAGCTTAAACTCCCCATTCTGGCAGCACGACCCTTCCGAACATTCGGAAGAACTAAGACACTCCCCATTTTGGCAGCCCTGGCCTGATCCACAATCCTTAACAAGCTGGGTGTCTTTATAAGAGTCGCTATAACAAGAACTTTTTCTACATTCTTTCTGATAACAAGTTCTCTTCTTATAAACATCGTTATTGTAACAATAATTTGAGCCCCAGCTGCCGCAGTAATCTTCTCCACATTCTTGATATTTACTTTGTCTATTCTGCCAGGAATCATACCAATAAACATCATTATTATAACAAGCTAAATAGTTATAATTATAGTTTTCGTCACAACTTGAGTCATAGAGACAAGCGTAGTTGCAACTTCCGGCAGAACAAAACCAATTGGGTTTTTGATTATAGCTACAAACTCCATATCCACAAGAGGTGTTACCTGAGCACAATTGAGGTGAAGACAATTCTAAACAAGAATCAGAGTCATAATTGCCGCAGGTCTGCTCGTAATTAGAGCCGGAACACCAGATCTGCCCAATAAAGCCGCACTCATCACTACATTCAGGCAACGGATAAGTATAAGTGCTAGCTCGGACATTATTGAACGAAATAAAAGATATTACTAAAACCAAAAACAAAAGAGGAAGAGCTATTTTTACCCCGTTAGAGATACCTTTGTTCTGTGTATCTCCCTCGTTCTCAGAATCTCTAACGGGGTTTAACAATAATGGCTTCATCATAATATTTAGATTTTATGCTTTTGGATAATTTTGTCAACCCCCATATTTCTAATCCATACTTTGACTATTTCATAAGCTTTGAAAAAGACAGTTGCATAAAATAAATTTCCCGGAAGGGTATTTTTGAAAAAAAGAAAAAGCCGAGAGAATAACTCTCGGCTATCTATAATTTTATAAAACATTTTTATATAATTTTTAACAATAACATCAAAACTATTCCAAGCAAGAATACAAAAAAATAACCTATTGATCTTTTAAAACTTTCTTTATGTTTAATTTCGGGAATTAGATCTGAAGCAGCAATGTAAATAAAGTTGCCAGCCGCAAAAGGCAAAAGGAAAATAATTGACTGGCCTATTTTCTCTGAAAGCAAAAAGCCAATAATTCCTCCAAAAATTACACTAATAGCTGATAAAAAGTTTAAGAACAATGCTTTAATTCTCTTAAATCCGCCGTAGACCAAAACTCCATAGTCCCCGATTTCTTGAGGAATCTCGTGAAAAGCTACTGCCAAGACGGTAACTACCCCAACAGGAAAAGCAACTACAAAGGAAGCTGCAATTATCAAGCCATCAATAAAATTATGGACAGCATCCGAGATCAAAATTAGATAAGAAAAAGGAGCTATTTCTGGATGCCGGGTTGCGTGATGATGATGCCATCTTATAAACTGTTCTAAGATAAAAAAGATACAAAAACCAAAAATTAGATATAAGAATATTTTTAAAAGTGAGTTTCCTTCCAAGCCAACCTTTTCAATTGCCTCTGGAATTAAATGTAAAAATGCTCCTCCGATCAAAGCCCCGGCAGAAAAAGCCACTAAAATTAGAAGAATCTTATCCAAAAGTTTTTCTTTCAGAAATAAAGTAAAAACCCCAATAAAAGAAATGACACTGATTAAAAATGTGCTGATTAAGATATGAAATAAAACACTCATTTTAATTAAATTTTTCTAAAATCTTAAAATCTTTTTTCAAAACTTCTTTCATGTTTGCGTTATAAGTTACTACAGCTGGATGATAAAAAGGAATTAAAGTTATTTTTTGAAAAAGGCTTCTTGACTCAAAAACTTTTCCATGAATTTTACTAATTCCTTGAATTTGGTCTTTTAATCCAAATTTTTCCATTAAAAATTCCATTGCAAATCTCCCCAAAGGACAAACTACTTCTGGTTTGATAATTTCAATCTGTTTTTCCAAATAAGGAACGCAAGCTTCAATCTCCTCTTTTTGAGGATCGCGATTTCCCGGTGGGCGACATTTTAATATATTACAAATGTAAACCTCTTCTCTCTTTATCTCTACCGCGTTTAATAGCTCATCTAAAATTTTCCCGGCTGCACCACAAAATGGATACCCAGTCCGGTCTTCTGAGGCTCCTGGCCCCTCCCCTACAAATACTATTTTTGCCTGATGGTTTCCTTCTCCAATTACCGGACAGGTCCTTGTTTTATATAAAGAACACTTTTTGCAATTTATAACCTCTTCTTTAATTTTTTTTAGTTTTTGTTCTATGTCTTTCATAACAAAATACTAGAGCCAAAAAGATAATAAGAACCGAGTAGGAAAAGAATTATTGCTTCAGCCAAAGTAATCCAAATTATAGCTTTACTTGAGGCAAGCCAAACTTTCATTGTGAAAAAAGCTATTAAAAAAACGATGATTTCGTCTAACATATAAAAAAGAAGGAAAAGAGAAATGTATAAAAGGTAGTAAAATCCGGGGAGATGAGATTGGGATAAAACGCCAGCGAAAACCACTGGAACAGCGGCTGAACAAGGAAATTCTACAATAGTAATTATACCGGCAAATAAAAGAACGGTTCCGATGAGCAACAAAGTATTCCTTGATTCTTGAAGTGACTTCTGGAATTTTGAAGAAAATCTTGATATTATTTTCTTTCCTGTCCCTATCTCGCAAGTCAATCCTTGTTTTTTAAATTTAATAAATTGTCTTAAAAAATAAATCCCTCCCCCTACAGCTAAAAGACCTATTAGAATCTCCATAATTTTCATATAAGGGATAAGGAAAGAGAAAATTTGATACCAAAGTATTATCAATAATCCATAAACTACGGCAGTGGTAAGAATAAAAAACCCTCCGAAAATAAAAATTTTCTTTCTTGAACGCAAAGCTAAAACCAAACCCAAAATTAAAATCAAAGCTCCTAAAGAGCAAACATTAAAACCATCCAAGGTTCCTAAAATAACAGCTAAAACAGGCAAGGAATGTTTTTTAATATTAATCTTTCCTATAATGGGAAGATCGATGTTGCCTTCAAGATCAATAATAGTAACATCTCCTTCTGATATCTTGTCTTTTTTACATTCTAAGATACAATCTTCAATATTTTTTTTAATTTCTTCATTAAAACCTACAGAATACCTCTCGTTGGTAAAAGTAGCTGGAACCATACCATAATACTCTGGAGGAACATTATAATCTTTGTAAAGCTTTTGCAACAATTCAACATTATCTTTTTCATAAACAGAGAATTTATTAATTTTAATTTCTGGATATTTTTTCCCTAACTCATTTAAGAATTTCTCTTCGTGAGCGCAATGAGGACAAACCGGACTGTAAAAAAAATTAATCTCTATTTTCCCCTCCTCGGCTAAGGCAAAATTAAAAACGCTCAGTAAAAAACCAAAAACTAAAATTGTAAAAATCAATTTCCTCATTCTTTTTTAATTTTCTTTTTCTCAGATCCGGAAACTTTCTCAATTGCTCCAAACGGACAAACATTTTCTCCTCCGCATTTTTCAAGTTTTTCTTGGTTAATAATTTCCGCTTTATCGTCGCTCCCTAATTTTGTCGCGCCGAGACAACTCTGAACACAAGACCCGCAACTGATACATTTTTCTTTATTTATCTTATACCTAACCATATTAGTTCTTACTTTAATTCTTCTAAGACCTTTTTAAAATCGACTTTTTTTGTTCTCTTCGCCGGAATTAAGTTCCCTAACAATTCTTTTTCGTAAACAGGTCTCTGAATTTCATAAAAAATGCCAATAGGAATTTTAGAGTTATCTTTACCGTAATTCCATTCTCCGGCTTTTTTCAAGGCCTCTTTCTCTGAGGTCAAGTTTTCATTTTTTTCCTCATAGACCTTTTCGTTATAAAGCTGATAGGTATTAAAAAACGAAACACAGGGTTGTAAAATATCAATAAAAGAAAATCCTTTATGTTGAACTCCTTCTATAATTAAATCTCGGAGATGTTCTGTTTTAGATGAATACCCACGGGCTATAAATGTCGCATTGGAAGCAAGCATTAGCTTTAAAGGATTAAGCGGTTCCTCTATACTCCCTTCGGGAGTAGATTTTCCTTTAAAGCCCTTTGGCGAAGTTGCCGTAAACTGGCTAGTTGTCAAAGCAAAACTTCTATTATCGTGGATTAAAACAGTAATATCACTATTTCTTTTAGCAGCATGAATTAAATGGGAAATGCCTTCATTATAGGTTCCCCCGTCTCCGGCGAAAACTATAACTTCAAGACCAGGATTTCCTAATTTTATTCCTTCGGCTGAAATAATTGGCCGTCCGTGCAAAGAAGAAAAACTGTTTAAATTAAGATAATCAATAATTTTTGAGCTGCAGCCGATTCCGCTAACCATCACTATTTTTTCTTTTGCTATTCCTCTTCCCACTAAAGAAGAAATCGCCTGTTTTAAAGCAATTAAAATGCCGAAATTTCCGCATCCCGGACACCAAGTATTTTTAGCGTAGGTATTTAATTCCATAATTTTAAATGATAAATTTTAAAATTTAAAATTTTCTTAACTTTTTTTCTATTTCTCCAGGCAAAAAAGGTCTGGCATTATATTTTAAAACTTTCTTGTCAACTTTTATCCCATAACAATTTAAGACCTTTTCCATTTGCCCTAAACCGTTTGTTTCCACTAAAGCAATTTTTTTAACTCCTTTCAGAGCGTTTTTCATTTGCTTTTCCGGAAATGGTTCAACAATAACCGGCTGAATCATTTTAATTCCTATTTTTTCAGCTGCTTCTTTTGCCGGCCCTTTCGTTGAACCCCAGGCAATAATCGCTTTTTTGGCTGATTTCTTTCCGTAAACATTTACTGCCGGCAGCTTATCCGCTTCTTTTCTCATTTCTTCAAACTTTTTCAATCTCTTGTTTTGCATCTCTTCCACCTTTTTTTCATCCTCTACGGTAATTCCAAATTCGTCATGCTCATAACTGTTTGCTTTGACAATCACGTTTTTCTCTCCAGGAAAAGCAAGGGGAGAAACGCCATTCCTTGTTTTTTTATATCTTAAATATTTTCCTTTTTTATCCCAAAGCAATGATTTCTCGCATTTAACTTCATCTAAAATACCCGTATCAAAACTAAATGTGCTTTCGGAAACCTCTTTGTCTATTAATAAAATTGAAGGCGTTTGATATTTCCAAGAAAGATTCAGAATTTTCCCGGCCCAAAAACAGGCCTCATCAGCATCACCGGGAGCAATAACAAACCTTAAAATATCACCATGCCCGGCCGCCAAGACAAAAAGCAAATCCCCCTGGCCATTATAAGTCGCCACTCCGGTGCCAGGAGACATTCTCTGGCTTTCTATCACTACTAAGGGCGTTTCACTCTGAGCAGCCAAACTAAGTCCCTCTGTCATCAAAGCAAATCCCCCTCCTGAGGTTCCAACCATAGTTCTTGCCCCGGCATAAGCCGCTCCGAGAGCAGCATTGACAACTCCTACCTCGTTTTCCAATTGGGCAACCTTGACATTGAAATCTTTTTTGTGCTTGGCTAAATAATGCAAAATCCCGGTAGCCGGGGTCATTGGATAAGCAATATAAAAAATTAGGCCTGCCTTAACCGCGCCTAAAGCTACTGCCTCATTGCCAGTTAAAAGAGGTAAGGGTTTTTGGTCCAATTTTTCAATCTTCACTAAATTTTTTGTACTGCTAAAAGCCTCCTTGGCTATTTTTAAATTTAATTCTTGAAATTTTTTGAGTTCTTTCTTTAAAAGTTTTTCTAACGTTTCCCAATCAATACCGATAATCTTCACGAAAGCAGCCACCAAGGCGGTATTTCCCATTATAGGAGTCCCGCCTGCCTTTTTAACTATTGTTTCCATTGCTACTCCCACTACATTCTTCTTTTTAAGAGAAAGTTCGTCGCTGTTATAAATAATCATCCCCTTTTTATCTAAATCTGCTTGGTGTTTCTTAATAGTGGTTTCATCCAAAGCTAAAAGAAAATCTATTTTTTTCCTGTGAGATAAAACCTTACTTTTAGAAGCTCTAATTTGAGAAAAACTATGGCCGCCTCTAATTAATGATTGGTAATCATCGTAAATAAAGATTTTATAACCAAATTGTGAAAAAAGTTCGGCAATTGTCAAGCCGGCTTTGCGAGAGCCCTGTCCGGCAGCGCCTCCGATTAAAATTGAATAATCTTTAGTCATTTTTTAATTATATATTATTTTTTTCTGACAGGCAAACTTTAGTATAGTTATAAGTTCCTGTTCCATATTATTATAAATATATACCCATAACTATATGCTGTCAAAATTATATATGGAAGTATAATGCTAAAATATCAGTTTCAAAAAACACTTTAATTGTCTCCTAAAATTGACGGCCGTCAATTTTAGGAGACAGAATTTTTTGCGGAATTAACTAATAAAAAACCAAAGTAAAAATTTTACTTGGGTTATCTTTTTAATCTTTAAGGACATCTATCGTAGAAAAAACTATTCCTTTTTCTTTTTGCTGAAATAGAAAATATAAATGATTTCCAAAATAGCAAGAGTATTCAAAACCAGCATAGCAATAAACCATCCTAATTGTTTGTTTTTAGCTGATTTCCATAAAGCTACTCCCTTCCAGGGAAGAGTCCAGAGAGTTATCAATAAAAGAATCCATGAATTTCCTAAAATAAATTTTTCCATAGTTTCTATTTAATTTTTTAACAATAATTATTTGACCTTTACCCCGTTAGAGATATGTTGTTTCTTTGTTTTATCTCTGTCCTCGGAATCTCTAACAGGGTTTAGCGCTAAAGTAATCTAAATTTATTAATTATTAAACCGAAATCATAACCCAAAGATTCAGCTGCTCTTCGACAAAAAACCATTCTGTCGGTAAAAATCTCAAAATACTCCATTATAGGGACAAAATTAGTATCAATTCTTAGGGTCAAAGTAATCCTTTTTTTCTTTTTATCGGTTTTTAAGTTGCTCATTCTGGTAGCATAATTTACTCTGTCGTGAATATCTGTTTTTATTTCCTCAATTTTCTTGACAAGCACCCGGGAGCGATGGACATCGGATTTATCCGCCAAAACAACTATAGCAGAAACCGCGCTAGCAAAACTTATATCTTCCACTTTCTTATCATGGTTGGAAATTGCCTGCATAATAGTAACCGATTCTTTCGGGTCCAAATCGTTTTGAAAAACTTGATGAAAAAGCAAAGCGCCAAAATAATTATGAAGAGTCCTACTTAAGAAATTTCCCATATCATGGCAAAAGCCGGCAATAGCCGCCATTTCCTCCTCATCTTTTTTTAAACCAATCTCTTGAGCAATTTTCCTCGCCCGGTCAGCCACTAAATTGGCATGCCTAAAACCATGGTCGGTATAAGAAAGAGCAACTAAAACTTTTTCTGTTTGCCCGATAAACTCTAAAATCTGAGGATTCTTTTTTACTTGAGCTAAAGTAATCATTAAAGTATTATACCATTTCTTTTAATTAATTCCGAATTCTTTTGCTTTTTTAATTTGAGGTAACCCCCAAGGGTCAATACCTTTAAGAGAGTTGCCCTTAAAACTTTGAATTATTTTTATCCCCTCAACGTCAATCGCCACCCTGTCAGTAGAAGCCAAAATTAAATTTGGCTTAGCCAGTTTTCCTTTGGCAGGTCCTTTATTAATAAAAATTTTCCTGGAATCCATAATAATCAAATCTGGCTTTATTATTTTGTTTAATTCTGCTATTTTTTCTTGAAGATGTTTTATATGAAAGCGGACCCGGTGAAAAGGTTTCATGAAGCCCATAGAAAGTTTCAAGCTCCCGGTAAATTGAGACAAGAAGTGAGTTTTTAAACAAGGAAGAAGAATCAATTTATCAGCTCTATCTAAATAATGAGTAACCCAGACGCTTTTAAGATATTTACCACTGGGTATCTTCTTTTCCACCCAAGGCCTCTCGTCAAAAACATAAACTCGGGGAGGTCTTTCTGTATTTTCCAAATCAAAAATTTTTAATTTCTCCATTACTCTCCGAGTATTCAAGCTCATAGTTGAAGAGTCGCCAAGCATTACTATTTTAGGCTCACATTCATAAATTAACTCTACTGCTGTTTTTAAAAATTCGAAATCAGTGGAACCTGGAAAAGGATCAGCAGTATTAAAATTCGGCTTTAGTAAAACCACATCTCCTTTTTTAATAAATTTCTTAAAACCGCCGATTAAATCTACAGCTTCTAAGATTGCCTTTTTTAAATTTTTATTAACTAAAACTCTACTAACCATTTTGGTTTAAATTTTTTATTAGCTAATTTAGCTGCTTTAATTTTCCCAATTATAAAAGAGCCGCAGTGTTTGTCCTGACTTCCCACAGTGTATCCATTAAAGATATGACCCGGGCTTAAGCGGTCCTTTCCGTAAATTAAATGTTCCCCTTCCTTTCCTATGTCTGTAGTTAAACTATATGGCTCAACCTCTCTCCATCCCTCAGACGTATTTTCTGTTTTAGGATAATAAATCTCCACTGTCTCCATTTTCCTGGCAGCTTTGGCAATAATTTCCAAAATCTCCCTAAAATCCGTGTATTTCATAATAACAAAATCTCTGCTTCTTTTACTAAACGTTTAAGATGCTGCTCTGATATTTTTGTTTCCTTAGCGAATTTTGCGACATCGATTCTCAAAACATCTTGGGCCAGCATTATTTTTTTTGAAGCAAAAATTTCGGCTAAATACCAATCGAGAGAAGGAAGAATTGTAATTGGATACAATTTCTGGCTATCTATTAAATATTCCAAACCCCCATTTCTTGGATAATTCCATCCCAGAAGTTCCACCCCTACACAATTAGAATAGCTAATAGATTTGGTTGTAAATTTAGTATTAGTAATAAGCAAACTTTTTATTCTTAGATTTTTGTAATTGTTTTTATTAAAAAATTTTCCTTTTTTAATGTCTAAAAAACGAGCATAATTTGCCAAAGAAGTATTTGAATGAACTCTACCTCCGGGCAAATTATGATATTTGCACTCGCCAATATATAACAAACTATCCTTTTTAGCTACAAAATCTATTTCATATTTACAACAAAAACCTGAAATATGCTGATTTAACTTTACTTCAAAATCATTTCTTGAAAAAATTGCCCCGACATATTTTTCAAAAGGAAAACCAGTAGGACCTAACTTTTTTATCCCCTTTTTTAAATTAAACTTTAAAGCAGCTTTGGGGGTTTCCTGTTGAAGTAATTTTTTTACCCGTTTAAAAATCTCTAAAGTCGTAATGCCAGGATAAACCTCTTTTTCAATAGTTCTGGCAATCTTCTCAGCTAATTCCTTAGAAGCCCCAACCCGTCTGGCCGACCTATACACTTTTTTTAGGGAAAATGGCTCTCTTTCCTTATTGGAATTTATAATATATACCGAAACCATATTATTATTCTACCCTCACTACCGAAAGTTTTCAACTTTCACTATTTTTACTTTATCAAAAATCTGCTATAATTACAAACGAGGAAGAAAAAGAAAAATTTATTAAAATTCTATTGTTGTTTTTTATGAAATTTGATATAATTATTAATAATATAATCAACATTACTCAATCTATTTTTTTGACTTGTAAGGTTAGATTAAGAGAAAGAGCAATCAACGCTCGCTCTATTTTAAGTTTTATAAAAATTTCTCATAAAAGCGCTATTTTTGAATAGTGTTTTTTGATTTTGAAAACCTATGTTTGAATCAATCTATCTGCCAATCTTAATTGCCGGTTTTGGCAGCGGAGTAATTAGAGGCCTGGTTGGATTTATCAAACATCAGTTCGCTTACAAAAATGTTTCTTTTAATTTGCCTGATTTTTGGTAAGAGAAATAATTTAAGTTTTATTTATGGTTGACTCCGTTATTCTAAAAATCAATCGAAAAATACAGAGAGATTTATTAAAACGGTTGGGATGCAAAAGAAAAAGATTTCATTTTCAAAAAGCAGTATCTGTATTACTGACCGTTCTTTTGGTTTTTCAAATTATAAGTGGGATATTTTTATTTGTTCCGCCGCCAAAAAAAGTTGAGGCCTGGTGGAGCGGAAATTGGACATATAGACAGAAACTCACTTTTGATAATTCCGGTCAAGCAGAAAATTTAGCTAATTTTCCGGTTTTGGTAAAACTGACCGCTGCTAATTTTGATTTTTCCAAAGTTCAGACAAACGGAGAGGATATCAGGTTTGTGGATTCTGATGATTTCACCCCTCTTAAATATGAAATTGAAAAGTGGGATAAAACGAATCAAGTGGCATATATCTGGGTAAAGGTCCCACAAATAGATAGTTCTTCGAATACAGATTTCATCTATATGTATTATGACAACAGTGGCGCTAATGATGCCCAAGAGGCGATTAATGTCTGGGATGGCAACTATACGAACGTATATCACTTTGCAGAAACCACGGAAAACTATCTTGATTCAACTAATAATAATAAAGATAGTACAGCCATAAGCGTTACTACCAGGACTGCTACAGGGATAGGCGATGCGCCTGAGTTCGATCCCGCCTCAAGTAACAGGATCACTTTTGGTCAGACGGTTATCATAGAGGATATGACTCAAGAAGCCTGGGTTACTCTCGATACGGCGGCAAATTACCGTCCGATTACTCAACATGCGGCAGCAGGTGAAGACGAAGGGACCAATATAGTTTATGGACTTGAGTTTGAATCCGACACAGACATGTACCAGCAATGGGAATACAATGCAGGTAGCAACGAAAAAACTTACTCTTCGGCAAAAGTCACTTTAGAGACCTTTACGCATGTGGCCGCGGTCAGGGATACGACAAATAAACAGATAGTCTGGTATATAAACGGGACGGCGACAGGAGCCGCCCATTCCTATACAAACGATACTACAGGAGGCGCTACAGGTACGGCCCTTTATGTCGGAGGCAGGATAAGCTCTTCACAGTGGTTTGATGGTATAATCGATGAACTAAGAATTTCAGATAAGATTCGTACTGCCGACTGGCTTAAGGCCTCCTATCTTTCAGAGGCCGATACATTTATTACCTTTGGTGGTGAAGAAACACAAGCAGCTAATGCCCCAACCATCTCCTCAGCTGCCAACCAAAGCTTCGGAGTGGGAGACGTAGCAACTGCTATTGAGACCATTACTATAACCGATGATGCTACTACTGCAACTATTACCGCCGCCAACGATATCCGGATTACCATCCCGGCAACCTTTAATATGACCTGGGATACTTCCGATGCAGCGGCTAATATAGCAGGAACAGATTGGGATCATATAGGAGCTGCATCTTCAGGGGCTGAGGTTACCGTTACCTTTGAAGATAGCAACAGAACCTGTGTTGTTCCGGTAACAATAAACTTTGAAGCCGGCGACGACATAACTGTATCCGGTCTCTCCTTTGCGAACTTTTCAGCTACCTCTAGCACTGATAATCTTGAACTTGACACAGACGATAATGACACTGCCGAAGCTACCGATGATAAAACCATTATTATTGTCGCCCCTACTATCTCCAGCGCTGCCAATCAGACCTTTTATGTGAACGATGCGGCTACGGCGATTGAAAGAATTATCATTACCGATGCGGCTATCGCCACTATCACCGCTGCCAACGACATCCGTATTAAAATACCCGCTACATTTAATATGACATGGGACCAGACAGATACGACGATTGACGTAGCTCCAACATTGTCAGATTATTCAAGTTACTACTATACTAATGATTTGGCGCAGATAACCGGTGATTGCTCGGGCGTTACTTATAATCCGCTCACAGATACTCTTTTCTTTATTATCAACGGCACGCCGACAATCTATGAATTCGAAACGGACGGAAGCTATTTGAGGACCATTACAATGACTGGTTTTATTGATACAGAGGGAATAGATTGGATGTCGGGTACAAGTTATGCGGTGACTCAGGAGAGGGATCCATATGACATTATAATAATTACAATTGATTCAGAAACAACGTCGATAGCTAAAAGTAGCGGGACAGTGATAACACCGACCATGATCGTGATCAGTAATCTGGGTATGGAAGGAATCAGCTACGATTCGGATAACAATTGGTTTTACGTGGTTACTGAAAAACACGCTGATGGCAGTAATGGCGGACGGGTATTTAAGGTTGAAATGGATGGGACTACTACTGAATTTACTACTCTCGCGACCAACCTGCTTGCCGCCGGTTATACGGATTTGGGCGACCTTTCTTATGATAGGGTTTCCGGGCATCTTTTTCTTTTATCCGAAGAAAGCAATATAATAGTTGAGGCAGAAACAGACGGAACAATAGTGACGACAAGAGCGGTGGACGTAGGGATATTCGGTCAGCCGGAAGGGTTGGATTTTTCTCCAGATGGTAACTCAATGTTTATTGCAGGAGAAGCTGACGATTATCAACACTTGACTCGCTCTCTTAAAATTTCTACTACGGCCAGTTACGAGGATGCAAATAAAACATTAGTAGTAGATGTTACAGAAAATTTTTCGGCTAGCGACGCAATTACAATTTCAGAATTATCTTTTGATAATTTTTCAGACACTTCTTCTGCCGACAATCTTGAATTGGTTATTAGCGGCTCCAGCGGCTTGACTACAGCTGCGGACGATAAGACAATAACCATCTTAAGCCCTACTATTACAATAGCTGCTTCTACTTCTCAACCCTCTTATATTTACGTCCCATCTCAAGATACCGTCTTGGGTTCAGCTAGTATAGCGAGGAATGTAACCACAGGCATAGTCACAGCAATAACCTTGAAAGAGAACTCTGGAACCATTGATGCTGATGATGATTTGGAAAATATTGAATTATGGCTGTCTTCAGACGACACTTGGGACGCCGGCGATAATCAATTGGGAAGCACTGGGAATTTTGACGGCGCTGACGGAGAAGTAACTTTTACCGAAACTTTTGATGTTACCACCACAACTCAATATTTAATTGCCAGAGGAGATGTAAAAAGCGAAGTTACGACGGGTAAAACTTTTGAACTTCAATTCAAAACAGTTTCAACAACAGACACGGTGTCCGGCGCTCCTCTAAATATTTCCGGCACATCTACTGTTGCCTCTTATTGGTGGAACACTGACTGGCTCTACCGCAAAAAACTCACTTTTGACAACTCTGCCCAGGCGGAAAACTTAGCTAGTTTTCCAGTAATAGTCAAATTAACTTCTTCTAATTTTGACTTCACAAAAACCCAGTCAAGCGGCCAGGATTTAAGATTTGTTGATTCAGATAATTCAACTGAATTAAAGTATGAGATTGAATATTGGGACAGTTCGGGTCAGACAGCAATCATTTGGGTCAAGGTTCCTCAAATAGATGCCTCTTCCGCCACTGATTTTATTTATATGTATTACGGCAACACCGGGGCTTCTGACAGTCAGAATATAACCGATGTCTGGAGCAATGGTTATGCCGCGGTTTATCATTTCTCCGAGCAAACTGGTTTTTATTTAGATTCTACCGGCAACAATAATGACGCTGATACCCAGCAGGTAACCTCAAGAAACAACACCGATGCAAACGGTCTGGGATTTTATCCTCAATTTGTTGCCGCAAGTAGCGATTATGTTGGCGTGCCTGATGCTACTTCTTTACAATTTGGCAGCGGTGATTTCACTATCTTGGTAAGAGCAAATGCTTCAACAGACCTCACCGATACCGATTTAATAAGAAAAGGCTCCACGAATACAGCTGACCCTGATTCCTGGTGGAAATTAGAATGGGGTTCGGGTGTTACCAATCAGGTACAGTGGGAGGTTCGGGTAGCTGGCACTGCTAAACAGGCGACTTATACCAAGGCACCCGACGGAAATTGGCATGATTTCTGGGGCACTCGTGATACCACTGGTAATGTAGTAGAGATGTTCATAGACGGTTCTCAAGTTACATCTATAGCAGGTATTAGCGGCAGCGTTAACCCTACCACTTCTACTAATACAGGAATAGGAAGTAAAGATACTTACGACGATGATCACTTTGACGGTTATCTTGACGAAGTAAGGATTTCCAATACCTTAAGGAGTGATGATTGGATTGCCGCTCAGCGTGATTCTTTAGAAAATGACCTTATTACCTTTGGCTCTGAGACTCAAGGGGTGCCCACTGCTCCTTCTGCTTGTTCATCTGTTAGAGACAGTGATACCCAGTTTACTATAACTTGGATTGACAATTCATCTAATGAAACAGGTTTTAAAATAGAACGCAAAACCGACGCTGGCGACTGGACTCAGATAGATACTGATTCCGCTTCGCCTTATGTTAATACCACCACCTCGGCCAACCACTCTTATCAGTATCGCGTCAGGGCATATAACGATGCAGGCAACTCCGACTACAGCACTGATTCAAATGTCCTTTATACCACTCCGTCAGACCCCTCGGGCGCCGCAGCAGCCTATGTAAGCGACACAGAAATCACTCTTTCGTATACCGACAACTCTGCTTTTGAAACAGGATTCAAAGTAGAGAGAAAGACCGACGCTGGCGACTGGACTCAGATAGATACTGATACTGCTAGTCCGTACAGCGACACCTCAACATCTGCCAATCATAAATACGAATACCGGGTTAGGGCTTACAAGGACAGTCTGAACTCCGACTACAGCACTACTTCGGCGATTTATACTTTAACTGGCACTCCCACCAATCTTACAGCTACTGCAGTGAGCACAAATAGTATTACTTTGTCAGTAGATTCTTTTCCTAATGATACGGCTAGCTCTTCTGGTTATTATTTCTCTCGTTCCGGAGCTAATTCCGGCTGGATTCAGACCAATACCTGGCAAGATACCGGTTTATCCTGCGGCACTTCCTACACTTACACCGTTAAATACAGAAATGGAGATGCTGTGCCAACAGATACAATTTCTTTGACTAAATCCACTAATGGTTGTGGCGGCGGCGGTTTGCCTTCAGGGACATATAATCCTCCAAGTCCACCATCTCCTACCTCAGAAAGTCCCAAAGGAGGATTTAAGGTTTTAATTAATCAGGGCGACGAATATACCGAAGAAAGAGAAGTTAGTTTAAAATTGTTTGCTGGAAAGGATACTAAGAAAATGGCTATCTCCAGGGACCCTAATTTTTCTCTAGGAGCAGACACAGGTCAGATTACTTATCAATCCTCCTACGATTGGGATTTATGCTATAGAAAACCACAATGCCCGGAAGGAACTTATACTGTTTATGCTAAATTCTATACTCAGTATGGCCAAGCTTCAGAGATTGTTTCTGACACTATTATTTTAAGAAAAAAGAAACCTATCATAGAAAAGATTCCCGAAATAATCAAAGAAATACCAGAAAAGATAAAAGAAATACCAGAGAAAATCAAGGAAATCATTAAGCCCAAACCAAAACCAGAAGAAATACCAGAAGAAATAATTACAGTGCCAGAAGAAGCGCCTTTAACAATGCAAGGTAAATGGCAATTATTGCCTTCAGGGCCAATCAGAGAATTTGTTTTAGCACCTTTGCCAAAAGAGATTAAGGAATTAGCTGAAAAATTTCCTGACCTTGGAGAGACCCTGAAAAAAGTTGGGGTAACCAAAATCACTGATATTAAAAAATTAAAAACCGTTAAATTGACCTTGCCCGGATTAACTGAAAGAGTTGGTTTGTCAACAGCAAGAATTGAACCGGGAAAATTTGCTTTGCCCAAAGGCGTTCCAATGGCTGAATTATCGGCCCAAGCAAAACAGCAAATTCCCACAGAAATTGTTTTTGCCAAAACTGGCGGAGAATTGATTGATTTTAACATTGCTTTATCTGTTGCTGAAAAAGGCGAGCCAGAGCAAAGGATTAACACTATTTCCGGCAAACCACTTCAGTTAGTGGTCAAGCCGGACAAGCCGGTGAAAAGCGTTAAGGGATATGTGGTTTTTAAATCAAAGAAAAAAGAATTAGGAAGCAAGAATCAGGAATTATCACTAAATTCATTGTTAGCGTCAATGGTTTTTGCCTCGCCTTCTTTTGCCAAGGAATATGATCCCGTAGAAATTGAGGAAAGATTGGTTTTAATGGAATTTGAATATACAGACCCTGACAATGACGGTATTTATACAGCGGAAATTAATGCGCCAATAGTTGAAGGTGAATACGAGATTATCACGGTAATGGATTTTGAAGATTCAGAATTAGGCAAAAAAGAAATCCGGCTGATTACCATAATTGACCCGGAAGGATATATTTATGAAAAAGACGGGGATAAAGAAACTCGCATTCCCGGAGCTATTGTTTCTCTTTTTTGGCTAAATCCTGAAACCAAACAATATGAATTATGGCCAGCAAAAGAATATCAACAGGAAAATCCCCAGATTACCAACACCACTGGCAAATACTCATTTTTAGTGCCAGAAGGTTCTTATTATCTTAAAGTTGAGGCGCCAGGTTATCTTGTTTACGACGGCAAACCCTTTCAGATTAAAGAAGGCAGTGGCGTCCATTTCAACATTGAATTAAAAACCAAATACTGGTGGCTAAAGGTCGTGGAATGGAAAACTATTTTGCTGATTGCAATTATTCTTCTTTTGCTTTACAACTTTTATCGTGATAAAATACGGGAAAGAATTAAGAAATAAGGATTAAGAAGTTAATTCTTAATCCTAAGAATATGAAATCAAAAATTTATTTATTTAATATAATTATAATTATATTATTAGCTGGCAATGTCTTTTTTGGCGCTAAATATTTTGCTGTTCAAAAAGAATTTCAAGAAACACAAACTGGTTTAGAAACTCAAAAATTAAATGAGAAAGTTTTAGAATTTACCAAGCTTTTTATTGAGAAAGTATTGAAGGCAGAAACAGAAATTGATTTTGAAACACGGCTAAAATTAGAAAATGCGGTTAGAAATTTAGACGATGAGGAAATTTTAGTCCAATGGCAAAAATTTGTTGACAGCGAAACTGAAGCCGGAGCTCAAAATGAAGTGAAAAATTTATTAGAGATGTTGATAAATAAAATCAAGATTTAATTAAACATAAGCCGGGTTTACCCCGTTAGAGATATGTTCTTTCTTTGATTTCTCTTTGTCCTCGGAATCTCTAACGGGGTTTACTTTTACAAAAAATCGCTCTTTGGGCGATTTTTTATTTCCTTCCAATAACTGCCATCATTGTTTGAGGTTTTTTTGGTCGGTCTCTTCTAAAAGAAAAATATTTATCGGGAAGGCAAAAAGTGCATTCCGGGCTAATTTCAATGTTTTCTTCTCTCACTCCTAAATTAGTTAATTGAATTTTAGCTATTTTTTTTAGGTCTAAAAATAATTTTCCGTTTTTATTTAATAGAGCGCCTCCCAAATAAGGTTTAAATTCTACTAACAAATCTTCTTTCACTTCAAAATGACATTGGGAAATCCCCGGACCTATCCCAACTAAAATATTTTTTGGCAAACTGTCAAAATCTTCAGTCATTTTCTCAACATTTAAAGTCAAAATATTTTGAGCCAAACTCCGCCAGCCACCGTGAACCAAACCGATAATTTCTTTTTCCGGGTCGTAAATAAAAATCGGCAGGCAATCAGCCACCGTAATAGTTAAAAATAAATTTTTATCTGCTGTTATTAATCCGTCGGTTTTCTTTATTACCTTCCCGGCTTCCTCATTAGAAACAATCTTTACGCTATTCTTATGAACCAAACCCGCTTTCACCATCAATCTATCTTCAATCCCCAATTTTCCTAAAAATCTTTCTCTATTCTCAATAATCTCCTTGTCCCCCATTGAAGCGCCAGACAACTTCATTGTTCCGTCTTCCTTTCTTGAAACAGCAGCGATTATATTCGGACATTTTTTAAAAATCTCAAACATACATTTAAATATTTCCTGCATCCTTACTATATTAACACATTGCTCGGTTACCCCGCCCTCTAAGCTGTAAGAAAATAATACATATACATAGAGGGCGGGGTTCCCTCGCTTGTGTTAATAAAAAAGGGTGGTTTTAATTAACCACCCCTAACATCTTTTGAGTTTTTTTGAACAAATTAACCACTTGGTCTTTACTAAATTCTCTCCCTAATTTAACAGCTTTCAAGACCTCCATAACTTCTCCGAGTGCGAATTCTCCATCTTGCGCTAATAAGTGAGCAAAGGTAATAGGAACGAATCCGGGGCTGTTCCCGTAATACTCAGCAAATTCAAAATAGCTACAAGCCCAAGAAAGATTGACCAAACAGGAAAACAAATTATCTCCATTTCTCTGCTCGGAAGCCCGTAACAACTGACTGGCATTTTTTAACCTTGCGCGGGCTTTCTCCAAAAGAAAAGGAGCAGCTGCTTTTGCTGTTTCTTTAACACGAGAAAAAGATATTATAGTGTTGCTCCTCAACAAACCGAACTTTACCTCATTACCTTTCAACAAAAAACCGGTTATAAGGGGTTCGGTGATTATAGGATCAAGCATCCTTAATCTCCTTTGAAATTCGCCTTTGCCAATCGTCAAAATATCTAATTTTGATTTTGGTGATTCGCAAGGGCGAACTCTGGTTCTCCTCTTATCTATTACCGCCATTACATTAACGTTGTTCCCTGCCAAATTGCCATACCAAACCAGGTATTTAATATACTCTGGGTTAATTTGTTCCTTTACTTTCTGAATAATTTCTTTTTTATTCATTATTTTACCTCCTGTTTTATAATTTCTTCCGGTTTTTATTCAATCAGACGCCTTTTTTTTAAAGAGCTACCCTAAGAGGGTTTGATATTTCTATTCTAATCATAAAGAGTAAATTTGTCAACTCAGTTTCGCTCCACCAAAAAAATCGCCCGAGGGGCGATTTTTTATTTCAACTTTCCTAATATGCTTCTGCCTCTCTTTCCATCTTTTCAAACCGTGTGTAGTAAAAAGAAAATCAGAGTTGAGGTTGAGGATTATTATCTTCCTCATTTCTATTTTCTTTTGGTAATTTTTCACCGAATGCTTCAAAAGCCCTTAAAATCTCTAAAGGTACTGCAAAAACAATAGTATTTGACTGGTCAGAACTTATATCATTAATTGACTGAAGAGTCCTTAAATGCAGGGCTCCTTTTGATTCTGATAAAGTTTTAGCAGCTTTAGCCATATTGTCAGCAGCAATCACCTCTCCTTGAGCTTTTATAATCATTGCTCTTTTTTCTCTTTCTGCTTCTGCCTGCTTGCCAATAACCCTTTTCATCTCTTCTGGTAAGGTTATATCTTTCAACTCAACATTGATAACTTCAATTCCCCAAGGATCAGTAGCTTTATCTACAATAGTTCTTATACTTTCTGAAACCCTGTCTCTCTGGGAAAGAAGTTCGTCTAAATCAACCTGGCCTACGGCATTTCGCATTGTTGTCTGAGCCAACTGAGAAATAGCATAATAAAAATCTTCTACCTCTAAAATTACTTTATCAGCGTTTCGGACCTTATAATAAATAACAGCATTAACGCTTACTGAAATATTATCCTTAGTTATTGCTTCTTGACTTGCCACATCTACTGCTTTTACTCTTAAATCTACTTTTCTATAGGACTGAATAATAGGAAAAACCAATCTCCATCCCGGATTCATCAAACCAATATACTTACCCAGCATAAACTTTACTCCTTTTTGATACTGATTAATCTGCTTGATGGAAATTAAAATAATAAAGATAATTATTCCTAAAATTATTAAGATTGTGTTTATCATATTCTTAAATTAATTTAGTTAATTATTAACCTTCTTGCCCCGTAGTCCCCGCCTTGGCGGGGTACTACTGGGGTCCGACCTTTTGTTTTTAAATTTTAATCAATTATCTTAATACTTTCAATAACCACATCGTCAATAGGGCGATCCGGGCCTTCTGTGGCAGTATTCTCAATACTTCTAACAACATCCATTCCCTCTATTACCTTACCGAAAACAGTATGCTTGGAATCAAGATAATTATTGTCAACAGTATTGATAAAAAACTGGCTGCCATTAGTATCTGACCCGGCATTAGCCATAGAAATCGTGCCAGCAACGTTATAGTTATTTGAATGAATCTCATCAGCGAAAGTATATCCTGGCCCGCCTGTCCCCCATTTATTTTTAAGAGAATCGTCCTTGCTTAAAGGGTCACCGCTTTGAATCATAAAGCTTTTAATTACCCTGTGAAACTTTACATTGTCATAAAATCCAGATTTAGAAAGTTTTACAAAGTTTTCTACCGTTTTTGGCGCGTCGGATGAAAAAAACTCTATTTTAATCTCGCCCAAATTAGTCTGCATTATTACAACCATATTATTAGATAGAGTTAAAATATTATTATTCTCTTTTTCATTCCCAATGTATTCTGTAAATGATTTTCCATCTGGTGTTTTGCATTGCCTTGGATAGCTTTCCATCGCAGGATAGCCGGCAGCAATACATTCCTCAAAACTATTCATACTATCATTATTATCAACCGGTGTTTTATCCGACCTAAATACTATAGCACATACTGCAATTCCTGTAAAAAGAAAAACTACTAACAAAAATATATATATCTTTTTCATAGATTCTGTGCCCTCATACCCCGCTTAGTGGAGTAGTAACGGGTTAATTAATTTTTTGATTTTTTATTTAAAAACCGGGGTTGACGCTATTCTTCCTCTTCGCTCAATTCCTCCGATTTATATTGATTTTTTATTTCTTCAAAATGATTCTTTGCAGCTTCTAATTCTTTTTTACATTTCCCAATTAAATCCATGCCCTCTTTGTATTTTGACAGCGCTTCATTTAAATCAATATCTTCTCCCTGAAACCATTCGTTAATTTCTTCAATTTTTTGATATGCTTTTGTGAAATTAAATTTTTCTGCCATAATTATTCTTAGGGCACGGGATACGAACCAGAATCAATTTAGCGGAGCCAATTTTGGTTATATTTGAGGCGTGAGGAGTGAAGTGTGCCGATAGGCACATAAGCGACGAGCAACAAAGAAGATAATCAAAATTGGCCCGCCCTGAAGGGGAACCTAAAAAATGGCTGATTTCTTTGTTGCTCCTCCTCAAAGTAGTTTCTAACTACTCCTTCGTCGTCGCGCCTCGAAATCATCTCATTTTTTAGGTTCTAAACTTGATCTTGGTTCGAATCCCGTGCCCTCATATTTTCTTTTACTTGAGAAAAAATACGACCTTTATAATATTTTGTTTGAATCAAATCATTAAACTTAACTCCCTCCAAATCTTTAATTATCTGGCCGTTTTTATCCAGCGTCATTGTATAACCTTGTTTTAACTTCAAAACAGGGTTTGAGAGGTTTAGTTTTTCTTCTTGCTGCTTTAAAATATCCCGGACTCTCTTTTGCCAAAAATCTTTGCTTTTATTAAAATCTTCAGACAACTCTTCTGTCTCAGATTTTTTCTCAAGCAATAGATTTTTAATTTTAGTATTAAAATCTTTAGCAAAGAAGTTTAATCTGTCCCATACGTTTTTAAACAAATTGGTTATAAAAACAGAAAATCCTTTTTCGTATTTATAAATGTTTACAGCTGCGTTTTCCCAATTTTTAGAGAGAAATTTCGCTGCTTGTGTTGGTGTAGAAACACGCAGATCTGATACGTAATCAGCGATGGTTATGTCTTTTTCGTGCCCGACACCGCATATAATAGGAATATTAGAAGCAAATATCGCCTTAGCGACTTTTTCGGAATTAAAAGACTGCAAACTTTCCCAATCTCCGCCTCCTCTTATTAAAACAATCACATCGAGATTTATCATATTTTTATTAAACCACTGAATAGCTTCAGAAATAGCATCTATTGCAAATAACCCTTCTACTCTTACATCATAAAGATAAACCTGAAAACCATGATCGCCAAGATTCTTTTCAAAATCAGGCAAGGCCCCTTTCCCAATTTTTGATGTTATTAAGCCTATCCTTTTACAAAATAGAGGGATTGATTTCTTTCTTTCCAAAGCAAAAAATCCTCCTGCCTCTAATTTCTTTTTCAAGGCCTCAAACGCTTTTTTTAAAACACCCTCGCCAATAAAACTAATTTGCTCAACCTGAAAATTAAAACCTCCGTTAGGTTTGTAAATTTTAGGAAATCCCAAAATTTTAATCTTAGTTCCCGGCTTTAAATCTATGCCTGATTTTTCCAAATCTCTTCTCCAAATAAAACAATCCAACATCGCTTTTTCCTTTAGGTCCAAAAGTTTGAAATATAAATAATTAGGGTATTCATTAACCCTCTCTCCTATTTCTCCAACAACAACAACTCTCCTGGGAGTTAAAATACTATTCAGAAAATCAATAAATTCTGAAACTGTAAATTCTTTCTCTTCCATAAATTCTGCGCCCTCACACCCCGCTTAGCGGGGTAGTGACGGGTTAATTATTTTTTTATACTTTTTATTTATCCTAAAAATCAGAGTTGACACCATTTTTTACGATAGGTAATTTTCAAGAAATGGTAATTTCAAAAATTTTGTTCTGCTGCCTAAACCCTTTGATTAATCTAATTTTTGCTTTGGGATTTTTAAAATATAAAACCAAAACCTCAATCACTCTCCTGTTTGCCTCTCCCCTAACAGGCCTTTCTTTTACTCTAATTTCAAAACTATCTTCAGCTTTCTTAATCACCTCTTCCTTTTTGGAATTTGGAAAAACTTTAACTTTAATTAGCATTTTATTCATAAATGTAAAATAGAGCAGGAGAAGAGAGCAACTATTTCTTTTTTCTGGATTTTTTGCGAACCGGTTTAAACTGGGCTCTCGCCGCCTTTCCTTCAAGCCGCGGCGAAAAAGACATAAAAGATTTAACTTTAACTTTCCCTTTTTCCCGATATTTTTTATTGTTTAACATATTAATCTTGAGTTAAAACTGATTGGTTTATTTTAATTTCCAGCTTCGTTTAAAAGTTTTCTGCCAAAATCTTCTGCTCTCTTTAAATTTTCTTCATTTGGTTTCCCTCTATTAAAAATTCTAGGTCCCCAATCAGCAAAAATACTGCTGGCGCCTTTACAAGAAAAGCTTCCAAGAAAACCGATCCCTTTATTTTCTAATTTTTCTTTTATAATCCTAAGGGTTCTCTTGTCTCCTGCTGCGTGCATAGTGCAAAATCCAGCTCCTTTCCTGCCGAATAAATCAGGAAGTTCTTTCAAAAACTTTTTAACCGGCTCTGCCGGAGCTAAAGCGTGAACCGGGGTTCCTATGCATATTAATTCGTACCGATAAACATCTTCTACTTCTTCAATCCTTTTCAATTCTGCTTCTAATCCTTTAGCAATCGCCCGGGCAACTTTTTCAGTGTTTCCGCTTTTTGAATAATATACCACTAAAGATTTCATATTTTTTGATTTTTTAATTCAAGATTATATGTTTTTTTATACCTTAACGAATCAAGGTTCCCCCGCCTTGGCGGGGGGTTCTTATATCTTTTTAACTTTCTTTCCTTTAAATTGTTTGATTTCTTGCAACATTCCTTCTGTGGGCTCGCCATATATCCACATCTCATCACACATATCCAATAACTTCCGCCCCATTTCCATTCCAATTTCTCTTTCTTTTGGATCATCGTCATTTAAAAATTGGGTAAAATAAATATGAGGCGTAATCGGTATATGCCCAGCTAATACTACTTCCCGTGAATATTCTTTAGCCTTCTCTATATTCTCTTTTATATTACCCCTCAACGGACTACAAATAAATATCCTCTTCATAAATTATAATCAATTTTTTGATCTTCAATAAATTTCTTGAAAGACCTGTCATAAGTTTTTTCGGCTTTCGCAGAAAAACAACAAGCTGGTAATTCTTTCCTTGCCAAATGATATTTTATACATTCACAACACATTCCTTTTTTATCGCAATCATAGGTGCAAGGACAATCTTTTATATTTTCTTCTTTTTTACACTCCATAAATTTAATTATTTTTTAATTCACAATCGTTCCCTCAAATTTCTTTTCCTCTAAAATCATTTTTAGATTATTTAAATCTTTGCCACTGGCCACCACTACTTCCATGTTTTCTTTTTTTGCCAATCTAGCAGCGATTGGATCAATTGGAAGAGAAAGACCAGGCGACCAAGAAGAAGGAACCAGTTTTAAATAATCCCCCCAGGTCATTTTTTCAATCGGCTTAGCATTCTTATCTTTCTCAAAATCACTAGTATAGACATGATCCGGTTTACCCAAAACAATTACTCTTTTAATTTTAAAATCACTAGCAATACGAACAGCTACATAATCAGTCGAATTTCCCGGCTCCCAACCAGAGCCAATGATTATAGAATACTTGCCAAAATCTTTAATTTTAAAACGTTTGTCAAAAATAGTCGGACAAGCCTCTTTGTCAAAAACTGCTTTTAGCAAATAGGCGTTGAGTTTAGTAGCATGAATTCCTAGCCAATCTCTCTCTTTTTTTGAAATCTGACTAATTTCAAGAGAAGCCGCCTGATAATTCCTGGCTGTATATCCTCCCCCAACTACAATAATAAATTTATCTCCCTTTTTTATTTCTTTTTTTATAAACTGAAAAAATCTCCCCAGATAATCACTATTAATTTTTTCAGGGCATATAGTTGAACCACCCAAAGCAATAACAAATTTTTTCTCTTCCATAAATCCTAATTATTTTTATTAATTAATTTTTATTTTAATAGACCTGGCCCCATTTTTTTCCGTATTTTTTCTTGTATTCTATTAAATTAGACCTACTTGAATTACTCAAAGAATCTATATTTATATCAGAAAGGTTTATCCATTTTATTTCGTCTGTTTTATCCGGCTCCATTATTTTAGGAT
>Ga0268278_1000066_pt1 | contig 80371 bp, 86 predicted proteins | sample saktaG_3_FD_190135 | JGI IMG/M metagenome (GOLD analysis project Ga0268278, IMG submission 190135) | Saline water microbial communities from Sakinaw Lake, British Columbia, Canada - sak_2010_1_5_55m | ecosystem: Environmental > Aquatic > Non-marine Saline and Alkaline > Saline ...
TTTTTAAATCAAACACGTCTGTGGGTACGGTAAGCTCGGTGAGATAAATCTTGTAAGTGCCTTCGTGGTCTATGGCTGGGAACTCGGCTATTTTTTCACCCTGAGTTTGGGTTCCATTTTCATCTGTGTAAACCGGATACACTTCTATTATTGGGTTTCCGGTGTTTTCTGCATTGGGCCTCATTCGTATGGTAATATCTTTGGTATTATCTAAAATCTTTTCAAAAGTAACGCGTACATAGTTACCCTGGGGAATGGTGGAAAAAGTGCCTTCTTGCCATGTGCCTTCTTGGTCAGCTACTGTGTCGTAGATGTCTGCTACTATGTCTTGGTTCTGGTCTAGGTGCCAAGCTTTGGAGATAAATATGATTTCAAATGTTTGGTCTGAGAGATGTGGGACTGTCCATTCTATGTAGTCTATCTTGTTGTTGTTGTTTAGGTCATAGGCTGTGAATGGGACTTCCTCATTGTTTTCGTTGGTCCACTTGATTTTGATGAGGTGTTCCTGACCTACTTTGTATATCTCGGGGATGGTGGTGTAGGCTAGGATGTTTGTGAGTTCTGCTTGGCTGGCTAGGCAGTCTTGGTATTGTTGTTCTGCTTGGGACAAGGCGGGGGCTTCTGTGACAACGGGCTCTTCGGCCGGAGTTTCCGCCTCTGCCCCGCTAAGCGGGTCTACGGCGGACAGGTCGGAGGATGTCGGAGATCCCCCTATTTCTTCTTCCTCGGCTACGGCTGGTTCCTCGGTAGGAACTTCAGCTGGAACTTCAGCATTGTCATTCCCTTGCAAAAGGGAATCCAGGGTGTTTGGCTGGTCTTCTGAGTTTGCGTCCTCACTCTGGATTCCCGCTTCCGCCCGCCTAGACTCGGCGAGGCTGGCGGGAATGACAGTGGGAGGGACTGGCTCCTCAGCTGGAGCTTCGGGCTCTGTGGATTCCTCGGGTTCTTCACTTGGGGCAGACTCTGAAACTGGTTCCTCAGCAGGAACTTCGGGTGCTGATGCTTCAGGTGCCACAACTTCTGGTGCTGGTGCTACTACTGCCTCTATAGCCACACTGACTGCTTCTTGTAGGTCTGCAAAAAAGAATTTCTTGATTGAGCTGAAGAAGTTTGTGACAGAAGTGAGAAGACTGGCTGGCTGGTCTGTAATACTTGGTTCTTGCTCTTTGTCTTTGTTCTTTTCTTTGTCTTTGTTCTTTTCTTTTTCAGGGGCGGGTTTAAACTCCTCGCAGTTAACCTTGACTATGTTCTTATCTGATACTGTGACTAGCTTACCCTTGTCTGTGAGTTGCTCTGTGATTTCAGGGCCTTGTGTTTCATAGGTGACTGCGACTGTGTCGCTAGGGTTTAGGGTATAGGGGTCAGGGTCTAGTGACGGTTGGATGATATCGTTGGAGCCTGTTAGAACTGACGACTCTAACGAGCCTACTTCTAACGGGCCAATGTCCTCGGCTTCTTCAGACAAATCCACAGTTTTGGCTGTGTCTGTCTCTTTGATTTTCTTGTTTGTTTTCTCTTTGATGTTGTCTATGGCTTGTGTAGCTGCGTGTTCTAGGTCTGAGAGGAAATACGTGTTTAGTGCTTTGATGAAACGGAACACGAACTCTTTGGCCTCTAAGAGGCCTGCAGTCTGTGTGTTGCGTATATCTATGTCTGAGGTGTCCAGAGGGAACATACCTGCCATGTGTTTACGGTCTGAAGTGGTGAGGGTTGTGGGGCTGGTTTGCGGAGCTGGGTTAATCTGTATGTTGACAGCTGACTTGGGAAGTAAGAGAAGGTGGGATGTGGCTGTAATACTTTGTTTGGGAACACGGACAGTATATTGTACTCTGCTACCTGCTACCACGGGGCTGGTGGTGGTTATGATGCCTGCTGTTTTGATAAAACTTTGTTGGGGGGAAACTACTTTGATGTTTGAGATTGTATTCCAGACAGGGAGAGAGAGCAGGGCTACGGTGAACACAAAGACTATGGCTCCTTGTAATACCAGGAATGGGCTGTATGAGATGTCTGTGTCTTGTGTGTTAAACAAACGTTTTTGGGTTTCTGCTTTTTGGTTGAGGGAAGTGATTATTCTGTTGTATTTGGAAGATATGTGGTTGAGGTTGTTGGTTACTGTGTTTACAGTGTTTGCTATGAGGTGGTCTGCTGAGCTTGGTATTTTCTTTAGCTTTCTCTGCCAATACCTCCTTGTGTAGTGAAGGTGCTTGAATGTGGGGGTGGTAATGTTCTTTTTTATCCAAACAAAAATCAGAGATTTACTCAAAAAACTCTTCAATATTTTTGTTTTTCTCAGATCTTGTTTAGGCACAGAAAACCGTATTTAATTATTTACCCCGTTAGAAGCCCGAAAGGCTTCTAACGGGGTTTATTCATTTTAACAAATATATATACAAAAAAACACAGGGGTAAACCGTGCTAGTTGTGGATAACTTTTAAATCAAGCAAGCGTGCTCAAATACCAAGCCACTATCAAATTTCCCCAGAGTAAAGTTATAAAAGTACCTAAAATTAAAAATGGGCCAAACGGAATTTCGCTTTTCAATTTCTTTTTGCCTCTTACCATCAAAATTACCCCTATTACTGCACCAAAGAAAAAAGCTAGAAACAAAGCCACCAGAACATTAGGCAATCCCAACAAAAGTCCCATTAAAACAGCCAGCTTTACATCCCCAAATCCCATCCAGCGTCCACGCGATATAAGAAAAATAAATAGAAAAAAACCGGAAGCAACCGCAACCGCCCAGAAATAATTTAAAAACAAAGGAAAATTTTCCAATAACCGATAAATAATAGTTATTATTATCGCCGGAAATAAAACTCTGTCAGGAATTATGTAGTGCTTTAAATCATAAATAAAAATAATTACCAAAGATGAGGCAATATAAAATAAAAATGCTAAACCTAGAAAATTCCAGACCGGGGCTGGTCCGCTTAGGGCGGAAAAAATCAACAAAAAAATCATCGCTGTTGCCACCTCTACTGCGGGGTACTGCCATGATATTTTTTTCTTACAATGCCTGCACTTGCCCATCAAAAACAAAAAGCTAAATATTGGGAATAAATCATGCCAAGATAACTGGTGCCGGCAATTAGGACAAAATGACCTCCCTTTTATACTCTCTTTTTTTTCTAATCTGTAAACAAAGCAATTCAAAAAACTTCCGACAACAAGCCCGAGTACAAAAACAAATACACCAAATAAAAAATAAATAAACTGCATTAAATTATTCTATCATTTATTTTTAAATAAAAAAACAGCCATTTTTTGCTCAGGCTGTTTTTTAATAATATTAATTATTGACAGGCCCCGGCGCTACAAGCAGCCGTTGCTGCTGTTCCTGAATACTCTTTTTTATTTCCAGAAGAATCAACGCAATATGAGGCATCATCAGTAGTCTTTAAGTTTATAGCAACACACCACTCAGAATCGGCAGGATCAGTGCAATCAGCCGAAACGTTACATGTAGATACAAGATTGTCCTCGGAAACTTTATAATTCATTTTATCACTTTCAAGTCCCGCAACTACTTTTTGGTAATCAGGGTCAGTTGTAACTCCTTCAAAAGCGCCTGTTTCATTATAAAAGGTAATGGCGTTTGTAAAAAGTGTTCCCAAGTCTCCCATTGCTGCAGAATCTTTACCCTTATCAATATAACGAGTCACGTTGATTAACACGATTGCCGCCAAAACCGCAATAATGGCAATAACAACCAGCAATTCAATAATAGTAAAACCTGCATTATTTTTTTTCATATTTTTTTATTTATATTTTATTTTTTAATTATACACCTATTTAAAAAATATCAACAGCAAGTTATTCACACCTAGTATTTGCAGGATCTTTACACCTTTCGTTCTCTATCAACTTTTTATAACCCCTACTATCAACACAAAAAGCCATTGTTGAATCAGTAAATTCCCGTGCGCAAGCCGCCCAGGCGTCGCCATTAGAATTTTCATAACAGCAAATTCCTGGCGTGGCACTCTCATGGCAGTTTTCGTCAGAACTATGGGGCATTTGCTCTGAAGTAATATGCACAACTGGAGAGTCACAAAAACCCGTATAACTGTTGTTGTAGCTATTATAATAAACCTCTCCCGCAGGAACCAAGATCGCCAAATTGCCCTCTACATTAGAATCTTTTCCACTGTTTATGTAACGAGTAATGGAAAACAAGATGATTGAAGACAAAATGCCAATTATGGCAATACTAACCAGTAATTCTACTAAAGTAAAACCACTCCCTGAATTTGAATTTTGAAATTTGAAATTTGAATTCAATTTACAATAAATTAATCAATAATATTATTTTTTTGTTGAATAAGCTATTTTCCCAAATATTAGTATAAATTCTTTAGCTTCCTGCCAAAGCTTGCGCGCTGTTTCTTTTTGTGATGTATCATCAATTGATTTTCCTACTAATTCCAACCAATAAAGGGTTTCTTTTGCTTCTTTTTTACAGATAAATATTTTGTTCTGAAAATCTCTCTTACTTGAACCGCCGTTAGCTTCTCTATAATTCGCACCTATACTGGTACCGCTACGAATTAACTGATTTATTAAAGGTAATGTAATAGTGTCTTTTGGACATGTTTTACAAAATATTATAAGCTCTGTAGAAAATTTAACTGTCCTGTCTTCTAAATCATATTTGTTTTCAAATTGAGACATTTAATAATTTTAAATTGATTTTAAATTGTAAATTTCAAATTCGCGCTATATAGTTCCAAGGGCGCCGTAAAGTGGCTCTAAAACGGATATTGCCAAAATAGCCACTATCACTCCTAAAAAAATTATTAAAACAGGTTCCAGTAATGCTGTAAATGTAGCCACTGCCCTGTTCACTTCTTTTTGATAAAAATTTACTATTTCCATCAGATTTTTATCCAACTTTCCGGTTTCTTCTCCCACTTGCACCATTTGCACCACAAATGGAGGTACCAGCTCGGGATATTTTACCAAAACAGAGCTTATTTTTTCTCCTTCAGAAACTCTTTCCTCTGTTTCTTGAAGCATTTGTTTATAAACAAAATTTGCCACCGTATCTTTTGTAATTTTTAGTGCTTTATTAATAGAAAGCCCAGCGCCTATTAAAGTGGATATATTTTCAGCAAATCTTATAAGAAATATTTTTTTGAGAAAAGAACCAACAATCGGAACTTTTAAAGAAAATCTATCATATCTTTTTTTACCCTCCTTAGTTGTAAAATAATATATGATAAACAAAACCAAAAAAACAAACCCAACTATTATAATCCATCCGTAATTGCTTAAAAAACCGTAGAAATCAATCATTACGCGCGTAAAAAACGGGGGGTCTGTGGTTGTCTGGCTAAGCAAATCCACAAGACGTGGCATTACAAAAAACATAACAATCAAAACTACTGCCCCCAAAACCCAAATAACAAATGCAGGATAAATCATAGCAGCCCTTATTTGAGAAGAAATATCATACTCTCTTTCTAAGTGCTCTGAAAGATAAGAAAGCGCGTCTGAAATTTTTCCCGACGCCTCTCCTGTTTTTATTAAACTTATATAAAAAACATTAAAAACTTCAGGAAATGTGCCAAACGCTTCAGACAACGGGTTGCCCTCTTCAACCAATTGCGATATTTTCAAAATTTTTTGCTTAAATCCAGGGGCTTTTGTTTGAACTGCCAAACTTTTTAAACTCTGCACAACTGGAACTCTTGATTGAAGCATAACCGCCAGCTGCCTGGAAAAAATTGCCAAATCTTTTTTTGAAACCCGATTTAAAAAACCAATATTTTCTGTACGCAAAATTACAGGCGTTTGTTCCTTTATAGATGTAGCAAAAATATTATATTTTTGTAAAAGAAGAGCCGCCGATTCTTTTGTTGAAGCTTCAACTGTTCCTGTTTCCAGCTTCCCTTCTTTTGACCTGGCCTGATAAATATACTTCATTTTATAAAATATAAGACATATTTTAGATTAAAAATTAATCTTTTACACAGCGCACTGAAAAAGCACGCGACATAGGATCGGCATTCTGATAAATAGTAGAGGCGGTCTTACTCAATGATCGGATCCAAGCATCTGAAACAGTCTTTGTTGTAGACGACCAAAATCCCGTATAAGTACCACGAGAATAAAACCCCCCGCTATGATCACGATCTCCAACTAAAAGTACATCGAATCCAGATGTATCGCAAGGGGTTCTCCCCCCACAAAGCCCTGTATTTTTTATTTTATCGCCTTCATTAGTTCCTTTCCAGCCAATATACGATACACTATAAGGGAAATTGGTTTCACAGGTAGAAGATGCTGGCGCGGATGCACAAACAGCCCTTTCCAATGTAAACCACTCATAATGAGAGGGTACGTGCCAACCGGCAGGACAAATTCCTTGGACAGGCAAAGAGCAATCATCGTTCGGCGGAGCACCCGTTCCATTACAGCCAGCTGAGTCGTTCATTGCAGCTGACCATTGGTATAATAACCCTTCGTACGCGAATGGTCCTCCTGTATAATAGCCACACCATCCAACGTCGGAATAGTTTACCCAAGTTATGGCAGCACAACCATTGTCGTAATCAAGATTTTCTGATATCCAACACTGGTCTCCGATTTGAACAGTAGGATATTCTTTGCTATCCCGATAGTCGGTTAAAGAAGCTCCGCAAACAGTAAAACAGGAACCACAATCTTCAGAACAACTATTGCAATTTTCTTCGTTTGATATCTCGCAAGTTCCATTTCCGCAACAAGAAGGTGCAGTATCACACATGCCAGTACTACAGGTTTGGCAAGTAGAACAGGTAGAAGCACACATACCGGTACCCAGCATACACTCTTCACAATTTAAAGGATTACAGCTAACTTGGCAAAATCCAGAAGTGCAAGCCTCGCAATTATCAAAATTACAATCTAAATCAGAGGAGCAATAACTTCTACTGCCCGAAACGCAAGAATAAACACCATCGTCAGGAAGATTTTCTAATTCTATTTTACTGCCAGTAGAATCTGTACACCAATAAGCATCACTGGTGGCTAGTTTGGCGTAAACTACATAGGCAGTTGCATCGTCTGTGGCAAATTCATAGTCGCTTCCTGGTTGTACAGCATCAAAAGAAGACAACGTGTCCTCGTAACCATCGTATGTGAAATTATTAGAATAATATATTACTGCTCCTTTTGATATTTCAGATATCTCTGCTTTTATTCTGCTATCCTTGGACTTACCTATGTATGAGGACACAGAAACTAAAATAATGCTGGCCAGTGTACCTATAATGGATATTACTATTATCAACTCTACTATGGTAAAACCACGAAAGAACTTCTTTAGTTTGTGGAGGTGTTTTTTGACAGTTAAGCGAATTTTATTTTTGGATTTTCTCACAAAAAATATTTTATACAATTTTATCGCAAGAGGTTTTTGATTTCGCCTGGGTCTAGTGCATAGTCTGTGGCATTCTTCAAAGATATTTCTTTTTTTCTTACCAAGTCAACCATCGCCCTTCCCAATGATATCATACCCTCTTTTGCCGAGGTTTCTATGACAGCCGGTATTTCGTGAACTTTATTTTCCCTTATCAATGTAGAAACTGCGTTGTTACAAATCATTACTTCGCAAACAGGAATAAACCCACCTTTAATCCTGGGTATCAAGCGCTGTGAAACTATACCCAACAAAGAACTGGACAATTGAAACCTTATTTGACTTTGCTGTTCTGCGGGAAAAACATCCACAATTCTATGTATTGTTTGAGCAGATGAATTTGTATGCAGAGTAGCAAAAACTAAATGTCCAGTTTCAGCTGCAGTAATTGTAGTAGAAATTGTTTCCAAATCCCTCATCTCTCCTACCATAAGCACATCTGGATTTTGACGCAAACTAGACCTCAATGCGTTAGCAAAGTTTATAGTATCTATACCAACTTCTCTTTGGTCTATAATTGCTCTATCAATGGGATAAGTGTATTCTATTGGGTCTTCTATCGTAATTATGTGCACTGATCTGGTGTGGTTTATTTCATCTATCATAGCCGCCAATGTTGTAGATTTACCCTGACTAGTGGCTCCCGTCACCAAAACAAGCCCTTGGGGCCTTGAAGCAAAATCGTGCATAACGGGAGGTAAATTTAATTCTTCAATTGTCCTTATTTTTGATGGGATAAAACGTAGAGCAAGGCTTATAGTCCCCCTTTGAAAAAAAATGTTAACCCTAAATCTACCCCTCTCTTCGTGCTGATAAGAAAAATCAATCTCTTTTTGCTCTAAAAGCTTTTTTTTCTGAAATTCCGAAAGTATGGCGAAAGCAATGCCCTCAGAATCCTTAGCTGTAATTATTTTTTCCTGGCTCAAGGGCACGAGTTGGCCTGTTATGCGGATATTTGGAGCATGCCCCACGGAAATATCAAGATCTGAAGCCTCCTGATCAACTACCGTGTCTAAAAGTTTTTTGAAATAATTTAAGTAATCCATAAGTTTTATAATTTATTTTTATTGTCTCTCTTCTACAACGCGGGCTACTTCTTCAATAGATGTTTCACCCGCCAAAACTTTTAATATGCCCTCTTCTTCCATTGTCAACATTCCTTGTTTTTTCGCTGTTTTAAAAATTAAGCTTTCTATAGGAGTTTTTTGTATTAAATCGGCCAATTCATCTGTCATAGACAAAATTTCAAACAAGCCGGTTCTGCCAATATACCCTGAAAAATTACATTTTTCACAACCCTTACTTTTATATACAAAGAGAGGATCTTGAATTTTTAAATCCTTTTTTACATCTACCGGGAAATTTTTTATTTTACCCATTATATAATCCTTTGTTTTATCTTTAGGCTTTACTTTTAATTTGCAATGTGGACAAAGCATTCTAATCAATTTCTGGGAAATAACCACCCGCAAAGTGGATGGAATTAAAAACGGTCTTACACCCATATCCATCAACCTTGGAACCACTCCGGCTGAAGAATTAGTGTGTAGTGTAGACAGCACAATATGGCCGGTAAGTGCGGCGTTTACCACCAAATCAGCAGTTTCTTCATCCCTGATTTCTCCAATCATTATAATGTTTGGATCTTGTCTTAAAATTTGGCGCAGCCCATTGGAAAAAGTATATCCAATTTCGGGTTTTACCTGCGACTGGTTAACTCCTTGGATAGAATATTCTATTGGATCTTCTATAGTAACAATGTTTACTGAATCATTGTTAAGCATTCTTAATGCCGCATATTGGGTTGTTGTTTTTCCAGATCCCGTCGGTCCAGTAGACAAGATGAGTCCATAAGGCTTTTTTATAGCTTCTTTAACTACTTCCAGGCTCCTTCCTTTTAATCCCAACTCCTCAAACGGTTTTAATCCTGTAAAAGCATCTAAAACTCTTAGCTCAACTTTTTCTCCGTAAAGAGTAGGAAAAGTTGAAACCCTAAAATCAATATCCGTACTATTTATATTTGCAGAAAACCTGCCATCTTGGGGAACTCTGTTTTCATCAATTTTCAAACCAGAAAGAATTTTAATTCTGGCAACAATAGACGGGTGGACTTTTAAAGGCAAAAACAAACTTGAATGTAAAATACCATTTAATCTAAACCGAACCGTAAGCTTTTCTCTGCCTGGCTCAATGTGAATATCAGAAGCGTTTCCTTCAAGCGCGTGCCTTAATATAACCAGCACCATTTTAATAATGGGGGCTTCCTCTTCTATTGTTCCCATTGGCGCTTTTTTTACCATTGTGTCAAACATTTCTCCTCTTTCTTTGTCCAGTTCCTCAAGCGCCCTTTTGGTTTCTGAAGATATACTTTTTCGCTGTTTTAGAATCTCGTCTAAATTGCCTGGAGTTATAAGAAAAACCCTGTATTCAAATTTTTCCTGATTAGCCAAAAATCTCAAAGCATTTTGAGACGCTATATCTTCAGGATAAAGCATCCCTATCTCCACAAAATTTTCAGCTTTTCCCAGTGGAGCCATTTGGTAATTTACAGATGCCTCCTCTGGTACAAGCTCTAAAATGTCAGAAGGAATTTGTTCTGCTTTTACTTTTTTAAAAGGAATGCCAAAAATTTTACTTTTTATTTCAAACAAAGAGTCTTCAGGAATAATTTTCTTTTCCAAAATAATTTCCTCTTCTTTCTTTCCTGTTTTTTCAAACTCTTTTACCAGTTCATCCTTATTTTTTTCCGATATAAGGCCCTGGGAAAATAATTCTTGTAATAATTTCATTTTAAGTTATAAGCTTTAGTATGGCGTAAAAGGATTTTCTCTTCCTATTTCCACCTCTTTTATACTAATTATTTCCAATCCAGTTGCTTCTAAAATTTTCCTAGCGTCGTCTACAGACTCAGCTGTTATAAATCCTTCCACGGCTTTGTTTTCCTTAGTTTCGGCTTCATAAATAAATTGTATCTTCATTTCTGAAAAAGGCTGTAAGCTTTGAAATTGTTCTGAATCAAATACTTCTGTATTAATACTAACTTTTGGTTTATTAAAAACTAAAGTTGGCTGAACTTGTTTTGGTCCGGATAAAAGAACTCCAAAAGTCACAAAAGCTAAAAACAGCACAAAAATGATTGTTATACCTATAAAAAATGTTTTTTGCCTTTGCTTTGGTGATATAAATACAACTGCCATATTTAATATGAATTGGTTTTAATTTGCAGATTAAAATCGTATGATTGCTGGATTTCAAATTGACTTTCAGATGAAACAATGTCTGGCTCGGACGAAGACCCAAAGGAAATGTTTGTAACTTCAAAAATCCTGTCCGATTTTTCAAGGGAGGCCAAAAAATCACCCAACGAAGAATAATTTCCCAAAACATTTATTGAAAAAATTATTTCGTTGATACTTTTTTTGCTCCCCTTTGATGAAACAGGAGCTGATTTTGACAAAAACAGATTTTTGACTATCATTCCGCTGTCTGAAGCTGTTTTTTGGAAATAATAAACAAGTTTTCCTAAATTTGGGTCTTGGGGGAGAGCATTATCTACCTTTGCTAAGTCTTCAGAACGGTTTTGTAGTTCATAATATTTTTTTGTTATTTCGGCATAATAATCAAACTCGGCATTAAACTCGGCTTTTTTTTCTCCAAGATCAAGCTGGAGCTCTTTAAAGGTTTTGTATTCTGGCATCACTAAAAAGAATACCAAAAGCAAAATAATAAAAAGAATAATAGCTATAGCAATGGGACGATCAATTTGCATTTGATTTTATATCTTGTTGTTTATCTCTCAACCTTTTTCTAAATATAAAGAATGAAGCTAAAACTGCCACAATCATAACTAACACCAATCCAATGGCCACAAAAATTGCGTTAAATTTAAAAAACCCTTTTGACGCGGACTCTTCTGGTAAAACATTAACTTTTACCACATACTCTTGGGTTGAACCGTCTTTAGCTGTAACCGTATAAAAAACTGGGGTTGTAAAATTCTGGATAACTCCAGATCTAGGAGTGATTGTGGCTCCAGGCGAAATTATAATAAGCGTCTGCAATTTTGTCAGATCTGTTCCATACGGCACGTCCATAATAACTGTATGGCTCACTTGATCTACCTGCCCAATCACTTCCGGACTCAAAAGAAAATCAAAGACTGTTATTAATTTTTGTCTGTCCTTAGTCTGCGGGCTTGATACAACTTCAACTGGTTTTATAACTACGACTTCAGGTGAATCTGTTTCCGTTTCTGGAACATAGACAAATAAATCCTTATTAAGCGCAACGCTAAGGCTAAAATCGATCTTTGCAAACTGGCCCAGCGAAGAATTTAAAGTGGTTACTTTTTCCACACTTTCATTTCTTTCAAAATTTGCCACCTGCCGGCTAACTGCCTCCATACTATCGGCTTCTCCAGACATCTCCACTTTGGTATTTTTCCTATCTAAAGAAAACTGTTTAAACCATATATTAGGCAGGGTTTGCTTTTGCATAAATCCAAAAACATGTGAAGCAAACTCATGATTTTCAAAAATATCGGTAAAATCATTAATTTTCTTTTGGTATCCAAGAACTGATTTTTCATATTCTTTTTGTTGTGGTGTCCCAACGGTTTGCAGGGCTTCTATCTGATTTTTAATTTCCTCCCTCTGCATGCTGTTTTTTACCAAAAAAATTACATAACAAAATATAGTGGCTATAAACAGGGACACCGCAAAATAGAAGATGACATCCATCCACCAAAATCTTTTTTCTTTTAATTGAAATAAAATCCTAAAATCCATTTCCTATTAATTTATTATATATTAAATTAGGTTTCCAAGCCACCCAGCGCTGCTCCTGTTGCCACTGAAAATCTTGGCGCAAGCTCCTCAATAGTTTTGCCAAGAACTGGTGGGTAAAGCACATCAGAAAAACAATTTGGAATTTCAACTTTCTTTTTTAAAACTTCGGTAAAATATTCTTTAAGGCCCGGCATAGCAGCTGTGCCTCCGGTTAAATAAATTATTTCTGCTTCTGTTTGCTCCTGCTGATAAAAATCAGCCAGAATTTTTTTGACTTCAATAATAAGGGGGTCAACCAACAAATACAAGGTTTTTGAAATGTTTTCTTTTGAAGACACCAATCCTTGCCGACTTTTCAGCTCTTCCGCCTCAGTGTGGCCCATCCCTAAAGAGGATGAAATAGCATAAGTAAGCTGGCTACCGGCAAAGTCAACGCTATAGCTTTTTTTCATTTTTTGTTTATCTATTATATTCACCGTAGTACTCTGCACTCCTATGTCCACCAAACACACACACTTTTTATCTTCTTTGACCAAAGCTCTTGCCAAGCTCAACGCTTCGGCCTCCACAGCATAAAGCTCTAATCCTGCCAATTGCGCAACTTTCTGATAATCCTGGATGGTTTGATTAGGAATGGCAACTAAAAATATTTTTAAAGATGAACGGCTGTCGCCCGGTGTGCCTCCCACTAATTTCCAGTCTAATGTTGTTTCTGTTGCAGGCAGGGGAATATGCTGGGGAGCGTTATAATAAACCGCCTCAGGTAATTCTCTTGCAGGCATAGGAGGTAATTCAAACGAAGTACAAAAGGTAGAAAAATCAGGAATTGAAAATATTGCTGCTCTTGTCCGTATTCTAGATTCATCTAAAACAGCTTTTATGGCTCTTGATACAAAATAATTTGAAAGCAAATAGCTCCCTTTTTCAGCATTGCGAAAAGGCTCCTTATAAAGCGAAACAGATTTTATCTCCCCATAATTTTCCAGTGTTTTTCCCTGCCCCCATCGCGACATCTCAACAATTTTTATTGACGAGGTGCCAATATCAATTCCCACCATTTTTTTGGGAAAAAACATTTTTAAAGGATTTTCAAGAATATTTAATTTTCCTAAACTAAAATTCATTTCTTTCGATGGCTAACATAAAACCCCGACTTTTAATTAGTCTTATTACATTATAAACTAAAATTAAATCAACAGCACTGTGGATAAATCAACAAATCATAAAAATAGCTTTTTGCAAGATTTACTGTTCCCCAAATTTTGCCTTGGCTGCCAAACAGAAGGCACGTTTTTATGCGAAGATTGCCGGGAGCTTTTAGAAATTATAGACCACGGCTACTGTTTGTGCGAACGTAGCACTTTTTGGATTCCCAAAAATTCTAAAGAAGGCAAATGCCCAAAATGCCGACATAAAAAACTTTCGGGTCTTTATTTTGCTCTATCCTACAAGGAAAAAACCTTGACCAGAAAACTTATCCACCAGTTTAAATACAAGCCTTTTATAAAAAACCTAGCAAAACCATTGGCAAGTCTTTTAATAGAACACTTTATAAAAACAGGTAAAAATACAAATGACCCCTGGGAAAATGGAGTTTTAGTTCCCGTTCCGTTAGACCAAAAAAAAATAAAAGACCGTGGATATAATCAGTCAGAAGAATTGTCAAAAGAATTGTCTAAGGTTTTAAAAATTCCTGTAGCCTCAAATATTTTAATAAAAATAAAATCCACTCCACCTCAAATGGAACAAAAAAGAGAAGAAAGATTAAAAAACTTGGCTGGAGCTTTTACTATTAATAAAAACTGCGCAACATCAGAAATTGCACAGTTTTCTAAAATATTTTTAGTTGATGATGTTTATACCACAGGCTCCACTATGGAACACTGCTCTCAGGTTTTACTGGACGCTGGCGCCAAATCCGTCTGGGGCATAGCTTTGGCCCGAGAAGGCTAAATTAAACTTACTGTATAGTAAATTTACTGTCACTCTTATCTTGTGGTGAACTGGTACAAGAATAGCATGTGCCCACAACAGAAATATAATATTGGCTTCCTGCCCCTCCCAGTAAGGAGACCATCTTTGAATCCACGGTCCAGGAATAAGAGTTTGGCCCATCAGCGCTTGGAACTATATTTGCTATGTGCTGATTTCCATTTGGACCCCACAAAATTATATTTACGCTGTTTATTGCCAAAGATTCCCAGTTTATCGTGTATTTCCCGCCGACTTTAAAAGACTCTGCGCCATTGGGAGACAAAACCTTTATATAGGGGTTACAATAAAATGATGTGCATCCACCAGGACAAACGTAATCTTTGTAATAAACTTTATCATTACTGCAATAATATTCCCTTAGAGTGCTTCCTGTGCAAGTGTCAAAAAAAGTTCCCTGTGTGTTGGTCCAGCTTGCCAAGCCCTCTGTCTTAGAAGTCCCACTATAATAACTTAAACCTCCGTCTGCATCCGAGCACCCAGCTAAAGACACCGCAAAATTGACCTTATTGCTGTTAATTTTACCGTCGCTGATTGATAAATAACGCGTACCTATGGTTGCGGTATCAGATATGGTTACATTTGCTTTTATTGTATTACCGCCAACTAATTGACAACTGTTCACCTTAAGACCCACCAAACTAGCTGAAATTCCACAACTCGGTAGCTTGTCAGCACCCGTAAAATAACTACCCGTAATTGTAATATCTGTGCTTTGGCCTTTATAAAGAACGCTTGGGCTTAAGCTAGATATCACGGGCACAGAGGTAAAATAAACTGACGAGGCATCTATAATACTAAAGGAATAATCACTTTTAACCGCATTACAAGCCAAAATTGGATCACAACTTAAAGATATTTTATAATCATCTCCTAAATAACTTTTATCTAAAGGAATCGCCATGCTATATGAGGCAGTATAATTTGACTTTTGGGCGGCCATATTAAGCGCTCCTGTTTTTTCCTTTTTAACTACAACTCCATCTTTGGCTAAGGTAGCATATAAACTATAGTCAGAACTAATGCTTTCATATACCGGGAGATCTCCAGACCAATAAGAGACCGGTGGATGAACACTCCAGGTTATTTGAACATATTTACCTAATTCAAATTTTTGTCCGCCAATAGTCGGTGAAATCAATGTAACTGACGAAGTGCCACCTGAAGCCTGCTTGCACGCCCCGGCGCTACATCCGTTAGAACACTCATAGTCTTTGTAGCCATAACTTAAACCAGAAGATGTATCACAATAATATTCTCTAACATACTTATTATTATATCCAGAGCACGTATCTGTCATTGTGCTATTGTTAGCAGATGATGAAGATTTATAGGTTATAATTCCCTTTGTATAATAATCTTTGCCTCCGTCAGAGTCAGAACAACTCCCGTTAACAGACTCCTCTATAGCGCAAGACTGAAGCCCAGATGGCTTGTCAGTTGTAACTCCACAACCATTTGAATCACTACAAGTCCTATTCTGAATATTGTTTTTACAGCTTGTCCATCCTGTGCACTGCCAATTAGGCGTGCACTCTTGAGTTGGAGTTGGAGTTGGGGTTGCGCCACACTTATACAACGAGTTTAGCTTGTTCCTCGTAGAAACGCCAACATATCCCGTACCATGAGCCAATCCATATGAAGCCAAAGTTTCTGATGCATATTTCTCTTGGAACTCCACAACACCCGCGGCAGTGGCTTCTGAATAAGTGTTTCCCGAGTCTGGAGAATAAGAAATGCCTTGTTTGTCTAGCGCTGTATGTAAATACCCAACTTCTGAAGAGCCAGAACTTGAAAACCCTAAATTGATATTAAACGTATGGCACCAATCTCCAGACGGGGTTGATGTGTTAGATCCTTGCTGAGCTTGAAGCTGAATAATTTGTTGCAACAAAGACTGAATTTGGACTTGAATCTGAGCGATTAAAGCCTGCATCTCTGTTTGAGTTAAAGCGCTGGCCGGCGTGGCCGAGAAACATAAAATCGCTGTTGCTAAAACAGCTGTGACTAAAAAGTATCTTATTTTCATAATAAACAAAGATTAATTTGTATTGTTAAATAATAACATAAATACAAAATCAAATAAATTAGCTTATTCTCTCTACTGTTTTCCAATCACCTTCCACCCAAAGCAAAATAACTTCTGCTGGAAACCCAAAGGCTTCCACTTTTCCTTTGCATTCTTTCAGTTGTTCTATCTGCTCTTCTTTTTCGGCTGGGTTTCCCGCACAGCCAAAATGTCCCACTATGGCAATTACTTTAGAACCGTGGTGATTTACAGAAATATCTACCCTTTTTTTAATATCATCTATTACGCTTTTATCGCAAACATTACACTCGCATAAAGTTTTATTTGGACCAGGCTCTGTAATCTGGTCCACCCAGTCAACACTGTAAGTTTTTTTAAGATAATCTTTTACAGCATCCTGTACCCTGCCATCCATACAATTTATAGCGCAGGCAAACGTATCTTTTGATGTCATTATTTTTTAACTATAATAATATTATTTATTCTTACCATAAAACTAGTTATTTTCAAATTGACTTAATGGGTTTTTTTAGGTAAAGTAAAGGCAATTGGAGAGGTGCCTGAGTGGTTTAAAGGAGCAGGTTGCTAACCTGCGCCCCTTCGGGGGCTCGTGGGTTCAAATCCCACCCTCTCCGCCACGGAGGAGTCGCATAGCGGCTATTGCACCACTCTTGAAAAGTGGAACCTCGCAAGGGGTTCGTGGGTTCGAGTCCCACCTCCTCCGCCATGGAAACTAAAAAGATTATAGCTGTAGGCATTTTTATTATTGTTGTTGTGGCTGGAGGATTTATTTTATATTGGCAAAGAGAAACACTTTTAAACGGACGAAACAGTTTTGAAAATAAAAGCCAAAACCAAGAACAAACAATAGTTCTTGAAGACAAAACAATAACAGATACTAAAAAACCGTTTAATATAAGCATTACTTATCCATATATTGAAGGACTAGATGATTTTAACAAAAAATCAGAAGAAATAGTAAATAATGAATTATCTGAGTTTAAAAAAATATCATTAGAAAATGACCAGGCAGTAAAAGAAATTGACCTTGAAAGTTACACAACATACCCAAGAGAATATTATTTAAACATAGAATACGATAAGGGTTTAACAAATAATGAAATAATAAGCATTGTTTTTAACATTTCAAATTACACAGGAGGTGCACACGGAGCAAACTATTTCATCGCCCTGAATTATAACCCAGCAAATAAAAAGGAAATAAAGCTTGTTGATTTATTTCCCGGCCAGCCGGATTATCTTCAAAAGATATCCATTTTTTGTACTGAGGATTTAACAAAACAAATAAAAGAAAGAGTCGGGGATGATGGAGGCTCATGGTTGGAAACAGGAGCGGGACCCAGCTTAGAAAACTTTTCAATCTTTTTAATAAACAAAGACAGCATAACTTTTTATTTTCCGCAATATCAAGTAGCCGCCTATGCACTAGGAGACTTTAAAGTAATTATGCCACGATAAAATTTTGCGCCCGTCGTTCAACGGATAGGACGATAGCTTGCGGAGCTATAAATGTGAGTTCGATTCTCGCCGGGCGCACATTCGAGAGAGTGTGTAGCTCTTTCACAACATGGATTCCGTTTTGATGGAGAACCGCGATGCCACCGTAGACTCCAGCTTTTAAAGGAACATGTCATGAAAAAAGAGGCACAAAGACAACCAGTCAATCAGTGTCTTAATGGCAATTGCCCCGAGACACCAGACCAACAGAGAGAGAAAAAAATAAAGGAGGCGTTTACTCTCTCTGACAAAGCGCGAAGGAGAATTGACAAGGAGTTTTGCCAGCTTATGGATAAGCTTGGCTGTGACCTTGTTGGTCTCTTAGAGCCGGTCAAACGTAGAGTTGGAAGGAAGGACCTTTCGCCGTGCGTACTTAAAGCCCTCGTTGAGAGAGTCAAAAAACAAGTCGAAAGGAAGAAAAAAGGGAAGTGGAATGCGCCGCTACTGGAAGACATCTCTAAACTCCAGGAAGCAGAAGCTTTTCTTAAAGAGCTTGAATGACAGCACTAGCGCACCTGCGCCATAAAGGCGTCCCGACTTTGTTCGCGGACGCCTTGCTTATTTTTACCCTGGTGTTTAAAATGAATTTATGATAAATCTTTCAACCTCTGTGGAAGAGCTTCCGCGAGTAGGAATAGCTTACGCAAAAAAACTAAAAAAATTTGGCATAAAAACAGTGCAAGACTTGCTTTTTTATTTCCCATCAAGATATGATGACTTTTCTGAGATAATTTCTATTAAAGATGCACGCCAACGTTTAAAGGAAACCGTATGTGTTCAGGGCATAATTACAGACATAAAAAACACCAGGTCTTTTAAAAAATGGATGACCATCACAGAGGCAACTGTACAGGATAATTCAGGAGAAATAAAAATTATCTGGTTTAACCAACCTTATCTGGCAAAGTCTTTAAAAGAAGACGATTTTGTCTGTCTCGCAGGAAAAGTAGCTTTATATAAAGAAGGAATTTATTTAAACAATCCAGCACAAGAAAGAATAAACGAAATTGGCGAAAATGAAGAACTGACCCACACGGGCAGAATTGTTCCGGTTTATGCAGAAACAAGAGGCGTCACTTCTCGCTGGTTGAGATATGTTATAAAGCCGTTGCTTTACAGATTTTCAGAACAAGTCCCCGAGTCATTACCCATAGAAATAATAAAAAAATATAAATTTTTACCTGTAAACGAAGCCTTGTGGCAACTTCATTTTCCAGAATCGTTTGAACATGCAGATGCGGCCAAAGCACGCTTTTCTTTTGAAGAGCTTTTTTTAATACAGCTAAATGTTCTAAAACAAAGAGCAAAATTAATGCAAAAAAAATCTCCTGTTTGCAAAATGGACAATGACTTAATGAAAAAGTTTACAGATTCCTTACCATTTAAGCTTACAGACTCCCAAAAAAAATGTGCTTTTGCTATCTTAAAAGACTTGGAAAAATCATCTCCTATGTCTAGGCTTTTAGAGGGCGACGTGGGTTCTGGTAAAACTGTTGTGGCTGCGATGGCATCCTTGTCTGCACTAAAAAACGGCCACCAGGTAGCCTTTATGGCACCAACAGAAATTTTGGCAAAACAACACTTTAAATCAATCTCTGAGTTATTAAAAGATTTTAATGTAAAAATTGGATTACTTACTGGCAAAGAAGCCAGAATTTGCAAGGAGGATGAGACCTTTGAAGTTTCAAAAAAAAGCTTAAACGGTGACCTAGAAAACGGGCAAATTGATATTGCCATAGGCACACACTCTTTAATTCAAAAAACAATTACCTTCAAAGATTTGGCTTTGGTTGTTTTAGATGAACAGCACCGTTTTGGAGTAGAACAAAGAGATCATTTAATAAAAAACAAAAAATTGGTCCCACACTTGCTATCTATGACAGCTACGCCCATTCCCAGAACGTTGGCATTAACTGTTTACGGAGACCTGGATTTGTCTTTAATAGACGAAATGCCTAAAAACAGAAAAAAAATAAAAACAGTAATCGTAACCCCCACCCAAAGAAAAGAGGCTTATGACTTTATAGAAAAAGAAGTCAAAGACGGAAAAGGAGTTTTTGTTATCTGCCCTAAAATTGAAAACAAAAAATCGCTTTCAATGCCCGGCTTTGACGCAGAAAAGCCGGGCATTACCGGCTCGTTTGTACCTCAAAATTATCCGTCTAACTCTTTGGCTTCTTTAGCTCTTCAAGAAGTAAAAGCAGTAAAAGAAGAATACGAAAGACTATCCACTAAGATTTTCCCAGATTTAAGAATAACTATGCTCCACGGCAAAATGAAAGCAGCAGAAAAGGAAAAAATAATGATTGACTTTAAAAACGGAGAAATAGATATTTTGGTTTCCACCTCTGTAGTAGAAGTAGGAGTAGATGTACCACGGGCAACTATTATGATGATAGAGGGAGCAGAACGCTTTGGGCTTTCCCAGCTTCACCAATTTCGAGGCCGAGTAGGTAGAAGTGATATGCAATCTTATTGTTTTTTGTTCACTACCTCCCCCGACCAGCTAAACCGTAAAAGATTAAAAGCCTTAGTGGAATCAAACAATGGCTTTGAGCTGGCGCAAAAAGATTTGGAAATCAGAGGTCCGGGAAGTTTATACGGCACTCAGCAATGGGGACTTCCAGACATGGCAATGCAAGGATTAAGCAATATATTTTTAGTAGAAAAAACTCGCACAGCAGCAAAAGAAATTTTGGAAAAAGATCCAAACCTAGAAAAATACCCTTTACTCAAAGAACGTCTCAAACAGTTTGAAAAACGCATCCACTTCGAATAAATTATTTGCGGACTTTTTCGGTTACCCAAAAGCCCATATAGCGTCCCAGCATTAAGCGAATTTGAGCGTCTATAGCTGGTAAAGAGCCAAAAAGGATTAGGGTTACGGGCAGAAAAATCCATTGCAAAAACACAGTGGATTTTTTATAACATCTTACGTACCATTTCATAGTTTTAGGAACTGGAGGCAAAAGCATTGTGCTTAAAATTGCAGAAATAAACATGCCCACCATGGAAATAGTCATAATTCTAGAAGTTAAAATGGGCAAATTAAAAGACAATACTGTAAAGTTAAAGCTTTTTCCTCCCAGTATTATTGGGAGCCATCCCAGCAAAAGCAACAAAAGCGCTGCTGTGGCCCAAGACCAAAAACCGTCCAAAATTGTGTAAATATGGGAAAATTTTGCCCAAAAAGATATTTTTTTATTTTTTGAAAACCCAAACATTATATAAGGAATTTCCGCGCACCCCCATGCCCAGCGCTTTTGCTGTTTATACTGGTTTATGATTGTGCGCCACAGACTCTTTGCCTGAACAGCGTCCATAGAAACCATATAATAAATTGGGACTACTCTATAGTTCCCGTCATATTGAAGATATGCTCTCCAAAAAATTCTTGAATCGTCTGAAACTACGTTGGCAGGATATCCTACCTCAAAAAACACTTTACCTGGTGTAGAGTGAGAAGAATATGTAGTAAGTTTTTCTGACCGCTCTTGCTGAATCATTTGCCAAAAAGTATTTGACGTGGAAACAACTCTTGAAAAAGCATTGGCTGACCAAATATTGTTATTGTAAACAGGCACAGGCTGATAGCTAGCGCTTGTGGGATCTTTTTCTGTCAAATAATACCAGGTTACACAAGCAAAATATTGCGGAAAAATTTTAGTATCAATATCAAAAGTAGAAACTAAAATATTTGCATAAGGAATATTTAATTTATCAATAATTTTTTCTTTTACCTCTTTTCCGGCAAAAGCAGTATTTGATCCCTTCCCGCCAATTTCTCCCTCTATGTTGTCTGGATGGACAGAAATCAAAAATTTGTAAAACTTATCGGCATATTTATTAGCAATACTCCTGGCTTGCTTTTCAAACTCCTCACCCGCTCTTTTTTCAACTGCCAATACCACAATCATTTTTTCTTTTGGGTAGTCAGATTTTATTATTGCCTCAATCCCTTCTTCAATAATCTCCCTGCCCTCTTCATATGTTGGTAAAATTATCACATGATAAATATCCTTCCAACTGCGTTCCTTTATCTTTTTTAATTCTTTTAGCCAGTTTTTCTTCATATGGCTTTTTACCTTAAAATATCCCAAGATTTGGTGTAAAGAAAAATAAAATATCCTAAATAAATAATAGAAGCAAAAAATAATGATAAAAATTGCAACCCAAGAAGGGACAAGCCAAGAAAAAACAAACACACCTAACAGTGTGCCCAAACTTAGAAACCCTGGAATCATCTCAAAAAACCTGTACAGTCTTCTGTCCTTTTTATTCTTTAAATCCGAAGCCTTTGAAATATCCAGATAATCTTTTTTTTCCATTGCGGTCCCACCGGGATTTGAACCCGGGTTACATGGATGAAAACCATGCGTCCTAAACCAGGCTAGACGATGGGACCATATAATGAATTTATATACTAAAAATTGAAAAAAATCAATATTTCAGCTATAATATACGATTAAATGATATGAAAATACTAGCCATAGAAACAAGTTGCGATGACACGGGAATTGCCATTTTGGAGGTTAAAAATGGTAATTTTAATGTGCTTAGCAACATGGTTTCCTCGCAAATAAAAATCCATAAAAAATATGGAGGGGTTTTCCCTGCCATGGCAAAAAGAGAGCACCAAAAAAATATTGTTTCAGTTTTAATTAAGTCACTAAAAAAATCCAGCTTATTAAAATCGGGAAGTTCAAAATTAAATCCCGATAAGCTACAAAGCATATTGGAAAGAGAACCTGAACTTTATAAAAAGATTGTTTCTTTCTTAAAAAAATACAAAAACCCTGACATAGACTTAATTGCTGTTACAAATGGCCCAGGGCTTGAGCCATGCTTGTGGGTTGGAATAAATTTTGCTAAAGCCCTATCTTATGCCTGGAACATTCCAGTTGTTCCTGTAAATCATATAGAAGGTCACATTTTAGTAAATTTTTTAGATCACAAAAAAATAAACTTTCCGGCGATTGCTTTGGTTGTAAGTGGCGGACACACACAAATAATTCTGATAAAAGGCGTTGGAAAATATAAAATTTTAGGAGAGACAAGAGATGATGCAGCTGGAGAATGTTTTGACAAATGCGCAAAAATTTTGGGTCTCCCATATCCAGGCGGACCGGAAATAGCCAAATTAGCCGCGAAAGCCGGGCTTTCGCGCGAAAGCCGGGCTTTCGCAAAATTACCGAGGCCTATGATAAATACTAAAGATTATGATTTTAGCTTCTCTGGATTAAAAACCGCTGTTTTATACGCTGACCAAAAAGTAAAAAATAAAAATAAAAAGTATAAAACAGGAATGGCGTTAGAAGTTCAACAAGCCATTATTGATGTTCTGGTCAAAAAAACCTTAAAAGCTGTGCGTGACTACAAAGCCAAGACATTAATTTTAGGCGGAGGAGTTTCTGCCAACAAAGAACTTCGCAGACAATTTAACTATCAACTAAAAACTAAAAACTACAAACTAAATTTTTTGGTCCCGCCGGCCAATTTATCCACAGACAACGGCCTTATGACAGCCATCACCGCCTATTTTCACCGCAATAAAAAAGTCGCACCCCAAAAGGTTGCGACATTGCGTGCTAACGCAAATTTACGAATAAACTAAAAAATGATAATATAGCTTAATCACATGGAATTGCCTTCGCAATATAGTCCAAAAGAGATTGAAGACAAAATTTATAAACTCTGGGAAAAGTCTGGTTTTTTTAATCCAGATAATTTACCAAAACGCCATAAAAAACCATTTTCAATAATAATGCCTCCCACAAACGCAAATGGCAATTTACATGCTGGACACGCTTTAGTTATGACAATTGAAGATATAATGACGCGCTATAAAAGAATGCAAGGATTCAAAGCTCTATGGCTTCCAGGGCTGGACCATGCAGGATTTGAAACTCAGGTAGTTTATGAAAAACAATTGGAAAAAGAAGGCAAATCCAGATTTAAAATGGCTAGAGAGGAACTTTATAAAGAAATTTGGGATTTTACGCAAAAAAACAAAACCAATATAAACAGTCAAGTTAAAAAAATAGGAGCTTCATGCGACTGGTCACGCGAAAAATTTACATTAGATGAAGATATTGTAAAAACAGTCAACACCACATTTGAAAAACTAAAAAAAGATGGCCTAGTTTATCGCGGTAAAAAAATTATCAACTGGTGTCCCAAACATCAAACTTCCCTTTCTGATTTGGAAACCAAAGACGAAGAACGTGAAGATAAGTTTTACTATTTAAAATATGGACCATTTACTATTGCCACCGCAAGACCTGAAACAAAATTCGGAGATAAATATGTAGTAATGCATCCAAAGGATAAGAGATACAAAGATTACAAAGAAGGCCAAAAAATAAACCTGGAGTGGATAAACGGACCGATTATGGCCACTGTTATAAAAGATGAGGCAATTGATATGGATTTTGGAACTGGAGTTATGACCATCACGCCATGGCACGACCCAATTGATTTTGAAATTGCAGAAAGGCACAACTTAGACAAAGAACAAATAATTGATTTTAGAGGAAAGCTTTTGCCTATTGCAGAGGAGTTTAGTGGAATGAAAATTTTAGAGGCCAGACCTAAAATAATAGATAAACTACAAAGTAAGGGGCTGGTCGAAAAAATTGAAGAAAACTATAAACACGTTGTAAAAACTTGTTATAAGTGTAATACACTGATTGAGCCCCAAATAAAAGAACAGTGGTTTTTGAAAATGAAACCCTTGGCGGATCCCGCGATAAAAGCCATAAAAAATGGTGATATTAAATTTACCCCCGTTCATTATAAAAAAATTGCACTACACTGGCTAAACAACATTTTAGACTGGCCTTTGTCACGGCAAATTGCATGGGGAATCCCCATTCCCGGAGATGAAGCACATGACACTTTTGATACCTGGTTCTCTTCTGGGCAGTGGCCTTATGCTGTTTTGGGCTTCCCAAAGTCAAAAGACTTTAAAGCATTTTTCCCTACAGACGTAATGGAAACAGGCGGAGACTTAATTTTCTTTTGGGTTTCCAGAATGATAATGTTTTCTTTATATAATACAAAAAAAATACCTTTTAAAAATGTGTATATGCATGGTTTGGTTTTAGACGCCAAGGGTCAAAAAATGTCCAAGTCAAAAGGAAACGTTATAAATCCTTTAGATTTAATAGAAAAATTTGGCACGGATGCCCTTAGGATGGCCTTAGTAGTGGGCAATACTCCCGGGACCTCTCTGCCTTTAGATGAAAATAAAATAAAGGCGTATAAGCATTTTTCAAATAAGATTTGGAATGCTAGCCGTTTTGTAATGATGAATTTAGCAGATTATAAACCCGGCAAAGTCACGATTACTCCAAAGGACAAAAAAATAATTACAGACTTTAAAAAACAAGCTAAGGTTATTACAAAAGAAATGGATAACTTTAAATTTTATTCAGCTGCTGAAAAAGCCTACCATTATTTCTGGCATGTTTTTTGTGATAAAATTATAGAAGAAAGCAAAGACAAACTATCTAACCCAAAAACTAAAAAATCAGCGCAATATATGCTTTTGGAAATTTTATCAAACTCTTTAAAAATGCTTCATCCTTTTATGCCGTTTATTACCGAAGAAATTTACCAGCAACTCCCTCTCAGGAATAAAAAACAGTGTATAATGATAGAAGAATGGATTTCATAATAATTATTTATATTCTTTTTGGAATATTGCCCAGCTTAACTTGGCTTTTTTATTACCTGCGTAAAGACCTGCACCCCGAGCCCAAAAGAGTAATTTTAAAAATATTTTTGTGGGGAGCAGCAATCACCATACCGGTATTTTTTGTTCAAATAGGCTTGGCATATTTACTGGATAATGCTAATTTAAGCGCACTTGTAACTAGTTTAATATACTGGTTTTTGGTAATATCTTTTACAGAAGAAATTTTCAAGTATTTGGTGGTAAAGTTTAAAGCTATAAACAGGCCCGATATGGATGAGCCCGTGGATATTGTAATTTACATGGTGGTAGCTGCTTTGGGATTTGCCGCCTTAGAAAATATTCTTTATTTGTTTGCCCCCACAGGCCAACTTTCTTTTGAAGACATATTAAGCAGAACTTTGCTTATCAGCTTTATACGGTTTATTGGAGCAACATTTTTGCACACCTTATGTTCGGCTGTTATAGGATATGCTTTGGCAATATCTTACCATGACGAAAAAAATCATGTTATGGAAATTATCTTTGGCATAATAATGGCAACGCTCTTGCATGGACTGTATGATTTCTCTATAATGACATTAGATGGCTATTTAAAAATTGTTGTACCTGCAATTGTTATTATAGCTTTAGCTTTTCTGGTTTTTTCCGGTTTTTCAAAACTCAGAAAACTAAAAAGTATTACACTCATAGAACCAATAAAAAATTAATATAAAATTAAATCTAAAAAATTATGACAAACAAGCTGAAACCACAAGACGCAGAAGCTATAAAACCGGCCGAGGGAATTTTTGACCAGGACGGTGAACTGGTTGTAGATGTTTTTGAAACTAACGCTGACTTTGTTGTGCTGGCCGCAATAGCTGGAGTGCAAATAAAAGACATTGATATCTCTTTAGAAAAAGATATGATGGTCATAAAAGGGAATAGGGAAGACCCTCATGAGCAGGCGGGCAAAAAATATTTCTACCAAGAGTGCCACTGGGGCCCATTTTCCAGAAAAATAATTTTACCGGAAAACATTGATATAGATAAGGCAGATGCTCAGATGGACAAAGGAGTTTTAACTATTAAAATTCCCAAAACCGAAAACAACGGTAAAGTAGGCGTAAAAATTTCCTAATCTATAAACATAATAAAAGCCCGACATTATGTCGGGCTTTTTTAGTGCCGGCGGTGGGACTCGAACCCACAAGCCTTGCGGCACGTGCTCCTAAGGCACGCGCGTATTCCAATTCCGCCACGCCGGCTTTTATATATCTTATTCTTTATACAAAAAAAACACAAAATTATCAATGTCTGGAAACCCGCTTTACCCTTGACACGAATCAATTTTTATGCTATATTATACACAGAATCAAAGTTCATTGAAAATAGTTGTTTTCATTTTCTGGCGCTAGGAGTGCCAGACAACTGATTTTAATGAACCAACCCGAAGGAGTGTGAAATGAAACCCTGGATTAAGTGGAGCATCGTGACCGTGGTGGCGCTTGTCATTGCCTATTTGCTCATCGTAGTCGGCAGGGCAACGAGCGTGAGCGAAGAGTCCAAAACGGCCGAGACGCAAGCCGAGGCCAAGAAGGCCGAGATGGCTGCAACTGTTAAGGCGGCCTCCGACAAAGCGACTGAGGAAGCTCGCAAGGCCGAGATCGCCGAAGCGGTCAGGAAGGCTGTGGAGGCGGCAAAGATTGCCCCTCCTGCCCCGCGGAGCTCCAGCACCTCTACCACCACAAGCACGAAGGAAAGAGACAAGGACCGAGAGAAAGACGTCCTTCACGACGTCACCCTTTCCGCACACGCCTATGACGCCTATGCCCCCACAATGGGTATGCGTCTAAAGCCCGTTGAATTGGCTCTGGCAGAACAGGAAAAATTACTGAAAATCACGGAAGAAGAGGGCAAACGTCAGTACGCCCACACTGTGGCTGACTGCCAAGAGCAACTTCTCAGAGCTGGACTGGATATCCGTCGCATTGAGAAGAAGGACGAGCGCGTGGCCACGAAGGCTGACCGCGACGAGGCTAAGACCGAAGCCGAGGCCCAAGCGGCAATGCAATCAGCTGAGCTGGCCACCGCCAAGGCCAAACAAGCCGAAATGGACGAAGAGATCGCCAAGCTGAAGGCTCAGATTAAGGATGGCAAAAGACGTATAACGCCCACCTTAAATTATCGGCCTTCTGCCAACAATGTGATAGGAATCCAGATGGCCCTCGCACCACTTGAGGCGAGGCTAAAAAAACTGGAAGCCGAACGCAAAGAGATTGAGGTCAAAAAACTCTACTGGGATGGATGCCAGTGGGTTGAGGTCACGGAATAGGCCCCCAAGATTTCCAATCTTTAGGGGCAGCGCTCTCAGAGGATTCAACGTGAATCCAAAGAGAGCGCTTTTTAATTATTTTTTATCTATTTTACTTGACAATGCTTATGCTATATGCTATAATTAATATAATACAATAAGCTCTTTGAAAATTAGTTGTTTTTCTTCCTAAACGCTGGAGCGTTTGGGCAACTGCTTTTCAGTTGAGCTGAAGGAGAATCGGTATGATTAGTAAGATCGAGAAAATCGTCTACTGGATTCTCGGTGGTTTCATTGTTGTTTTTATTATTCCTTTTGCACTCTCTCGAGGTTGTAACAAAAAGGACGACCAGACCAACGCCCAGCCGAACGGAACGCAGCCACCGGCCACGGCCACCGAAGCCGAGACCAACGAGGTCAATGAGCTGAAGAAGACCGTTGCCGCTTTGGAAAAACGGCTGGCCGAGTCTGAAGCGACAAAAGAAACCGCTCCTCAAACCGAGTCTTCGCCTGACTACCAAGTCACGGCTGACGAAGAGTCTCCAGCCGTAAAAGCGAACCGGCAAGCCTGGGAGGCTAAGGACAGAGATTTGAAAATGGCAACTGCCAAAAAGATCTCTGCGGCCCAGGAGGCCGAGGAGAAGGAACAACAGCTCCGCGACCGGGTAAACTACCTACAAGGTAGAGTTCGGTCAATCGGCCAGACCATTCTCAACTATCAGTCGGCATTTGAAAGTCAAGGGTTGAAAAACCCCGCTGACCTATCTTGGCAGCGGGGAGTAATTCAAGGGTGGACTGAAAAGCTCAACAGGACCAAGGATGATCTCCTAAAGGCCCAAAATGAACTCTCTCAGTCTAACTAAGACCCGCCCAACACAACAGCGCCCCAATTTCGCAAGGAAGCAAATTGGGGCGCCTTTTTTTATTATAAAATATGGCTAGCCGGCATCGAAAAATATACTCTTTATAAATCCTTCTGCTCCATTGGCTAACACAATAATAACTATTCCCACTACAGCAGCAATTAGTGCTCCTTTAGCTATCTTCATTCTTTCTGGGTTTGCAGTGGCAGATAAATACATTATACCCGCTATAATAAATGCTATTGTCGCTAAGCCACTCCCAAGCGCAGTAAGCTGTCCTTTTACAGATGTAACAATATCAAGTAAAGTATTTTGGGCATAAGCTAAAGATGGAAGCAAAACGATTGCCAGAAGAAATATAAATAGTATTTTTTTGTTTATTTTCATAGGCTTTGTTTAATTATATTCCAAAGGAGTTTGCCACAAAGGCGACTGCTCCATTGGCTAAGATTATTAAAATTGTTCCACCTATGGCCGCAAACAAGCTGTTTCTTGCCAGTTTAAGTTTTGCAGGATCTCCCGAAGATGTCAAAAACAAAACACCCGTAACCACCCACATAATCACCACAATCCAGGTTCCTACCAAAACAACTTGTGTCGCAATAGCCTCAGCCATACCACTTATAGTTGGCACTGCAAGGGCAATAGTTGGTAATGCTAAAACAGACAATAAAATTAAAAATACTATTTTTTTGTCCATATTTTTTATATATTTAGATTTTATAGTTTTAAAATTTTCAGCATGCAGCGCCCAGTGCGTTGCAAGTTATTTTTATTATTGAAAAAGCAACAATGCCCACTAATATACCTGCTACTCCCCAAATAAAAGCTGACCTTGCCAGCTTAAGCTTTTCTGGTTCACCCTGCGCAGTTAAAAACATTACGCCAGCTACAAGAAAACAAATTACCGCAATAACTGTAAAAACAAACCATACCACCCGTGCTATGGCTACAGACAAACTTTGGATACTATCAACTGCGCCAAAGGCAATACTTGGCAAAACTAACGCACAAATCAATACCAATAATATTATTTTTTTTCTCACTATTTTTAAACAGCTCCCGCCCCGCTAATGGGGCGGGAGAAATTAAACAAATTAATGGATAACGCTTGAAACTACTGTAATTATGGTAAAAGCCAAAATACCTACCACAACTCCTGCCACTCCCCACAAAAATGCTTGTCTTGCTTTTGTAATTTTATCAGGATCTCCTCCCGATACCAAGAACAAAACTCCTGCAATGATAAAAGCTAAAACTGCTATTATTGTGAAAACTATCCAGGCACCTCTTGCAATTTGGTTTCCAATACTAACAAGGTCTGTGCTAATGTTAGGCGGATTTCCGCCAATTTGCGCTCCTGCAACAAGTGGCAAAGCCATGGCACTCAAAGAAGCTAAACTTAATGCAATTTTTTTCATTTCTTTAAAATTTGAAGTTTAATAGAAAAAAATCGACCTTTTTTATTATTTTAATATGTCTAAAATTTGGTTTACTATTGGCCCAGCGATAAGAGCAATAACTATACCCATTATAGCAAAGAATAAAGCTTTTTTCCCTGTCTCCACCCTGCTTGGTATTCCAGCTGAAGTAAGAAAAAAGAATCCGGCTATTATAATCATTATAGTAGCTAATCCTCCAATCAGGCTTGCAACCACTGTTGTTATTGACTTTAAAAGTTCTGGAAAATTACTGGCCGATATGGGGTTCGTTAAAGCCACTGATCCTGCAGCCAAAATAAAGCTTGCTGAACAAATCATCCCAGCCATCATCAAAAAAAATACAACTTTTCTATTCATCTTAAATTCATTATACCAAAAAAATAGAATTCAAGCTGTGGATAACTATTAATCCTTCAGGCACGCACCAGATGCAACTTTATCGCCTGGCTCCAGGCGCATAATTCTTACTCCTTGAGTTGCTCTGCCCAGCAAAGAAACAGCTTTTGTTTCGGTTCTTATAACCTGGCCTTTACGCGAAATTACAATCAAGTCTTCTTCATCCAAGGGCTCTTCTAAAATACATGACATTACAATTGCTCCGGTTTTAGATGTAATGTTTGCTGTTTTTATTCCAGACCCACCCCTGCCCTGAACTTTATACTGGGAAATTTCTGTGCGCTTTCCGTGTCCGTTTTCCATTACAATAAGTAAGTATCTTTTTGAAGGTTTTTGAGTTTTTTCATCAAGCTTGACTTCCTTGTTTATTACATCCATGCCTATGACTTCATCTCCTTTTTTAAGACTAATTCCTTTTACTCCAGCTGCCGATCTACCCATAGGCCTAATATCTTTTTCCTTAAACCTTATAGAAATTCCGTTTTTGGTAACCACCATTATTTCATCCTCTCCTGTTGTTTTGACAACTTTTTTCAGTGCATCTCCTTTTTCTAATTTTATGGCAATAATTCCCGACTTTCTTACGGTTTCAAATTCTTTTAAAGAAGTCTTTTTAATTCTACCGTTTTTAGTAATCATCACCAAAAACTTTGCCTGCTCTGGATTGTCGATGGGCTTTCCGGGAACAGATTTTGCCATAGGCACCAAAGATAAAACTTTTTCTTCTGTAGAAAGTTCCAAAAAATTTAACAAACCTCTTCCTCTAGCAACCCTTGTACCCTCGGGAATTTCATAAACCTGGGTCTGAAAAATTTTGCCTGTGTCTGTAAAAAACATTAGGTTATCATGAGTTGAAGCACACAAAAAATGTTCTACAATGTCATCTCCCATTGTTTTCATACCCATTATTCCTTTACCTCCTCGTTTTTGTATTTTATAAGTAGCGGGGTTTATTCTTTTTATATATCCACCTGTAGTCAAAGTAACCATAGTTTCTTCCAATGGTACCAAATCAACTTCTGTAATTTCTCCCAGTTTTCCTTTTATAACCTTTGTTTTTCTTTTATCTCCGTATTTTTCTCTTAGTTCTTGGAGTTCTTTTTTGATAATTGCTTTCAGTTTTTCAGGACTCTTTAAGATTGCTGTTAATTCTTTTATTTTTTCCAAAATTTCTTTTAGCTCGTCTTCAATTTTCTTTCTCTCCAATCCCGCCAATGTTTGCAACCTCATTTCCAAAATAGCCACTGCCTGCCTTTCTGAAAGCTTGAATTTTTTAATTAAATTAACCCTTGCCTCCTCTCTATCTGCTGATTTTTTGATTGTCTGTATAACAGCATCAATATTTTTTAAAGCAATCATAAGGCCTTCCAAAATATGCGCCCTTTCTTTTGCTTTTTCTAAATCAAATTTTGTCCTGCGTGTCACCACTTCTTCCCTGTGCTTAATAAAATATTTTAAAACGTCAGACAAAGACAAAATTTCAGGTTGGATGCCGTCAACCAAGGCCAATAAATTCAAATGAAAAGTTTTTTGAAGATTAGTAAATTTGTATAATCTATTTAAAATTCTTTGAGGCTGGTATCCTCTTTTAACGTCAATCACAATTCTCATTCCTTCTCGGTCAGATAAATCTCTTATATCTTTTATACCCTCAACCTTTTTTTCTGTAACTAGTCTTGCCAGGTCTTCCACCAAATTAGATTTTAAAACCTGATAGGGAATTTCTGTGATTACAATTCTTTCAGATCCATCTTTCCTTTCCAGAACATCTGCTTTTCCGCGCATTAAAATAGAACCTTTTCCTTGGGAATAAGCGGAAATTATTTCTTTTTGGTCATAAATTATTCCACCCGTAGGAAAATCCGGGCCTTGTACAAACTGGAATAAATCTTCAGTTTCGGCTTTTGGATGATCTAACACATAAATAGAAGCATCCAAAACTTCTGTTAAATTATGAGGAGGAATATTTGTTGCCATTCCCACAGCAATTCCCAATGTCCCATTTAAAAGGAGTTGAGGCACAGGTGAAGGCAAAACAGTTGGCTCTTTTGTGGTACCATCATAGTTGTCTATAAAATTAACCGTACCTTTTTCAATGTCCTGTAGCATTAATTCTCCTATTTTGGACATTCTGCACTCTGTATAACGGGCAGCTGCAGCGCCGTCACCGTCTATACTGCCAAAGTTTCCTTGGCCATCCACAAGCATATAGCGCATATTAAAATCTTGTGCCATCCTAACCATAGATTCATAAACAGCCGTGTCGCCATGAGGGTGATAAGACTTTAAAACTTCTCCCACTACTGACATGGATTTTCTGTGTTTTACACTAGATCTTAATCCTGTTTCTCCCATTGCATATAAAATACGCCTATGCACAGGCTTTAACCCATCCCTTACATCGGGAAGCGCACGCGAAACAATAACTGACATTGCGTAATCAATGTATGATTCCTTCAGCTCCGTCACAATTTCCCTCTGGTCCACATTTCCCCTTTTGCTTTCAGAAGTTTTCCCGTCTTCTTTTGCCTTGGGTTTTTTATTTTCTTTTTCCTCTGCCATATAAAATAATGCTTATTGCCCAAAATCTTCGGGTAGCGTTTCTATTTCAGGAAGCTGAATTTGTCCTACTGCGCTTCCCATTTCAGATAGGCTGTTTAATGCTCCTCTTATCCAAAAAAGTCCCATTATAATCCCCAAAACCACTACAATTGTCCATAGGACAATTTTTTTCTGCTTGTCAGATAAGGCTCTAAGTTTTTCTAGATAAGCGTGAAAATCCATTTTTTAAAATTACGGCTGTAAAACTACAATTTCCATTGTACCCTTAGATAGCGTGCTGGATTTTACTATAAACTTATCAATTGGTGTTACTAAATTTTTTCCCATTGTTTTTAAAAATTTATCTACTCCGTCCAGCTTAATTTTTGTGTTTAATTTTGGCAAAGCGTAGTGCATTGGGATTACAACCAATGGCTCAATTTGAGAAATTATTTTTTGAGCTCCCGAAGAATTAATTGTGTATTCTCCACCAACAGGAATCATCAAAACATCCACTCCGTCTATTTTTTCCAGCTGTTCATCTGTCAATTGTTTTTGGCCCAAATCTCCTAAATGGCAAAACTTTATGCCTTCAGCTTCTATAACATAAATTGTATTTTTACCCCTTTCCTTGCCTTCGGAATCATCGTGAAAAGAGGGAATTCCTTGTATAAAAACTCCTTTGACTTCATATTCTCCTGGACCGTCTACAACAAAGGGGTCACCTTTCAAGGCTTTTACATTATTGTGGTCGTGATGGCCATGCGTTACCATCGCTATATCAGCAGAAAAATTAGGGACTTTTAATCCCGTTTCTTCATCAAATGGATCTATCACAATATCAGCTGAATGGTCTCTTGAATTGGAAACCGAAATTTGAAAGCAGGATTGCCCTGCCCATTGAATCTTCGCCATATTCTATAATTTTACCACAAACTGTTTTTCGCTTCAAGGGTTGCAAAATGCATAAATTGGTGTATAGTAAATATACTTAATAATTAATACTGCTGACCTGCAGCAGAATCCGCCTCAGGCGAGAGAGAAAAATAAACAGGTGTTTTTTTATCAAAAAAAATGACAATAATAAAAGAAAATAAACCAGGGGACGCGTCTTCTCCTCTTTCTATTGGAGCTACTATAGAAGGAAAGGTTGTGGCCAGAGACAGGTCCTCTATTTTTATTGACCTGGGAATTTACGGCACCGGCATAATTTACGGCAGGGAATTTTATGAGGCCAAAAATACAATCAAAAGTTTGGAGATAGGAGACCAGGTTTTTGCAAAAATAGTTGAACTGGAAAACGACGAAGGATATAGAGAGTTGTCTTTAAAAGACGCTACAAAAGATTTGAGCTGGAAAAAACTGACGGAAATGAAAGAAAGCGGACAAATTATAAGTGTAAGAGTTACCGGCGTAAACAAAGGCGGGCTTTTGACAAGTTTAGACAACATACAAGCCTTTTTGCCTGTTTCGCAATTATCACCCGAGCATTATCCGCGAGTAATTGACGCAGACAAACAAAAAATCCTAAAAGAACTGCAAAAATTTATAGGCAAAACCCTGGAAGTAAAAATTTTGGATTTGCTGGCTTCAGAGAATAAACTTATATTATCTGAAAAAGCCAAGTCAGAAGAAAAAATAAAAGAAACCTTAAAAAACTACAAAAAAGGAGATGTTGTTGATGGAGACATAACTGGTATTGCTGATTTTGGAGCTTTTATAAAGTTTGATGAAATAGAAGGTTTGATCCATATCTCAGAGCTTGACTGGCAACTAGTGGAAAATCCTACTGAAGTGGTAACTGTAGGTGAAACCGTAAAAGCCAAGATTATAGACATAAATAACAACCAGGTTTTTCTTTCTTTAAAAGCTTTAAAACCCAATCCTTGGGAGGAAATTGAAAAGGAATACAACAAAGGGGATAAAATAAAAGGTAAAGTAAGTAAATTTTCGGCTTTTGGGGCTTTTGTAGAAGTGGCTCCTAAAATCCGTGGACTATGCCACGTTTCAGAATTTAGCTCAAAAGAAGAAATGGAAAACAAGCTAAAAATAGGGGAGAGTTATGACTTTGAAGTTTTGCTTATAGAGCCCAAAGAACACCGCATGAGTTTAAAGCTAAAAGCGTAAACTCAAAAAATCCCGCCCCCGCGGGATTTTTTATTACAAAAAAAGCCGAGGTACTTCATGCACCTCGGCACAGACAGATAGCTCACGTGCTCTGCACGCAGAGTTCTCCATTGTCGATTCCCAAAAAGAGCTCTGGCTCAACAGGAACCCTGTGTTCGCCCCTCCACTTAGTGATGGGTCCACCGTTGTCGTCAAACAACGGCTGGCGCTTGTCGAGGTTTATTATCACGCATCTCTGCCCCTCGACTAACTCGCCGCTCTCTAAGAACGGGTTGTCGTATGCGGTCACTGTCCAGGTGTACCGACCGAGCATTTGGTAGATAACGGCAGAAACCGCATCTCTATCAAATTTCTCCGGCACCCGGGCGTATTTTTGGGCCGCGAAAACAAACTGAACCTCAGCGAATGGGCGCCGTTCTTTTGTCTCTCTAGTTTTTTGCGAAGCCTCGACGAGTACGTAGTCTCCCTCCAAATCTTTGAATAGAGGAATTCCGTACACCCCCGCTGTCGGCGGTATCAGCCTCGTCCCCCTGATCTTTTTGCTTGGGGCAGACCCGTTGGCCCGTTCCTTCTTCCTGATGCAAGCCGGAACCTGCATCAGGAAATTAAGGTTAAAGGACAAAAAAGAGACTACCACCAATCGCACTGATCCTTGTAACAACATTACACAGTCTCCTTGTGTAACAAGTAAAAAAAATAACTAAATATTGTATAGCATATTATACTCACTATGTCAATAATAATATGGTAAACCCACGGAGTTGAATTAAGAGAGAAAATGTGTTAAATTACGTATATATAATATAGTTTTAAAACAATAAATAATGAAAATTCATCCACTTATTAAAAATTTTGTATTAGTTATAGTAATCCTTTTGGTTATTGGATCTATTTTTAGCTTGCTTTATTACCCCGCTGAAACGCCAAATGAAACATCTGCCACTCAGTTGGTAGCAGATATAAACCAAGATAAAATAAAAAACATTACTGTCTCGGGTGATTCTCTGGAAATAATTTATACAGACGAGGCAACTGCTACCTCTATGAAAGAACCCAGCACAAGCATCACAGATTTACTGGTAAACTTGGGGGTAAATAAAGAAAACCTTGATAAAGTTAACATAAATATACAGCCCGCCAAGCAAGATATGTGGAGCTGGTTAACCCCTCTTTTGGTGTTTGGCATATTACCGTTATTATTTTTTGGTGTAATTTTCTGGATGATGTTTAAACAAGCAAAAACTGGAGCTACACAGGCTTTTGACTTTACAAAAGCCAGGGCCAGAATTTTTGGGGCAGAGGGCCATGACAAACAAAAAATAACATTTAAAAATGTTGCTGGTTTAAAAGAAGCAAAAGAAGAACTAGTTGAAATTGTAGATTTTTTAAAGTTTCCCAAAAAATATTTAGCTATGGGAGCTAAAATTCCAAGAGGAGTTTTACTTGTAGGAGGAGCAGGAGTAGGAAAAACATTATTATCTCGGGCTGTGGCAGGAGAAGCAAATGTGCCGTTCTTTTCAATCTCGGGTTCAGAGTTTGTGGAAATGTTTGTAGGAGTGGGATCAGCAAGAGTGCGTGATTTATTCTCTACTGCAAAAAAAGCATCTCCTTCCATAATTTTTATTGATGAATTAGACGCTATTGGTAGACACAGAGGAGCTGGAATTGGCGGAGGGCACGACGAGAGAGAACAAACTCTAAACCAAATTTTAGTTGAAATGGATGGCTTTGAGAAAGAAACAGGAGTAATTATTTTGGCTGCCACTAACAGGCCAGATATTTTAGACCCAGCCTTGTTAAGACCGGGCAGGTTTGACAGAAAAATTGTTTTGGACCCCCCAGATGTCCACGACAGAGAGGCAATTTTAAAAATTCATTCAGAGGGCAAGCCATTAGATTCAAGCGTACAATTTAAGGAAGTAGCAGAAAGAACCCCAGGATTCTCGGGTGCTGACTTGGCCAACGTAGCCAATGAAGCTGCTTTATTAGCAGCCAAGCAAAACAAAAGCAAAATTTACCAAAAAGACTTTTTAGATTCTATTGAAAAAGTGCTGTTGGGCCCTGAAAGGAAATCCCATATTTTATCCGTTAAAGAAAAGGAAATCGCAGCTTTTCATGAAGCAGGACATGCTTTAGTCTCTAGTTTTTCACCAGATACAGAACCTGTAAGAAAAATTTCCATTATTGCCAGGGGCATGGCAGCTGGCTACACGTTGCAAATGCCGTCCGAAGAAAGAAAAATGAAAACCAAAACCCAGTTTTTATCTGAAATTGCCACTTTGCTAGGCGGATATTCTGCTGAAAAACAAAAATTTGGAGAAATGACAACCGGCGCCTCAAACGACTTGATGAGAGCCTCTGAACTAGCAAGGAGGATAGTAAAAGAGTATGGGATGTCTTCTTTGGGACCCATTGCTTTTGGAGATAAAGAAGAAATGGTTTTTTTGGGAAGGGAGATTTCAGAGCAAAGAAATTATTCTGAAAAAATTGCCGAGAAGATAGATGAAGAGGTGAACATAATTATAAGACAAGGCCAGAAAAACGCAGAAAGCATTTTACAGAAACGCAAAGTTCTTTTAGACAAGGTTGCCAAAAAGCTTATTGACAAAGAGACAATTGAGAGAGAAGATTATGAAAAACTAATAAAAAACGGAAAGAAATAAAAAAGGGGCGTGTAGCTCAGTCGGTAGAGCGCTTAGCTTATACCTAAGTGGTCCCAGGTTCGAGTCCTGGCACGCCCACAGAAGCAAAAAGTTATTCACTTGTTTAATTTGCTTATGTACCTTAAAATAATAATATAAGTGTAATAATTCTTTGGTTTACATGTTAACAGATTTAGTAAAAAAAGAGTCTGCGATTAAACTTCGCAAGAAAGGAAAAAGCTATCGTGACATCGAAAACATTTTAGGCATAAACAGATCTACGCTAAGCGGATGGCTAAAAGATGTAAAATTAACCAAAAAACAAAAAAGCAAACTCCATAATAATTGGCTCAATGCCTTAGCTACTGCCAGGAAAAAAGCTGTTTTATGGCACAACAAGGGCAAAGACGGAAGAAGAGAAAAAGCTAGGCAGGCAGTTGATGGGTTTATTTCAGAAATAAATGTGGACAAAAATACACAAGAAATAATACTAGCATCATTTTATTTAGCGGAAGGAGGAAAAACCGAAAATGGTTTTGCCCTAGCAAACTCTAATCCTAAAATATTGAAGGGTGTTGTAAATCTTTTACGAAGAGTATTTATAACGGACGAATCAAAATTTAGATGCTGTCTCCATTTAAGAAAGGACCAAAACGAAAAAATGTTAAAAAAATTTTGGTCAAAAAATTTAAATATTTCTGAATCTAAATTCACAAAAACACAGTTTGACAAAAGAACAATAAAAAAGACTTACGATTCTTATAAAGGAGTTTGTGTATTGTATTATCATGATTTAGCTTTGCAGAGGAGAATACTGTATCTTGGCGATAAGTTATTAGAAATTATTAACAATGACATGGGCGCTTAGCTCAGCTGGTTAGAGCGCAAAATTGACGTTTTTGAGGTCGGGGGTTCGACTCCCTCAGCGCCCACACAGACTAAAAATAATAATGAAAATTAATTCTGCAATAATAATTTCAATATTGGTAACGGCTGTCGGTTTTTTATTTGGGAAAACCCACCTGTGGATACCGCTATCTATTTTTTTTGCAGGGATTATAGATCTATTTTTTAGACAATGGATCGCATCTAATATACTGGGAAGGGCAAAACTGCTTAGTGCCATATTGAAAGTCTCCTTCTCACTAATCGGCTTTTATGCAATAATTGGTCAGATAGCTTGTATAGGTCTAATCTTTTATTGGTTTTTTTGAAAAACATGGATATAAAAGTTATTTATGAGGATAAGGATGTTTTGGTGGTTAATAAACCGGCAGGTATTGTGGTAATTCCAGACCTAATTGATGAGCTGATTAAAGAATATCCCGACCTAAAATCTGCTGGGGAGACTCCCAGATATGGAATTGTCCACAGGCTGGATAAAGATACCTCCGGAGCATTATTAGTAGCAAAGAGCTCTGAAGCCTTGATTTTTCTTCAAAAATGTTTTAAAAATAGAGAGGTAGAGAAGAAATATAAATGTTTGGTGGAGGGCACTCTAAACAATGATTTTGGCGAAATAAACACACTTATTGCTAGATCGCCAAAAGATCCTAGAAAACAAAAGGCTTATTTGGAATCTGAACCCCACCCGGATTCAGCGCGAGAAGCAATTACAGAGTATAAAGTTTTACAACGCTATAAAAATTTTACGCTTTTAGAAGTTAATATAAAAACAGGCAGACGACACCAGATACGGTGCCATTTATCTTATTTACATCACCCAATCGCAGGAGATAAATTATATAGCTTTAAAAATTCACCCATTCCCGAAGGATTAACAAGGCAATTTCTGCACGCAAAATATCTTAAAATCCAATTGCCTTCCGGCGAAACAAAAGAATTTCAATCCAATTTGCCAGAAGAATTAGAAACAATATTAGCCGCCTTGCTATAGCAAGGCGAGCCTCGCCCTAAAAGGGCGGGGTAAAATAAAATAAAAAAATGTCAAAACTATTAGAACAATTTAACAAAGCACAGCTAAAGACTTTACCGGACATCCGTCCTGGTGATACAATTAAGGTACACCAAAAAATCAAAGAGGGGAGCAAAGAAAGAATTCAGATTTTTGAAGGTGTGGTTATCGCCAAAAAACACGGCAAAGGAATTTCTGCCACAATAACCGTAAGAAAGGTTGTTGACGGAGTTGGAGTTGAAAAAGTTTTTCCTATTCATTCTCCATCGGTTGAAAAATTTGAGATTGAAAAACACGGTAAAGTAAGGAGGGCAAAGCTTTATTATTTAAGAGCAGCAAAAGGCAAAAAAGCCAGGCTTAAAAACAAAGAATTTGTGGAAGCTATCACAGAAGAAGAAGTTGTAGCAAAAGAAGAAGATGCACCTGCTAAAAACGATACAGTAGAAACTGAGGAAAAATAGAGAAGCGCGGGTGGTGAAATGGTATACACGCTACCTTGAGGTGGTAGTGCCGAAAGGCGTGCAGGTTCGACTCCTGTCCCGCGCACACGCCCGCTTGGGACGATTAGCTCAGTTGGTAGAGCATCTCATTTACACTGAGAGGGTCGCAGGTTCGAGTCCTGCATCGTCCACCATAAAATAAATTTTGCCGGGGTAGCTCAGTGGTAGAGCACTTCTCTGAAAAAGAAGGGGTCGAGAGTCCGATTCTCTCCCTCGGCACCACAGGCGGGTGTGGTATAGTGGCTATTACACGTCCTTGCCAAGGACGAGACGGCAGTTCGATTCTGCTCACCCGCTCATAAGAGGAAATTTAGAGACAGATTTCGCAAATTCAGCTCTATTTTGAGCTATTTTGATAGGTTCTAACCTACTTAATTCAGTTTGTGCTTTGGAAAGCCCATCAAAGAGTATTTGAAAGGGCTTTTTAAGTGGAATTACAACTTTTTTGTCTTTTACAGACAGGTGCGAACCAAGACAAGAGAATATGGCTCGTTTGGTATTTAGGTCGCCTTGTTCAAACCAAGTTTTGGCATAGCGGACAAAATTAAAAGTCCTTTCTGATAATTCAAGCCACTCCTCAATCGTTTGTCCAACAGAGTTTAATTCTGTTTCTAATTTGTTTTTTTCTTTTAATAAATCTGTTCTTAAATTCAGATATTCTGCATTTGTCATCATCTGACCTTCACTGTTTTCAGGAGAGGTGTATTTCAAAAGTAGATTGTCAATTTGTTTTACAACGCTTTCGTGCCTTTTATGTTTTGTTTCAATAATGTCCTCGTGGCTTCTTGCTTCATTGGTTCTAACTTCGTTAAGGTATTTTATTGCCCAGTTTTTTAATTTTTCAGGAATTGTAATCTGGGAGATAGCTTGGTCAACTTGTTTCTCAAAATCTTTTAGCTCAATGTATTTTTCTGGACATCGCATTCCAATTTTTTTGTTAAACCTTTTACTACATCGCACATAAATGTGCCTATGCACATTACCATTCTTTTGATGCCTTATCTTTTCTTCCATAACAACAGTTGCCCCGCAGTAGCCACACTTCATAAGCCCCGTATAAGCAAATAGATGAGTTTTGGGGCGTGGTTTGCCCTTTCTCCCCAAGATAATTTGTGCTCGGTCATATTCTTCTGAAGTAATCATCGGTTCGTGGTTTCCCTTAATCCATTCTCCATTCCATTGATACCAACCATAATAAAATTCCGTGCAAAACATTCTATACAGTTTGCTTAACTGCAATTTTCTTTCAGGTCTTTTTTTAGTTCCTGGCTGTGTAAGTTTCCATTCTTCATTTACTAATTCTAAAATCTGGGGGACAGAATAATTACCAGTCAACAACAGTTGCCAAGTTTGTTTAACAAGTTGAAATCTTTCTGGGTCGTTATAGATTGTTTGCTCTCCTTTAATCCCCGTTTTACTATTTTTGTATCCTAATGCGGCAAGTCCAGGTCGCCAGCCAGTTTTTGCTTTTTTGTCCATTCCTCTTTTGACATCTTTACTTAATTTATCCGAAGAATACTTTGACTGCGAAAGCGTAATTTGCAACATCATTTTTCCTTCTGGGGAATTATCAAAATAATAAGAACAGAATTTTAGGTCTTTAATTGCTCCCGTGTCTAAAAGGCGTAAAATCATTCCAGCATCAATAGGATTTCTACTCAACCTGTCGGGATGCCAAGCAATTATGCCTTGTGCTTCGCCTTTTTTAATTCGCTCAATCATATCTCTAAATACAGGTCTTTTCTCTGGTTCAAAAGCCGAAACCGATTCGTGTGGTAATTTGATTATTTTAAGATTTCCAAATCTTTGAACTGCCTCACTTTCCTGCGAGTCCAAACTCAAAATCTGCCTGTCAGTTTCGTCTGTGGATTTTCTGCAATAAAGAAAATATGTAATTGTTTTTTGTTTTTCCATATACCTTAAAGGGACATCTGGTGACCCAAATCCGTAGTCCCGAAAGACCCATCATTGGCAGATGCCCCTTAAAGGCAACGATTGGGTCATAAAAAAACGGGACAATATTGAATTCGGGTCACGACTTAATTATATCATATTCAAATTATATTACCAAACCTTGCCGTCATTCTTAACCAAGAATTATCCATTTTATTTCTTAATCTCAAATATCGCTTATATCTCCTTGTCGGCTTCCCTTTGTAGTATTGAGTTTTTACTTCATTATATGCTTTTTCAACATCAGGTTCGCAAACCGAGCCAACACGAAAACTGCCACCTTCAAACTGGGACTGATAAGCGATGTTCCCGCAGTGTCTGCATCCAAACCATTTGCCGATGCCATAAATAACTCCCACTCGCTTACCGCAGTATTGCCCATTTTTGGATAGAGGACAAATGAACCAATATCTTTTGCCACCATATCTGCAAGGCGTGTCGGTAAGTTCAATGTCAAAATTCATATCTGCTTTTTCTCCGCTCCAATGGTCTGTGTGCGTATAGTTTAGCTTTATGAAAGTTCGCTCATCCAAAGTATTCCAGTTATCTCGTCTCATAGTAATACCAATACTACTTTTGTTTTCACTATATCCATAAGTCCAAGTAATTGTGCCCGATTTCCAGCTTAAATCTTTATCAAAGTAGCCGTGCTTTTTAAGAAAGAAAACGCTTAAACGATTACTTCCTTCTGCCTGTTGCTTTGCCATATTTTTTTCTAAAACCCGCCGAAATCATTAGAGATTTCCCTGTTTTAATGGTTAGTTTATTACCAAACGAACCCAATTTATTCTTTTGAAATATCAACATCAATGGCGACTGGGAGTGGTAGCTTTTCTCCCTGTCTTGTGGCTTGTAATCTTTGCAATTCGTGCAGGGCTTTATAGATACTTCTTTCAAGCGATGTTTCATAACGGACGAACTTTCCATAACTATCATAATTGGCGAAATCATAGCTTAATGCCTCCCCAAAGTTTTTGTTAGAACCAAACAAACCCTTAATATCGCATTCAATCATTTCGCTTTCGCCCTTCAAAGCCCGTTTGAGCCGCCAAGTGCTTGCGATAATCCTGTCAACCAGTAGCAGTTCTATCTCTGTTTCTGGCTTTAATTCAGCCCGCATTTTTTTACCAAGTTCAATAAGGGAGTTTTCGTCCTCACCCTTTATTAAAATATCTTCGCACAGTATGCCGTGCTTTATTGCATTATATCTGCTTATGGCTTTACCTTCTTCGGTTTTTACGCCACCGAGTTTAGCATTTTCTTTGTTGGCTTCTATTTGTTTTTCTGTTGTCATAATAACTGTTATCACACTGTTTATCAGTGTAAGAAATAATTTTAATTTATACTTACCCCACCTTGCACCTCACTATTGTTTGCCTGTTCTATATCCACCCCACTCTGGTTTTCACTATTGTTTTCATTGGTTTGCGTAGTGGGGTAAATCAGCATTTTTCTTTTATCGGTTTGGTCTGGTTCTTGAATTATCAAACCAGTAGTTTCCAGCATCGGTAAAATTTGTTGCCTTAATTGGTTTGTATCTAACATCCTCCCATAAACTTCAAAATGTTTTTGTAAAACTTCCTGCCTTGATAAGCCCAACAAGCGGAGACCAGTTCCACCGCTATTTTTTTCCTCCCACGCTTTCAAAATTACTTTCTGATAAAGGTTGTAAATGTAGGGTGGCAGATTAAGGTCTTGGCTTTCAGAAATTGCGTCCCAAATCTTAAATGCCTGTTCAACATCCTCTGCGTTGGCTGTTATTGTTGTGCCACTCCTTTCACGCCACCAGAGGTTTATCAAAGCCAAAGATTTTATGATTGATGCGAGCCGTTTAATATCTCTCTGGTGTCTCGGCTTCAATACTTTATTTTTCTCAAAAAACCTTTTTACCAATCCTTCATAATTTTCAATTTTTATTTGTCCAACATCTTCAAGTTTGATAGCTCTTATTCTTTCTTTAAGCATTTTTCTTTCTGGGTTTTCGTCCAGCCAATCCTTATAGCTATCCGCATCGGCTTCTTTTCTGATGCTCTCCAAAATTCCCTGCCTTATTTTTTCTTGATTTACTTCTGGACTTAAAAGCAGAAAGCGGGTCGTTTCCTGTTCGTCAATCCGCAAGCCAGCCGTGCAGAAAATAACAGACGGGTATCCTTTAAGCAAAACATTTTTTGTCCTTAATCCCGCCTTTTGGCTTTTATCAGTGATTTTCAGTGATATTTCTTTTTTGTCGTGAGACAAAAGTGGTCTTAACCTTGCCAGCAGTTCGTTATGTGGCTGGTCAAGAAAGATTAGGATTTTGCGAGACAAATCTACAACATAACCCTTCATTTCTTTGTTAAATTCACCAGTGTCGTGGAAAAATGCAGTAGGGCTACAATAGGCAAGCTCTATAACATCCTCCTGCGGAAATAAACGAGCAATCTCTGTGGGAATATAACTTTTACCCGTTGAGCTGGGAGCGTTATAGCTTATATTAAATTGAGCATTATCTGTAAATGCCGACAACTCGCAAAGAAAAGTTGTGATTTTATTTTCATTATCTTGTTTTATAGTAAGTCCAAGTGTTGCCATTAAGTCCTGCAATAAAAGCGGCTTGAATTGCGAAACATCAATTTTTTCTGGGTATTCTTTTGCATATTTTGAAAACAAGTCGTCTGGGTTGCCGTTAAGTTTTGTTAGGTAGTCGGTAATGTCGCCGCCGTCTCCCACTTCGTTTGGAAGCGTAATAATGTATGTTTTATTTCCACCATTTTCCACCATTTTTGCGACACGCTCCGCTCCTTTTTTGCCCGCATCGTCATTGTCGTAGCAGATGTAAATTGTCCTACCTTTTCCTACCTTTTCGCACCATTCCTGTTTGAATGTCATAGCTCCGTGAGTTGAAGTTATGGCAGTTATATTTTTTGAAAGTAAAGCCAATCTGTCCATCTCGCCTTCGCAAATCAAAATTTGTTTATTGTTAACACTTGCTAACATATCCCAGTCGTAAATTTGGGCTTCAACTCCTTTGGGGTAAGTAATTTTATCACTCCCAGCACTGGGGTCTTGGCGTAATTTGAAAAAACTAAAAGCACTATAAATATCTTTTATGGGTATGGTAATCCACCATCTGCCGTAGAACTTTCCCCAGCCCAGCTTAAATTCATTCACCACAGCGTCTGTAATGCCTCTGGCGTTGAGATATTGGCGGATATGGGCTGGAAGTGCTTGATGACAGGTTTCAACTAATTCTGCGTCAAATTTCGTGGATTTTCGTGGATTTTTGGGAGTGATTGGATTTAAGGCAACATCTTGTATGCTGTCTCCCAAATGTTTTGCCAATGTTATAATATTGCCGTTCTCCCCACACTTTTTGCAATCGTATTGTCCGCTATCTGCGTCAAAATATAAATGACCTTCTGCATCTGTGCTGTTGCTGTCGCAATTACCAAAAATGCAATGGGCTACGATTTCTTTTCCTACTTCACGAAAGGTAATGCCTTTCCTTGTTAAATACTCTCTAATTGTAATTGTCTCCATATTATTTAATTTAATTATTATTTTTTGTTTAATTCCTTTAATCTATTTTGGGAGGACTGATTAAGCCGTTTTATATTGCACACAGGAACGAAATTTAAGAGGGCATCTGGCATAACGCTACCACCAGATATAAATTCATTGCCGTTGATTTTTTTGATTATTGGTTCTCGCATCCATTTGCACTCTTCTCCCTTATTGCCTGTCCTTAATTCAAGCTCTAAATCTAATGGGCAAAGGTTTTGATTGCAGGAATTAAAGTGTGGACATTTTTTAAAACCTTCAACTACTTTTTCTTGTTTCATAATTTTTTGTTTATTTTTGATTTTCAAAAGCATCTCCCAGCCAGCTCTTTTTTACTGGGCGATAAATGTGGTCAAATAAGGTAAGTAAATTTATCCCAAACTCTACGGCTTTCTCGTCCGAGATTTCCTCGCCATATTCCTCAAACCATATTTTTTTGAACTCTTGTAGAGCGGCTTCTGAAATCATAATTTTAACTATACAATCTATTTTTAAGGTTCTTGATGTTGTCCCAGAACGACCGAGATTTCTGTTCAAGGCGGTCAGACCAGAAATCATCTGCGACTTTTTCTATTCCTGCCTCACGGCGATAGACGAACTTTATTTTGCGGGAGTTTTGCCTATCAAGTGCAAGTAATTCAAATCCCGCCGTTTGCAAGGCGGCGGCACAACCTAAATCACTTACTGGATATGTTTCCTCAATAGGGAGGATTTGTTCCTCCAAGTTGTTTTTTAATTTTTTACTCATCGTAATTTTTTAGTTAATAATTTTTTGCGACCCTCTAACCTTTATGCTGAAATTTCAGCAAACAAAAAAACCTCGTGTAAATTCAAGGTTTTTTGGCTAAAAAAGACGCTGAATTTTTCAGCGTCTCAATTAAATCTCTTCGTTGGGTAAGTTCTCATTCAGCTTTCCGCCTTGTTGCCATACTTCCTCGTGCCGTAAGGTGGGAGACGGCAAAATAGTGAAGCGTGGCTCATAGTATTTTTTATTGTTATGAAATGGGTTATCGTCTGTTTTGAAGATAGCACGCATCCTATTGGTAAGTGTTTTCTTGATTTGGTGAATATTAGCTGTTGATAAAGATACACCAGATTCTGCTACTACCATTGGTTTCATATTTTCAGCAGTGGCTCTGGTAATATCAGTGGCTTGTAATGCAGATAGAACTGCAATAAAGCCCCAAGCCCTATCAGGTTTTTGTTGCTTCTTACCAGCGAAGAATCCGAGCTTGATATAATCTGCAGTTTCAAGGTGTTTGCCGTTATACCAAATTTCCATTTCTTGCAATCCTTCCTTCATCTTTAGAGTAACTTTTTCAAAATTTACCTTCTCTGGGAATGACAATTCAATGGTATGTTTAAGGCGTCTCTTGCGACTTACTCCAAAAATTGAGGCGGGCGAAGCAACGGGGAGAAGGGCGTCCCTTCGGACAAGATAATATTCACTCTCAGCGGTCTGGATTTTCTTTTCTGCCATTCTGATAGTCCGTACTTTCTTTTTAAGAATATAGGAAGCAAACGACCCCTCAATGTCATCAATTTTTATTTGAGGTTTACTTTGAAATAAATAAGAGCCAATCAAATTTAACTCTTGAGAGTTAGAGTTAAGGGCTTTTTCAATACAATCTTTTATAATGGGCGTTCTAACGCCCTCAAAAGCATTCAGAAAAAAGAAAGAATACCAAGACCGCTCAACATCAACCGTGCTATCAATAACAGCTTTTTTTACTAACTCTATATTTATTTTCTGTCCGCTTATCGCTTGAAAATAAAACCCAACAATTTTGAAGATTGTTGAACTTTTTGAAATGAGAATTTTTTTTACCTCACGGTTTATTTCTTTAACATAAACTTTTTTATTTGATGCGAGTAGTTTCAGTATCCAAAATTTTGACCATTCTAAAACCTCTTCACTCTTGTATGTTTTCCATAAAGTAATATCAATTACATCAACTTCAAATTGGTCTCCCGATAATTCCAATGCCCGCCTTCCTTCTGACACATATTTAATGATTAATACAGTTAATGACGGATAGAGGGGGATAATCTCAATTAGTTTAAGAAGAAAAATATCGCCATATCCTTTGCCCACCTTTAAGTAATATCTTAATTCTCGCATTTCAAGTTTCTCAACTTTTTCCTCAGATAAGATTTTATCAACTGTAATTGGCACATTGGCTTGTATTTTTGCGAATTCATCCTCTGGTATTTCTGGAGTGTTGTCTTCGTAATCTGAGAATATCCTCATCGCCTGTATCGTGCTACTATCTTTAAGTTTAATTATGTTGGTTTTTTCATTCAGGTTAAGATTATTATCTCTCAAAAAATGAACCATTTTTTCTATAGTTCTTAGGATAACCTCTTTTGATTTACCCATAAGTACTATATCGTCTGCATATCGGAAATAAAGGATTTCTTTGGTAATTAATTTATCTTCGGCAAATCTATCAAGGGCGTTGAGATAAGCATTACTTAAAACACAAGATGCATTATATCCTTGTGGTAACCCCTTTGGAAGGTCTTCATATTCAACCCAAGTATTTAATTGCCTTTGCAAAATTGATAAAATTTTACCATCTCTAATCCCGAATTCATTTTTTAACTTTTCTATAAGTTTTTTAATTGGGATGTTTTCAAAAAATTGTTGAACATCAACCTCTAATTTCCAAGTAAAACCTTTTTCAAAAGCTTTCGTTTGTCTTTTCAAGAAGGTATCATATCCGTTCAAATAATAACTTAAATAATTTTCATCATCTTCTTTGCAATTTACACGATTAGCAAAACATACCTTATCGGATAATTGATTGTCTATCTTATAACCCAGAACTCTTTGATTGAGGATTGCTTGATACACAATTCTGTCTGTCATTGATGGTATGCAAACTGGTCTAAGACCTAAATTATCTTTAGGGACATAAACAAAAAACCCCTTTTCTGGGGCATATTTTCCATCTCGTATGTATTTCTCAAGGGCAATAAAAAATTGTTCGCCAAGATTATTGATAGCGGTCGTTGAAGCATAATCTATGGGCGTAATTGAAAGAGAAGAGTGAGCAATTTCATCCTGCACATATCTATAAGCCACTTTTAGATTTTCTCTTGAAGAAAAAATCTCAAATAAATCCATAATATAGTAATTTTTATTGTAATTGTTTATTTCGCCTTTGTTTTTACCACATTTCAGACATTTTTTCAAGATTTTACCAAACAGCATATTACTTTACTTTTTTTAATTTTGGAGTCATAGTTAATCAATATTTATACGAAGGAGTAATCCTCGTCTCAAGTTGGATTTATTCCAACTAATTACTATTATTATTAAAATTATATGAAATCATTCAAATTAGAAGGAGGAAAAAATAATTCGTGGTCGTGGAAAATTAGCGAGGATGACCTAAAAAATCAGGTAGAAAACTACAACAAGTTGAAGATAACCGAATCTTATCGTGGGATTTCGGTATTACTGGGCATACTTTCAATTGTTCTGACTTTGGTTATGATGTTTTTTGGTCTTGCTGATTCTTCTGCTATGTTTGATTTGATAATCCTGGCTATTATACTATTCTTTGTTTACAGGGGTCATAAGTGGGCAATTATTGCTTTAATAGCCGTGTGGACGATTGAGAAAGCCGTTCAGGTATATACAATAGTAGAATATGGTGGCAGTCCAGTTATGGCAATAATATGGTGGTTTATTTTTATGCCTTATTTTTGGAAAGCGTTAAGGGTTGAGAATGAAAAAAGAAAGATTGATACAACAGTTATTGGTGGTTCTAAAACTGGTGTCAGTTTTTGTAATAAATGTGGAAATGCAGTAGGAATAGATGCAAAATTTTGTATTAAGTGTGGTAATAAAATCATATAAATAAAAAACTATGTATTGCAAATATTGTGGTAAAAAAAATGATGATGGTGTAAAATTTTGTGCTTTTTGTGGTGCTAAACTGGTTGATGGTAAAAACAATGCCGTAAAGAAGGCGACCGATAAAGAGGATAATAAAACCCCCGATTTAGTGGGAACGAAAAACCCGATAAAGTGTATGAATTGTAGTTACACTGGTATTGGAAAAAGTGGTAGGAGTATCTGGGCTCAAGTTTTAGCGTGGCTTTGTATTTTTTTCGCCCCCCTTATTACTCTTATTTATTATGCAGTAACTCCAAGATATATATGCCCAAAATGTAATTCTAAATTTATTCAGAATATAGATGAAAGGGGTAATGTTGTAAAAAGAAGGAGTACTTGGATGACTATCCTATTTGTTATTATAGGGATAGCCGTGATGAGCGTTGTTGTTTCAATTATTTTAGTCAATATTACTGCATATCAACAGAAAACAAATGGGATAGTTCAACAAACTGATAGCTGGCAAACATATAATTCAGTTGCAGACCAATTTAGTATTGATGTGCCGAGTTATCCGAAATTTGATTCCGAAAACAATATTTCTGCTGAAACGGGTGATGCTGCCGATACATATAGTTATCATTTTTATACAGTAGAAAAGGGTGACGTTACTTTTTTTATATCTAAATACATTTATTCCTATCAAATAGATACTTCTGACAAAGGTAAACTTTTAGAAAAAATGTTAAATAACTTTATTAGTGGAAGTGGTGGTAATTTGATTTCATCCAGCTATACTTATCATCTTTCCAATAAAGCCCTTGATTTTACGTCACAGATAGAAGGTAAATATGAAAAAGGTAGAATAATATTAGTAGGACAAACACCCTATCTATTAATATATGAATATCCTTCTTTGGGCTACATTGATGCAGATTACCAAAAATTTATTAATTCTTTTAAAATAAAATAAATATGTTTTGCGAAAAATGTGGTAGTGAAATTAAAAAAGAGGACAAGTTCTGTGTTGAATGTGGTCACCCAGCTATCAGTTCTATAAAAAATAATCAACCACCCTTAACTCCTAATGACAAGTGGTGGCATCGTTTGCTTAAGGTATTATATGTTATTGCATATCTTCCGTTATTGGGAATTATCCCTTTTGTTTGGAGCATAAATAAACCATACTCATACTATAGCTACTATTCTAAAACGACCACAAGCTACGGTTCTTACAGCGATGCCTTTTGGTATTCACTTCTAACGCTGGCTATTTATTTAGTGGTACTTAGGTTGATTAAAGTTGCTGTTTTATATGTAGCTTTAGGGCAAAGCCCAGATTGGAAAAATCAATTTAAGAAGTTTTTTTAACAAATCAACTCGTTATATGTTTTGTAAAAATTGTGGGGATGAAATTAAAGGTGCAGTTAGCTTCTGTAGTAATTGTGGCAAGGAAGTTAAAATAAATAGATTTGATGTATTAAAGGAGCGCCTTATATTTTTTTTCCAAAACAACAAAAGAAATATTATTACTGCTTTTATAATTATAGCTGTAATTTTTATTTTTTTAATTTTAATAGATTCAAGCCCGATTAATCAAGAGCAGGACAATAGTCACGAATTAAACTATAAACAAAATAATGTCGCCTCGTCAGTTGTTAATATAATTTGTAGGAGCAAAGATGGCACAGAAGTTACTGGTGGTTCTGGAACGATAATAACCGAAGATGGAATAATACTAACCAATGCCCATATTATTCCTCAACGAAATGGATTGGCTGATGTTGATTCAAATAGTTGCGTAGTTTCTTTACCAGACGAGCTAACTGGTCAAGCTAAGGAAATATATTGGGCAGAACCCATAATAATTCCAGATTTAAGTGAGGAATATGACATTGCTATATTAGAAATAAACGATGTTTATGTAAATGATAATGATGAATCTTTTGGTGTCTTTCCAAATACATTTCCAGTTTTTAAGTCAGCCCCGAGTTGCCAAAATACAAGCATTAAATTAGGTGATTCTATAAAGATATATGGATACCCAGTAACAAGTGGAGGTTATAATCTTACAGTTACTGAAGGTATTATTAGTAGCTTTAATGACGATGGAACAATTTTAACATCAGCAAAAGTTGATAGTGGAAACTCTGGTGGGTTAGCAATAGATAGTGACAATTGTTTTGTGGGAATTCCATCAGCTATTGTAGGTGGCGATTATCAAAATTTAGGTGTAATCATTTCGCCAGATTTAATTAGTGAGTTTATTGATAAAATTCCCAATAATTAAAAAACAAATCTATGGTATTTGGCGACCCAAATAAAGAAGTCAATTTGAATGCTTGGTTAAGCTGGAAATTTTTATTTGTTTTATCAGTAGTTTTTTATCTATTAGGTGGGGGTATCTGGGAAATACTTTTTGTTGTCACTTTTTTAATGGGAATTATAGATTTAATCAGAAAAATTGTTAAGAAACATAAAAAATAAATCTATGCATCAAGAAACGAACAAGCCAACAGAAAAAGAATTAAAAAAAATCGCTGATAATCTCAAAAAGGACTGGAGGGAGAGCGAAGAGTTAGTAGACAAAATATTACCCGACGAAGAATATGCAAAGATATTAAAAAGACAGATGAATAAAATTACGGACGGCGGAATTATAGGAAAAATTGGAACAATTATCCTTGTTTTAATAATAATTTTTGTCCTTTTAGCATTAATTAAATGGTCTTTCTCAATATTACTCTAATAAACTTATGAAAAACTTTCTAAAAAATAATTGGTTCAAACTTACTATTATTATTATTGCTCTTGGGTATATTATTATTTTCTTTCTCGGTTTTTGTCTGAAAGCAAGGGAATATAATTTTGAGGTCTATAAAGATAGTATTAGATGGTGTGTTGATATTAGTGATGGTAGAGACCCGTCTCTTTCAATCTGCCAGAAGTCCATTGATAGATATTATTTTAATAGAAACTTTTTTGTTAATAATAAATCACAGAAATTATTTGAAAGAGAAAAAGCATTTTGGAATTGTTATAGCGTTGAATGGAACAAAAATCATAATAGCGAAGAAGCTTCTAAATACTGCTCAACAAAAGCAGATAAAACAATCAAATAAATTTATGGGATTTTTTTCTAAAAAAGTAAAAACAGACACAATTGCAGAATCTTTATTGGGATTTTTTGATATTGGCTACGGTTCGTTAGTGTTAGGATTCAAAGATTCCTTTAAGGATAAAAAGATAGTAATTGATGCCGAAAAAGACAAAGAGTTGTTAGTTGTTCCGATGTTTGCAATTATACGAGCGGTTATGTCTGCTTTTGGAGACACGCCTCAAGGCAAAAATATTATAGGCAAGTTTCAGCACGATATTTTTAATAAATACTTTAAGGATGCGGAAGAGAAAAATCAGTTTGGAGAGTTGTTTTGGAAGAGATGCGATGAATACTCTAAAATATTAAATCCCGATAATAAAGATATAGCAATCCAATTTGGTCAAATTTTTTGTAATCATTTTTTTGGCAAGGAGGAAGATGGTAGTAATTTAGATATAATGATGTTTGTAGGTAGCTCTTTTCTGAATCTGATGGTAGAGACAAAAAAGTTTTTAGATGAAATACTATCTAAAACTGAAGTAACTTAATAAATCTATGAAAGGGAAAAAAGAAATTAAAGTTATAATCAAGCCCAGCAATGAAACGGTTGATTTCACCGAATTCGTCCAAGATGTTTTAGATTACAATAAAGAACCAAACAAAGAATGTGAGATAACTTTCTTGCCCGAATACCGTAAGAAGGAAGAAAAAACGACTTAGCCCCCAAAAATAGGTCGCACTTTCGGAGTAGCTTATCTCTAAATATCCACAATTGTAATCAGGCGGTGGGGGGTGGGCGTGGTATGCCATATACTTTGTTAAACAACTTTGTATATGTTTTCTACTAAAGATGTATATGTTTTATAACATAAAAACAATGGTGAAATGAGGCGTGGGGTAAGCTTTAATAGTTAATTAAGGTACAAACTTTATACTTAAGTCGTATACATTATTGACAGGGACGCTTGTCGTAGTATATACTTAAATTGTGCTTGTGGGGCGTCAGCCCTATTCGGCTAATACATAAGCTGAAGGCAGGCATAACAAAAACACCGCTTAAAGGCGGTATTTTTGTTGCGTTTTAATCTTCTTCTGGATTTCCTTTCATTGTAGAGATGAGTTTCGTATCCCTATATTTATTTGTTACCCAAGCAGGAATTACGCTCCAAAAATGTAGGTTTCCATCATCTCCAACCTGTCTGATAATCACCTTTATTTTATAACCATCAATAATGGCTATAATGCCCCAGTATCTTACAACTTTGCTTTTTTGAACCCTCTTTTTGAAGCTTTTGACAGTAAATTCCTTTATAGTTTCTTCAAGCTCTTGATAGGTGTTAGATGTTTCTACTAACTTTTTAGCTTTTGGAAGAAGCTTAAATCTCATTATTTGAGATGGTCGCTCTCGTTCCGTTCTGGCACTTTTGAAGATAATATGATTAAAAGCTTCTGATGGGAAGAAAACAGGGGCATTAAAAACAGGGCACAACACTTTACCAATAGAATTATAGTATTTTTGGGCGTCGTCTCGGAGCTTTTCGTAATTAGATAGGTCTTCCATAAATACATATTATGAAACATTTTGCTTTTAGTCAAAGGTGAGTTAATTGATTTTTGCGGTTTCAAGTGATAAACTTGGTATAAAGAAGCGGTCGGTAGTGGTCTGCCAATAGGTGCTAACATCAGATACTATCCCGCTCCAAAAACGCCCCTCTTGACATGATTAATAATATGTTGCATAACTATTGACAAGGACTCTTTTTTATGCTAACATTAATACATACTGCTGAAGGGCAGTTTTTTAATAAAAAAATTATGACTAACTTCAAAACCATTGCTGTTTGGAGCGCAAGGCACTCCTTAATCAGCACAATAGTTGCAGGTACTATGGTCGGCTTTTGCCTTTTGGGGATAGTTATGCCCAATACAATCAAAGCCGATTTTAATACCATATCTGCTTCATTCGTCGCTAAAAATAGCAACGAATCAAACCAAAAAGTTGCTAAGACAATAAAAGTTGTTCTTACAGCTTACTCAAGCACACCCGACCAGACCGATGATGATCCGTTTATCACAGCTTCCGGTAAAACGGTTGCCGATGGTATAGTCGCAAACAATATGTTGCCTATGGGAACAAAAATAAGAATTCCTGAATTATACGGCGACAAAGTCTTCGTAGTTGAAGACAGAATGAACAGGAGAAAGAGCGACTACCATGTTGATATATGGTTTCCAGAAAGACAATTAGCGGTAAATTTCGGAGTTAAAACTGCCGATATAGAAGTCTTGGAAAACTAAGTAAACTAAAAAAGCCCCCTTTAAAAGGGGCTTTTTTGTTAACTACCCAAAAGATTTTAAAAAATACATAGCTAATATCCCTAAAAAAATAATCACAAAATTCAAGACAGACTTTTTTACATCATTTTCCTTCCTTATTTCGGGTATTAAATCTGAAGCAGCTATATATAAAAACCCACCAGCCGCAACGGGCAATAAAAACACAGAAGCCATCTCTGTAAAAGATAATAAATAATACCCAAACACGCCTCCAATCACAGCAGTTAAGGCGGTTAAAAAATTAAAAAATAATGCTTTTTTTCTTGATAAGCCACCATAAATTAAAACTCCAAAGTCTCCTATCTCTTGCGGTATCTCGTGTAAAAAAATGGCAATCGTTGAAGCAATGCCCACTCCAGGACTGGTGATAAAAGCTGCAGCCATTATTAATCCATCTATAAAATTATGAACTCCGTCGCCCACTAAATTCATATACGCAAAAGTATGGATGGAGCAATCCCCCTTATGACAGTGCCTCCAGTGTATAATTTTTTCGATTATTAAAAATAAAAAAAATCCACCCAAAGTATATAAAAAAACGTTTTCGGCGCTAAGTTTTTGTGAGGCCTCGGGCAAAAGATGTAAAAATGCACCGCCCATCAATCCGCCCACAGATAATGCAACCAAATAAAAAACTGCTTTATTAAGAATCTCTTTACTTAAAGACAAAGTAAAAACCCCAATAAATGAGGCTAAACTTACCAAAAAAGTAAATAATATTATTAAAAAAAGCGTTGGCATAAGTTATATATTTAATATATTGTGCCCGAAGTGGGAGTCGAACCCACATGAGCTTTCGCTCAAAGGATTTTAAGTCCTTCGTGTATACCATTCCACCATCCGGGCAAAATTTTGAAACGTGAGGCACGGGTGGGAATTGAACCCACGTATAAGGGTTTTGCAGACCCTTGCCTTACCACTTGGCTACCGTGCCGTCTTTTAATATCTTACTTTATTTTTCCTCATTTTTCAATTGGGCCAATAGCTCCTCCACTCTTCCGGCTTTTGAGACGGTTTTATCTGCAACAAAGATTATTTTAGGAATGGGCCTCATTTTCAGTCTTTTATTTATCTTTTGCTGAATTCCATAAATAAGCTTATTTAAAATTTTCATTATTATTTCTGTTTTTTCTTCAGGATATACGGAAATAGAAACTTTGGCTTCTATCAAGTTTGCCGTACAGTCAACATCGGTCAAAGTAACTAAAACTCCATCAGGGAAGTTAATATCCTTTAAAAAAACATTGTTTATTTCGTGCTGAAGCAGTGAATTAACTTTTGCAACTCTATTGCTCATTTTATAGTTCTCCTTTTTGGCGAGTTTCAATATAAGCGGCTAAAATATCTCCTTTTTCTATTTTTACGCTTCCCTCAAATAAAATTCCTGCCTCACTACCCTTTTTTAGTAAATCAATATCTTTTTTATCTCTTTGTAAATTTACTATTTTCCCTGTTCCTATTTTTTTGTCATCGCGGAAAACTTCCAGCTTTAAGCCCTTTTTTAGTTCCCCTTCTGTGACTTTACCGCCTACAATTTGCCTGTTTTTTTCTCCCCAAAAAACTAAGATTGTTTTTAACTTGCCCACATCTGTTCTCACAATTTCAGCTTCCAAGGTCTTTTCCAAGGAATGCCTTACGTCCTGTATAAGTTCATATATTACTTCAAAAGTTTTAATTCTTAGCTTTCTTTCCAAATCAGCCTTCATAAACTTTACAACAGACGGACTTATTTTTACCCGAAATCCAATTATAGCCGCTTTTGACATTTCTGCCAACTTGGCGTCTGTTTCGTTTATCTCTCCTACTTCCGACTTTAAAATTCTTAAAACAGCTTTATCTTGAGGCAAATTTTTTAACATAGCTTCCACTGCTTCTAAAGAACCAAAAACATCTCCCTTCAAAATTATATTTAAAACTTTTTTATCACCAGACAAGTCTAAAACAGTAGGGGCACTTTCTCTTTTTGGCACTTCTTTTTTTATTTCATCTTCAGCTTCTTCGGCTGTCTTATAGGTTTCAAATTTCTCTCCCACAGCAGGTACTTTATCAAACCCCAAAATAATTACTGGCTGAGAAGGGAGCGCCTGATCTATTTCTTTGCCTTTAAAATCCTTAATAGATTTTACTTTTGCCATAGCTAAATCCGTGGCAATAATATTTTTTGTTTTTAAAATTCCTTTTTTAACTATGGCTGTAGCAACTGGCCCTTTGTTGCCATCCATAAATGACTCTATAATCAAACCTTCTGCAGGAACGATTGTTTCCGCTTCTAAATTTTCCAAATCAGCCACTAATAAAATTACTTCTAATAACTCATCTATTCCTGTTCTTTCTTTAGCAGAAACGTTTACCGAAGGTATTTCCCCTCCGTAGGATTCAACAGAAACATCTATCTTGGCCAATTCCCCTTTTATTTTTTCTGGGTTTGCATTTGGCAAATCAATTTTGTTTATCACAACAATCATGGGGATTTCAGCCCTTTTTATTGCCATTATGGCCTCTTTTGTTTGTGGCTGTACAGATTGGGCGGCATCCACCACCAACAAGGCGATATCAGCCACTTCAGCCCCTCTAGCCCTCATTGCAGAAAACGCCTCATGTCCGGGCGTGTCAATAAAAGTAATTGTTTTACCTTTATCTTCCACTTCATAAGCTCCAATATGCTGAGTAATCCCTCCTGATTCTTTTGAAGTAATCTTAAAGTCCCTAATCGCTTCTAAAAGTGAAGACTTTCCGTGGTCAACATGACCCAAAACCACCACCACCGGTGGTCGCCCAATAATATTGGGAGAACCTCGCCCATTCTGGGCGGGCCTATTTCCTAAGTTTTTAGTTTCTTTTTTTACCATACTATTTTAAACCTATGGCCTGCCTACCGGCAGGCAGGCTTTTTCTATGGCTTTTTTTTCTTCACTGGAAAGGGAGTATTCTGATTTTCCTGCTTTTACTGGTTTTGTATAAACCCTGTTCCCATCTTTTCCAAACAAGCTTGAAATCACAAATCCATTATTTTTCCCGTCCAATAGTGCAATAACAAAACTTTGATTCCCTCCCATTTCATTAAACGGGTTAAATCTGACAACGCCTGTTTTTTGTAATGTTATTTTAGATATATCTTCTAAGTCTTTTATTTTAAGAAAAGCCTCTTTTATCATTTCTTCCAGCCCGTCGTTTCTTTCCTTTTGCTTTAAAAAAACATCTTTAAAACTTCTTATATTCCCTTTTTCCAACAAAACATCTATTTTTTTGTGGGTTTTTTGAAAATGCCAAATCAAAAAGACATTTAAAATAACCAGCCCCGCCGTAGCTCCCAATAACAAAAAAATAATTGACTGTAAAGCCATGTAATTATATTACCCTAAATTTGACAAAAGTTCAATTAATTTAGTCTAATCTTGCGGAGGGTACAGGACTCGAACCTGTAAGGGGATTTCTCCCTCTGGTTTTCGAAACCAGTGCCTTACCATTAGACTAACCCTCCTTGACTATTTTATTCTACTACGTTTTAAAAAAAATTCCACCAAAAAACGGCCACTGGCCGTTTACGTTGGTATTTCTTCCTGCTTTACCAGCACCTTATGCCAATCATTATAATCATATATATCATGAGCTATTATTCCCAATACTGCCCCCACAAAAAAACTTGGCAAATAAAAGAAATCAATAAACCATACAATTACTAAAAATATGGCTCCCAAAATCCAATGATGCATATGAATTTTCCAGTTCTTTGTAAAATCCACATAAATACAGTCCACTCTTCCGTTCTCAATAAAATACTTAGCGTACAGTTTAGATCCCAAATATCCTACTGCCAGGCCTAGTGCTACCCAAAAAGAGTAATAAAAAGAAGCCACCAAAACAATGGCAGGAAAAAATTTTCTGACTTTTGAGATATTATTATTGTTTTTAGCTAGTTCAAGATCTATCAGTTTGTCGCTCAAATTATCGTTATTTCCCATAAAATAATGCCCGATTTATAATTAAAAATCGACTTAATTCTATTCTCAATAACATAGCTTATTTTAGCATCAACAAGCATCTCTGTCCATAGCAAAACACTATTTTTATCCCCACCTAAAAACCCCTCCTTAAGTGCCCCCACCAGGAATCGAACCTGGATTTAAGGTTTAGGAAACCTCCGTCCTATCCGTTGAACGACAGGGGCAATTTATGCTATACTAACATAATAATCTTAAAAAATAAATATGAAATCACCTGTTGTAGAAATTGCTAAAAAAGTGTGTCCGGCTGTTATAACAGTCATTGTTTCAAAAGACTTACCAAGAGCCGAAAACTTTTATTCTTTTCCTGTGGGAGGAAAAATGGAAGCAAAAAAAGGAGACAAAATGCAGATGAAAAAAACACAGATAGGCGGGGGCTCAGGATTTATTATTTCATCAGACGGATATTTGCTCACCTCAAACCACGTGGTGGCCGACACTACCGCTGAATATACCGTGATTTTAGACCCAAGACACAAATATCCTGTAAAAGTTTTATCTAGGAATCCCATAAACGACATTGCTGTTTTAAAAATAGATGGCAAAGACTTCCCATATTTAGAACTGGCAGACTCAAACAAAGTTGAGCTAGGCGAAGAAGTGGTTGCCGTAGGCAACGCGCTTGGCGAATTTACCGACACCCTTTCCACTGGCATTATTTCTGGCTTGTCGCGCTTTATTACTGCTTTTGGGGGAATGGATAACCAAATGCAAAACTTACGAGGTTTAATCCAAACAGACGCCGCCATTAATCCCGGCAACTCAGGTGGCCCCTTGGTAAATATGGAAGCTGAAGTTGTAGGTATAAACACAGCCATGATAATGGGCGCCCAAAACATTGGCTTTGCCATTCCCATAAATTATGCCAAAAAAGACCTGGAGGAAGTTAAAAAATACGGCAAAATTAAAATGCCTTTTTTGGGAGTAAAATATGTTTTACTCTCCAAAGAATTGGCCCAAGCAAACAAACTTCCTGTACCAGACGGTGCTATTGTGGTGAGAGAACAATTAGGAGAATCGCCGGTAATAAAAGGGTCTGCTGCAGAAAGAGCGGGTATTAAAGAATGGGATATAATTGTAGAATGCAATAGCCAAAAAATCACTATAAAAAACCCTTTAGCCAATATTTTGCAAAAATGTAAAATAGGGGAATCAACTGTTTTCACGGTTTTGCGAGACGGCAAAAAGCTTAACCTCACCGTTAAGCTAGAAGAAAAATCATAATTATTTATTCTTGCGCCTCCGCGTTTTTTATCAGCGCCTCTTGAGTATAAATATTAGATGGACTCCAGAGCATATAACCAACATAATTTTCTTTTAACGAATCTTGTGTAGCTTTAATCTCCTGTTTTACCATTTCTGATGTGTAATTTGCTCCCATGTCAAAATCCTGAAGCCACGGCCTTAATTTAGATAATTGGTTTGAAAGAGCGCTTTCTCTCGCCATAGCACTATCCAATGAATATTTTATTACTTCATAAGGATGCTCGGCCGGATTTAAAAATCCTATAAATCCACTTGCGTAATGCGAAGGATAAACCATAGGACACACATAATCAAAACTTTCAAAGGCATGTTCAAGAATTTGCCCAATACCCATGTCGTCTGAATTTACTGTAGTAAGCCCAAATAAATCAACTGATATTTTGTCATTAGGAAGCCCTGCTCTCACATATTGGAAAAACTCTTTTATCACCTCTGCCATTGGGATGTTCTGGTCCCAAACAGGGAATCCTGCTACTGACATATTGCCGTCAGAAGGAAATCTTACATAGTCGAAATTAACCTCATCAAACCCGTGGTAAAATACATCTTTCGCTAAGTTGATATTATAATCCCACACATCTTTTGAAGCGGGATCCATCCAGCTTAGACCCTTATTGTCCTGCCACAACCCTTTTGTTTCTTCATTATAAACAGCTAGTTCTGGCCTAGCTGCGGCCAAAATAGGATCTTCAAAAACGCTTATCCTGGCTATTGCATAAATGTTTTTAGCGTGCAAAAACCTCACCAAAGAATCGATGTCAGCAATTGCTCCAGAATTATAAGAAACTAACCCTGAATAATCTTTTATATCAATCACAACCGCATTTATCTCTGTATTTTCAAACAAACTACTCAAATAGTTTAAATATTTTTTAGAACCAGCAGACCATCCAGTCAAATAAACAGCCCTTACAATTTCAGGGGGATTTTCTAGTTTTGTGGGAGATGGGGGAGACAATGGCGGTTCAGGTTCGGTGTGCAAAACAGATTTTTCTTCAATCTCCGTAAAAACTAAAGTTTGGGTGCTACCCGTGCCCTGCACAAAAAAAACACTTACTGCTATCAAAAATATTATTGCCAAAAAAATAACAAATAAATCCCTTTTTCTAAAAAACTCCATTTTATTTTACTCGGTTGTTTTGCCGTCAAATTCTTCTTCGCTAGCTTCAGCTTCTGCTTTTGTAGCTCTTAATATTCCGTCTTTATGATGCGCCGGAGAATAAATAGTATATAAACTCAATCTTTCTGTGTCAGAAGTATTTATTATGTTGTGCTCTGAACCCGCCGGAACCACAATAGCTGAACCATCTTCCAGCTTATATTCATTACCATCAATAATGCATTTACCCTCTCCTTTTTCAATTCTGAAAAACTGGTCATTGTCTTCATGTACTTCTGATCCAATATCCTCCTTTGGTGCCAAGCTCATCAGTACCAACTGGCTATGTTTTGAAGTGTATAAAACTTTTCTAAAGTTCTCGTTCTCTAAGGTGTCTTTTTCTATGTTTGAATAAAATCCTTTCATAATATTTTTATTTAATAATATTAAGTGGGGGACTAACGGGATTCGCACCCGTGATGACTCTTCCACAGAGAGTTGTGTTACTGCTACACCATAGTCCCCATATGTGCCCTCGGCAGGAATCGAACCTGCAACCAGAACTTAGAAGGTTCTTGTTATATCCATTTAACTACGAGGGCTTTTATACTTAATATCCTAACATAATTTTTACCCTTTGACAATATGCATTTTTTCGGTTATTATCTAATTATATTTAGCATTCCGGGGTGTCGTATAGTGGTAGTATAAACGCTTTGGGAGCGTTTGGTCTGAGTTCGATTCTCAGCACCCCGACAAGCAGCCTGGCGGGCCTTGCCCCGCCGAAGCTCGCAAGCGTAGGCGGGTGTCGTATATCGGTATTACCTTAGCTTTCCAAGCTAATGAGAGGGGTTCGACTCCCCTCACCCGCTCACACATAAAAACCTCTTTTTTAGAAAGGGGGTTTTGTTTTTATCTTTTTTATGATAAAATAGGATAAATTAAGATAAAAATAAAATTAGGTATGGATAAGTTTATCAGTTTATATAATTTTATAGACTTTGCAAAGGCTAATAGAAAATACCCGGAGAACACAGCAAATAATCTAAAGTCTGCTTTAAAAATTTTCGAGAAAGAATTAAATGCTGAAGAATTAAAATCCATAGACATGGTGGGGGAAAGCATAAATGAAATATTCAGGAGCGTAGTAATTGCCAACAAACAAAAAAGCATCATCTCTTTAAACACTTATAAGGCCAGGCTTTTAAAAGTTATAAAAGATTATAAGCGTTACGGCGTCAACCCCAGTAAAATTCAAAGCTGGACAGTAAAATCAAAGGAATCCACACCCCTGTTAATTAAGAAAGATAAAAAAGATAAAGATAATATAAAACTATCTAATTCTATCAACGCTCCTGTGGATAACTACTACAAGATAGAATTTTTCCTAAGAGAAAATGCAAAAGTTGCGCTTTCTTTGCCAAAAGATGTAAGCTTAAAAGAGATAAAGTTAATTAAAACCATATTAGACTCTCTCTCCGAACAAGAATAAAAAACCGCCCTAGAAAGGGCAGTTTTTTATTCTATCTGGCGTATTCTACTACTCGGGTTTCTCGCATAACGGTTACTTTTATCTCGCCGGGATATTTTAGTTCAGATTCTATTTGTTCTGCAATTTCTTTTGCTATTTTATGAGCTTTAAGGTCATCTACTGTATCAGGTTTTACAAAAACCCTAATTTCTCTTCCTGCCTGTATGGCATATGTTTTGTCCACGCCCTCCACTTTATTGGCAATATCTTCCAGGTCTTTTAATCTTTGCAAATAATTCTCCAGAGTATCCTTCCTGGCACCCGGTCTGGAGCCTGAAATGGCGTCTGCCACCTTCACAATCACCGCTTCCAAAGTTTCGGCAGGGTAGTCTTCATGATGCGCTCTCATGGCTTTTATAACCTCTTCAGACTCACCAAATTTCTCAAGCACTTTAATCCCTATCTCAACGTGAGAACCTTGAACCTGCTGGTCAATGGCCTTTCCTATGTCGTGCAAAAGCCCGGCTCTTTTGGCCACTTGGGTATTAGCTTTTAGCTCGTAAGCTAAGGTTTCTGCTATCAAAGCCACTTCCATAGAATGAAGTAAAACATTTTGCCCATAGCTTGTCCTATAATATAATCTGCCTAAAATCTGCACCAGCTTATCATTTAGCCCTATAACTCCTGTTTCAAAAGCCGCCTTATCTCCGGCTTCTTTTATTTTTTGGGCAATCTCTGTTTTTGCTTCTTCCACTTTTTCCTCAATTTTTGCCGGCTGGATTCTGCCATCTTGGATAAGCTTATCCAAGGCTACTTTTGCAATTTGCCTACGAACAGGATTAAAAGATGAAATCACCACAGATTCGGGGGTTTCATCTACAATTAGCTCCACTCCTGTCAATTTTTCAAATGCCCTGATATTTCTACCTTCCTTTCCAATAATTCTACCCTTTAAATCCTCTGAGGTCAGTATAACATTTGTGGTGGTGAGCTCCTGGGCTTGAGGAACCGCACACTTTTGGATTGCCATAGAAACAATCTCCCTTGCTCTAGCGTCAAGCCTTTCCCGGCCCTTTTCTTCTAGCTTTCTTATCCTTTCCAAAATTGCTTGTTCACTTTCAATCTCAACCAGTTTCAGCAATTCTTTTTTAGCGTCATCTCTAGAAAGATCTGCCACTTTTTCCAGCTTGACTTCGGCCTCCGCTCTTAAGGCATCCAAATCTTCTTTTACTTTTTTTAGCTTTTCTCCTTTTTCCTGAATATCTTTTTCTTTTTCCTCAAAAGAGACTATTTTTGAATCCAGTAAACTTTCTCTGTTAAGCAAAACCTGCTGCGCTTTCAAAAATTCCCTTCTCCTCTCATCAATGTCTTTTTGGGTTTTTTCAACAATGTCGGCAGATTTTTGTTCTGCCTTTTTTATCATTTGTGAAGTCTCCTCTTTAACATCAATAACCCTTTTTTGGAGCCTTGCCTCAAGAGACCCAGCTCTTCTTTTGGCTATGCTTTGACGCACGTAGTATCCTAAAATAGACCCTACAATCAAAGCTACCGCTCCAAATATAACGTAAATAATACTTTGTTCCATCTTTTTTATTTTTAATTTAATATTTTATAACAAATAAACTCACCTGCGCGGTGAGCTCGTACACTATATATTTTCTAAATTTAAAATAGGGGATTACTTGGCTCCTATTACCTCGTCAATAAGGCCGTACTTTTGGGCTTCTTTTGAAGTCAGATAAAAGTCTCTATCTGTATCTGCCGCAATCTTTTTTAGCGGCTGGCCTGTATGCGAAGCCAAAATTTGATTCAGTTTTTCTTTCATCTTCATTATCTGTTTTGCAGTGATCTCAATGTCTGCTGCCTGACCTTGCATGCCTCCGGCAACCTGGTGCAATAATATTTCAGCATTAGGCAAAGCAAATCTTTTGCCTTTTATGCCTGCTGACAAAATTACTGCGGCCATTGAAGCCGTAAGCCCTATGCAAATGGTAGAAACAGGGCATTTCAAATACTGCATCGTGTCATATATTGCTAATCCAGCCGTAACCGAACCTCCCGGGCTGTTTATATAAAGCTTTATGTCTCTTTTGGGATCCTTAGATGCAAGATAAAGCATCTGGGCAATTACTACGTTTGCATTCATATCAGTAACAGGACCTGCAAGAAAAATTATACGCTCTTCTAAAAGCCTTGAAAATATATCGTATGCGCGCTCACCGCGCTGTGTTTTTTCTACAATAGTTGGTACTATTGGCATTCTAATAAATTAAAGATTTTTTCGTTGTTAATTACACCCTTAGTATACTCTTTTAACTCATTTATGTCAATTTTGTCCATTTGCTCTTTTGGATAGTTTTTGACAGATTTTTCTACTTCTTCTTCCACTTCCTTTTCAGAAATCTCAATCTTCTCAACTTTGCTAATTTGTCTTAAAATTAAAAAACCTTTCAGCCTTTTTTCAGCTTCTTTTTGAAAAGTTTCTTTCAACTGGTCTTCTGTTTGCTTTACAGCAGCCAAATACTGCTCAAAAGTTAGTTTCATATTCTGGGTAACCCTTTTCTTTAGATCTTCAAGCAATCTTTGTTTTTCATATTCCACCATAGCTTCTGGCATTTCGAATTTTGATTTTTCTGCAATTTTTTCTAAAATTTCACCTCTTTTTCTCTGCTTTTCAGCCTCTGTTTTTTCCATTGAAATGCCTTGTTTCACGCTGTCCTTCAAAGCCACCAATGTTTCAAAAGCTCCCATTTGCTTTGCAAATTCGTCGTTAATTTCAGGAAGCTCCATTTTTTGTACTGACTTTACTTTAATTTTAAAGTCTCCCTCTTTCCCTGCCAAGTTTTTTTGTGGAGAAGTTTCTGGAAACACGGCTTTAAACTCTTTTTCTTCACCTGCTTTCATTCCCACAATATTATCTTCAAAACCTTTCATAAATCCGCCTTCTCCTAAAACAAACTTATCTTCCACCTCTTTTCCATTATTAATATCTTTATTTTGGTAGGTTATTTCCACAAAATCTTTATTCTCTGCAGACTCATTTTTCAAAGTCATTTTTGACCTTGTTTTTTGCAAATAACTCAAGGATTCTTGCACCTCTTCTTCTGTAACACTAACCTCGTTACTTTTTATAGTTTTTGCAATTTCTTTGTAATCTGGAAGCTCTACATCGGGCAAAACAGTAATAACAGCTGTAAAACTAAAAGGATTACCTTTTGCAATCTTTAAAATTTTAACTTCTGGCTGGCCCACGGGCTCTAATTTGTTTTCATGCACATAGTCAGTATATACATGCTGTACAGCATGGTCTCCCGCTTCCATTAAAAGAGCTTCGGGCTTTAGCTTGTCCTCCACCATTTTAGCTGGTGCTTGGCCAGGTCTAAACCCATCTACCTTCACATGGCCTTTCAAATGCTCTAAAGCATGCTCAAAATGATGACCAAACTCTTCAGCTGTTAGCTCAAATGTTAATTCTATTTTTGATCCTGGTAACTTTTTTTGTTTTGTTTCCATAAATACTTTTTTACGAATAATATTGTCAATGGTACACTATTTTTCACGTTTTCGCAACCCAAAACACAAACAGCTCCCCATACCCAGGAAGCCATTTTTTAAAAACTTTATTTAAATATTATTTTTCAAAAAATTCAAATCTTGGAACTTTTTTGCCATTCACTTCCACCTTTTCCAAAAATTCTTTCAGTGGTCTAACCCACAAATCATTATCTCCATACAAGGCGCGGTAGACCACCAATTCTTCTAAGGTCTCGCTGTGCTTAGCTACTCCTACAACTTCGTATGTCTTTCCTTTATAATGTTTATATTTCCCCAGTCTCACCTTTTTACCCATATTATTTCCAGCCATGCTCGCTATAAAATTTATTATTTTTAATACAGTCTACTGCTTGCCTTACGTAAGGGATTGTATTCTCGGGCAAATTATCCAAATCAAACCAAGACAAATCATCACATTTTTCCGGCTCCATATTTTTTATTTCACCTCCCCATTTTTCTGCCGTAAAAAACACATCAATTCGATTCCCTTGCTCTCCTTCTTCAGAATCCCTGTGCATCATATGAACAAATTTTACATCTTCTAGTTTTAGGCTTATCCCTATTTCCTCTTTCATTTCTCTGACGCAAGCTTGCGTAAAATTTTCGCCCCTATCTACGTGGCCGGCAGGAAGCATATAATTTCCGTCTTCATAACCAGTATTAAATCTTCTTTGCAACAAAATCTTATTATCTTTTATAAGCGCTAAATACGAAGCCGGCACCGCCTTAAATCTTTCTTTTGCCATAATCTTTTTGGTTAATATTTATATTTCTTTATGTCTTTTTTGGCGTTTTTAAGAAATTTCCCAAATTGCTGGTCCTTCTCCCTTTTATTAATTGAGGTCATCTCATAATGCTCTGTCTCTTTTCTCAAATTAATATAATTTAAATATTTTTCTTTATCTATGTCGCCAGACTTTAATGCTGATAAAACTGCGCATCCAGGTTCGTGAACATGCGTACAGTCCACATATTTGCACTTCTTAGCTAAAACACTTATCTCATCAAACAAATCATCTACACCCATGCCCGTGTCTGCCATTCCCACTTCACGCATTCCAGGATTATCTATCACAATGCCTTTATTTTCTAAAAAATACATCTCCCTATTTGTAGTGGTGTGTTTCCCCTTACCTGTACTAAGGCTTATATTCTCTGTTTTTATAATACCTTTTCCAAGCAATTTGTTTATCAAAGAAGATTTACCAACGCCCGAGGAGCCTAAAAAACAATATGTTTTTCCTTTTAATATATATGTTTTCAGTTCATCCAGCCCTTCGCCAGCAACAGTACTAGTCAAAATAATATCAGTATCGACAAATCTGGTTTTTAGCTGAACCACTTTTAAATCCAGCTCCTCTTTAGAAATTAAATCTATTTTGTTCAGCACAATAACAGGTTTTACGCCCCCATCTTTAGCCAAAACAAAATATCTTTCAAAACGATTCAGATTAAAATCCCTATCAACAGATTCCACAACAAATGCCACATCAATATTTGCTGCTATAATTTGTGTTTCATTTTTACCACTGTATTTCCTTTTTATAATCGTCCTTCTTGGCAACACGCCATGAATTACTGCCTGCTCTTTACTAGCCTCACTAATTACTACCCAGTCTCCCACAGCAGGGTAGTCTTCTCTTGAAGACGCATTAAACATTTGTTTTCCGGTTACTTTGCCCAAATATTCTCCCTTATCATTTTTAACTTTATAAGCACCTCTATATTCCACAACAACCCGCGCAACCAAAAACCCGTCCAACTTTAATTTTTTACGATTAGATTCAAAAAAATCACTATACCCCAAATCTTCCGTTTCACTTTCCATAATTATTAAGTTAACATATCAACTTTTATAACTTGTGAGTCCAGAGGCCGTGCACATTGCAATAAGCCCTCACTTCTTGTATCCCAGAACGAATAGTAAACTCTTTCTCGGGTTTTTCTCCTGGATGAAGATATTTTCTTAAAACACGGTCTTGGGCAATTACTTCTATCCATTCAATATAGTGTTTTTCTTCCATTGGATGGAAAACACTCCCTACTTTAACAAGTATTCTATCTTCGCCAATTTTTTCTATCACAGAAAGATGTTTTTCTGTTCCCTCGTCTTGGGTTTTCCCTTTAAGTAAGTCCATTGGCTGACCGCAACATACTAACTCTCCAGCGCCTGTGTGTAAAACTTCTACAATATTCCCACACACCGAACATTTATATATTTGTTTTAGTTGTGTCATGTTTTTATTTTGTTTTTAATTTATTATTTTTTTCTATTATGCCTTCCTTGCGCTTTGCCTCGTGCATTTTAGATATCAGTTGTCTTCTCCTTTCTTCTGCTTTGGCCAACAATTTACGAACCTCATAAACATACTCTGCCGGTCTTGTTGAAAAAAGCTCAGTCCTATAAAAACTAATATCTTTTTCTAATTGATGAATATCTGCTGCAATATTTTCTGATTCCTTTTTCGCCATAATTTTATTTTTTTATTTCTCAATTAATTTTTAAGCTTATTAATCTAATTTACTCCTTCCAAAGCTTAATTTCAACCAAAAACCGCCTTTGGGGCGGTTTTCTTAAACGGCTCACCGACGGTGAGCCGTTTGATTATACTAGGAACGCAACTATTAAGAGTGCGACGATGTTAAGTACTTTTATCATAGGGTTGATTGCAGGGCCTGCTGTGTCTTTGTAGGGGTCGCCAACAGTGTCGCCAGTAACTGCCGCTGCGTGGGCAAAGCTTCCTTTGCCTCCGTGAGCGCCTTCTTCAATATATTTTTTAGCATTGTCCCAAGCAGCTCCACCTGTGGTCATAGAAATGCCCACAAACAATCCTGTAACAATGCTTCCTATCAACATACCTCCCAGAGCTTGAACTCCCAAAAATACTCCCACCAAAATTGGAGCTAATATCGGAATCAAAGCTGGCAATAACATTTCTTTGATGGCGGCTTTTGTAACAATGTCCACACACTTTCCATATTCTGGTTTGGCTGTTCCTTCCATCAATCCTTTTATTTGCTTAAACTGTCTTCTTACTTCTTGAACCACTTTGCCAGCTGTTTTGCCCACAGCTCCCATTAACATTGAAGCAAACAAGTAGGGGAGAAGTCCTCCAATCAAAAGTCCGGCAATAACCTTGGGATCTGATAAAACAAAGCTGGTTAATCCATTTACGCTAACTTCTTGTGAATATGCTGCAAATAGCACCAATGCTGCTAATCCAGCCGATGCAATGGCATAGCCTTTTGTTACAGCTTTTGTGGTATTACCCACTGCATCTAATGCGTCTGTGATTTTTCTTACAGATTCTGGCATTCCTGCCATTTCCGCAATACCTCCTGCATTATCTGTGATAGGTCCATAAGCGTCAACTCCTACCACAATTCCTCCTATTGAAAGCATTGCCATTACAGCTAATGCTACTCCATAAATTCCAGCTAACTGAAAGCTTGCAATTGTCCCAAATGCAATTAACAAAACGGGAAAAGCAGTTGACTGCATCCCCAGCCCAATTCCTCTAATTATGTTTGTGGCATGTCCTGTCTCACTGGCTTTGGCAATACTTTTTACCGGGCCATAACTTTTTGAAGTATAATATTCTGTAATAATAAACATACCCACTGCAATTACCAGCCCCACCAAAGCTGCGAAGTATAGCCTGATTGCTGGGATTGCCTGGTTTGCCATCAAGCTTGTAAACACGGGGTAAAAAGCAACTGCTGATAAAATAACTGTAGCTGCAAGCCCTTTATACATGGCTCCCATTATGTTCTGACTTTTGCCCAGCCTTACAAAAAAGCTTCCTATAATAGAGGTTAAAATAGAAACAGCTCCCATGATTAATGGAAGCAAAATAAACTGCGAACTAGTAGGGTATAATAAAGCTCCCAAAATCATAGCAGCCACTGTGGTTACCGCATAAGTCTCAAAAATGTCAGCTGCCATACCAGCGCAATCTCCCACGTTGTCTCCTACCTGGTCTGCAATAACAGCGGGGTTTCTTGGATCATCTTCTGGAATTCCTTTTTCCACTTTTCCTACCAAGTCTGCTCCCACATCAGCTGCTTTAGTATAAATGCCCCCGCCAACTCTGGCAAAAACAGAAATTAAGCTGGCTCCAAATCCCAGTCCAATCAAAGCCTGAATGTCCTTTGTAAGCCAATAATATCCTGCTACAGCCAATAATCCCAAACTTACCACCATTAACCCCGTGATTAATCCTCCTTTAAAAGAAATGTCCAAAGCTTTTGGCAAGCCCTTTTTTGCGGCTTCAGCCACACGAGTATTAGCTTGAGTGGAAACAATCATTCCAATAAACCCCGAAACTCCGCTTAGTACAGCTCCCAATAAAAATCCAATAGCAATCTTCCAACCCAAAACGAAAAGTAAAATAAATATAACAACTCCCACTATAGAAATTGTTTTGTACTGCCTTTTTAAATAAGACATTGCACCCTCCTGAACCGCGGCTGTAATAGCCACAGCTTTGTCTCCGGCAACCGGAGCCTTTCTAATTTGCATTACCAAAAACCAAACATAGGCAATGGCAAAAATCGAAACGATTATCGGATAATATATTAGGCTCATGCTAAATTTGAAATTTGAAATTTGAAATTTGAAATCAATTTGAAATGATTAAAAAATTCAAATCACAAATCAAAAATTATTTATATTACTTACTTATTTTTAATTATTTTTCTTTTTTTGGTTTTTCTTCTTTTTCTTTTTTGGCTTTTTTAGCGGTTTTCTTTTCTTTTTTTGGTTTTGAATCCGCAGATTCATCCGCCGATGAGGCGGATTCTTCAGTTTCCGTCTCTTCACCTTCTGATTTTTTAATGTCTATTTTCCAACCGGTTAAGTTAGCTGCCAATCTTACATTTCTACCATCTTTACCTATAGCCAAACTCAACTGGTCTGAGGGCACATAAACAATTGCTGTGTTTTTGTCTTGAATTTCTACATTCACAATCTTAGCTGGAGCTAAAGAATTTGCAATAAACTTTTCGGGCTTTTCTTCGTACGAAATCACATCAATTTTTTCTCCACCCAGCTCATTTATTACTGCCATAATTCTAGTTCCTCTTTGCCCAACCATAGCTCCAATAGGGTCAACTCCTTCTTCGGTTGAAACAACAGCAATTTTTGTCCTAAAACCTGGCTCCCTGGAAATTGATTTTATAACAACCACTCCCGAAGCCACTTCGGGAACTTCCAATTCAAATAACTTTGAGATAAGTTTTGGATAAGCTCTGGAAAGCATAACCACAGACCCTTTAGGAGTATCCTCCACTTTCATGATATAAAGCTTTAAACGCTGAGCAGGCCTGTAAAACTCACCTGGAATTTGTTCTTCTCTGTTTAAAATTCCCAGTGTTTTCCCAATATCCACAAAAACCGTGTAGCCCTCCACTCTTTGTACAATTCCAGAAACAATTTCGCCCTCTTTTGACCTGTATTCAGAAGAAATAGTTTCTTTTTCAGCCTCCCTTATTTTTTGCAAAATAACTTGTTTAGCTGTTTGAGCGGCAATTCTTCCATAGTCTTGTTTTGGAGCCAAAATAATTTCAATTTCTTCACCAACCTTAATCTTAGGATAGTCTTTTTTAGCATCCTCCAACATAATGTGCTTTTCGGAGTTAAAAACATACTTTTTAGGAGCTTCTTCGCCTTCTCTATAGTCTTCTTTAGGAAGCTCTTTATTTTCCTTCATTTCCTCAATTTCTTCGTCCGTATAAAGCATTGCGTTGTCCACCACCAGCTTTATCTGCCAAAACTTAACATCGCCCGAAACCGGATTAAATTTAGCCTTAATTTTCTGGCCTTTTTGACCGTAGTCTTTTTTATAAGCAGTAGCAATAGCCGCCTCAATAGTCTCTATAACTTTTTCAGCAGAGATGCCCCTTTCTTCAGCGATTTGTGCCAAAGCCCTTTGAAAACTTTTTATGTCCATATTTAAAAAATAAAGTCCGTGGTCAGACGGACAAGTTAATTCTTTTCTTGGTTACTAAATCTTATCAAAACAAAAACCCTTTGTCAACCTGTAATTATATTTTCATGGTGGGTGAGACGCTGTACTGAAAAATCACGGTTTAACACAATGCAAATAGCATCTATTCTGCACGGGCCCTGCCATTTGTTAAAACCCGCGTAAGCCAAAGAGTTTTTCAAAACTTTATTTAATTTGCTCTTGTTTAGAGTGTCTTCGGGAGTGCCATAGTTTTCCCCTACCTTTGTCCTAACTTCTACAAAAACCAGCTTTTTTGCACCCAAAAACCCAGCTGACTTTTGAACAATCAAATCAATTTCAGCATATCTTGTTTTATAATTCTGTTCTAAAATTTTATACCCTTCTTTTTTCAAATATTCCCTTGCCAAATCCTCCCCAATTTTCCCCACTTCATTATGTTGCGACATATAAGCGAGACAATAAATTTTTTGCAGGCCTCTGAGACACGAAGTGCCAGATAGCCGGAAAAAAGTTTGTTGTCGAGCGATTATGCAATCTCATAGTTTTTGGGTTTATATTGCAAGGCTTCTGCCATATGATTTACGCTAATTTCATCCGAATTGTCTAGGTCTGCAATTGTGCGCGCCACTTTTATCATTTTCATATAACTTCTGGCAGAAAGCTGAAACTTCATAGCTGCTTGCCTTAAAATTGACTCAACATCCTTTGGCAGTTTGCAATACTTCTTAATATGAATATTTTTCATCTGACTGTTTGAATGAATGGACTCAGAAACAAGTCTGTCTTCCTGTTTTTGGCGGGCAGCCATAACTCTTTGCTTTATTTTTTCAGAAGGCTCTAAAAACTCTGAATTTTTTTGATTATCTTCAAACTCTGTTGTATCCACTGGCATAACTTGAATATGTAAATCTATCCTGTCTAAAATAGGACCTGAAATTCTTTTTTGATATTTGGCTATTTGGTTCAAACCACAAGTACAACTTTTTTTGGGATGTAAAGCATAACCACAAGGACAAGGGTTTGCAGAAGCCACCAGCATAAAGCTGGCAGGATAAGCCACTCTCTGTTTTGCTCTAGATATTGTCACGCATCCATCTTCCAGCGGCTGTCTCATTGCTTCCATAATGGACCTGGGAAATTCATTAAACTCATCTAAAAAAAGTACCCCTCTGTGCGCCAGGCTTATTTCACCTGGCTGGGGTTTAGAACCTCCTCCCACCAGCCCCACAAGAGAGGCTGTATGATGAGGAGCCCTGAACTGCCTGCGAGTCACCAGTGATCCGCCCGGAGGAATGTCGCCAGAAGCAGAATGTATTTTTGTTACTTCCAAAGATTCGGGCTCGTTTAAAGGTGGAAGTATCCCAGGTAAGGCTCTAGCTAACATTGTTTTACCAGAACCAGGCGAACCCACCATAATAATGTTATGTCCACCAGCAGCTGCAATTTCCATAGCGCGTTTTGCTTGCTCCTGTCCCAAAATTTCTTTCATATCAAATTCTGCCGGCAATGATTCTTTTTCTAAATTTTGTTTATAAACAACAGGGAAAATTTCATCTTGCTTTTTAAAATGCCTACATATTTGTACCAAATTTTCTACGGGAAAAACTTTTATTCCTTTTACAGAGGCCGCCTCATTAGCAGAGTCTTTGGGCACAAACAAATTTATAAAACCAAATTCTTTAGCAAAAAGAGCCATTAAAAAAGCTCCTTTGGTATGGCGCAAAGAGCCGTCAAACGATAATTCTCCCAAAAATAATGACTTTTGAGGAATGGGAAATTCCAGCACGCTACTTAATATTCCCACAGCAATAGGCAAGTCATACACAGAGCCTTCTTTTGGTACATCTGCTGGCGCCATGTTTACGGTAATTTTTTTGGCAGGAAAATCAATACCCGAGCTCACAATAGCAGTCCTCACTCTTTCTCTGCTTTCTCCCACAGCTTTGTCTGCCAAGCCCACAATATCAAACCCTGGCAGGCCTTTATTTGCCAAGTTCACTTCTATATCAACTTTTATGCTTTCCAAACCCAAATTCGCCACCGAAGGCACTTTAATTAACATAATATTTTCCAGAGTTATTAATAATAATTCCTTTTAGTTGCATTAAAGAAAGAGTGGTGCCAATTTGGGCCACGGGCACGGCAAAAAGCCTGGCAATGTCATCGGCCTTCATAGCCTCTCTTCTTAATTGCGCAACTATTTTTTCTTCAAGGGTGCTTTCTTTGCCTACCTCAGCCTTTGCTATTTTTTTTACAGGATTCACCAAAATTTTAAAATATTTTATAATATCTTCTGCTTCTGAAACAGGTTCGGCTCCCTCTTTTATCAATTTTAAAGTGCCCCTGGAGAGTTCTGAGGTAATTTGTCCTGGCAAAGCAAAAATCTTCCTGCCATATTTTTTTGCATATCCTGCTGTGATTAGCGAACCAGAATTTAAAGCAGCTTCTGTTACTAAAACTGCTTTGGACAAACCTGCTACAATCCTGTCTCTCTGCACATAAGACCACTGCTGAGGTAAAAAATCGCCCTCATATTCTGAAATAATAAGCCCGTTGTTTTCCAGAATTTCCTGGTACAGTTTTTTATGTTGAGGCGGATGAATCACGTCTATTCCGCAAGGCATTACAGCAATGGTTCTGCCACCGCACTTTACAGTAGCAGAGTGAGCTGCTTCGTCACCTCCATACATAAATCCTGAAACAATAGTAATGCCCACGGCAGCTGCCTGTGTGACCAGCTGTTCTGTGGATTTTCTGCCATAAAAAGTTAAATGTCTTGAACCCACAACAGCAAGACAATTCTTGAAAATACTCTCATCCCAGTTTCCTTTATAATACAGTTTTTTAGAACCCTGGCTGGCAACAAGATTTTTTAGTGCTTCTCTTAAGGCTAAGGGGTATTCCTTACTATCAATTTCAATTACTCCACTGTTTTTACACATTTTTTAAATACTTTATCAACAACCTTATCCACACCCTTATTTTGTTTGGCTTAGTGGGGGATATAGTTGTTTATCTATTGTTCTTTCAAAGCAAGTTCTACTCTCTCCGTGTTTCCAGTTTTCCATAGATGCTTTTGTTGGAACTGAAGGACCGCTGGCCATACGAGCTTGCGCATATTGATCTTGACCTTCTTTATTAAACGTAGCACACAATTCAAAGGTTAAATTTTCTGCGTTTATTATATTGTATTCATAATTTTCCCCTGATTGCGGATCTACTGGCACCATAAAACCGGAAATTGGATCTTTTAAATCAAATAGGGAATTGGGTAGTTTTTCTTTTGACTGCCAATAATTTACAATTTGATATTGTGTTTCTTGTAAATCACTTATTTTTTGTTGGTCATACTGCATAAGCCTGGCTGTAGCAGGGGAACCCACTATGAAAAATGCTCCTACTACAGAAATCAAAACCACGGCTGTTGTGCCCCATGCAAAATATTTTCCTGATTTTGCTGGCGCGTCGCGCCTTACATCATCCAAATAATACCCAAAAATAACTCCAGCAACAGCAAGTACAGAGAGCGCTTTTAAAATAAATCTGGTTGTTATTTCTCCACCTAAAAATGTGTTTATCACAGTAACTAAGTCACCAATAATTACCAATGCTGTGACAAACAAGGTTAAATACAAAAGCCATTTTCTTATTTTTGATTCCCTAACTGCATATTCCTTTTTATAAATCCTGTTTAAAAACCAAGAAACTAAAATAAACAAAGGGAAAACTATAATTAAAGAGGAGACAGCAAATCTTATTGATTCATTAAATCCCGAATAATAAAAAGTTAATACATCTGGGAAAAAATAATTTACATACTGCCACATCAAAGTCACAAAGCTTACTGCAGACCAGTAAAGCGTGACTATGGCCAAAAGATGCAAAAACACATCCCTTGGCACATTTCTTTTAATTTCTTGTTCCATTTTTTTTATTTAATAATATTTTTTGTTTTTCCGTAAATTAGCCCAATAATTGACCCTAGTACGAAATGAAACAGACAATTTACTGCTATCCATAAAAATAGACCCAAAATACCTAATCCGCCGAATCCTACAATTGCAGACCCAAAATAGAATATCACGATGAAGGGTATATATATTAAACCATTGCCCCCAATATTTCCGAAAACAGGATCCAGCCCTCCCATTCTAATTATTAAGACATAAAAAAACATGTGCAACAATAATGCTATTACTGATAAAATTACTCCTCCCTTTAGCCAATACGGGCAGTTTTTCCAGGACATATTTTTATTTCTTAATAATGTTATTTAATTAATTTTAAATTTCCGTTTATAATGATTGGTTTTACCGCCTCAATTTCTGTTTTATAGTACGGAATTTCGGGAATAGGGTTGAGCAAAAATATTTTTTGGTTTAGCACATGAGCAAAGCCAATTTCCATTAAAGTGTTCCCGCCTATATAATTTTTTACGCCGTTTTTATCATAATTCAAAACAAGTACCGCGTCTGCCCCTTGCATAGCCCTCCAAAATTCCCTTATCGCGTCCATGTTATATTTCTGGTGTAGTTTAATCTTTTCTTTTTCTTCGTCAGATTTTCCTACCAACGCTTTATGCAAATCCGTAACAAAGGCATCATGTCCTATATTAATAAGCGCATCCCGCGCTTCAAGCATTTTCTCCGTATATTGCATACTCCCAATAATTCCTATTTTCATAGTTTATTATAGCACTCTTAATTAAAAATTTACCATTTTGGCGGGAAGGTTGGGCACTTCACTCTCATCATCTATCTCTTCACTAGATTCTTCAACCAAGGGCTGATCCGCCTCGGGCGGAAAGAATCCTCCTGCCTGAAGCTCCCAAAGTTTGCGATAAAAGCCTTTTTTCTTTTTTAATAATTCTGCATGACCTCCTTGTTCTATTATTTTACCACCGTCAATTACAATGATTCTGTCCATTTTTTGGATTGTGGATAACCTGTGAGCAATTACAATTGTTGTTTTATTTTTCATTAAGTTTGTCAGAGCATCTTGAATTAGCATTTCAGAGCGTGAATCCAAGCTGGATGTCGCCTCATCTAGCACTAAAATTGGCGAATTTTTAAGAATAGCCCGAGCTATTGCCACGCGTTGGCGTTCTCCTCCTGAAAGTTTTACCCCTCTTTCCCCAACAAAAGTTTCCAAACCAAAGGGTAAGTCGGCTATAAAATCATCGCAATGGGCAAGTTTCGCAGCTTTTTCAATTTCTTTTATACTGGCATCTCGTTTTCCATAGACAATATTTTCCGCCAAAGTTCGGTGAAATAAAACTGGATCCTGAGGAACCATTGAAATATTTTTTCTCAAGCTTTCTTGTGTAACTTCGGTAATATTTTGTCCATCTATTAAAATTTTACCTGAAGTGGGGGAGTATAGTCTTAAAAGTAATCTTACAAAAGTTGTTTTGCCCGCTCCCGAAGGCCCCACCAACGCCACCTTTTCACCTGGTTTTATTAATAAATTAACATTATTTAAAACTTTTCTAGTTTCATTAAAATTAAATGTTAAATCTTTGAATTTAACCTCGCCTCTTTCAACCAAAATTTCTTTTGCCATGGGTGCATCTTTTATCTCGTGATCTAAAAGAGAAATTTCCACCATTTCCTTTGCATCTGCATAAGACTGATACGCATTTCTGATAACGCGGGTAAATCCCCACAACTGATCCATCAAAGCCAATACATAAATTTGCAACATCACAAACGCTCCTATAGTTATAGCTCCCTGCTTCCAGTAATTGATGGCAAAATAAAATAGTAAAAACTCTATTAAAAACATCAAAAATGACTGCCCAGCTTCTACTAGAGAATCTAAATTCCACGCAAATTTTGTCATTTTTGCTTGATTGTTGGAAACTTTTTTAAAACCCTCTGATTCAAACTTGTGGCTGGAAAATAGTTGCACATTGTTTTGGTTTGTTATGGTGTCGGCCAGATATCCTGTTGTCTTAGAGTCTATCTCAGCCACTTTAACGTCATATTTTAATTTCCATCTTGAAAAAGTTACGTTAAACGCAAAAAAGATTATTGCCCAAATAAAGATTGTAAGAGCAATCCACTTATTTAAAAAAAATACCACGATAGTTATGGCAGTGATTTTGGTTATTAAGGGTAAAACATTCCAGTTTATCTGGTCACTCAAAGTCTCAAACGCCCTGGCAAAGCGGTTTACTTTTTGGACAAGAGATCCTGTAAAATTATTTGTAAAAAAATTATAGGAGTGGTCCATCATATGGTCATACATTTGCTGTTTTAAGCGGGCGATAGTGTCAGCCGAATAAACAACGTTCAAAAATGTTGCAGACCTATAGCACAGCCACATAAAACCATTTAGCACGGCTATTTGTACGATTATGATAATAAGCTGATGAGCTACTTGGCTTTTGTCGCCAGGGCTGGCAATCACATCAAAAAAATTCCTGTAAAAAATAGGTGTTATTACAGCAATAATGTTTGCAAAAACAATAGACAAAGAAAACAAAAATAACAGCCACTTTTGAGGCCTTATTCCTTTCCAAAAAGCAACCAAAACATGTTTGAGTTTTGCTTCTGGATAAACAATATTGCTTTGTAGTTTTTCTTTTTGCATGGGCTCTCACCAGTAGCCCTTATTTTATGTTGAGCTTATTTTTTATTTTGGCAATTATGTCTTTTGCGCTAAAGTCTGACTTTAAAATATAGTCTGTTTGGGCTGCTTCTACGGCCTCGCTTATGTGCTTCATGTCTCCCATATTTGTTAGAAAAATAATGGGCAAAATTATTCCCGAGGCTTTAATTTTCTTTGCCAAGTCAATCCCGTTCATTTTAGGAAGCATTATGTCCAAAATAGCCAAATCAGGCTTTTCCTTTTGGACTTTATTAAATCCATCTTCACCGTCTTCCGCCACAATTACATCAAATCCTTCTCCAGAGAGTGCGTCCTGCACTGCTGAAATATATATTTTATCATCTTCTACAAGTAAAATTTTTTTATTTTTGTTACTCATACTATTATTAATATTTTAATATTTTATACTGTTGGAATTACAAAATAAAACGTGCTTCCTTTACCTTCAATGGATTTTACTCCAATAGCCCCTTTGTGCGATTCAACTATGCTTTTTGAAACCGCCAGACCCAAGCCTGTTCCTTCTTTTTTGACAAACATACTCTTTGCCTGGGAAAATTTGTTAAATAAACTACCCATTTCCGCTTCGGGAATCCCTGCACCCGAGTCAGTTACGGCCACAAGTAAATAGTCAGCATCTTTTATAAAATCAATATCTCCTCCGTTCAAAAACCAATCTTTTTTTACAACTTGATTTTGTTTTAACACATCCGTCCCTTTTTTACAAAATAAAACCTCGACAACAATCTTGCCCTTTTCTTTACTAAATTTAATCGCATTTGAAATAAGATTATTTAAAACCTGAGAAATAGAGTAAGGATCAAAGTCTGCTGATTCTGGGATATCTTCTCCAAACACAGCGGAAAGCTTAATTTTTGCATCTTTTGCAGACCTACCAAAGAAACTAACCCGCCCCTCCACTATTTGTTTTATGTTAGAAGGCCTTTTTGAAATTTCAAATTTACCGGCTTCCATCTTTGCCATATCCAACAAATTATTTATCAAAGATAACATACCAGAAGAGTCTTTATAAATCATCTGCAAATATTCAGAAGATTTTGATTTACTAATTTTCTCAAACCTAATTGCGTCAATTGCCCTTTTTATCACGTCCAAAGGAGACCTTAATTCGTGCACAATCATTGAGGTAAAATCTTCCTTCATTTTTTCCACTTCCTTTTCTTCTGTTATATCGTGAAAAATAACAATGCACCCCAAAATTTTACCCTTTTCTGAGTCACTTTTAACAGGGGATGTTGCTATTTGGAAAAAACGACCTTGGAGTTGAACTTCTTCTGAAAGAAAAATTTTATCCAGCTTAACGCTTTCTTCAATCTTACCTCTAAAATCAAATTTCCCACTTAATTTGTCTATAAAATCAAAAATTGTCAGCTCTTTTTTGTCGCCTAAACCCACTGCTTTTTTCGCGGCAGGATTTACCACCATAATCCTATAATCGGGGTCTGTC